>JAABUP010008334.1_pt1 | contig 13281 bp, 10 predicted proteins | sample 5559201 | NCBI WGS metagenome assembly JAABUP01 (sample SAMN10711887, study PRJNA513373) | rock metagenome | isolation source: Antarctica rocks | place: Antarctica | reverse complement strand
GGCCAGGGGCGCCCTCCATCCCGACCGCGATCCTCGGGGCGGCATCCCGCCAGCCGCGGATCTCGTGCGGGGAGTCGATGCCCTTGCGGGCCGGGTGGTTGGCGAACATCAACGCATCGGCGACCCGTCTCGAGGTGACCGAGTCGGACAGGAAGTGCAGGCCGGCAACCGCCAGTGCCTCGTTGGCCGCGGTGTTGGCGCTCGCCGACCTGACCGTCCCGTCGTAGCCGTTCTCGAACGCCTTCAGTACCGACACCTCGTTGCGGCCGGGGTGCACGAACACCGTCCCGTGCTCCGCGGCCGGGATGTTCCACTCCAAACCCTGGAACACCAGCGTGTCGGCGACATCCCGGCGGGCCGCGACGATGTCCGGGTTAACCTTCTCCACCCCGATCTTGGCGTGCTGGACGGTGCCGTGGTCGGTGATCACCATCCAGTCCAGGCCGTAGGCATTGGCGTGCCGGACCTGATCGATCACCCGGTACTGGGCATCCGGGGAGTATTGGGTGTGGATGTGGTGATCTCCGGCCAGCCAGCGGTATCCGCCGTGCGGCACCTTCATCTTGTCGCCGGCCGGGGTGGTGGCGGCGGCGGTACCCGGACCGGCGAGCACACTGACCGCGCCGGCGGCTCCGAGCACTCCGGCGGCCTTGAAGAACCGGCGACGCCCCAGGTCGTTCGGCGCCAGGTCGCGGTCCTGGATCGTCAGGTCCACCGCGGGGCCGAACTCCGCCGGATCGCCACCGTCGTGGCTGTGACCGTGGGTATGGGAATGATCGTGGACAAGACCGCCGTGGCTGTGCTGCATGCTGACCTCACAAAGTGGAAGGTGCCGGGGAGCGCTGCCCGCTCAGCACAGCATCGGCTGGTGAACCGCCGATAGCGGTTGAGCAAACATCAGACGCGGCTTCGCGAGCCGGCACCTCACGGATCTCCCGGGGGCTGGGGTCGTACGCTGAGGTCTGTGCAGCCGAAGCCGAATGTCCATGCAGACCGCGAGGAGGGTATCCTTAGCGGTCACGCGTTGTTCATTGCCGTGTTCCTGGTGTGTGCCCCGTGGAACCGGTCGAGGCATTGACCATCATCTTGGCCGATGGACACCCCGAGCCGGGTGCTCGACGCACGTGCCGCACTGCTCTCATCGTTGAGGTTGCTGCAGCTGAGCGGGTCGTCGCTCAGCACCGTCAGCAGCTGGACCGCAGTGCGGCTCTCGGCCTGCCGGCTCATCTGACGGTGCTGTTTCCTTTTGTCCCGCAACAGGATCTGGGTGAAGCAGAGATGCGCCGGTGCGCTGAAATCTGCTCAGGTGTTCCGGCTTTCGGCGTCGCCCTGTCGAAGACCTCGTGGTTCGGTGAAGACGTAATCTGGTTGGCGCCCGACGATCCGTCGCCGTTCCGCGCGCTGACCTCGGCGTTCGCTGCGGCATTTCCGTCATACCCACCGTACAGCGGCGCATTCGACAGCGTGGTGCCGCATCTGACGATCGGTGATCACGGGGATCTCGATGTGCTGCGGGCAGCCGAACTCGCTGTCCTGCAAGGACTTCCGGTGACTCAGCGGGTGGTGAGCGTGAGCCTGTGGTCCGGCTCGGACTCAGCCGGTTCATGGATGAGGCTGCGACGCTTTCCGCTCGGCTGAGCTGAGCGGGCGGTACGGCGTCAGCAGCCGTGCGAGGGTGGCGTCGACCAGCCGGTCGGCGAAACCCTTATCGGGCTGAGAGAACATCGGCGGTCTGCACGACCGTCGCGAACTCACCGTGCAGGTTCGCCGCGGTGACCCGCTGGAGATCATCTGCGCTGTGCCACACACCGTCCGGACCGGTCCGGGCGAAGGTGTGGGTGGCGTCGTCGACGAACCAGACCCGATACCCCAGGTTGCCGCCGACTCTTGCTGTCGTCTCGCAGCAGTGGTTGGTGGTGATGCCGCAGATCACCAACTCCTCGATGTGTTCCCGCTGCAGCCACGTATGCAGATCCGGCGTTCCGTGGAAGCTGGAGTTGACACTCTTGTCGACCAGCAGGTCCGCCGCCCCGTCGATGCCGTCCTTGAACGCATGTCCCGGATGTGAGGGGCTCAGCGGCGATCGAGCGTTCTGCGAGCTGTGCCGCACCAGCACCACCGGTCTCGCGTCACCGCGCCACCGGTCGAGCAGACTTCGTATGTTCTGCTCACAGTCCGGATTGTTGCGGACGCCCCAGAAGTCGGCGTCATCGAATCCTTGTTGGACGTCGACCACGATCAATGCCGCCCTGCGACCCGGCAATTGCGGTGCCATCAGCTCCGCTCCTTCCGACCCGAGATCCCCACGTCTGAAACTAACTGATCGTTCAGGATCCGACGACGCGAATACTGTGACCTGCTTCATCATCGGGGTGAGGTACCCGGGTTCGAACCGAGAGATCCGACGGACCGTCTGGGATGTCACCGTCGGCCAGCCACCCGGCTCGTACTTCATGGGGCTCAGATGGATGTGAGCAGACCGTCCAGCGGCAGCGGCACACGGTCCAGATCCAGGGCGTTCACCAGGACCGCGCCATAATGGATCTTGCGACCGCTGCGCGTTCCCAAGAAGCGCCGAAGCCTTGCCGCGTCGGACCTCTGCCGATGCGCGGGTTGCTGCTGGAAGGTACGAAACGAATTGAGATCACCCTCGGCGTCGAGGATCTGTTCCACGGCCTTTACACCCAGGGCGCGGATGAGTTCGTCCTCAAGGTCCGCGCTGCAGACGAAGAAGCCCAGTGCCTGCATCTCGGCACGCGACAGGTGTGCACCGAAGCCGGCGCGCTCCAAACCACGCTGGAAGTATCGGGTCTCAGCTTCGTCGTAGAGGCCCGCAAGACCCACCTCCGAGCCGTTGGCGCGGAACCGCTCCAGGAAGTGACCGATATTCGTCGCTCCACCCATCGGGACGACCGAGATGCCCTCCGCCGTCAGATCGCGGCCTCGGCGTTCGGCCAACGCCTGCACGGCGAACTGGTCACTGACCCCCTCCACCAGCACGACCCGCCGCACGTCAGCCATCGACGCTTCGCACGCTGCCGTCATACCCAGAGAATACCGCCGTGATCGTCACCGCACCGGGCGCGTCGATGGAGGACCAATATCCATCGGATTCTGTTGCAGCACAACCGATCCGAGTGGCTTCAATTGGGCCCGTGACGGACTTCGCTCGGCAGCATTCGTATCCGGACCTGAGTCCATCCGCCGCCGAACTGACGGGTCGCCTGCGGTGAGGAGCCTGCCGAACGCCCAAGTGATCGCTGGCTCGGGCAGATCTTCGGCCACGGTGTGTCCGGGACCTGCAGCCCGTGTGACGCCAGAACCGGCCCGGCATCTGCGCGGTCCGCCGGGCATCGACGCAATCCGACTCTCCACCGTCGGAGAACGGGCAGCGGGCCGCCGAACCGGGTTGCTTATGGACCGTTTCTCGGGCATCTTTACCGGTGGTGTGCCGGGAAGCCTGGTCGGCACTTCGCTGCTGCCGGTAGCGAAGTAGCTGACCTAAGGGACCGATCTTGATGACCCGTGTTCTCACCGCCGGAGTCGGCATAGCGTGGCCGAATGCATGCAGAACAGATGTCAGAGGAGTTCCCGGTGGTGGACCAGGACTCCGATGCGCTCGGCGCCGCCCGGTTGTTGGCCGAGCGGCGGCTGCCAGGTCTGGTGGTGACCGATCGGGCCGGGTTTCCGCTGTGGATCCTGCCGGCCTCCCAGGTGGTGCGGTTCCTGGTCCCGGGCTATGTGCAGGACGACCCGTCGCTGGCCGGGGTGCTCAGCGAGTCCATGGCCGACCGCGTCGCCGACACCCTGGGCGGCAAGTCGGTACGGTCGTTGCTGCCGATCGTTCCGGCCGAACTGCCGAGAGTCAACTCCGACGACACGATCATCGAGGTCGCCGCGATCATGGCCCGGTTGCGCTGTCCGATGGTCGCGGTGATGAAGGACAAGGCCCTGCTCGGGGTGATTTCCGCATCCCGGCTGTTGGAGATCGCGCTCACGCCGCGCTGACAGGGGCCGCTGCGGCGCCGGTGTCGACCCGATGAGCGCGGCCATCGCGATCACGGTCTTCGCTATCGCCTACCTGCTCATCGCCACCGAGAAGGTCCCGAAGATGGTGGTTGCGCTGGGCGGCGCCGGGATCGTCCTGGCAGTCGGTGTTGTCGGCTCCGAGGACGCGTTCTACTCGCACGACACCGGTGTCGACTGGGATGTCGTCTTCCTGCTGCTGGGCATGATGATCATCGTTGGGATCCTGCGCAGGACGGGCGTTTTCGAGTACGTGGCCATTTGGGCCACCAAGCGCGCCAACGGTTCTCCGCTGCGGGTGATGCTCCTGCTGGTACTGATCACCGCAGTCGCGTCGGCGCTGCTGGACAACGTCACTACCGTCCTGCTGATCGCACCGGTGACGCTGCTGGTGTGCGATCGGCTGGACATCAAGCCCGTGCCGTTCCTGCTTGCCGAAGTGTTCGCCTCCAACATCGGTGGAGCCGCCACCCTGATCGGGGATCCGCCCAACATCATCATCGGCAGTCGCGCAGGGCTGACGTTCAACGACTTCCTGGTGAACATGGCACCGGTCGTCGCCGTCGAATTGGTGGTGTTCGCGCTGATCGTGCCCCGGTTGTTCCGCGGATCGTTCGCCGTCGACCCCGAGCGTGTCGCCGACGTGATGGCACTCAACGAGCGCGAGGCCATCCGTGATCGGCGCCTGCTGGCAAAGTGCGGGCTGGTGCTGCTCGCGGTGTTCGTGGCGTTCGTCAGCCACTCGGCGATCCACGTCGAACCCTCCGTGGTGGCGCTCCTGGGCGCCGGCGTCCTGGTGCTGATCTCCCGCACCGCGCCCAAGGACTACCTGGCCGCCGTCGAATGGGAGACGCTGCTGTTCTTCGCCGGCCTGTTCATCATGATCGGCGCCCTGGTCAAGACCGGGGTGATCGGCACGCTGGCCGCGCTCGCCGCCGACGCCACCGGCGGAAATGCGCTGCTCGCGGCGATGTTGATCCTGGTGGTGTCCGCGCTGCTGTCCGGCGTGATCGACAACATCCCGTACGTCGCCACGATGGCCCCTCTGGTGCTGGCGCTGACCAAGGGCATCGCGGACCCGACACGGTCCGAGGCGTTGTGGTGGTCGCTGGCGCTGGGCGCGGACTTCGGCGGCAACCTGACCGCAGTGGGGGCCAGCGCAAATGTGGTGATGCTCGGCATCGCCGCCCGGTCCGCCTACCCGATCTCGTTCTGGGAGTTCACCAAGAAGGGGGCCGTTGTCACCGCGATCACCGTCCTGCTCGCGGCGCCCTACCTGTGGTTGCGCTACTTCGTGTTCGGCTGAGTTCTGCCACGCGCCGTGATCGTCACCAGCCCTGCATGGTGCAGCAACCTTGGACTGGCTCCCACCTTTGCTGCACAAGCCGGCCATCATGCCGCCGGAGCGCCCGGACGGCACAATCAGTCGCGCTCGCCCAACGTCAGCTCGACGCCGCCTGCCATGCCGGCAGCCGCGTTGTAGACGAAGGCGGCGACGGTGGACAGGGCGGTGAACAGCACGGTGTTGATGGCGCCGATCACCCCCGCGATCGTGAACACCCTGGCCGGGGTGATCAGGTCATTGACCACGGCGCCGGCATCCGGGGTCGACTGCACCGTCAGCGTGTTGAAGGTGGCGTTGACCTGCGACCAGACGTTCATCCCGCCGAGCACCAGGTAGATGATCCCGATGGCGATCATCCAGACGAAGAACATCACGATCGCGACGATCAGGCTGATCTTGAGCACCGTCCACGGATCGATCCGCTTGAGCTGCAGGGACGCCAGGCGTGGCGGACGCTTGGTCGGTTTGCCCTGGCGGGGCGGGCTGCCGACGGACCCTGCGCGGCTCGTCGTCACTCGCCGTCACTCCTGCGATCCGGCCCGGTGGGGCCGGCGCCACCGGCACCCAGCTCGCCGTTCTCGACCGCGTCAGAGGCATCTGCGTTGCGGGCGATCGCGACGAGCTTGTCCCCATCTGACAGGTTCATCAGCTTGACTCCCATGGTTTGCCGCTGCGCCTTGCGCACCTCCTTGGACCGGGTGCGGATGACGCCCCCACCCGAGGTGATCGCGAAGATCTCGGTATCGAGGTCCACGATCAACGCACCGACGAGTTTGCCACGACGACGGTCGTACTTGATGGTGAGCACACCCTTGCCGCCGCGGCCCTGCACCGGATATTCGTCCATCAGGGTCCGCTTCGCAAAGCCGCCCTCGGTCGCGACCAGGACGTATGCGTTCTCCTGGGCGACGTCCAGTGACAGCAGTTCGTCGCCCTGCCGGAACCGCATGCCCAGCACCCCCGAGGTGGCCCGGCCCATCGGCCGCAGCGCCTCGTCGGTGGCGTGGAACCGGATCGACTGGCCCTCAGCGGAGATCAGCAGCAGGTCGTTCTCCGAGGAGCAGAGCACCGCGCCGACCAGCTCGTCGTCGTCCCGGAGGTTCACCGCGACGATGCCGCCCTGCCGGTTGGAGTCGAATGCCGTCAGCTCGGACTTCTTGACCAGGCCGCCCTTGGTGGCCAGCACCAGGTACGGCGCCACGGAGTAGTTGCGGATCTGGATCACCTGGGCGATCTTCTCGTCCGGCTGGAAGGCCAGTAGGTTCGCGACGTGCTGGCCGCGGGCGTTGCGGTTGGCCTCCGGCAGCTCGTAGGCTTTCGCCCGGTAGACCCGGCCCTTGTTGGTGAAGAACAGGATCCAGTCGTGGGTCGAGCAGACGAAGAAGTGCGCGACGATGTCGTCCTGCTTGAGACCGGCGCCCTGGACGCCTCTCCCGCCACGTTTCTGCGCCCGGTACAGGTCCGTCTTGGTGCGCTTGGCATAGCCGGTGCGCGTGATGGTGACGACCACGTCTTCGACGGCGATCAGGTCTTCCATCGACACGTCGCCGTCGTAGGGCACCAGCCTGGTGCGCCTGTCGTCGCCGTATTTCGCGACCACTTCGGCGAGTTCGTCGGCGATGATCTTCCGTTTGCGCTCGTCCTTGGCCAGGATGTCCTGCAGGTCGGCGATGGTCAGTTCGATAGCAGCCAGCTCGTCGATGATCTGCTGCCGCTGGAGCCCGGTGAGCCGGCGCAGCTGCATCTCCAGGATCGCCATCGCCTGGACTTCGTCGATGTCCAGCAGCTCGATCAGCCCGGTCCTGGCGATCTCGACGGTCTGCGATGCACGGATCAGCGCGATCACTTCGTCCAGCGCGTCCAGCGCCTTCACCAAGCCACGCAGGATGTGCGCCCGCCTCTGCGCCTCGTCCAGCCGGAACTGCGTGCGGCGGGTGATCACCTCGATCTGGTGTGCGACGTAGTAGCTGATCATCTGGTCCAAGCGCAGAGTGCGCGGCACCCCGTCGACGATCGCCAGCATGTTGGCGCCGAAGCTGGTCTGCAGCTGGGTGTGCTTGAACAGGTTGGCCAGCACCACTTTTGCGACCGCATCGCGCTTGAGGGTGATGACGATCCGCCGGCCGATACGGTCGCTCGACTCATCTGCGACATCGGCCAGCCCGCCGACCTTGCCCTCCTTGTGCAGCAATGCGATGGACTCGACCAGGTTGTCCGGATTCACCTGGTAGGGCAGCTCGGTGACGACCAGGATGGTCCGCCCCTTGGCGTCCTCCTCGATCTCCACCACCGCCCGCATCCGGATGCTGCCCCGGCCGGTGCGGTAGGCATCGGAGATGCCGTCCAACCCGACGATCAGCGAGCCGGTCGGGAAGTCGGGGCCCTTGACCCGCTCGATGCAGGCCTCCAGAAGCTCCTCGGGCGACGCCTGCGGGTGCTCCAGGCTCCAGAAGACGGCAGCGCAGACCTCGCGCAGGTTGTGCGGTGGGATGCGGGTGGCCATGCCGACCGCGATCCCCTCGGACCCGTTGACCAGCAGGTTCGGTATCCGGGCCGGCAGCACCGTCGGCTCCATGGTCCGGCTGTCGTAGTTGGGGATCATGTCGACGGTGTTCTCGTCGATGCCGGTCAACATGTGCATGGCCAGGTTGGACATCCGGCACTCGGTGTACCGCATCGCCGCGGCTGGATCGTTGCCGGGCGAGCCGAAGTTGCCCTGGCCGTCGATCAGCGGATAGCGCAGCGACCACGGCTGGGCCATCCGCACCACGGTGTCGTAGACGGCGGTATCGCTGTGCGGGTGGTAGTTACCCAGCACGTCGCCCACCACTCGCGAGCTCTTCACCCGGCCACGGTCGGGCCGGAATCCCGAGTCGTACATCGCATAGAGCACCCGGCGGTGCACCGGTTTGAGGCCGTCCCGCACGTCGGGCAGGGCGCGGGAGACGATGACGCTCATCGCGTAGTCGATGAACGACCGCTGCATCTCCTGCTGGATGTCGATCGGCTCGGTCCGGTCGTGTTGCGTCACAACGGTTTCCGGATCGAACGTGGACCGCGCGCCGGGGTCGCCGGGGTCGGTGCCGCCAGGCCGGGTGATGTCGGTGCCGCCGTCACCCGGTTCGTCGGGACCATTGCCGTCGGTGGGACCAGTCACAGCTCAGAACCTTTCACGCACACTCCCGCCGTTCGGCGGAAGTGTCCACACTGGAAGGGATGTCGGGAGGCGCCGGGGACGCCCGGGATGTCTGCGGGCACGACCGCCGCCGCTCAGAAGTCCAGGAAGCGGACGTCACGGGCGTTGCGGGTGATGAAGGATCGGCGGGCGTCGACATCCTCGCCCATCAGCACGCTGAACAATTCGTCGGCGGTCGCCGCATCGTCTAGGGTGACCTGCAGCATCAGCCGGTGCGCGGGATCCATCGTGGTCTCCCACAGCTCCTTGGCGTCCATCTCGCCGAGTCCCTTGTACCGCTGGATTCCATCATCCTTGGGCAACCGCCGGCCGCCCTCGTTGCCGATCTTGATCAGGCCGTCGCGTTCCCGGTCCGAGTACGCGAACTCGTGCGCGCCCTTGGTCCACTTGAGTTTGTACAGCGGCGGCTGCGCCAGGTAGACGTAGCCGGCCTCCACCAGTGGGCGCATGAACCGGAACAGCAGCGTCAATAGCAGGGTCCGGATGTGCTGCCCGTCCACGTCGGCGTCGGCCATCAGCACGATCTTGTGGTAGCGCACCTTGCCCAGGTCGAACTCGTCGTGGATGCCGGTACCCAGCGCGGTGATCAGGCTCTGCACCTCGTTGTTCTTGAGAACCCGGTCGATGCGCGCCTTCTCGACGTTGATGATCTTCCCGCGGATCGGCAGGATCGCCTGGAACATGGAGTCCCGGCCGGATTTCGCGCTGCCACCGGCGGAGTCGCCTTCCACGATGTAGATCTCCGAGCGCGCCGGGTCCGTCGACCGGCAGTCGGCCAGCTTGCCGGGCAGGCCGCCGATCTCCAGGGCGCCCTTGCGCCGGACCAGGTCTCGGGCCCGGCGGGCAGCCGCCCGGGCCTGTGACGAAGACACCACCTTGGAGATGACCATCCTGGCCTCGGCCGGATTGCGTTCGAACCAATCGGCCAACCAGTCGTTGCAGGCCTTCTGGACGAACGACTTCGCCTCGGTGTTGCCCAGTTTCGTCTTCGTCTGACCTTCGAACTGCGGCTCGCGGAGCCGGATGGAGATGATCGCCGCGAGACCCTCCCGGACGTCCTCGCCGGAGAGGTTCTCCTCCTTCTCCTTGATCAGTTTCTTGTCGCGGGCGTACTTGTTGACGACGGTCGTCAGGCTGCTGCGGAAGCCCTCTTCGTGGGTGCCGCCCTCGTGCGTGTTGATGGTGTTGGCGAAGCTGTGCACCGATTCCGCGTAGGACGAGTTCCATTGCATGGCGATCTCGACCTCGATGCCCTCGCTCTTGGAGTCGAAACCGATGACGCTCGGGTGGATCGGATCCTTGGTTGCATTCAGGTGTTTGACGTAGTCGATGAGCCCGTCAGGGTAGTGGAAGGTGCGCTCTGTCGGCTGGCGCGGCCGACCGGCCCTGGGGGCCGGGGGCTCGGCGAAGAGCGCGCCGTCCGCGGCCGCCTCGTCCATCTCCATGGCCTTCGGACGCTCATCGCGCAGCACGATGGTCAGTCCCTTGTTCAGGAAAGCCATTTCCTGCAGCCGCCGGGAGATCGTTTCCAGGTTGTACTCGGTGGTCTCGAAGATCTGCTCGTCGGCCCAGAAGGTCACCGTGGAGCCGGTCCGATCACTGCGGCCGACCTCCTGCAGCGGTCCCGGCTTTGCGTGGTCGTACACCTGGTGGTACCGCTTGCCGTCGCGCTGGATCTCGACCTCCAGCCTGGTCGACAACGCATTGACCACCGAGACGCCCACCCCGTGCAGGCCACCGGACACCGCGTAGGAATCCGAGTCGAACTTGCCGCCGGCGTGCAGCATCGTCAACACGACTTCGACGGTCGGACGCTTCTGCTGTGGATGCATCTCGACCGGGATGCCGCGGCCGTTGTCGGTAACGGCGACGCCGCCGTCGGCCCGCAAGGTGACGGTGATGTGATCGCCGAAACCCTCCATCGCCTCGTCGACAGCATTGTCGACGACTTCGGTGACCAGATGGTGTAGGCCGCGTTCGCCGGTGGAGCCGATGTACATGCCCGGCCGCTTGCGGACAGCCTCCAGGCCCTCGAGCACGGTGATCGACGACGCGCCGTACTCGTTGTTCTTCTTCGCCACAGGTCTCCTCAGAGTTACGGTGCCTTCGGTGGTGCTGCGGGTTGCCGCCGATGCCGCCAGTTCCATCCAGTCCGGCGACGGGGATCGAAATCCGCCAGTGAGGGCGCTGGGCACCTCTACGGCGAAGGCACCTTTCATTCTAGCGGTATGAACCGCCGCAATGGGGCTCCTGTGCCCTCCAGTGTGGCCCTGGCGCGGCTATCCAGCCGGAGTTGGAGTCGGTGGGGGGCGGTGAGCGCATCCTGCGGTGTGAGGGGGCGCTGTGAGGGGCGCGTCGGGCTTGCGACGCGTGCTGGTGGCGGCCGGCGCCTGGATCGTCACCACGATGTGCAGCCGAGGGCCGTCGGGCCGCCGCATCCGTTGCACACGCGATGCTCCGGGCATCCGGCATCATTCGTGTGCAACGTATGCCGCCTTGAGCGCCACTGCTCCTGCACCGGACTACGTCCCAGCACCGACCCGACCGCTCCCAGTCGTCAGGTGTCCGCCGGCGCCCGCCCGCACGGTACGGGCGTGCCCCCGGGCGTGTGCAGCAAATGCCGGGTAGAGCGCCACGCCTGGTGCACCGGACCGAGGCCGCGCGCGACAAGCCCAACGTCGGTGGAGCCGGGGCCCGCAACCGGCGGCGGTGATCCGCCCGATGGGTCCGCACGGTGCCTTCCCACGGTGCCTTCCCACGGTGCCCGCACCGTTCTTCCACACAGTTGCAGTTGTCCACAATCGCACCGCCGACAATGGCGGCGACGGGTTTTAGGGGCGATTCTCCGCTGATGGACAGACCCCTGAGGGCATGGGCGTTGATGCGGGCGCAGGACGGTCTGATCAGCCGCGCTCAGGCGCTGGATGCCGGGCTTTCGCACGATCAGATCCGCTACCGATGCTCGGTGGGCGAGTGGGACGCCGTGCGTCCGGGGGTGTTCCGTCCAGCCGGCATTCGGCTGACGCCTCGTGCCACCATCCGGGCGGCCGCACTCTGGGCCGGTCCCCCGGTTTCGGTGAGCGGGTTGGCTGCTGCCTACTGGTGGACGATGATCGAGCGTCCGCCGGCGGTCGTCGAATTGACGGTTCCCCGTCGTCGTTTCCTGCGGCCGCCGCCCGGAATCGCGATCCGCCGGTCGGATCTGGATCCGGCCGACACGGTCGTTTACGACGGATTGCCCGTCACACATCAGGCGTATTCGGCCGTCTACGGCGCGATCTGTCTGGGGGCGGACGGCCCGGGCATGCTGGACCGCGCGTTGCAGCGGTCGGTTCCGATACTGCTCGCCGAACAGGTGCTGGAGCGATATCCGCACAGCCGGTGGTCCACTCCGGCCCGGCGACTGCTGGAGGCAGCGCGGGACGGCGAAGTGATCTCCGAGCGGCTGTTGGTGGGCCAGCTCCGGCGAGCCGGGATCAGCGGCTGGGTGCTCGGGCACCAAGTGTCGCTGCCCGGTCGGGCAGCGTTCCTGGATCTTGCCTTCGTGGCGGAGCGCGTCGGCATCGAGGTGGACGGCTGGGCGTGGCATCAGACGCCGGAACGCTTCCGGCTCGACCGGCGGCGGCAGAACGGACTGGTCCTCGCCGGCTGGACGGTGCTCCGGTTCACCTGGTTCGACCTGACCGAGCGACCGGCATACGTGATCGACGAGATCCGCCGGGCGCTGAACTCCAGCCGCGCGCGAGCGCACCAGACGTCGTAGCCAGCACGGCTGTTGCTGCACACCCTGGGATGCGACCAGCGGGCGGTGACGTCCAACCGCGCGCCGCCGGGACAGGATCGCCTGTGCAACACACGCAGCAGCCAATGCCATGTTCGCTGCACACTGGCGAAACAGTCGCGAGCCGAAGTCCTAGTCGCCGCTCGCGGCGAACGGCACCGTGATGACACTCCATCGGGATCCGGCCCTGTGGCACACCTCAGCCGTAGGTGTCGCGGGGACCACGTCCGGAAACGTGCCGGGGTCCGAACCGCCACGACGGTGCTGTCGGGCCGGTCGCTTTCACTCGGCGCACCGTGCCGTGCCCGAGCGCCTCATTGAGTTTCTTCACCAGCTGCGGTGCCAGCAGCCGCACCTGGGACGCCCACGCCGTGGACTCGCAGCGCAGCAGCAGTTCGCCGTCGGTCATGGATGTGGGTTCACAGTGGTCCGCGAGTGCCGGCCCGACCAGCTCCGCCCAGCGGGCGAACAGCGTTGCCTTGGTGATGTCCGCCCCGGCTCCCGCCGTCTTGACGAACTTCTGCATCGCCGCCCCGAGCGGCAGCGGATCGCGGATATCCGGACCCGATCCGGACCACCGCCTGCGGCGTAAGGCCTGCGTCGATCCCGTCGATGCCCGGCTCATCGGTACCCGGCCACGCTTCTTGGCGGCGTTCTGCCGGCGAGCGGCGGCCAGCGCGTCCCGAGCGAGGTCCGATCCGGTCGGTGACGTCGGTTGCTCGCGCCCGGACGTCGGCTGATCGGAATTGCCGGCCCGATCAGAACTGCCGGCCCGATCAGAACTGCCGGCCCGATCAGAACTGCCGGCCCGGTCGGAACTGGCGCCCCGGCTCGGCTCGTCACCCACCCGCGCTCACCTGCCCGTCCACAATTAGCAGCTTGCTGCCGCCGAGGATAGCGGGCACGTCGGAATCCACCGCCGCGGTGATCAGC
>JAABUP010008332.1_pt1 | contig 13285 bp, 14 predicted proteins | sample 5559201 | NCBI WGS metagenome assembly JAABUP01 (sample SAMN10711887, study PRJNA513373) | rock metagenome | isolation source: Antarctica rocks | place: Antarctica | reverse complement strand
CCCCTTACCCCCCTTGGCCCCCCCCTCGCAACCCCCATCAGACACCAGTTACCAGTGCTATGCAGGTGCAGAGTCAGCATATGATGGCGTGCCAGGAGAGCTGCAGTGGCAGACCAGCGGTGCACCCCATCATTTGCATATGGCCCCTGCTGCCAAGCAACCCTTGCCAGGTGGCGGCAAGAAGAAGGAGGGGTTGGTCAGGAGGCGCAAGGACCCCTTTGTGGGGTCACCCTCACCTGAGCAAGCAACCCCTGCAGGTTTGCCGCCCCTTGCCTCCCCCTCCCCCCTCCCCCTTTCCTCTTTCAAATGCAAAGCTGCTACTACAGTCCACCTGCAAGTACAGCCAAAGCAGACCGTGCAGAAACAATAGGTTTTTGGTCAGAAAGCATGCTTAGGGTTTTCTTTCCATGAGTTGTGGTAAAGCAACAATGTGTTACCAATTATGGCATGCTAGTTTTCTGTTGACTGCATGTCTACTTGTATTTGATTATTTGTATCATGTGTGAATTGAAGACAGGGAGGCAGTGCATTTAAGCCAAAGCTACCACATTTAGAATTCAATGTTTGCAGCCCATTTGCAGGTGCAAACGCTTGGTTAGATGCACAGCCTTCAGCGCTCAGGAGCCCCCAGGGCAGCAGCACCCCCCCACCCCCAGACCCCCCTGACATGCCTGGCATCAATCGAGCTGGCCTGCTCAGCCTGAGGTGAGTAGATGTCATTGCATGCAAGTGTGCAAAGATATGCTGACTCCTGCAACGTGTCAAACTTGTGTTCTGTCTGGTCAATAGAGGGCAATAATGCCCTGGCCGTGTTCTTTTTCAAACAGAACTCCCGCTACCAGCTAAGTTTCGTCGCATACCAGATACACCTGTGCTTTCAAGCCAGGATGTCTGATGAGTCACAACTGGTTCCCCACCCCAGACTGTCAGGTATAAAATGAGAAATGAAATGAATGCTGCAGTCACAGCCTGCTGCAAGGGCAGCTCAGCATCCCTTTTCCATAAAATGGATTATGCCTAGAACAGCAACTGCAAGTAGTAAACGCTGCCAGGCATGTTTTCAATTTAACAGTCCATCATGTCTACTTCTAGAGTCAAGTCTGAACAGCCCGGAGTAGCTCCTTGTTTGAGATCTCCAGTGGTAGGCTTCTAATTCTGAATGCATTTAGGGTGTATTTGCTGGTGTGAACAATAATCACAGTAGTTACTATAATAATAGAAATAATCATAACAATAATAGTAACAATAAGAACAAGAATGGTAGTAATGATAATAATAGTAATAGTAATAACAATCATAATCATGCTTTCCGTCTCATGATGAGTACATGCAGCACAAGTCTTCCCAGAGCAGCCTGTCTTGGGTGCATCTCTATAAGGTCTACAAACCTGACAGCTCTGCTGGTATTCTCAGGAACAAACTGAGAAGCAGACCAGCACTGATGTCACCCCCTACCAATGCATTCGCCTCTTCAGCTATTTCGTCGCCCCTCAGCCCACAACCTGGCATAGGGTCAGCAAATAGGCTAGGGAACCAGGAAAACCTAGCTGCACCCTATGCCAATTCGCCAGCATCCACCATTGCAGCTGTCAAGCAGACAGGGCAAGGAACCCTAACCAGGAGGAGGGTTCTGCCATCCCGGCAGGACCCCCCACCCTTCAGGGTAGAGCCCGATGATGCCGCATCCTCCTCTTCTTCAGCCTCTTCGTCCTCTTCCTCCTCTTCTTCTGCATCTGCGGCTGCACCTGCAAGGGCAGGGCAGAGGAGGGCTTCAGAGCAGGGCTTGAAGGGAGCTGCCTCTAGGGCTGGACCACGCTCAAGACCTCGCACGGACAATCAGGTGCGCAACAAGAGTGCAATTGTGTCATATGTGCTTTTGAGGCTGATCTTACAGTTCCTTTGCTGCTTCCCTGTATCCTTCCTCTCCACCTGAAGAAGACAATGAAGATGAAGAAGACTTCACCTGAAATGAACGCACACCTGGCAAAATTATGGCAAAACACAAGAGTACTGTCAGCAAGGCAGAACATATACTTTGATGCTTTGTTTAAGATCAAAATATAGGTGCCCCACAGCCTGCAACTTTGATCGAACAATCAATCAGTTATTCAAGATTCTGTGCTAGTGAACAGATGCATGGGTGAGCAATATGATGTTCACATGCGTGGCCCTATTACGACTGTCAGCGCAACCTTTGTCACTGGAGCATCCTTATTTGTTGACCTTATTGAGCCTTTTAGTAAAGCATGTGCACATAGGTGTTGGTATGCTGACTGCCAACACAGAGTGTCATACAGGGAGCTCCTCAGGAGTGTATATACTTGACCCTAGGGGAAAACATGTTTTTTACAAACAAACACTTGAACAAACAAAGGAACAAACAGACAAATGAACGAATAAATACGTGAACAAATGAACCTAGGCAGAAGTCGCTGCATCAATGCCAGCCACATGTGCCTTTCAAAACCTACCTTCCTTTTTACAGCATCCCCAGCACAGGCGCAGGGATGGCCGCAAGTCCTGGGGACCCACCTTCAAAAAAGCCGACCTTCTTCTTCATCCTGACCTTGCTGAAGAAGAGGTTGACATGCAGGTTGCAGCTGCACTGCCAAGGACAACAATGCCACCAGCTAGGCCTAGTGGGGATGCATACAGCATCCCCAGCGGTGGTCCCGGGATGGCTGTCGATCCCGGGGATCTGACTCAGTGTGAGGGCTGTGGACGCAGCTTCAATCCCAAAGCCTTTGAGGTCCACTCCAGAATCTGTGCCAAAGTCTTTCAGGTAAATCATTCAAAAAACAATGTTAATTGTCTAGAATCATAATTTATGACATTTGCATACAGGATTGATTTCTTCAGGTGAGTCTCCCAAGTAACGCGTGTTGTGATCACACAGGTGTGTTGTTGTCATGCATGCAGAAACTGCCTTCAATGTAGCCGGCGCCTGGGTGGCTGACGCAGGGGTCATGCTGTGGCTTTGTAGGGTTTGAGTTAAACCCTTACCACACACCATGACTCATGGCAGGGCTTGTGAATGCAGACGAAGAGGAAGGCCTTCAATGTGGCCGAGGCCTGAGTTGCAGACACACGGGCCGAGCTGTGATTTTGTAGGGTTTAAGCTAAACCCTAAGCGCACATGATGACTCATGACAGAGCCTGTGAATGCAGACCAAGAGGAAGGCCTTCAATGTGGCCGAGGCCCGGGTTGCTGACACGGGGGCTGAGCACTTCTATGATGCAAGAAGAGGAGCGCCCAAGGCAGAAACTGGTGGCATTGGCAGCAGCAAATCTGGCAAAAAGTCGGCAAGGTAAACAGGCGCTGACTAACCAGTGCTGGAATCAATGAGAGAGTGTATCTGAAAGTTTGGTACGTGTATGGTTGGTATATTTGTACTCTGCCATTTATCTGCTAGGATGCAATCATTTCTCTGTTGGCACCCAGCTAGTCCTCCGCTGGTAGACAATACATTGTTCTGCCAGCACACAATCAGTACAGTGCATGAGTAGGGCTGGTCCGCGGGGGGCAAGAGGGCAACAGCCTATAGTCTCTGCAACGCTGATCTGGTTGGACATGAGAACGTGAAGTCACCCTGCACATGCAACATGCCTGTATATAGCTGTATACATGCCTCTATAGAGCTGCCTCTGGAAGAGTATGTTTGTGTCATGAACACAGAACATGCATTTGTAGGGGTGGGCTTGCCAGGGGAGGGTCAGGGGTGGGTGCTGCCCCCAGCCATGCAGAGAAGGCAGTGGGGGTGGGGGGTAAGCCGGGTGCCAAGTGGCGCAACCAGAGCGACCAGCTCAGGATTGCCATGTCAGCTTCCAAAGGAGGTCCCCAGGTGACTCATCCCGCTGACAATGCAAGCCTGCTGACTAATACTGTTTGTCATGCCTGGCTGGTTATTGTGCATGCTCAGCACTGCTCAGTCACAGCTTGCCCAGAAACCCCCACAGCCTCCACAACAAGGCACTCATCCCCTCCCCAACAGCCTCCACAAAAAGGCACTCACACCCCAACAGCACTCACACCCCAACAGCCTCCACAACAAGGCACTCACACCCCAACAGCACTCACACCCCAACAGCACTCACACCCCAACAGCACTCACACCCCAACAGCACTCACACCCCAACAGCACTCACACCCCAACAGCACTCACACCCCGATAGCCTCCACAACATGGCACTCACAACCCCAACAGCCTTCACAACGAGGCGCTGCTCAGATGCCACAGGGGATCCATGTGCAATGCATGTGCCAGTGTGAGGAAACAATGCACCTGCATCACTACGCTGAGGCTTTTGCCGCACCTCTTTCTTTGCCCTGAGTACAAGCATCTTTGGGCTGGACAAACACCTCTTTGGCTTGTACAAACACCTTTCTGGCCTGACTAAGCACCTTTTTGGATCTGATAAACACCTGTTTGTATACAATACAACCAGGCAACTTGCTGTATTGAGTGTATGTCTACATCTTCAACCACCACCACCAAGTCGACGATGAACCAATCAGACACCGTGCCTTCGACACACATGTGTACAGAACAGAGAACTCCTTGTGACAAGTCTGATGGTAGGATCAGCTACAGCAGTGTGCTACGGCAACACACCATGCCTTCAACACACACATGTGTTCAGAACAGAACACTGCTTGTCAAAATTCTGATGGTAGTATGAGCTACAGCAATGTTCTGTGCCAATCATGTCAGACTCTTGCTCAGTCTGTGCGTCTGTCTTGGCACTTGTGATGTTCATGCACTCAGTACACAGGCACGTGCAGCTAGGCTCAGGTACATACAGTCCTGAGCACCATCATGCATCTACCAGTAGGCTCATGCACAAGGTAAGAGCCATTTATTAATGAGCTGTGGCACTGTTTACTGTCGTTTTAAAATGTTGCTTAATCAATCTTTATTGTTCCTGAGTAGCTCCCTGTGTGAGATCCTGCTTTGACAGTCAGCATTTCAGCAATCATGTGAATTGCTGCAGCCTGAATAAGAAACTTTTCTTGTGCAAATGCGATACGAGCCGACATGGTGATGATCTGCAGCCGACATGCTGTTTCCAATTTGGATTGCCGGGAAGGGCCTTGCACACCGTATCACCATTGTGTTGAAAGTTGACGTCAATGCAAACTGCCTTTTATTTTCATCCGGGCTGCCCATGATGTTTGCTGGAAGGTATAGAGATCTGTTTTGAAAGACAAGGCATGTGCATGTACCTGACCCTGAGGAATGACTTGGGTTATTTCGTTTCCGATCAAATGAATGTGTATGTGAATGTGTACGTAAATGTATACGTGAATGAATGCATACGTATGAGATGCAGTGTGGGCAGCCCGGTATAATACTTGGCTTCTCATTAAATCGATGCCGAAATTTCTTTCCTTTAAAGGCGTAGTCTTTTCTCTTTGTCTCTTTTCTTTTGCTTTTTATGAGATGCAGTGGATGAATGTTGCAGGCTGCTGTCACAGCCTTTGGAGGAGCCCCCATTGCATCTGCCCCCGACCCTAGCCTCATACTCTGCCCACACTGTGGCAGGAGGTTCAATGAGACAGCGGCAGAACGGCATGTTCCCAAGTGCCAAGACATCAGGGCCAAACCAAGTCGGCTCATGGCTGGGGCAGGGCAGAAACGACAACCTGCCACTAGCCCTGCATCTAGGGGATGGGGATGAAGCGCCCTGTCTATCTGTCTGTCTGTCTTTATCCATTGCATCCGTTGCATTCATGTCTGCACTGCGCTGCTATGCCTAACTAGATAATTTGTTAATTGGGTGCCAGACTGACCCACATGCTGGGCTGCATGAGACAGATTGTAAGCCATGCTATGCCTGTTTTGAGCCACTTCAAGACCGTACGCCATGCGCACACACGGTGGAATGTACACGATGGAGTGCAATGAGCGGCAGCGTATTGCTTTGCATGCAATGGGGTCAGGTTGTGTCTGGGTATGTCACTCACAGAACTTGCAAGAGCACCTCCTGATTCACGCACATGTGCATGCAGACATGGGATGTATAGTTAGGCTGTTGAGCCAACGTTTATGTTAAGCCAACCTTTTGCACAAACAGCATGTATGCAGCTGCAACTGCTGGGATCAGTTTAAATTTATGACGACGAGTCTCAAAGTGTTGTCATGCATTCACTGCTGTGCTGGGAAGGCGCCCCCTGGTCTGTGCTAGAAGCCAGAAGAAGTCTACAAACAGTCATATGATAACACACGGTATGCACCACGGGTTGCCCAGGCTCGACTGATTGACTGGATACTGTGCATAAAATGTTTTTAGCTTGCTTCAAGTTGCTAAGATGTTAGTACCTCAGCCAGCAATCAAGATGCTGCCTACATAGGGATGTATACAGACATAAGACGTCTGACATGCTGTGTGCATGGCTGGATGCTGACAGTAGTTGATACCCAGAGGCCGTATGTGTAGCAGTACACGTGGCCATTGTTATAGCTGTTGTACATGGACTGCATCTTTGTTACAGGTCTTGCACACAGACTGTAGCTCTGTTCTAGTTCATGTACAGCAGCTGTTCTGTAAATCTGTTACAAAGTATGTGAGCAGTACGGATATGATTAAGATACAGACATGATGAGCCATGTCAATCAATCCCAGTCATTGGCAACACTGACTGCTCTTGGAATGGCAGTGACAGGTTGGTTCCCGACTACAATAGGCAGAAAACTTGCTGCAGGCGACATCCTAAACCTGATATCAACCCCACGGCAGTCCAAATTCATGTCGGGCTTTGCAATGTTCAACTGCACATCCACTCGCCTCCCATCTAAAATAAGGCTCTCCAAGTTGCTATCTTCACCAACACGCAACACACATGTTGTTTTAAGACCATCTGTATCGGAACCCTCACTGTCGTCTGAGTCTGTCTTTGTAAGTTGCAAATGTGCTTGTTTCAAGCAAGGGTGTGACAGCACAGAACATGCCTGAGAGACAGGCATCCTTGCAACAAGGCACTGGAGGTTGGGTAGAAAGGCAGCCACATTTGAGGAGACATGCAAGCTCAACGCTCTAGGAACAAGCACAAGGTCCTGCAAAGATGCCAGCTTGCAATTCAAGATACAGGTGCTTTCGTCACAAGTTCTTGGCGACTTAGTGATGTTGACGGCCTTGAGATTTTGCAGCCTTGCAAACATCGACAAATCAATGTGTGGTGACCGCTCATGAATTTCATGGAGAGCCAGATTCTGCAAAGTCAGCGGCAGCAAGCTGACAATTTTCTCCAGCTGCACTTGTGTCCCACCACAAAAAAGCTCACAGGATGTTGTCAGTAGGCAACCTGTAAGTGTCAGAACCGATTGCAAGAAGAGCAGCAGACCAGTGCTTTGACGACACTCGGATGCATAGCCCTTTTTGAAGTTGAGAGTCAAGCCCTTGACCTCTTGAAGATTGCGCTGCATCTGGTGCCTTTGCAACCACTGCAGGATACCAGTCAGGCCTGGCATGCGCAACAGAAGCTTCTCCTCACCACCAATGCTAATATGAAGGGGCTGAACCCTCTGACAGGCAGCGTGCCAATTTTTGGTAACTCCGGAGCATGTGATCAGATCTGAGAGCTGTTTCACGTGCTTCAGAATTTCTGGTAGGAGACCTTCCTCTTCCAAACTTGCAAAAGTGGTCTGCAGAAACAACATTGAACAGTTGAACCAGACAACGGTCGCAAGGCAGTGCCCAAGCAACCGCATGCAGCAAGCAAGCTCACAGTGTTGTCGACGTTAAGAGTTGATTGCTGCTGTCTGCCTGTGCGACCTTTCATGCTTTGCGACTTGATGTTCTTACTCCTTCCTCACGGCAGCGTACGCCGGCTCACCGCACAGCTGGTATGCAGGCGCAGAGCTCTGCCAGCTCACCCAGACAAACGATGATGCTCAACTCATCACTGACTCTTGAGCCAGGCGTGGAGGCAATGTCAGGAAGCACAATCAAGCTGAAGCGACGGCTAGAAGCAGAACCTGATGTGTGATTTTTCAACAATCATTGAGACTAGGTGTCGTATCCATCAGTTCTTTGATTGCTAAATCCACACCTAAGAGGCGCAAAGCTCAAGCTTGACGTCAATCTATACCTCACTTTCACACATTCACAACACTCAAACTCAATGTTTGGCACGTCAATGTACATCATCACCTCCAGCGGCTCATCAGCTTTGACACTTAGCGTTTTCAGCTGGCCGCAGGCTTCTGGAAACACATGGAGGACCACAGCAGGTTGTGCATCCAGATCCTGATAAAACCGCAAATCTGCTAGCCTCAAGCTGGGGTGCACAAAAATATCTTGTGACTGTGATGCACCTATGCGCACCCATAAAGAGTGTAGCCTTGGCAAACAGGCCGCGAATGAACAGTTGTCAGCAATTCTGAAGGGTGTGTAGAGAACAATGAGGGTCTGTAAAGATTGTAGCTCTGCGTCGCACAGAACACAGTTTGCTGCAGACAAATTCCGGTTGTCTGTACCTATCACAGCAAGTTCAAGCCGTTTCAAATTGACAAGTCTGGCAAACCAGGAAAGGGGTATGGCTTCCGGTTGGTCACCATGTACGCCTAAATACAGCTCCTGCAAGGTGACTGGCAGGAGGCTTGCAGATGACTCTACACACAGTTTGCCAGTCAGTTGGCACCGAGTAAGTCTACAGCAGCCAGCAATAGTCAGGACAGACCGACAGAATGCTACTAGGTGATGCTTTCTATGGCATTCAGGGGCAAATCCAGAGCCCAGGTGAATTTCGAGAGTGGAGACTTGCTGAAGGCGCTGTTGTGCATGCTGAACTTGCAGCCGCTGCAAAATGCCAGTCAGGCCTGCAACACTGATCTGTCCTCTAGAGCACTCAGAGTCCTGGCCAATGACGATATGTAGAGGCTGCACCGGGCGGCAAGCTACATGCCAAGATTTGCACACAGCTGAGCAGACTACTATATCTGCGGGTGAACGCAAATGCTGCAGCACTGTTGGCAACAAGCCCCGTGCCTCCAGGGTTGACAGTGAAGTCTGCGAAACAGATGGACAATGCCTTTTCAGCTTTGCATTTATGATCAAGGCGAGCCAGCAGACGAAGACCTCACGTTGCTAGTTCCGGGTTTGACAATTCTGACCGCTCTTCCTCTCATGCTTGCTTTCTTCCTTTTCAAAAGTAAGATCAGCCCGCTCAAAGGGTCTAGCTGCTGCGGCTCAATGGAAGAGAGCTGTTTTCATTCCTCGTGAAGTTATGCAGCTTTTTATCACTGGAGCTGCAAACGTTCGTGAGCCCTATGGTGCACGCAAGATTGTTTTTGAATTTTGCCCAGCGCAAAGCACAGCATGGCTGATGGCGAGCTCGAGTAGGGTTGAATGGCAAGTAGGTTAGAGGTGAGAGGTAGGTGCCCAAGTTTGTCTCGTCGAGCTGACTGTTTGCTTTGATTCAACCCTGTCCGGGAGACGCATACACTTCAAGAGGAGCTGAGTTGACCTGTTGAGAGGCTGAGCACGCAAGTTCGACCCCCAGGTGTGTTGTATAACCGTTGCATTTTGCTCTGGGCAGATCTGGACAGAGGCTGATATACTAACACTTTGCGCCCGCAGATTGCTGCAAATCATCCAAGGCTCTAGAAGCAAAACTGAAGTCATGGCGCTTGACGCAATGGACGTCAATCCGTTTGCGTTCGCCATAGGGATCGTGTATCTCGCTGCAGCTTTCCCACTGTCGTATGGACTCTTTGTAACATCAGCTTTCCTGTACCAAGCGCCGCTGCGCGGAGCAGGAGACATGCTCTCCCGAGGACTGCTGGTGGTGTCTTTTGTGTCCTTTCCAGTGCTCATCATTGTGGGAGGCTGCAAAATGCTGTATGTCACTGGCAATGAGTGGTCTGACTTCTCGCCAATGTTGCTGCCTATGTATTCGGCACTTCTCATGGCTGCCAACAAGTTCACTGGTCAGTGAGCAGGGAGTGCTCAGCGTCACAGAGATGAACACTGCACTTGCCAATGAATGATGCAACATGAAGAGCTTATGGTCAGCTGCCTACATATATGTTTATGTCAATATTTGGTGCCTCCAGCAGAGGGACCGCCAACAGGGATAAACCTATACCATGGTGTGGTGTGGTGACCTTTATTTGGTGCCTCCAGCATAGGGACCGCCAACAGGGTTAGATTTATACCATGGTGTGGTGTGGTGTGTTGAGTTCACAATAGCTTGGTTGTGTCAGAGTGACTGGATGTCAGAGTACTTGGAAACCTGCTTGAGTCATGTTGCTTTCATATTTCAGATGGTGCTCAGCTTTTGATTTGCTTGTATAATAGCATCGGCCTGCTCTGAAGAGTGGTCTGACAGTATACTGGGGTTCTGTTTTGTCAAAGGAATTGGGTACTTTGTTGTCAGTGTGAGAGTTGTGGTTATTGCAAGCATGAGTTGTTGATGAATGCGCACAGTAAAGCAGTCTTGATTGCCCTGTTAAGCTGAAGGCACACCACTGACCAGGTTGTTGGCATAGATTGTGACCTGGCATTGTCTGCAAACAACCTGCAATCCAGACCTGCTACATGAGACTTGAGCATGCACTTGTATGCAATCTGCTGTGCAAATCGAGCATCAGGTGCAGCTTTACTGCAGCATGTGTGTCATGCATCATCAAGGTCTGTGCAAGTGTTGAGCAAAGATATATATTTGTCTTACTGATTGCAGTTGACCAGCTAAAACTGTCAAGATCTGTTGACACGACAGGACAGCATGACTGTACATCCTTCATACGATTCTGCATGATACAGCAGACAACACAGGTCGCATCGATGCATGCATGCAACCACCAGTATGCATGTATGCGACCAAGGTGAGTGGCGCATGATGTGCTTGCATGCATAGACACCACTGCGTGAACACGCATCACACGAGGGCACTTGACTTTCTCCAGTGACGCCTGAGAGACCTTTCAAGCAGCATGGACAGCATTGGTCGTCCTCACAGCAGCTGGAAAGCACAGTGGCAGCTGTGCAAGCAGCATCATTTCATAGACACAAGGCAGGACTGACAGCAGTTTACAGAAAGAACACTTCCTTTACTCTTCTCAGTATGACTGGACATTGCCAAATTTACTCAGCTGCCTCACAGGAAAACTGAACCATCTGTATGGAGCTATCTCAAAAATTTGCATGATCAGCTGTCTGAACTTGCTGTCTTGCACTGATTCAACAATTACTGCTGCATGCCGTACAGAAGCAGGCATTACGCCCTTGATATACAGGACGCTAAATTACGGCACCGACTGCACCGCATACACTCACTACTGCACCACTGGTCCGAAACATGGTCCGAATGCATGTCATGCATCCTCAAAACTTTGGCATTGGTTCCCACCCTTGATCTTTCTACTGATTACTAATGATCAGTCATCCGTGTCGGGTGAGGGTCTCTGGGAGCCGTGCGACATTAGTGATGATGTTGTTGCCGAAGGGGCTGGAGATGTGGCTGGTCAGGTCATCAACTGGTCCATTGCTGCGTGTGACAAGTGCTTGGACAACAAATCCAATGAAAGCAACCTGCAACACAAAGGCAAGGTCATTGACTGGTCCATTGCTGCGTGTGACAAGTGCTTGGACAACAAACCCAATGAAAGCAACCTGCAACACAGCAGCAAGCTGAGTACAGCATCCATCAGACAGCCTGAGAGAATCCATCACACTGTTGTATGTAACAACTACAACTACCACAGATATACCTGTGACTTGTGCAAGGATGTTGTGCAATGTTGCTCTCCTTGAACATAGCTGCATAGAGATTGTGCCTGAGCAGTAGTGCTCACAGCAGCCGCAGCTTTAGTACCCATCGCTTTGCGGCCACTGTTGACAACAGGTGTCACAAGTCATGCAGTGCAACCTGGTCTAACATGCCAATGCACGTACCTAGCTCATCAAGAGCTGGAAGCTCTGTCATTGTTTTTATTTATTGAGTTACTGAGTGCGTGAGTGCGTGAGTGAGTGAGTGAGTGAGTGAGTGAGTGAGTGAGTGAGCGAGCAAATGTATCACTCCCATCAGCACAGTCTGGTTGATCAACACTTCATGCATATGAGTGTGCTTTGGTATGAAGTCAGGAAATCTGATGAGCCAACATGAGCTGGTAGCGTATCCCAGACTGACTGCAGGGCGCTGCACTCTGAAACAGGTTTTCTTTGACAAAGAGAGCTTACCATGGCAAGACGGCCATTCTTGATCTCCTTCTCAGCATTTGTGGGTGAGTCCAGGCCCAGAGGGTCAAAGGGGAACTTGCTCACCAAACCAGACTGCACTCAAAGCAAGGACAGACACTCAGCTCAGCTGCACACCCAGACAGACGCTCAGCTCAGCTGCACACCCAGACAGACGCTCAGCTCAGCTGCACACCCAGACAGACGCTCAGCTCAGCTGCACATCCAGACAGACGCTCAGCTCAGCGGCACACCCAGACAGACGCTCAGCTCAGCGGCACACCCAGACAGACACTCAGCTCAGCTGCGCATCCAGACAGACGCTCAGCTCAGCTGCACATCCAGACAGACGCTCAGCTCAGCTGCACATGCAGACAGACGTCAGCTCAGCTGCACAGCCAGACAGACGCTGAGCTGAGCTGTAAATGTGGAAAGACACTCAGCTCAGCTGTGATCAAACTAGCACAGAAACTCAGCTCAGCTGCACATCCATGCTCAACAGCATAAAGGCTTGTACACCATGATTTTAAAAAGGATGTTGGATTGAGATGCCAAATGCAGCATGTCAACCAGCCAGACGACTAGTCTGTTGGCTAGCAAATTGACTGATTCACTGACTAGCACAAGGGCCACTTATTCTCCATCATATGGAACATGCATATCATGCACAGCACATTCTGCTAGGTCATAATAGGAATCATTGATTGCTGCAAACTTCAGCTGAACACTTTTTTATAAACCTTATTATTTATCGTTTTTGTTGGATCTACAACATGAAAAGATATGAAACAAAGCCAATCTTGCCATGCTAGGCTGGGTGAGGATTGCTGAAACAATGTGCCACCTAGTGATGTCCTTGCATGCTCACCTGCTGACGTCAACGCAGCATGCAGTACACACGCTTGACATGCTAAAGCAGAGATGCACATACAAGAAGAGCAACGCATGCTAATGGGAAGGGTTGACTGACCTGGCCAGTTTTTGCAAAGCCTTGCAACCGGGTGAAGGCGATGATGGGGAACATGATGGCAGTCAATGCATTGATGGGCAGCCAGTACTCCTGCACCACATTCACTTCATTCAGAAAAAAAAAAGAAAGAAAAGAAAA
>JAABUP010008331.1_pt1 | contig 13286 bp, 10 predicted proteins | sample 5559201 | NCBI WGS metagenome assembly JAABUP01 (sample SAMN10711887, study PRJNA513373) | rock metagenome | isolation source: Antarctica rocks | place: Antarctica | reverse complement strand
CACCAAAGAGGCCAGGGCCGCCGTGGAAGCGCGCGTCGCGCGGCTGCCCTCGTTGGACAAGTGGTGTGTCGATATTCCTTATGCCCCCGGAGATCTATGGGATGCGTAGCTATTTCCGCGTCCCTTAACGCAGCCTTGCTCATAGCCGCGCCGACAATCGCTCCGCCTACAAGCGTCCCCGTGGCGGGCTTGGTCTGCGCGAGGAGCCAGCGATGGGCATCCCAGAGGACAGCGGCCCCACGCCGTTTGACTGCCCCAAGAACTCGCGTTACCAGGTCACGCCCTCCCTATATCCAGTGCGTATCCCGACGGATCAGGACGCGCGTGCCGCCCAATCATCCCTCGATCATTGCGCGCTTCAAGACTCGCACGATCGATGCTCGGATGGTGACGGGAGCCAGGACAACCGGGACTCCGAGCGCTGATGATGGCGACGTCGCGCTCGAGCAAGCCTAAGTCGCAGACCCCGGCGTCGGTGCACTCAATTGTGCAGCGTTTCCAGCTGTGGACATGGGCGTACTGTCTTCTTCGTCACCTCCCCTATCCCCTGTACCGGGTATGGCTTCTAATCGGCAGGCCCCGGCGTTGCCTGAGCGTAGCACGTTTATTGAAAACGTGTCAACAAAAAATGGCCAGCATGTTTCATGCCATAATCGATCTCTAGCAACCCCGCCATCAATCCCGAGGATGCGGCCCCCGCTTGGCGTAAAAATCGCTGAGTTGAAAGTTGAATGGAGCAGGACGTACTACAGCACGATGATGTACTTCACCCACGACCGCAACTGACACGGGAGCGTTGGGTCGACCTGTGCGGGACGTGGGATTTCGCCCACGACGACGAGGATCGCGGGCGCGACGACGGCTGGTACGAGCCCACGGCCGAGGCCCGCGCGCACTTCGACCGCGCCATCATCGTTCCCTTCCCCCCTGAGTCCCCCGCCAGCGGCGTCGGCGACACGGCGTACCACCCCATCGTGTGGTACCGCCGCACCTTCACCCTGGACGCGTCCTCGTATCGGCCCGGCGAGCGCCTGCTGCTGCACTGCGGGGCCGTGGACTACCGGGCGCGCGCGTGGGTCAACGGCCAGCTCGTGGTCACGCACGAGGGCGGTCACACCCCCTTCAGCGCCGACATCACCGCGGCGCTGCGCCCGAGTGGGGAGCAGGTCGTGGTCATACGGGCCGAGGACATGCCGCTCGACCTGGCGCAGCCGCGCGGTAAGCAGGACTGGCTGGAGCAGCCCCACAGCATCTGGTATAACCGTACCACGGGTATCTGGCAGCCGGTCTGGCTCGAGCCCGTGCCGCCCACCCACGTGGCGCGCCTGCGCTAGACCCCCGACCTCGACCGCGGCCTGCTGGGCTTCAAGGTCACCCTCTCGCGCGAGGACGAGCGTCCGCTACGCCTGCGCGTGCGGCTAAGCCTGCGCGAGCAAGACCTCTCCGACGATCTATACACGATCCACGGGACGGAGATCCTGCGCGAGGCCGCGCTCGACGGCCTGACCATGGGCCGCGACGAGGTGCTGTGGTCACCCCGGTTCCCCAACCTGATCGACGCCAGGCTAACCCTGCTCGCGGGGGACGAGGTGATCGACGAGGTGCGCAGCTACGCTGGTCTGCGCTCCGCCGGCGTCTCCGCCGGGCGCTTCGTGCTCAACGGTCGACCCTACTACCTGCGCCTGGCCCTGGAGCAGGGCTACTGGCCTGAGTCGCACCTGGCCGCCCCGAGCGTCGAGGCCATGCGCCGCGAGGTCGAGCTGGTCCGCGAGCTCGGCTTCAACGGCGTGCGCATCCACCAGAAAGTTGAGGACCCCCGTTTTCTCTACTGGTGCGACCGCCTCGGCCTGCTGGTGTGGGGCGAGATGGCCAACGCCTACGTGTTCTCGCCCCTGGCCGTAGAGCGACTCACGCGCGAATGGCTCGAGGTGCTCGAGCGCGACTACAGCCACCCCTGCATCGTAGCCTGGGTCCCGCTCAACGAGAGCTGGGGTGTGCCCAACCTGCAGGGCGACGCGGCGCAGCGCCACTACGTGCAGGGGCTCTACCACCTGACCAAGACGCTCGACCCCACACGTCTGGCTATCGGCAACGACGGCTGGGAGCACCTGGTCGGCGATATCTTCGGCGTGCACGACTACGCCGTGGACAGCGTGACCCTGCGCGAGCGATACGGAAGCATCGACGCCGTCGAGCGTACCCTGCGCGAGGTGCAGCCGCACCACCGCGCGGTCACGCTGCCCGGCTACCGCCGCGAGGGCGAGCCGATCATGATCACCGAGTTCGGCGGCATCAGCTACGACCCCGAGGCCGGGAAGCTCTGGTTCGGGTACGGCACGGTCAAAACCCGCGACGAATACCTGGACAAGTACCGCGAGCTGCTCGACGCCATCCTGGACAGCCCGGCCGTCGCCGGCTTCTGCTACACCCAGCTCACCGACACCGGTCAAGAGGTCAACGGTTTGCTGACTGAGCGCCGTGAGCCCAAGCTCGACCCCGAGGCGATCTATGCCATCACGCGGCGCGCTTCGGCCGCCGTGCCTGGCGACGTGTTGACTCAAATCCAGGAACGGCGCGGCGTCACCTCGTTCGCCAGCGCGTCTATCCAGGTACATAGCGGGGGTTAGTCGTCCGTCAAGTCCGCATCTTAATCTTACGAAACGAGTTGCCGCGGGGGCGGCAACGGCGCGGGGGCCGTAGCCTCGTCGTCGCGCTCTACCGGGCTGCCGATGACCCCCTCGACACGACCGAGCAGGCGGTCGAGCCACCGCGGCGCCCACCAGTTCCAGCGCCCCAACACGCGCATCGTTGCGGGGACGAGCAGCGAGCGGATCAGCGTGGCGTCGATCACGATGGCCAGCGCCAGCCCCAGCCCCACCGCCTTCACCAGCACCAGGTTGGTGAAGGCGAACGAGCCCGCCACCACGACCAGGATCAGCGCCGCGCTGGTGATGATACGCCCCGTGCGCGCCAGCCCCTGCTGCACCGCGCGCTCGTTGTCGCCCGAGCGCAAGTACTCCTCGCGGATGCGCGTGAGCAGAAAGACCTCATAGTCCATAGAGAGCCCGAACAGGGTGCAGAACATGACGATCGGCGTGATCTCGTCCACGTAGCCCGTGGCCGAGAAGTTGAGCAGGCCCGAGAAATGCCCCTGCTGGAAGATAAACACCAGCGCGCCATACGAGCCCAAGAGGCTCAACATGTTCATGATCACCGCCTTGAGCGGGAGCACGACCGACCGGAAGAGCAACAGAAGCACCAGGAACGTGCTGCCGATCACGAACAACACCGCCTTGGGGAAGTCGCTGTAGAGTGCGCCAATGTAGTCCATCTCCCCGGCGGTGTAGCCGCCCACGACCGCGCGCAAACCGCCGCCGAGCGGGATGGCGCGGATGCGTCTGACCAGATTCTCGCCGCGCTCCTTGGAGAGGCCGTGCCGCGGGTAGACCACCACGAGCGTGGAATGCGTGCCGGCCAGCGGCGCGACCTGCGCGGCCACGGCCGGGTTGACCAGGTGCGCCGGCAGCTCTAGGTAGTCGGCGCGCGTCAGACGCGGATCCAGGCTGACGATGCTCTGCACCGCCAGCGCGTCGGGCACGCCTTTGATCTTTTGCACGTAGTCGTAGAGCGCGCCGATGTAGCCCGGTTGCAGGATGCGGTCCGGCGCGGACACGATAGGGAGCGTGGGACTGTCCTGGTTGACCTTGAACACGTTCTGCAGGATGTCGAAGCCCTGGCGCGACGGCATCGACTTGGGCAAGATCGTGGCGTCGGGGATGTTGAGCTGCAGCAACCGCACCGGCGAGGCCAGAAACGCCACGATCAGGAGCGTGCCCACGATGAAGAGCCACGGGCGGCGCATCACGACCCCCGCCAGAGCCGGCCAGAAGCGCGCCCCGTTTCCCCGCCCCCGCGGCAGCACGGACAGCCGGTCGATGCGGGGTCCCAGCACGCCGAGCGCGGCCGGCGCCAGCGTCAGCGCCGCGAGCACGGCCACCGCGACGACCACCGCGCCGCCGATGCCCATCGAGCGCAGCGCGACGGCCTTGAACATGAGCAGCCCACCGAGGCCGAGCATGACGGTGAAGCCCGAGAACAGCACGGCGCGGCCCGCCTGCGCCACCGTGGTCGCCACGGCATCCTCGATCGGCCGCCGCGCGATCTCCTCGCGGTAGCGGCTGACGATGAGTAGGGCGTAGTCGATGCCCACGCCGAGGCCGATCATGGTGCTCGTGTTGAGGGAGAAGATGGACATCGCGGTGATGCGCCCCAGCAGGTAGAGCACGGCCAGCGTTATCGCCACGCTGACGCCCCCGATGATCAAGGGCACCCCGGCCGCCACGAGCGTGCCGAACACGAACACGAGCAAGATCAGAGCGACGGGGAAGGTGTATTTCTCGACCTGCGCCAAGTCGTCGGTGGAGAGGCGCACCATGTCGTCGTAGACGGTCGGGTCACCCGTCACAATGGCGCGCAGCCGCTCCGTGCGCAACTGGGAGCGCAACCGCGGCAAGACTGTCTGCGTCTTCTCGAGTTCCGAGCTGAAGTCGAGCACGGCATAGGTGGAGTGGCGGTCGGGCGAGACTAGACTGCCCGAGCCGCCCGGCGCGGTGAAGGACGACGGCGCGCCGGCGCCGCTCGTCTGGTTGTAGTAGGTCTCGACGCGCGCGAGGTGCGGCAGCTCCCTCAAGCGGCCCAGGGCGGCGGCCATGTCCCGCCGGAAGAGGGGATCGTCCACGCGCAGGCGCGGGTCCGAAAAAATGATGCTGACGGAGGACGGGTAGTAGCGCAGGTCGCTCTGCAGCAGCGCGAGCGCGCGGTCGGCGTCGGTCGTACCGTTGGCGAAGCCGCCGCCGCCCAGCACGCTCTGCAGGCGCGGCAGGAAGGGCAGGGCGACGAGGAAGGCGATGACCCAGGCCACGATCACGAGGCGGCGGCGGCGGTAGGCCCAGTGGCCGAGGTGGTAGAACATAGCATATAGAGTATGCCTGGTTCATGGCATACACAGTAGCGATGGCTCGGCGGCGGATGTGTCCGGTTTATGCGGGAGGTGGAAAACGCGCGCCAAACATAGAGAGGCCCCCTACCGTAGCCGGTGGGGGCCTCATCTGTTGCAAACTAGAGAGCCGATGGTCGGACTCGAACCGACGACCGTCCATTTACGAAACGAGCCTGGACGTCTCGCCTCATGTCATACTCTCATACTTTTACCCTTGATCGGCTCCGGCCGACTCTGCCGTGAAAGCCACGCCCCATTACCTTTCTTTAGCCATCCTACATAAACCGCGGCGTCAGCCGTCGGCCCTGTCGCCATCACACTCACTGGATGACTGACGGAATACGGCAGCAGTTGAATGAAGATGCAGCCCCCTGCATAACAACGCGGTTGTTGGGCATCGTCATGCATCGCCGAAAATCAGGCAATCACCCGCACGTCGCGGTTACATAGTTGTGCGACACGAGTGCTGGGCGCCGATTGCATGTATGGCGCAGCTACTAATAAAGCTCTATTGCACAAACACCTTTTGCGACTAGCGAAACCGGTCAGGCAAGGCAAAGAGAGGGCGGGATGTAGTTATTGGCCAGCAGAGCGGTCGGCCACCAGATGGGCGGGCCGTCAATGGAACAGGCGGCGGGCGACCGGTGCAGAGTAACGGCAGCGCGCCGGGAGCGCTGACGTACACCGCCGTGCGGACGGTGGCCGTCGGCGCTCACCGGGCAGCCATCCTGCTGAACGCCAGGCCTACCAGCGGGCCAGCTGCGTGATCTGGATCAGGTTGCCGCAGGTGTCGTTCAGTATGGCGATGGTCGAGCTAGTCACCTCGGTCGGCGGCATCGCGACCTCGGCGCCGCGGGCTTTGATGCGCTCGTACTCAACTTTGACGTCGTCGGTGTAGAACATGGCGGCGGGCAGGCCCTGCTGAAACAGGGCCTGCTGGTAGGCCTTGGCCGCCGGGTTGTCGTTAAGCGCCAGCTGCAGCTCGGCGCCCTCTGGCTCGTCAGGTGAGGCGACGGTCAGCCAGCGAAACGGCCCTGGCTGACATCGGTCTTCTTGGCAAAGCCCAGCACGTCGGTGTAGAAGCGCAGGGCCTTGTCCTGGTCGTCCACGTACACGCTGGTCAATTTGATCTTCATTGGTATTCCCTCCGTTTGTTAGGTTCGCGCTGTGTGCCGCGTCACTCCATTGACGGTATGCAAATCGATTGACAGGCGGTGCGGGCGGCGCGCGTCATGGCCTTGACACGCGCCGCCCTGTACGGCCTAGCCCCAAGCGCCCGCCACCTGCTGGGTGGCGACGTTGAGGCGGTTGAAGAGGTTAGTCGTGGCGATCGAGAGGATCAGGGCGGCCAGCGATGGCTCGTCGTAGTGCCGGGCCGCCTCGTCCCAGACCTCGTCTGGGACCGGGTCCGTCCGATCGCTGAGCCGGGTCACCGCCTCAGCCAGCGCCAGTGCGGCGCGCTCGGCCGCGCTGAAGTAGGGCGCCTCGCGCCAGGCCGCCACCGCGAAAAGGCGCTCGTTGCTCTCGCCCGCCTTCTTGGCGCCGCGTGAGCCCGAGTCAACGCAAGCGCTGCAGCCATTGATCTGGCTCGCGCGCAGGTGGGCCAGCTGGAGTGTCGCCGGCGGTAGGCCGCCTTTTTCCGTGGCCGCTAGCAATACCTGTATGCCCTGCCAGGCGTCTGGAAGGATCATCGCCGGGTTTTTCATCCGTGCTTGCATGCTTGTTCTCCTCCGGGGGTCGTCAGGTAACTTCACTGAACCCGGATGCCGACCATCCTGGTGTCGACGCCGCCCACGAAAGCCGGACCCCTCACCCATCGACCTTGTTGTGGGGCGTCACTTCTATGACCGAGCGCGGCGAGAGAATGTGACCGGCTCACCGCGCGGCGTCCGTTATGACGTGGGACATCTATCTCGTTGTCACATCGGCTAGGATTCGCCGGTCACTATTATGAAGGTATGCGAGGAAGGAAGGTGACCGATGGACGAACGCGCGTGGCTCGCCGATCGATTTGAGGAACACCGCGCCCACCTGCGGGCGGTGGCTTATCGGTTGCTGGCCTCGCCGAGCGAGGCGGAGGACGCCGTGCAGGACGCCTGGCTCCGGCTCAGCCGCGCCGATCGCAGCGACGTCGAGAACCTGGGCGGGTGGCTGACCACGGTGGTCGCGCGGGTCTGCCTGAACCGGCTGCAGGCGCGGACGTCACGGCGCGAGGAGCCCCTGGACGCACACCTGCCCGAGCCGATCGTGAGTGAAGCGGAGGGGACCGATCCCGAACACGAAGCGCTGCTGGCCGACGCGGTCGGTCCCGCGCTGCTCGTGGTCCTCGACACGCTGTCCCCTGCCGAACGGCTCGCCTTCGTGCTGCACGACGTGTTCGCCGTGTCCTTCGAGGAGATCGCGGCCATCGTGGATCGCTCCCCGGCCGCGGCCCGGCAACTCGCCAGCCGCGCCCGCCGTCGGGTGCAGGGAGCGGAGACGACGCCCGACGCCGATCTCAGCCGCCAGCGCACGCTGGTCGACGCCTTCCTCGCCGCCGCGCGCGGCGGGGACTTCCAGGCGTTGCTCGCCCTGCTCGACCCGGACATCGTGGTCCGGGTCGACCCCGCAGCCGTTCAATTGGGCGCAGCTCAATGGGGCGCAGACCAGGAGGTGCGCGGTGCGACGGACGTGGCCGCCACCTTCGCGCGGCTTCGCGCCCGTGCCGCACGGCCAGCGCTGGTCGACGGCGTTGCCGGCGCCGTGTGGGCCCCGGGCGGTCAACCGCGCGTCGTCTTCAGCTTCACGATTGCCGGCGGGAAGATCGTCGCCATCGACCTCATCGCCGACCCGGTGCGCATTGGCCAGCTCGACCTGGCCATCCTCACGAGGACGCCAAAGGACGCCAATCCCGACGTATAGTAAGGAGGAGAACCTATCATGACCTCATCGGCGTGCACCCCGCACCAGCCCAAGCGGGACACCCTACACTGGCTCGAGCAGGACGACAGAGGGAGGCGAGCATGACGGATCGCGCGTTTATCGACGTGCGCGGCGCCCGCGAGAACAATCTCAAGGACATCTCGCTGGACATTCCCAAGCGCAAGCTGACCGTCTTTACCGGCGTGTCCGGCTCCGGGAAATCGTCGCTGGTCTTCGATACCATCGCGGCCGAGACACAGCAGATCCAACAGGACTTTCAAGCCTTGATCGCCTACGTGACCGGTCCCGAGACACGCGCGGCGAGCGCCTACACGGTGGAGTTGACCCTGTTTCGCCGCCTGTTGGCGCTGGGGGCGGCGCTCTTGCGCGTGTTCTTCCTGACGCGGGCGGCGGACCGCCCGGCCGGTCCACGCGCCGGACGGCACCCCGCTGGGCTATCACGGCTGCCGTCCCTGCACCTACTACTCCGTGTTCGGCACAGTGCGCTGCGCGCGCCACTACTTCACGTCCATTGGGCAGGAGGGTGTGTGCCCGCTCGACGCGGACCTGAGCCTGCCGGAACGCTGCTATTCGCACGTGCTCCAAGAGTGGGGGACGTATGGCACGACAGATGAGTCCTACCACGAGAGCCAGGCCGTGCTGGCGCGCGTCCTGAGGCTGCAGGTGAGCGGGGGCGCCCTGGAAACGATGGTCGCGGACGCAGCGGTGGACAGCGCGGACTTCCACGCGCGGCCCGTGAGCTCGGCGGTGCGCGCGGCCGACGGGCCGCTCCTGGTCGTGCACGCTGACGGCAAGGACGTGCCCCTGGTCCAACCGCCTGCGGGGGCGCGGCCCGTGCGGTTGGGCAAGGGGCAGAAGCGGACCACGAAGAAGGAAGCCGTGGTGACCAGCCTCTCTACGATCGCGCCCGACGTGCGCACGCCTCAGGAGGTGGTGGCCGCGCTGCTGCAGGATCGCGACCGCCCGCTGGAGGCGACCCGTCCCAAGCCGGTGGGGAAAGAACTGCGCGCAACCCTCGACGGCAAGGAGGTCGCCCTGACACGGTTGGCGGAGCGGGCGCGGCAGCGCGAGGGGCCGCGCATCCAGGAACGGGTCGCGCTCACCGATGGTGCGGAGGCGCTGCAAAAACAGAGGGAGACCCACTTTCCGGAGCATACGCTCGTGCTCGACATCATCCACGCCACGGACGATCTCTGGGACGCCGCCAACGCGCTGCTCGGTGAAACGCACCCTGATCGCCTCGCCTGGACCCGCACGCATCTGGAGCAGCTCCTCGCCGGGGACACGCCGGCCGTCATCACCGCGCTGGAGGCAGCCGCGCAGGACCCAGCGCGCACGGCCACGCAGTGCAAAGCCCTCCAGAGCACCGCCGGCTACGACCGCCGCAACGCGCCTTATATGCACTATGACACGTATCTCGCGCGCGGCTGGCCGGTGGGCACGGGCGTCGTGGAAGGCGCCTGCGGCCACCTCGTCAAGGATCGCATGGAACAAGCGGGTAGGCGCTGGACCAAAGCGGGCGCGCAAGCGATCCTCGACCTCCGCGCGCTCCGGCTCAACGGCCAGGGGGATGCCTATGGTCAGTTTCATCGCCAGCAGCAACATGATCGCCTCTATGGGACGGCGAGTCCCGTCCCTGAGACGGCCGACATGTGGGTCTTGGCCGATGCGGCCTAGGCACCCCCACCCTTCCACAGATTTTGGTCACACTCAAATCATATGACAGCACAGTCCCCATCGCCCGACCCGATTGACGTCTACCTCGAGGTGGGCACGAAGCGCGTGTTCGCCTGCGCCCTGGCATGGCCCGGCTGGTGTCGCTCGGCCAAGACCGAGGACGCTGCCCTCGAGGCGCTGGCAGCCTACGCCGAGCGGTACGAGGCCGTGGCGCGGGAGGCAGGCGTCGCGTTCCCCGCTGTGGAGACACCATCCCTGTGTGTCGCGGAGCGCCTCCCCGGCTCCGTCGGCTACACCGACTTCGGCGCGCCGGGCGTCATCCCTGCCGGCGACTGGAACCCTCTGACGGACGCGGAGGCGGCGCGCCAAGGGGCCCTCCTCGCGGGGGCGTGGGCCGTCTTTGATCGCATCGCCGCGGTGGCGCCCCCTGCCCTGCGCAAAGGACCGCGCGGCGGCGGACGCGACAGGGATCAGATGATCGACCATGTGCTCGGCGCCGAGGCGACCTACGCGCGCAAGCTCGGGGTGAAACAACGGCAGCCGGTGCGAGACGACGCGCCAGCCATCGCCTCCCTGCGCGAGGCCATCCTCGCGGCGCTTGGAGGCGCCCCGGAGGGCGCGCCCCTCGGTTTAACGGGCTGGCCACCCCGCTATGCCGTCCGCCGCGTCGCCTGGCACGTTCTCGATCACGCGTGGGAGATGGAGGACCGCAGCACCCAGCACTGATACGACCCCGCGCTCGACCAGATACGGCTGGACGTGAAGAAAAGCTACCCTCTTCGACGTGGTCATGAAGGACGTGAAGGATCGCTGAGTACCTCTCGGACGCGTTTGCTCTCCCCCTATACCCTGGCATCCAACCATAGCCCTGTCCTAACACCTGGACGGATGGGTCCACGCAGGGATCGCGCCACGTCCGCTCGATGTCGCGGTGGCGCCATTGGCGTATTGATCGAGCCGCAGCCAGCGTACCTGTGTTTCTGTCCTCCCCGACCGCGCATTCTGGACATTGATCGTAAAAACCATAAACGAATACTCGTGATTGAGGCCATCCGAGAACACCCGGCAGCCACTGCACTCAAGGATGGACGCTGAAACGGACGCCGGCGTGATCGCACATCGGCGCCCAAAATCGTGTGCATCTAAGTCTTTGATGCCATATGTTTGCCGCAACGAGGCATTCCGCTGATAGATCTGACTCAACTGCGCCTGGTAGACGGCGCACCGCGGAGACTCACACGTCGTTGCAACGGCCGTGCTCTTGACAAATCCTGGAAAGAGACGTGGAAACGCATGGACCCGCCCAACTGCGATGCTACCGAGTGTTGCCGCGAGGAGGAGGGCTAGTCCCAGGATGACTTGACTTGCGCGTATGCGCCTTCCCCACGCCACTGCGTTTCTTACGTGGCCCAAACGCCCAGATGAGGAGGGTGAGAACTGTACCTCCTGTCGTGGCACGTCGATATGTGCCTGGGTGACATCCTGGGCCACGACATCCTCGTCAGATGCCGCCTTTACGCTGGCGGTAGAGGTTTTCCGCGACTTCCATTCCGCGCGCAAAACGCTGTACTCATGCGTCGTTTTCTCGAGCTGTAAGCCTGTTGTACACGGCGACGTAGAATTAACCCAGGAACGCCGAGACTCCGTAATTGACGTTTGTGGTGGGTCCGGCAGACGCGGTAAACTATAGGGGGATCATAAGCCTCCTTCCCATCCCACCAATCGCGCCTCCTCCAATCGCGCCTAGCAGCACCCTATGACCCAGACATCGCCTTCTCTTAACTACACCCCTTGCCACGTCCGCCATGTCGTCTGGACGTGGCCCGACGCGCCCTGCGACCGCTGCGGTCAGCCGGCGCCCCGCTTCAGCACCGCTACGCGCACGGCGGTCGATCTGGATCTCGATCAGCCGGTCCTGCTCTTGGTGACGGTAGACGTGCATCACTGCACCCCCTGTCACCAGTACTTTCGGGCTCAGCCGCCCTTCCTGCGCCCCGACGCCATTTACGCCAGCCGCGTGGTCGCCACTGCCGTCGCCTCGGTCTACGAGGATGGCATGGCGCGGACACGGGTGAGTCGCCGCCTGGCGCGCGATTTCTGGGTACGGCCGAGCGAAGCCATGATCCGGCGCTGGTGCCGCGACTATGCGCGAGGCCTGGACTTCGCGCGCGACTATCAGGCGTGGGTGATCGAGGAGTTCAGCGGGGTGCTCTGTAGCGATGAGGTCTACCAGGAGCACCTGGCCCTGCTGCTGGCGGTGGACCCGGCCGCCCCCGACGGTGATCGTCTCGTCGGGTATCAGTTAGTGCAGGGCACGGTTAGCGCCGCGACGGTGCGGTGCTTCCTGGAGCGACTGCGGGCGTCCGGCGTGGACCCGGACGAGGTGATCACCGCTGGCTCGCCGCTCTATCCGGCGACCCTGGCCGCGGTGTGGCCCACGGCGGCGCAGCAGTTGTGCCTGTTCCATCAGACCCGCCGCGTGACCAAGAGTGTGGTGCAGGTCGTGCGGGAGGTGCGCGCGGCCGTGCCCACGCCGCCCGCGCGCCGGCCGGGGCGGCGTGGGCAGCGCCCGGCGGACCCCGCGGCGAGCGCGGTGGGAGAGCCGGACTATGCACAGGGTCCCGCCGCTGTCCGCCAACTCCATCGCCAGGGTCTCTCCATCCACGGCATCGTACGTCAGACGGGTTTCGCGCGGAACACGGTGCGGCGCTGGCTACGCACCGCGCCGCCTGTGGAAGAGGAGACGGCGGCGGACAGCGCCGTGCTGGAGGGTCTCGCATCCGCATCCGCATCCCCATCCCCATCCCCGATCACCCCGTCGCTCGTGACAGACGAGGCGGCCACGCGGGAAGAGGTGCGGCCTGAGGGGGCTGGCCCGCGCCAACCCGCGGGGCCGCCCCCTCCCTGGGAGAGTGGGGCGCAGGTTCGTCAGATCACGGACGATCTCTCCACCCACCGCTTCCTCTTCGCCCGCCGACCGGATCACCTCTCGGACGACGATCAGGCGTGTCTGCACGCACTGCTGACCAGTCCCATCGGCGATGAGTTGCGCCCCGTCCGTGACTTTATGGACGGGTGGTACGCCATCTGGCGCACGGAGGAGGGTGCGCCACGCACGCGTGCGGCCGCCTGGGCACGCTATCAGGACTGGAAAGAGAACCCCACGTACGCCGCCTATCCGCCCGTGCGGCGAGTATAAGCGCATGTGGACACGGAGCGGTTTGACAGACTGAGCGCCTTCTTGGACCATCCGGGGTGGGAGGCCACCAACAACGGCGCTGAGCGCATGGGCCGGGCCTTTCGCCACGCCCAAGCCCCCCATTTTACGCTGCGCACCCCGGAGGCGACGGACGGAGCCCTCACCGTGCAGGCCGTCTTGCGCAAGGACGCCTTTGAGCGCGGCACAGACGCCGCCGCGGCCCGCTCCACACGCGGCCGCGCCCCCCGCCAGAGCGTGTCGGCTCTAGCCGCCTAACGGAGGGAGTCGTGCGCGCGGGCGTCCGGCCTGCGTGCGCACGGTCAGGCGGGTCCCACCGCGGACGCCAATCGCACAGGGGGCGCGTGGGTCGCGCACGTGCGCTCGTCCGTCCGCACGCAGTTGGCGCAGGGGCCATCGCGCTAGCCCGTCCTTTGCCCGCCACGCGTCCGCCTCTCCAAACGTCAATTACGGAGTCTCGGCGTTAGTGGG
>JAABUP010008330.1_pt1 | contig 13290 bp, 15 predicted proteins | sample 5559201 | NCBI WGS metagenome assembly JAABUP01 (sample SAMN10711887, study PRJNA513373) | rock metagenome | isolation source: Antarctica rocks | place: Antarctica | reverse complement strand
GCCGACCGCCGCGGAGGCGGCCGCGGCGGCGCGCGCGAGCGAGGCGCCCGCGGCCGCGCTGGCAGCGGCCACCGTCTGGCTCAGCGCGGTGGTGGAGGCGGACGCGTTCCCGGACGCGCCCGGCGGCGCCGGCCTGACCGACTGGCGCATCGTGCTGGCCCCGCCGCTGGTGCTCGTCAACCAGCTGCCCATGCCCGCCACCTACCTGGCCTGGGAGCTGCCGCAGGCGCGCCCCGCCGCGCGCCGCGCCCCCGCGCCGGTCCCCCCGACGTGCAGGCGCGCGCGCGGGGCCGCCCGGCCGCGCCGCCGCCCCCTCGGCCAGGGACAGGCCTAGAGGCGCCAGCGCCCGTTCCGGCACCTGGAGGTGCAGGGGGACGCGCGCATCTTGTTCACTGAGTAAGTGAAAATAGCACACGGCATGCCCCACTCCTTGCTGTCCTGACGCTCGGCAGCGTGGATTGTGCAGACACATGGGCCGCCCAGCATGCTGGCTTCAACGCGCGCCGCATGAGCAAGGACCCCCGCAATGCACACATGTGACCGCCGTTGCACGAGCTCTGTTGTTGATGTCTCCGTTGTTGATGTCGCCGGCGCGACGGGAGGCGCGGCCGCCGCGGGCGCAGGGCGAGGACGCGCTGGTGCTGCGCCAGAGCGGCACGGTGCCGAGCGGCGGGCGCGCGGCCGTGCACGCGGCCGACATGCGCGGCGCGGTCTCGCTGCAGCTCTACCCGGACGGCTACGAGTGGGTGGAGCCGCGGCCGCTGCCGCTCAGCTTCGGCTACGCCTCGCGCCGCGCGGGCGTGGGAGGCCGGCAGCGGCTGCCGGACGAGTTCCGCGTCGCGCGCGCGACGGGCAGCGAGGCGCCGCAGCCGGTCTACGTCATGCGCGAGCTCGACCTGGACGCGGCGCAGCGCGCCGACCGGGCGCGCCGCGGCCCCGGGCCGGCCCAGATAGATCAGGGTGGGTTTCAGAGATACCGCGCGCGAGCTCAACCCGGCGCTCTGCAGCGCGCCGGCCGGGTGCAGCGCCCTAGCCTGCCCTGAGCGGTGCCGACATGGGCTTGCGTGCCATGGAGGCAGGCGCGTTGCAGAGCGCAGCAAACGCATCGCAGCGCACAAAGAGCCGAGCCTGACCGTCGCGTGTGGCTTCTAGTAACCCTGACCCTAACTTCTAGTAACCCTAAACCTGGCATCGCGCGCAGGACCTGGACCCGGGCGCGGCGGTGGCGCTGGGCGCGCCGCTGGTGGTGCGCATGTTCGTGCCGCTGTGGGTCGTCAACGCGAGCCCGCTGCCGGCGTCCGCGCTCGTGGTCGCGCTGCCGCCGCCGGCCAAGGCGGAGCGCGAGCGCGACGCGCGCGAGGACGCCCTGGGCGCCGAGCCGGGCGAGGCCGACCGGCTGCAGGTGCTGGAGGCGGACGCGCGCACGGCCGGCGCGGCGCCGGCCGGCGCGCGCGACGTGCCGCCGGAGAGCGTCGCCATGGTGGCCTACCCGCTGCAGCAGCTGGCCGCGTTCAAGGCGGCCGACGCGAAGCAGCGCTTCGGCCTGCGCCTGCGCGTGGGCGAGTCCGGCTGGACGGCGCCGCTGCCGCTAGAGGGCGGCGAGGGCGGCGAGGAGCTGGAGGCGCGGCCCGTGCTCGTGCGCGCGGCCGTGCCGGCCTGGGGCGCGCTGTACGAGCTGGTCGCGCGCCTGGAGCTACTCGGCGCCGACTTTGAGCGCACGCTCGCGCTGCGCCTGGAGCCGCGCGCGGTGCTGAGCAACCGCACCGGCGTGCCGCTGCAGCTGCTGCAGCCGCGCGCCGGCGCGACCGACGCGACGCCGGCCGGCGTCATGCCCGTGCCTGCCACGCGCGCCGGCCTGCCCGGCGTGCGCGGGCCGCGCGCCGGCGCCGGCGGCCTGGGCCTGCTCACCGCGCTCAGCGACGCCAGCAGCGCGATCGACTGGACCGCCTGCATGGACCTGCCGCCGGGCGCGCCCCGGCCGCGCCGGCGCCCCCTCCTTAACCCTGCCCTGGCCCGCACCCGCCCATCGGGCGCCCGGCTGTTCTTTCCTTGCTCACTGGGCGGCCGCGCGAGTCTGCCGCCTGGCGCTGCTCCTGCCGTCAACCCTGCCATGCCCTGGGTCCACCCTTGGGCACCCTGTCGTCTGCCCAGCGCTCTGACGTGCGTGCGGCGCGTCTGGCCCTTGCGCAGGAGGCCCTGCTTGGGAAAGCCCGCTTCCAGCTCTAGGTTTGTGCCTGTGCCTCCTCTCCAGCCCGCAGTGCTGTCCCGGGCCACCCTGTCATGCAGGCGCACAAGGAAGCCGGCCAGGCCGGCACGCGCGGGGCGGCCCTGCACAGGCCCTCCGCCGCGCGCCCAGGCACGCTGGGAGTGCCTCTGCACTGGAGCCTGCCGGTGGACCGCCGCGCGGTCTGCTTCCGCCTGGCGCCCGAGTCGGCACGCGAGCCCGGCGCGCGCTGGTCGCACCCGGTCGAGCCGGAGAGCCTGCACCCGGCCTGCCGCCACATTGCGCTGCCGGCGCCGCCGGCCGGCACGGGCGCGGGCGCCGGCGGCGACGCGAGTGGCGGCGCGGGCGGCGGCGCGGGCGCCGAGGGCAGCGCCGCCGAGGGCGCGGGCGGGGAGCCGGGCGCGGGCGGCGCGCGGTACCTGCGCGGCGTGGCCGCGCTGCAGACGGCGGCTGCGCCCGCGCTGGAGCTGCGCGGCGCGCATGGCGGCGCGCCCCGCCGCGAGCGCCGGCTCTCGGGGTGCGCGCGCCGCGCTTGGCCACGCCTTCGTCATGTCATGTGCTCTGATACAAACACCGTGTGACTCAAAATGTGCACGCACGCGGGCCGCAGCCTTGCAAGCATGCGGGCATTCACGCAGTGCAGGGTCTGGGCAAACCATGCTCTGAGGCCGGTGCTGCAGCAGCGACCCTGCGAGCCCCGCGCGCGCCGCGCAGCGCCGGCGAGGAGGGCGCCGCGGCGGCGGAGCGCGCGGTGGTGCTGCGGCTGCGCACCGAGCTGCGCGCGCCCGGCTGCCTGCACACCGTGCTGGAGTGCGTGGCGCCGCGGCCGCCGTACGTGCTCGAGAATCGCTCCGGCCACCCGCTGCGCTACCGCCAGGCGCGCCCTACTCCCAACCCTAACCCCTCTGGGCGCCGCTGTTGGAGTTGCGGGCGTACACGCCGCTGACTCCTTGCAGAGCTTGCCGCCAGCGTGCTCTGTGTGCGCGGGCTGCAGCCAGTGGGTACAAAGCACCCTGCCCTCTGGAGTGCTGAGGCGCAGGGGTGCTGTGGGGCGCGTGGAGCCAACAGGTCGCAAGGCGCACGACAACATGTTGAGCCAACTTTTGCTAGGCGGCATCCATCCCATGCATATGTGGTGCAATGTTGTCAGACGCGGCTGGCAGAGTGGTGATCCTGGCATGATGCTGACATGCAGGCGGGCGTGGCGGGGCTGCCCTTCCTGCCGCTGCCGCCCTACAGCGCCGCAGGGTTTGTGTGGCAGGTGCCACCGCGCGAGAATGACCGTGCACGGGTGCGCTGCTGCCCCCCTTCATCGCTCACTCACAGGCCAAAGAGGGCTAGCCAGCAGTACTAAGCAAGAGTGGCAGTCGCTTGTGCAGAGTGCTCCACCCGCGCGCACACATGCTCAGCTCCAGGGTGTGCGCTGTTACGCTCCCGGGGGCCGCGACGCTGCTTGGTACTTCCTGGCAGGACCCTGCAGCCGCCCTCTTGGCCTGACCACCTGTGCATGAACAGCCTCTTGGGGGCGGGAGGGGGGCAGCTCAGGCACGTGCGGGGGTTGCCACTCACACCGACGACATTAAGTCGTGTGCTGACCTTAGCTTGAGGGACGCAAGGCAGCAGAATAAGCGCTTTGAAATACCATGCAGCCCATGTGGGATGACCAGGTCACGAGCGCCACATGCGCTGCATGGTGTCGAGGCCGAAGCGCTCTCTCTGCTCTGCTGCTTTGAGTCCCTCGAGCTCCGGTCAGAGCGCGGCCTGATGTGGTCGACCTGGATGACTGCCCTCCCGCACGTGCCTGAGCTGCCCGCCGCCCGCCCTGCAGATTGTGGCAGGCCGCGTCCCTCACAGAGTGCGCCTCCGCAGTGGGCGTGCCACCTGTCAGGGTTCCTCTACTGATTTTCGTAGAACAGAGCGCGTCTTGGTCGGCGCGTGCAGGTGGAGGTCGGCGACGCGTACAGCAGCGGCACGGCGGGCACGCAGTTCGAGCTGGACCCGCCGCTGGCGCGCGGCGGCGACGCCGAGGGCGACGCCGGAGCGTCCGCGCACGGCGGCCAGGCGTTCGGACCGCCGGCGCTGGAGCTGGCCTCGGGCGCCCGCCTGCAGGCGACCCTCCCCTCTCGTCCCATGTACCCTACATGCTGATTACGTGAAGCATGCTCTGGGGGACAATCTGGCGCGTCTGCGCATGGCGGCTTAGCGTGTGGGTCACCGTTGCTGGCCCAGGCAGGGCTGAGAAGGTCAGCGCCACCTCTTGTGGATGAGGCAGTTGGCGCCCTCAGAATTTAAGCCTAGACGAGGAGCTGCTGAAGGTTTACAGAGTGCAAAATGCCATGCGCGCAGGCCGTGGTGGCGGACCGCGAGCTAACCGTGATGGGCGTGGGCGGCGTGCGGCCCGTGGCGGGCAGCGGCAGCGTCGGCCTCGGCACGCTGCAGCGCGTCCTCTGCCTGGCGCCAGGCGCGCGCGCATGCCGTGGCCCTGCTCGCTGCGCTCCCCTCAATGCAGCCGTGCATGGCCTGCTCTGCAGGCCAGCCCATGCCGTCCGCGCTGCATGCCCACAGAGGTTGCTTGCCCCCAGTGCGTCTGTATGCTGTTGCCGGTCTCGTGCGCAGCGCCCGCTGCTACAATCTTGGGGCGTCGCTGCTCTTATGCGGCCCTGCAGCCTCCGCTCGGCCTTGGTGTTGCCGGCACCGTTCCGACACGCGGGGCGCCCCCGGGCCGCGCAGCGTGCAGGAGCCCGCTGCCGGGCGCCGTGGGCGGGCCGTCCGCGGCCGCGCCAGAGGAGGCCGCCTCCAAGGCCATGCACCTCACCGTGGACATCGGCATCCTGGAGGTGCTCCCCGGCCTGGCAGCGCAGCCGGGTGGCAGACGCGCGCATGCGCCGCACACTGACGCGTGGCAGCGCGCCTGGCTCACATGACATGCCTGAAAGGACTCTCTGCACTCGAGCTATGCAGATCATTGCCTTCTGCGAAGCAATGTGTGGGATGAGACAATGGGCTCAGGCAGCACGGGCCGCGCGGCGCAGGTCAGCCTGGTAGACCACCGCCCGCAGGAGCTGCTGGCGCTGACGGTGGCGGGCGTCGGCGTGCGCTACGGCGCCGGGCTGGGCCCCGCGGGCGACTTCTCGCGCCTGCGCCTGACCATCGACAGCGTGCAGGCCGACGACCAGATGTTCGGCTCACGGCGCGCCGCCCGCGCGCGTCCTGTGCCAGCCTGACCCCGACCCTGACCCTGCTCCAGTGCCTCGGTCTCCGCGCCCACAGCTGCGCCGCCTGCGCTGTGTCGGGAGCCGGCAGCGCCCGAGGCCGCGGGCAGCCGGGCCGCGGGGCGCCTGTGCGCATCCTCCCGCGCCTCTCTGCCAGGAGCCTGACGCCGCGCCGGGCGCCCGCGGGCTCCGTCGCGCCTGGCTGCCGCGCACGCCCGCGGCACGGCCGGACGGCAGAGCTACGCAGAACCAGAGCACATGTCGGTTCTGGACGATGCCGTGCGCGCACGCCCCGCTGGGCTGCGTGGGCAGCGGAAGTAGGGTACGCAGGCGGGCTCGAGCGGGCTGCGGGACTGGGCCGGTGCCCGAGGGTTTCCTCCGCCGCGCAGGTTCCCGGTCGTGCTGTGCCCGGTGCCGGGCAGCGAGGGCGATGGCGCGCTGGTGCAGCTGACGCTGGCGAGCCAGGCGGGCGGGCCGCGCGGGCGCGTCTACCTGCCCTACATCGGCTTCCGCGTCACGCGGCCGCTGCAGGCGCGCCCGCCCCTGGGGGCCGCTCTGCTTGCCCGTTGCGGCTGGGTGTGCTGTGATGTTGACCTGGGGGTGCGACGCCGATGCTTGCTGTGGGCTGGCAACTGTCGTGCGGCCTGCGCACGAACTGGCTGTATAGCGGGCGTGTGGCGCGGCAGGCGCAGAGCAGCCGGCCAACTGCGACCTCCAGTCACACCGGCTATAAAGGCCTCAAGCGCCCATGCAGTGATGCTTCACGACCCTTTATGCTTTCGACAATGCGCAGGTGGCCGTGGCGGAGCCGCTTGTGTGGCGCGCGGTGGAGTGCGTGCAGCGCCTCGACCTGCGCGGCGCGGCCGCGGCAGCCGGCGGCGGCAGCGGCCGGCGCGTGGCGGCGGCGACCGACACGCCGCTCGCCATCTCGCTCATGGCCGTCGCCGATCTCACCGCCTACGTCAGGCGCGCGCCACGGATGCGCGCTATCGTGCGGCGAAGGGACCCATCGGCAGGGTAGCGCCGTCGCCGGGCTCACAGCCCGCACCAGCGCGCGCGCCTGATGCGGTGGTTCGTCTGCGCGAGGGCGGTCAGCACAACGCTCGCTGCCTTACTACCAGGCAACCTCGCTGCCCCGCATGCGGGTTGCATGGGGAGCCTCTGGCTATGGCAATGCTCTGTGGAGCGACCGTGGACATCGCCCAGGCGGCGCCCGACCCCGTCTCTGGACCTGCTCCAGCTGTGCAGCGCCTGCGCCCTGCGGGGCTGCGATAACAGGGTTAGGGTTATATTTAACCTACCCTGACCCCCTGACCGCCTGCGGCCTGCGGCAGCTTCCGCGGCGACCAGCTGTCGCGGCCGCGCTGGGCCAGCCGCATGGGCGCGCTGTCCTGGGGCCTGGACCTGGCCACATTCGAGGGCGTGCCCGTGCGCCTGCACGGCTTCGAGATGACCAACGTGGCCATGCTGTCCTCGGTCTTCGTGTCGCAGCTGCTGCGCCAGATCCGGGCGCGGCCCCGCACACCCGCGCGCCCCTGCGCGGCCGCGTGCCCCTGCGCGTCAGCCGGCTGTATGGGCTGCGCGTTTCCCACTCTTCCCTGCTCTGCTCTGCTGGGGGCATCGTGTGCCAGGCAGTAAGTACAGCCCAACACGTGCGGAGAAGCGATACGCTGCATGGATGCACCGCCAGTCACTACCCAGGCGCATGGGGTTTGTGCGCTGGTCATCCGCAGAGCGGGCTGTCAGGCGTGGCGCTGGGCTCCATGCTTGCTCAAGCGCGGCTGCCCGGCGCGCCGGGGCCTCCATGCGCAGACTTGCGCGGCAGAGTGCGCGCGCGCTGGGCGAGCGGGCGCGCCGAGGCTCCGGCGCGCGTCCGACGTCCGGCGCAGCGCTGCGGGCGCATGGCCGAGCGCAGGCCCAAAGCCTCGAGGCGCGTGCGTGAAAGCCTCGGGCGCGCGCGCGCAGGGCCAGCTGGTGGGCGTCGCGCTGAGCTTCCTGCGCAACTTCGGCGTGCTGTCCGGCGCGTCAGGCGTGCTGGGCCGGCTGAGTGCCAGCGTGGCCGCGCTGGGCGGCGGCGCCGGCGGCGGCGGCGCCGAGGAGGGCGCCGCCGCGCGGGCGCCGCGCAACATTGGCGGCGTCGGCGAGGGCCTGGTGGAGGGCGGCGAGGCGCTCGCGCAGGGCTTCCTGCGCGGCGTCGCCGGCCTGGTGCAGCGGCCGCTGCAGGGCGCCGCGCAGGCCGGCGTCGGCGGTGCGCCCTCCTTGGCGCGCGCTGCCGGCACCAGGGCGCGATGCGGCGGCTCCCTGCCGTGCGCTGGCGCGGCGGCGGCCCGCGCGTGAGCGGCCTGCCGCCGCCGGCCAGGTTCTGACAATCATCGGCGTAGCTGCGCAAGGCAGGAGCGGGACCCTACGCTCAAGGGAGGGCGTGTGGCCTCAGGACAACGCGTCTCAGGCTGGAGCTCACCTGCACAAGGGGGCATGCAGCGAGTGCGCTCGTCCGCGTGGCGCGCAGGCTTCGTGAAGGGCATCGGCCGCGGGCTCGTGGGCGTGGCCGCGCAGCCGGTCAGCGGCGCGCTCGACTTCATGAGCAGCGCGTTCGAGGGCATCGACGTGACCAGCGGCGCGCTGCGCGCGCGCCTGGGCGCGCGCACGATCGCGCGCGCGCGCCAGCGCCTGCCGCGCGCCATCGGCGGCGACCGCCGCCTGCTGCCCTTCCTGCGCTCAGACGGCACCGACCGCCAGGCGCGCGCGCGCCAGCGCTGCCACCGCAACGCCCACACGCCGCAGCACAAGCGTTGCACAGTGAGGAAATGCATGACCCGATGCGAGCGCCGAGCGCGGCCTGCTGCAGCCCACTCCATCTCTTTGAGCCAGTGTGGGTACATAACCGCGGGTGCATATCCTGCACCCTCCCGAGGTCGGCCGCCCGAGCACGAGCAGCGAGAGCGCTCCTGCTTGCGACCCTCGGTGCGCGCGCCGTGCGCCGGGAGGCGGCCGCCCGAGCGGCGCGCGCGCGCAGGCGTGCGTGGAGGCGGTGGGCCAGGCGCTGATGTGGCGCGCGTCGGCCGCCGCGACCGGCCCGCTGGGCGGCCTGGCGCGGCGGCCGCGGCGCGGCGGCGCGGCCGCGCCGGGCGAGGCGTACGAGGAGCACTTCCTGCTGCCGGACGAGCGCGTGGCGCTGCTGACCAGCCGCCGTCTGCTGCTCGTGCTCGCGCCCGGGTGCGCTGGTTGCGCGCCCGCCAGCCCGGGCGGTGCACGCGCGTGGTGCGCGCGCCCAACAGGGTCACGTCCGCGCGCCCGGGGCATGGCCGGCGCGGCGCGCTGGTGTGGGGGAAGCGGCGCGGCGCGCCGCCCGGCGCCGCCATGTTTCTTGTGAAAGTCCAGCAGTCTGAGCGTGCTCGACGGCCGGCCGACGGCGGCGCGGCGCGCGCAGGTTTGCCGCGGTGCACGCGGCCGCGGCGGCCGGCGCGACGCACGGCAGCGAGGAGGACGTGCCGGCCGGGCAGATCCGCTGGGCGGTCGAGTGGCGGGTGCGCGGCGGCGGAGCGCCAGCAGCATGCTGCCCCAGTTCTTGTTGTACATCGCGCCTGCACTCCGGAGCGCGCCCCCAGCTCGTGCGGCGAGCGCGGGCTGTGACCGTCGAGCCGGGGTGCCGCAGACCCATGTGCACGTCCAGGGGTGCCTCCCGCGCATCGTCTTTGCGCGAGCGCGGCGTGCAAGCCACCTTACGAGCGCGGCCACGGCGCGGCGCACGCCGGCCATTACCGAGTGTAAGCCTCCGCGCGCCGCGGCGCGGTGCATTGCGGCGCGCGCCGCACCTGTGACGCGCAGCCACGCGCGCGCGGCAGGACCTGCTGGCGCTGGAGCTGCGCTGGACGCACGCCGAGCTGCCGCACCCGGACCGCCTGACCGTGCACCGGCGCGGTTCGCCGGGCGAGGAGGAGGATGAGCCGCTTGCGCACGAGCTGCGCTGCTTCCCCAACTCCGCGCAGGCGCGCGCAGGCCCGCAGCGCGCCGGCCGCCGCTCCCCGGCCTCTGTTTGCTTGCAAGCGCTCTCCTGTAGGTCGCAGTCTGTGAGCCGCACTGCACAATCTGTTATCTGTCATCAGCAACATGCAGACTTGGGCGGCGTCGATTAAGCCTTGACACTCAACCAGTTGAATAGATCGAACCCATGCCATGTTCAGATTGAGGGCGTCCATGCCTGGTCTGCAGGCCCTGTGCCCCGCGCACGGTGCGCAGAGCGCCCGCCCGGGTCAGCCGCCCGCCCACCAGCGCGCGCCGCGGCCGCGGCAGGCGGAGGAGCTGCGCGCGGTGGCGCTCACGGTGGCCGCCGAGCACACGGCGGACCCGCTGCGCGCGCGCGCGGCGGCCGACCGCGCGCGCGCCGCGGCCGACCCGCTGGCCGAGCTGGCGTCCGGGCGCGGCGAGGACGCGGGCGAGCTGCCGCCGCAGGCGCGCGCGGCCGCCCCGTGCCCCGTCCCCGTGCTCCCGGCCTCAGCTCTTATGCGCTGACCAGTTACCGGCCGCTGTCCTATGCAGCCTCCTGCTACAGGCTCACTCTCACGGCTGGCCGCAAGTGGGCCGTCCCGGATGCCAGCCAAAGTAAAAATGCCAGGCGTGCTCACCTGTGCATGCGGTGCGCGGTGCACGCAGGCGCTGCCGGCGGCCATGCCGAGCATGGAGTATTGGCTGGTCTGGCACGCGCGCGGCGGCAGCGGCACGGTCAGCGTGTGGCGGCCGGTCGCGCCGCCGGGGTACGCGCCACTCGGCGACGTGGCCACGCTCGGCCGCGAGCCGCCGACGCAGCCGGTGCAGGTGCGCGCGCCGTGCCCGCGCGCACGCCGGGGCCCCGCCCTGCACTGGTAGGCGCGCTGCCGCATCGGCTCATGCGCGCGCCCTGCCTTGGGAGCCGTGGCCGTGATCAGGGCCGCGCCTGCCTCTGGTTGCGTGCGCGCGCCGCCTGGGCTGTTCCACCGCTGCCGGCTGCGCACCGCGCGAGGCCGCTGTCGCGAATGGGGCTGCACGTGACCCGGCCTTCGATCTCGAGCTGCGTGTGCGCCGTGCGGGCGCCCGCTCGCGCGCCCTGTTGCTGCGCCGCATCCCGGCCAGGGCGCCCCGACCCGGGAGCGCCCGCTGTGCTTTCGCATGTGGCGGTGAGCTTGGCAAGCCTCATCTAACATGCGGAGCGCTCATATGACATGCAAAGGGGTGCGCGTGCCGACGGCTGGCCACTTTCCCCCCGCAGCAGGCGCGCGCCGACCCCGGCCGCGCGCGCGCCGCAGGTGTACCGCGACGAATCGGCGCGCCCGCGCGGCGCGACCGCGCACCCGGCCGACTTCCACCTCGTGTACCGCCACAACGGCCACGCGGGCTTCGCGCCGGTGACGCTCTGGGAGCCGGTGGCGCCGGCCGGCTACGCCGCGCTGGGCACGCTGGCGGTGGGCGCGCCCGACATGCCGGCGCCCGGCGACGCGCTGTGCGTGCGCCGCGACCGCGTCGCGCGCACCGTCTTCTTCGACGCGCCGCTCTGGACCTGCGAGCCGGCCGCGCTGCAGGTACTCTACCCTAACCCTAATCATATGTGCAGCGGGCGAGGCCAGCCGCGCCTGTGGCCCTGCGGCGCCCTGAGGTCAGGTGGGGGTGCGTGCGCGGTTGCAAGCGCGCGGGCGCGCGCTCGCCGCGCCCGCGGCGGGCGACGCTGCGCACGGTCTGTGCCCGCAGCGGGTGCTCGGAGTGCCTGCACTGGTGCGAGCCGGGCGAGCAAGGGACGCGCAAGCGCGTGCAAGCCCGCAGTGTGCGCACCATTGCATCGCGGCACCCCAGACACGCTCGCGCGCCCGCGTGCGAGCGCGGCCTGCTCCTGTGGCGGGACGAGCGTTGTGCGCGGCCGGCTGCTGCGTGCTCACTGGCGCGCGCCGCCTGCCTCCCCCGCCCCGCGCGCCGCCTGCTGACGCCCCGGCTGCACGCGCAGGCGGGGCCGAGCCTGCAGCGACTGAACGCGTGGGACCCGCGCACCTGGCGCTGCAGCCTGTGGCAGGTCGACAACGCGGCGGCGACGTTCATCGCGGAGCGCAGCGCTCGGCGCCCGCGCCCCGAGGTCGCCCTGTCGGCCACGCTGGGCTCTGGCTCGTAGAGGGGCCTGCGGCGGCGCTGGGCGCAGCCCAGGCCGCGCGCGTGGCCACCTGAGAGGCGACTCGCAAGGGCGCTGCCGAGGGCGCCAGCGCAGCGCTTGTGCGCCATTGCGCTGTTTGCCTGGAGGGCCCGACGCACGACAGATGCTCTCATGAGGCTGGAATGGCACCTCCTGCATTGAGCCTTGTGCACATCGCTCCTTCTCTTTCTCCATGCAATGCGCTAGCCGTAGGTGGGCTCCTCTGCCATCCACAGGGGAGTGATGCGCAAGGTCACAGGCAATGTTGAGCATAGGAGTGTTAATTGTTCATGGCGCTCCTGCTTTTGGCCATGGGTGATGGGTGCGCTGTATGTGCCGGCATTGTTGCGCATTCTCTATTCAGACGTGTTGCAGGGAATCGGCGCTCTGGGTCCTGCGCAGTCTCACTTACCCTCTGAGGTGCAGCTGGGAGACATTGCATGTTGTCTTGCAATGTCTTGATGTGTTTTCGGATCTTCAGCTTTAGAAACTTGAGGAACACCTGAAGGTGCAAATATGAATATCTACACGGCAGAGCTAGGCAGAGGCACGGCCTCCTGCTCACGTAACATCATGTTGTGACATACATAGAGTGTCACGACACCGACCAACATGTGTACGTTACTGACCACTATGTTACATCAACGTCCATGCGAGCATTTGAAGTGCACGCACAGAGTTTGCGGTGACACCAAGTGCTTCGATCAACCTCGGACAACTTAGCACACTCGCACTTCACATCTCCACAAAGCGGCATAGGCACGAAGAGGCCCACTGCCTGATCATGCAGAACAGCCTAGTCCCGACAAGACAGTCAGGCAGTGTCAAACATGCATTGCACGGAAGGCGCGGCGCCCAGCAGCCCCATATAGTGGCCACGGAGTTGACAGGTGTGAGCCGGCCGGAGGTCAGACAAGACCAGCAAGCAAGTTCATCCTTCTTCATCACCGCGTACATCTAAAACACGCACACGCCTGCAGAACAGGCTGTGCAACGCCGCAGTCCGCAGTGCGCTCTTGCCTCACCAATCATGCGCTATGCACATGCGTCCGAAATGAAACGCAACCCAATTCCATCAGGGGGGCCACTACACCGCATTTACGCCGACGCGGGCCGCGTCGGGGCTGGCCACAGACGCGGTCTGGGCGGGCACGCCGGTCATCGGCACCGCGCGGGCCGCCTCGGGCTTGCCATAGGCCAAGGGGTTGAACGGCGCATGGATGGGCGCGCCCATCAGGTTGGGCTGCCCCCGGCCCCTGCACAGGCGCGAGCACGCTCATGATGTGGACATGGGAACACAGGGCTGCAGCGGTCACACACAGTGCCGGGCGGGCAACCCCACCGGCAGCACCCCCACCCAGGCAGCACACGTCCCATCCATGCAACAAGCCCTTGGCAAGCGGCGGGCGCGCACTCGGACTCCTCGGTGTCGTGCACTTTGTCGATGACGGCGTGCGAGGACATCAGGATGTAGCCAAAGACGACCTTGGTTATGACGTCAAGGCACCCGTAGCATGCGATCTGCGACAGCTCAGCCCACAGCCCTGTCAGTGATGGATACATCTCTGCCACCCGGTGTGACTGTTTCCGTGCGCACATGCAGGCAACCCTTACATCTTGGCCTGGAAACAAGGTGATCAGGGCCGCCGGGGTGCACCTCCGCCTTGACAGAGATGGTGTTGGAGCCCTCTGCGAGGCCCCAA
>JAABUP010008329.1_pt1 | contig 13292 bp, 12 predicted proteins | sample 5559201 | NCBI WGS metagenome assembly JAABUP01 (sample SAMN10711887, study PRJNA513373) | rock metagenome | isolation source: Antarctica rocks | place: Antarctica | reverse complement strand
TGCCGCAGGCGCGCCGGCCGCGTCGCCGCTGCCACGCAGTCCGCCTGTGTCGCCTGCGGCCGGTCCGCACTCGCACCGGCGCTGCGTGGTGGCGCCGCCCCCCTGCGCCTGTCCCCGCGCAGCGGCCGCCTGGCTGCTGCCAGCGGCCGCCCCGCCGCTGCCCTGGCGCTTGCCGGCGCTCGCGGAGCAGCGCGGCGGCTCCAGCGTCAGCGCGCGCATGCCGCCGACCGGCACGGCCGGCGCCGGCGTGCTCGGCAGCGAGGCCGCGGCGCGCAGCTTCCGCGCGCGCTGCTGCATCTGCGCCTGCAGGGTGAAAACAAGTCAGAAATGCGCAACGGCAGACTGCACTGCTGCCCTGTCATGGGCCTGAGCTGGCAGACCCGCAAGCACGTGAATTTGCCAGAAGTGGTATGATCAGCAAACACGTGGCGTGCAGTGCCGTCCGGCAGAAACGATCTTGAGGCAGGAACGGCGGAGACGCACCCGCTCCTGCGGCCGCCGCTCGCGCATGACGTGCGTCAGCACGCGGTACACGTCCGCGTTTGCGCGCCGGAGCACCGCGAGGTTGTGCGTCGCCCGGCGCGTGCGCAGCGCGTGCGCCTCCAGCTGGCCAGCATACTCGCACATGCTCTGCGCCACCGCCGCCAGCACCTGCAGCCATGGAGGCAGCGTGGGCGCGCTGCATGCGGTGCAGGTATAGCAGGTGCACAGGTCCAGGCGAGCGGACTCGTGGATGTTCACACGGCGCAAGCCGCCCAGCGAGCTACTGCAGGGCTACAGTCAGCATGCAACCATTGCGCGACAAATCCGCCGGCGGCTCACCTGCGGCCCGCTGTGTGCCGCCAGCTGCTTCAGCGAGCTCTTCTCGTTGGCCCCGAGCCCGTACCGCGCAGCCAAGGCGGCTGTTGCGGAAGCTATCGCGGATGTCTGCATGCCAAGGACACACGCTTGAGCTGGAAAGCCGTAAGAGCTCTGCGCTCCCAGAGCTGTGTGACCCTCACCCGAGGTGCAGGCACATGGCAAGGGGCAGCCCAACTGCTGGTATGACGCGCCCAAGAACTGCGGGCGTGGCCTAGCATGTATCCCGGACTGCAACCGCCTTATCCAACACCAGCAAACATTGAAGAACCTCTGAAGGCTCAACCTAGTGCTTGGCTTGCGCGGGTCAGCAAACCCACACACAATGGGCACGTTGAAGCGTGTCACGCACTGCCGCTGTGCAGAGGCGTGAATAAGCGGCACAAAAGGGGGTCACGCACCTCCAGAGCCCGCCCGAGAAAGTGCACAGCATCCCGGCTGCCCTTCGGGCGCGTCCGCAGCAGGGACGCCTCCTCGCAGTATGTGGCCACGTCTCGCAGAGCCGCGGGGGGTATATCAGCAGCGAGGCTGAGCACGGCCTGCTGCAGCTCCGTAAACGAGAACCGGGCCAGCAGCGCCCGCGGCAGCTCGCACACCTGCACGCTCTGCCGCTCCAGCACCTGCTGCGCGTCATACCTGAGCAGCGCAAAGTACAGGCCGTTGTGGCCAGACATGAAGGCGTATGAAGGCGCGGTGCTCGACCCGGGAAACAAAGCTAGCAATAGGGTAGACTGCGGGTTACTTGCCTAAACAGGCACAATGTTGTGCCTTGAGAGGCGCTCTGCGTTCGTTGTGTGCGCCTTTATCTCCGCAGTCTGTACAATCAAGCGCAGGTATGGCCATGGGTCTGCCTGAGCTGGGCGCGCGCGTGCTGATCGGGCCCAGGGCGGCCACGGTGCGCTATGTGGGCACCGTGGAAGGCCACGCAGGCACCTGGGTCGGCCTGGAGTGGGACGACGCCTCGCACGGCAAGCACGGCGGCAGCGTGGGGGGGCGGCGCTACTTTGCCTGCGCGAGCGGCGCCGCTGCGGGCACGCTGGTGCGCGCCGAGAAGTTTGCTGCGGCCGCGGACTTCGGCGTCACGGTCCTGGACGCGCTGCGGCTCAGGTGCAGGCCAATCTTGGAATATAGCAGTGGTGCCTGGCGCCAGATCATCACATGTTGCGGCAACATCCTACGATTAGTTGACCACGCGAAGTTTGGAGTGTGCCTCGCACCAGCTGTGTATGCGGTTGATGTTCCGGCAACGAACCGCTGCATACCGCAAGTCTGCTTACCATCAGCAACTAACCACCAGCAACAGGTGCGGTGAGCGCTCCCGCCGCCATGCAGGTACCAGGCCGGAGCGGCGAGCGAGGCAGGCGCCGCCGCGCAGGCCGCAGAGCCGGCCGGGCCCCCGCGCGCCCGGCGGCGGCAGGTCGCCGTGGAGGTTGTGGGCGCGGAGGGCGTGCGCGAGCGCCAGGGCCGCCTGGAGGCGCTGACGGTGGCGGGGCTGCAGGGGGCGCGCGTCGCGTCCGCGGTGCGGCGCCCGCCGCGCCGGCCCCGCCGGGTTGCCGGGCCGCGAGGGGCTGCAAGGCTCACGCCATGGAGGCATACGTCAGAGTCAAGACAGCCAGGTGCCACAAGCAGGGCCGCTTGTCAGGCTCCTGGAGGTCGGCGCCTGCGACAGGGGCGCTCGCGGGCTTGGCGCCTTTGATACAATGATTTCTGACGGCAACCCAAGTGTCCAGATCTCCCTGCCGGCGGCAGGGGCCTCTGGGTGAGCTCGGCGCCGCGAGCGGGGGCGGCCTAGGATGACAATGCTGATTGACAGACGCCCTGCCAGTGGCAGGGCTGCCTGGGGAGCTCGGCGCCATGAGCAGGGGTGCATGGAGGTGGCAACATCCTCCGTTTACAGACCTCCCTGCCGGCGGCAGGGGCCGCCGGGGGAGCTGGGCGCGGCTGCGCCCGCCGTCGAGGAGCTGGACCTGTCCGGCTGCCTGCTGCCGAGCTGGGCCGCGGCCGCGCGCCTGGCCGCCGAGCTGCCGCGGCTCCAAACCCTAGACCTGAGTGGCGCGCGTCTGGCCTTCCCCGAGGGCGGCCGCCCGGAGCGCAGGGCGGCGGGGGGCCCCGGCCGCGCGGAGGAGCCGGGTGCGGAGCCGGTCCGGGACGGCGCGGCGGCAGGCACTGGGCACACTGTCGCCGGGGGCCAGCTGGCCCATGTGGGCGAGCCCGGGCTGCGGCCATCTGCCGAGGGCGCAGCTGTGGACGCCGGCAGCGAAGCCGCATTGGCAGTTGATGCAGCGGGCCGGCCTGGCGCGGCCGCGCACCTCAGCGCTACCTCGTGCGGCGCCGGCGGGCGGGCGGCGGATGCGATGCGCGTGCCCGTGGCGTTCGGCGTGCTGCGGCTGCTGGTGCTCAGCCGCACGGGGGCGCGCTGGGACCAGGTGCGGATGCTGGCCGCGGGCCTGCCCAGCCTCGGCCTGGCAGGGCCCCGCAATTGCCTTGCATGCCCGCCCTTTTTGGCCTGCGCGAAAGCAGCCAAGCTGCATGCTGAGGTAACCATGGAGGGTTTCTTGTTTGGCGGGCAGGTGCTGCGGCTGGGAGCGTGGCTGCCAGCGCTTCAGGAGCTCCACCTCTGCGCCAACGGCATCTGCAGCCTGGCCGCACCGGACTTCGGCTGCGACGCGGCCGGCGGCAGCGCGATGCTCGCGCGGCTGCAGGCGCGCCCTGGCCCAGCCTGCAAACAGTCCACTCCCAACCAAGCAACATACGGTTGACACTCAGTGCTCCAGACTGCCTCAACATGCGCTTGCACCGCTGAGCAGTGTGTGATTTAAGACAGGAGGTGTGCCTGCTTCCAGTGCTTGCCAGTGTCAGTGTACGCCTCACGCGCTTGACGCCGCATGCGGCATGTATGGCGCTGAGTGCGGGCGGGCGGCAGTGCACCATTAGATCCCAAAGCACAGGTATGCATAGGAGCCCTGTATGGTGCAGCACCATGTGCACTGGCCAGTGGCGTGATGCCCTTCCGCAGCAGCGCACAGCGCGTGTGCCTGCGTGCTCCTGCTGGTTCTTTAACCCTGTACAGGGTTGCGCAGGCGCTGGACCTGGAGGGCAACGCGCTGGCGGACTGGGGCGAGGTGGCGCGCCTGGCGCCGCTGCCCGCGCTGACGCGCCTGTCGCTGGGCGGCAACGGGCTCGCGCGCGTCGCCTACCCGCCCTCGCCGCGCGGTGCGCCGGCTGCCCGCTTGCGCTTCGGCGCGCGCGCGCGCCACGAGCGCGGCCCCCTGCCACAGGCATTCAGCCCGCAAGTGCATGCTCTACATGCGCTGGCTGGCCTGGGGCTGCGCGGGTGCCCGCAGGACTGGACGACTCGACTGGCTCCGCCTGTGCCACTGCTGCTCGACTTTCACTGCCGACACGGACCCGGCGCTGCACGCGCAGGCGGCGCGCCTGCGTTCGCGGCGCTGCGGGCGCTGCTGCTGGGCGACAACGCGCTGGCGGCCTGGGCGGACGTGCAGGCGCTGGACGCCTGGCCCGCGCTCTCGGAGCTGCGCCTCAGCGGCAACCCCGTGCTGCGCGGCGCGGCGGGCGGCGGGCGCTACGAGGTGCCGCCGCACGCGCTCCCACCCGAGATCGGTTTGCAGTGACGCAACTGCTGGCGCCCCTGCTGACACCGTCTGAGCTCATGTTACGCCGGGCGCCGCCGCTGTAATAAGATTGACAGACTGAAGAACTCATGTCAGAGCCGGCCCTGGCTTTGTCTGGTTGCACTGCTCTGTGCGCTGACCGGCCGCTGTCCGTCTGCTGCGCTCGCCATCAACCATCGCCCACCCATGACCACCAGGCCCTCTTATGATTCACAATCAGGACATGCACTGCCCGCCTGATTTGGCGTAGCTGCGCGCGGCAGGTCATCGCGCGCCTGGCGCGGCTCTCTGCGCTCAACGGCGCGGCGGTCTCCGCCGCGGAGCGGCGCGATGCGGAGCTGCACTACCTGCGCCGCACAGAGGGCGCGCCCGCGTCGTCCCGGGCGCATGCCTGCGGTGTCATGGCTGCATCGGGGCTGCTGAGAGAGAGCGGCCCACGTGAGAACCTTGTCTTGTCAGGAGAGCGTGGCGTGTTGGGCCAATCACATGCCCAAGACTCGTTGCCAGCTGGGCCAGCTGCCATGGGGTGCCTGTGCCTATTCTGGACACAAGCGGCCCCGCGCAGCTGCTGCCATGCCGATCAGGGCTGCGCTGGACTCGCAGCTCGCAAAATCTGCTGCTTGCTGCTCTGCCTGCAGGTGAGCTGCAGGCCCTGCAAGGCGCTGCGGCGGTCGGGGCCGCGCATGTGGCCGCGCACCCGCGGCTGCCTGCGCTGCAGGTCCGGTGCGTGCTTCCGAGCGCCCAGGGGTCCCAGTGCACGCGACGCACTCCGCCCTGTCTGTGCGAAAACCTGGCAGATATCAGCCGTCGCAAGGCTGTGCTGTCCCTGGCTCAGGACTTAAGCAGCGTTCTCCGCACGGCGCACGCTGGCTCTATTGCTAGATCTTGTGTTCCGTATGTGATGAGGCAAGCGCCCCACGGGCGCGTCAAGGGCGCATCGCGCCCTGGCGCGCAGGTACGGCGCCATGGGCGGCGTGGTGCCCGCGCCGCCCGGCGGCGCCGGCGGCGGCGGCGCCGCGCTGGGCGCGGGGCTGCTGGAGCTGCGCCTCAGCTGCGCCGCGGCCGGCGGCGGCGCGCGCTCGGTCGTCAAGCGCGTGCCCGGCGCGCCCCCCGCTCGCCCTGAAACGCAGCAGGCCTTGTGTCGGCCAGCCTGCGCACGGCGCGCCCGCCCGGACGTCAAGCGCGTGCCTGGCGCCCGCTCATGCTCAGTCGCATGGGGACGTATGTTGCAGCTCCGCGCTCGGTGCGCGCAGGAGAGCATGTGGATCAAGCATGTGTGCTAGTCTCGGACACAGATGGGGTGTGTGTACACTGGCGGACCAGGCAGATATCAAGGCTGGCTGTGGCCAAGCGGGCGCTCACGGCTCGGGGGCCTGCCGGCGCGCAGGCAGCCTGACGCTGGGCCGCCTGAAGCAGCTGTGCGAGCGCCTGTTCAGGCTGCCCGCCGCGCGCCAGGCGCTGGCCGTGGCCGGCGCCGGCGGCGCCGCGGCGCGGCCGCTGGACGGCGGCGACGACCGCGACCTCGTCTTCGTGGGGCTGCAGGTGGGGTTTGGAAGCCCTACCCCAGGGCACCGCCGCGGCGCAAGCCGCTGGGCGCCGCATTGCAGCGGCGACGCTGGGGCTGGCAGCGCCGTGCTGGCTGGGGCCATGTTGGCGTGCCGGCGTGCGCCTTTGCAAAGGCGACGGGGGGGTCATGGCCTGCTTCCCTGTGCCATGCCGTGTGAGAGGGCGGCGCAGCTCAGCTACACATGCAGTGCAGGTGTCAAGACCACCCATGCCTGCTGTATCCCAGCCGGCACGGCCGCGGGTGACAGACCTACCCTGCCAGCTGGGCCGTAGGGGTCACGGAACAGTACACATGTTCACGCCTCAATGGCAGAGCTCCTCCACACCCGGGCTCCGATGTGGCGTGCGCGACAGCCAGGCCGGCGCGGCAGGCGGGCGCGGAAGTCATCGTCACGGAGCGCGACACGGACGCCGCGCGCGGGGCTGCGGCGGCGCGGCGGGCCGCGGCGGCAGCAGAGCACGACCAGCGCGTGCTGCGTCAGCTGCAGGTAGCCGGATGCGCGGGACGGGCCGGGCCAGGCGATGAATGCAGCTGCCTCTGGTGCAGTGCTGCCTGCGTGGCTCTGCATCGCTATGGGAAGGCATGGTGCCCAGAGGTGCCACGCGCACAACCTTCGCTTGGAGCATCCGGTCGCGGAGTGTAGGAGGACATGCTGTAGACAGCCGTTGGTCTCCCTGATTCCTCAGGTCTGTCGCAGTGACGAGAGGGACAGCAGGGGGGAGCGCTGGGCTGTTTCCGCACGTCCCCTGATGCGGCGGCATGCACGGGCGCGCGCAGGAAGCCGCGCGGCGGCGGGCCCCACACCAGGCGCAGCCGCGCCAGCAGGCAGCCAGCTAGCGCGGCGGAGCGGGGCTGGCCTGGCTGGCTGCGCACCTGGCTATGGGACCGGCGTGCCGCGAGCTTGTTCACATCGACAGCTTGCATGCATGCTGCTGGCAGAGCAATCTGTGCAGGAGCTCTCTGTATACATATTTGGGACGTCCGAGCACTGCCACCTGAGCGAGTTTTCGGTGCAGTGCCTGTGCCTGTGCCTGTGACAAAGAAGAATATTGTGCGCTTTCGGTGCAGTGCCTGTAACAAAGAAGGATATTGTGCGACTGAAGCTGCTGTGCAGCCGGCCAATGCTTGTGGGCCCTTTGAGTGTGCTGAGACTGCAGTCACAACGCATTTCTGATACAGCGCTTGAAAGTTGGGGACCAGTGAAGTGCAGCTGAGCTAGCGCCAGCAAGTCGAGTATTTCTGGGCTTCACCGCTGCGCTTTGCAAAGCCCACAGCTGCTGACTTGCTGTCATGCACGCTAAGCAGAGTGTCCAGCATTTGCAGAGCTGGCAAGCTGGCGGCACTTGGTCGGCACCCTGCGCCACGGCTGCCGCGACCTCCGTCCGCACGCGCACACTGCGCTGCGCTGCACCGCGCTGCGCTCAGGCGGCCCAGGTTGCCGCTCACGCAGCGTGGCGCCGGGCGCCGCCCCAGCCCTGATAGGGTTGACGTCAGCCGCGCTTGCGCGCGATGTGGTCGAGAAGCTGCACCTGCAGGTACTCGGGCGTCTCCAGGTGCGTGCGCGTGGTGTTGTCCCCGGGCGCGACGGCCGGGTCCACGTCGATCACCTGCCGCGGCGGCGCGCTCGCCCGTCAGCGCACAGGCTCCGCGCGCGCCGCCCGACCCCACGCAGGCAGCTGGAGCGCCGGCGGCCCGCGCCGGACGCGCCGGAGGCCAGCGCGTCGACGGAGGGGTAGGAGGGTTGCAGGGGCGGCTCGCGGGCGACGCCCCAGCGGGCGCGGCGCGGCGTGCAAGCGGGCGGCTGTGGCGGCAGGGCGGCATGGGGAAGCACCTTGCGGTCGCGCTTGTTCTTGAAGAGCATGCTGGCGCCCTCGTCCAGGACAACCTGGCCGCCCGCCGCCAACGAGGTTAGGGTAGGCCAAGGTGTCCAGCGCAGGCGGCCCGAGCGTTGAGCGCGCGCTCGCCACGGCTGGTCACGACCAGGGCACACGGCCGCGAGCGGCCCCAGCCGCGCATGCGGCCCGCCCCCACACGAGGCGGCGCGCGGCGCGCCAGGGCGCGCGCGTGCGTGGAAGCTGGGCTGTCGTTGGGTCAGGGTTGGGTCAGGGTTGGGTCAGGGTAGGGTCAGGGTTGCATCCTGGCGCGCGCGCCTGGAAGCTGGGCGTGTGGTTGGCGGTGGACGTCTGCGTGACCCAGTTGAAGAAGCTGAGGTCGCTGCGCCGCGGCAGCAGGCGCCGCCGCCCCGCGAACACCGCCTCCATGTCGCCCTCCTGGCCCAGCCTGCCGCGCCGCGGGCGGCGGCCTCAGCCGGCTGCGTCCTGGTGCTCATGCCCTGATGGTCACAGACCCTGGCCCCTGCGCCCTCCTGCCCTGCGCCCTACTGCGCCCTCCCGCGCTGCCGCGCGCGGGCTGCGGCCCAGCCGGCTGCTGCTGCTGCTGCCGTGTCGGTCAACCCCTGTCTGTCACCGCTCTGCCCCTGCGCCGGGCAGCCTGCAAGCTGCGGGGCTTCCGGCAGCGACACCGCACGTGCGTGCGCGTCGCATGCACTCCTTGCAGGCCAGGGCAGCGGGCCTGAGCTGAGGCTGTATAATGTCGCAGGTCTTCAGCAAGACGTCGCAGGCAGGTGCGGCATGCCATGAAAGATGTCGCCTGTGCCGGGATCCTGAATGACACGTTGAAAGCAGGGCGAGCCGCGCTCCCGCTGCCACGCAGCCTCAGCGTGTGCGCACGCGCCTGTGCCCGAAGTCGATGTAGCCAGACACCTCCTGGCCGCCCGGGTTGCGGTCACGGATGTACACGATGGTGCTCAGGCGCCCGCTGCGCACGTCGGCCTCGCGGTCCGCCAGCGCCTGCCGGAGACGGGTCGCGTCACTGCTGCGGCAATGCAATGCGCATGCATTGCGTAGCACAGAGACTGTGATTATTTGGTTCAGTTGGCCGTCCCAGCCTCCAGCGGCCACCTCACTGCATTTGAGCGCCTCATGCGGCGGCGACCGCTTGCTCAGTGCCACTGTGTGAGCAGGTCAGGGTGCCGGGTCGGCCAGGTGAGCGGCGCTGCCTCGAGCAAGCAGCCGCGGCGGGCCCAGGTATGCAGACGCGGTGCACTGCTCTGCAGGGTGGATCACGGCAGTCGAGCTGCAGCCTGTGTTTGCCGGCAGGGCGGCCTGCGAGCCAAGCTCTGCGCCGGACCTGGAGCAGCGGCTGGCCCGGGAACGCGCGCCCGCCGCTGGCCACCTTGGCGTCGTCCTTGTGCAGCGCGGCCTCGCGCGCGTCCGCGACCGCGCGCTTGCGCGCGTCGAACTCGCCGCGCTTGGCCACCTCGCCGCGCCCGTGGTACCTGGCCTGCGCGGGGCCGCGTTTGCGCAACGCCGCCGCCTGCTTGCCGAGCTGGCCGGCTCCCTGAGCTGCCGCCTGAGACTAGCCCATGGTACCTGGCCTGCGCGGGGCAGCGCTTGCGCTGCGCCGCCGCCTGCTCGCCGAGCTGGCCAGCTCCCTGAGCTGCCGCCTGTGACTAGCCCGTGGTACCTGGCCTGCGCGGGGCCGCGCTTGCGCAACGCCGCCGCCTGCTCGCCGAGCTGACCGGCTCCCTGAGCTGCCGCCTCAGACTAGCACTGCCTGACTAGCGCTGGCACGCAGACGGCAGGAGCTCCGCCCTTCGCGGGTCCGCATTCTCGCACGCCGAGTGGTTGCAAGCGCTTGGTAGTACCCGACCAAGCGCGTGCGGCGCGCAGCAGGCCTCTGTGAGGGAGTGAGGCGCGGGAGCAGGCGCGCCGCACCCGAGCTCCACCAGCTGGCGCGCGACGGCCGCGCTGTCCAGGAAGTACAGGTCCGCGGCGGTGATGTAGTGGTCCAGGTACGCCTCATACCTGTGCGGCCGCGCGCAGCGAGCGCGCCTGTCAGTGGCTCGCCGGCAGGCCTCATACCCGCGCCGCCGCGCGCAGCGAGCACGCCTGTCAGCGGGCCGCCGCCGGCCGGGAGGCCGGGCAGGGGCTACGGAGCACGTGCGCACGTGTCAAACTGGTCCAGCACCGCCGCGTCGCCCGTGGACAGCAAGTCCGCCTCTTCGTCCATCTCACGGCGACGTGGGGGCTGTGCCTGGTGCAGAGTGGCGCTGTGTGTGGAGGCGCGCGGAAGGGGAGCGCACTAGTCGGCCGCGCCTATATCAAGTCTTGCTTTATGTTTCGTCTACATGGTGGACACTGCCACGCTGACTCCATGAAAAAGCTATCTATGCAGTCAAACTAGCAACGCTCGTTCGTTCAATAGCTGAACAGGCACACTGTTCAGCTGTGGAGTCGTAGTTTATTAGTAACGCCCTGCACCCTGATGAGAAAGCTAAAAGGCCTTACAAGCATGGGCTTGCTGCAGCCCTTTGCGCGGTCTGCCTAGTAACGAGCTAACCATAAGCCGTGCCTGGCGCCATCTCCAATGATGTGATGCCCGCGCCTGTAACAAAAGCATGCGTGGAGTCCCCTGTGACAGGTCAGCTGCAGGTGCTTGCCCAGCATTGAACCATCACTGCAGGCCTTTATACTTTCCAGCCTGCAGCCACCAAAGCTCTGCCCAATTATATTTGCATGGCAGTCGCCAGTGTAGCGCTGCTCTGGAGGCAGGCCTAGGGCGCAAGGGCGTCCGGCATGGCTGGGGCCGCGGCCGGAGCCGCAGACGGCGCCCAGCCCATCATATCGCCGTCGTGGTGCATGTGGTGCATGTGGTGCATTGAGGGGTGGTGGCGGCCGCCGAGCGATCCCTCCGCCTCAGGAAGGCCCCACTCGGCCGGCGCGCCCGCGCCCTCCCAGCCGGCCGGCAGCTGATCCCACGGCGTCGCGGCATCGTTGTGGCTGTGGTGGTGATGGTGTTCATGTGTCTGCTCGCTGCCCCACTCAGCCTGGTCCCAGCCTGCCGAGCCGGGCGCCGCTGCCGCGGCCGCCGCCATCCAGTGCGCCTTTGCGCGCGAGCGCATGTCATCGTAGCGCTGCCGGTCGCGGTCGCTCAGCGCGCCGCGCTCCTCGTGGCCGCCCCGGTTGCCATGGTCATGCGAGTGGCCGCGCCCGTGCTCGCGCATGCCAGCGCCCATGCCGGGCTCCTCGCCCGCGGGGTGCTCAGCCCGCGCGCCGGGCTGCTCCATCTGCGAGGGCTCCAGCAGGGCCAGCGGCATCATGGCGGCCTCCTGGGCGGTTTTCTGGGCGGCGTCGAGGCCCGGCAGGGTCATGGCGTCGGCCGGCGCCTCCCTGCCCAGGCCCAGGGCAGCCGCCAGCAGATCGAACAGCATGCCCGCCGTGTCCAGCGCGCGCTGCTCCAGCGGGCTCAGTGTAGGGTCCGGCTGCGCGCCCTGCTGCGCGCCGTCAGGCGCGCCCGCCTCAGCAGGGCGGCCGGCCTCGGGCGCGCGCGCGGCCCGGCCGTGGCCGGGGCGGCTCGCGCCGAGGCCCGGGCCGCGGCCGCCCTGGAGGGTCACGCCGCCGCCCTTCAGCGTGATGCCGCCGCCGCCGCCGAGCGTGATCTCGGATGGCGCCGCCGCAAGGTACGCGCTGACAGCATCGGCCCTGCCAGGAGCGCGCCGCTCACAGAGCGCTCGGCCGCTGGCTGTTTGGACATGTCGGGGCCAGCCGCAAAACCAGGAAGCTCAGCGGCGACAGGATAATTCCTTAAACGTGCAAAGCAGTCCGCCATGGCAGTCAGTTGCATGACTCTGCCAACATGCAGGATGGACAGCCTGAGCTGACGGGCACGCGTCCGTGCAGAGGTGCGGCGGCGCGCCCGGAGGTGCGGCCCGCCAGGTCGCCCTCGCGCAGCAGCCGCCGCGTGGGCGTGCTGGTCGCCAGGCGCGCACGCGCCGCCTCCCATCGCGCGGCGCCCATGCGGTGGACCGCCTCCACGATGTGGTCCCAGTGCGCGGCCGCGGGCGCCGCCGCGTCCGCCTGCTTCATGTGCGGCATGTGCGCATGCACATGCTTGTGGGCCATGTGCGCCGCGCCCGCCGCGCGAGCGGGCGCGAGCGACGCAGGCGCGCCCTGCGCAGACGGCGCGCTCTCGGGCGCCCAGGCCGCGGTGAAGGCCAGGGTGTCGGCCGGGGCGGGGCCGGCCGCGGGCAGGCCTGGCGCGGACTCCGCGGCCGCGCTGGAGCGGCCAAATATGCCGGCGGGCAGGCCGGGCAGGCCGGGCATGCCCAGGATGCCGCTGCTGGCGCCGCCGCCAAACAGGCTTGACAGGAAGTGTGTCGCCATGGACAGCGGGTTGGACAGGAAGTCCTGCGCAGAGACACTGTTCGAACGAGCGGCCGCGCTGGAGCGCGAGGGCGGGCTTGGCCGGGCACATATGCCGTGAACGCACACAGGCGTTGTTCCACGATAGCGAGACTGTATTTGCACAGAGTTTGCGAACAGGCTGTGCTTGCGCATGTCATGTCTGCTGCAGGAGCCGTCTTTGCTGCAATTGCAGGAGCAGGGCTGAGATGCAGGAGTTTGTGCGCACGGGCTGGCTGGCTGCAGGTGCAGCCAGCGCAAGTGCAGGGCAGTAGCAGCGCCTGCGCGGGGAACCAGGCGCGTTGACGGCAGGCCACCCGACGCGTGTCAAGTGCGCAAGAGTGTGCGGTTCATACGCGCGGTGGACTGTAGTTCCACAGCCACACCAAATTCAATGACCAAGCAACAAAGATGGAACTTACGTACCTTGCACGCCCCCATCGTCTGTGTCACGAGGGAGAGCTGTGTACCAGGCCCGCCGCCAGGCACTCTCGACGGCCTGAACACCTGCAAACGCAAGGCTCTTTGAGAAGCAAGCGGTCCACGGCGCAAGCAGGACCGGCGGGACTTGCTGTACCCGACCAGCGTGCTGGAACGAGAGTCTGTGCCGCGGCGTGATCGGGCTTGGGCCCGGGGCAGGTGAGCAGGACAGCAGCTGAGTTCTTGGAGATTGAATCTGCCGGCGTTGCTTTTAGGTTACTGAGTCCCATGCGCAGCGGGAATGTGAAGTCCTGAATGGCGTGGTTGCAGTTGTCTGGTAACACACTTACAGCAGGTGCTGGCTACATCCTCCACCTTCAGAGAAGTACAATGAGGCTGCCTGCAGGCGGATATACGTGCCTGAGGACACGTGCCCGGCCAGGTGCGGCTGCGCATCTCGTCCGAGTTGCAGCGGCACATCCACGCCTGGGCCGCCCAGCCTGGCCTGGGAGTGCAGTCCGTGCCCGCGAGCGGGGCCGCGCTCACCGCGGAGCAGGGCGGGCGCGCTGACCG
>JAABUP010008327.1_pt1 | contig 13294 bp, 13 predicted proteins | sample 5559201 | NCBI WGS metagenome assembly JAABUP01 (sample SAMN10711887, study PRJNA513373) | rock metagenome | isolation source: Antarctica rocks | place: Antarctica | reverse complement strand
CACCAGCCATCATTCTCCCCCTTCCCCCTTGGCCAACGATCCTCACACTCACCGCTTTATCGCCCTCCCGGCTTTCTCCGCCATTGATGAAATCAATCACACACTCAGTCGCCGCAAACCCTCCCAATTGCTGATTTCGCTTCTCTGCGCCCTACTCGGACTGCCACATCCATCACCCAGATGGTCGCAGATATGATACCCCCGAGCCTCCTACGTGAGGCCGCACTGGGTGCACCCCACACGACTCGTTGTATCGGTGTGGTAGCCTTGTTGGCTGAGCCGGTGACTGCGGGTTGTTCCGCTGTGACCGGTCTCAAGTGAGACCAGCCTCAATCGCCTGGCTGGAGATGTATAAGAAGAGCAGCAGTTTTAGATACTGTAGACACTTGCCATCATCTCTACCTCACTGAAGTGCTCAGCTACTGAGTCAACTCAAGTACAGTCCCATTTGGCCCGCAGTAACATTTTTCAAAGACTTCTTGATGAAGCCGACTCGCCTATAGGAGAGATACTGTCAGTCAGATGTTCACAAGACTGGATTAAGTTGAGAGTAAATGATGATTCTTTCATCTCGCTCATATCCTGTTCAGCTCTTGGGTTACGTACAGGCTCACGCTAATCCTCCTCATACTCCTGTGCATTCTCCCAAGGCTTGCGGACGGCGAATCGGATCATTTGTTGCGTCTGGGCGGGATCAAGCTTTGACTGTGAGTTCTGTCCAGGCATTACAATGCAAACCTCGGCAGGGAGATAGCTCGGATTTTCTCTGTTTCCAATATTGACAACGGGCAGATTTGGATTCGAAATCGAACGACCGTGAACTATTGACTTGGTTACAAGGGTATAGAGTGGAGCAGTGGTGGACCAAATACCGTTTTTGAAGAACTCGTACACACTAATATACCTACCACCTTAGGAAGGGTTTTGGTCCGGGCCACGGCTAGAGGCGCCGCCCTTCTTGCCCTTGCCTTTCTTTTTGCTGCCTGGTGTTCCGGCGGCTTGACCTGTGGATGAGCTTGACGGCGCTCCGGAAGAATCACTGAGAAAGAACTCTACATCCTTCGGTCCTGCGCCAAAGATCTGGTTTGGGTTTGCCCGGAGATTCGGAAATTGTGGAGGATGCTCCAGACTTTGACCGTCATCTTTGGTCGCAAGCCCAAAAATGGTTTTGACTCTCGGGATAGACTCGCCGGCCTTGTTTTTCTTCTCCCCTAGATGGATCACCCTGACTCGCACTCGCTTGAGGAAGGATTGCAACTTTGCTCGGTTGAATTGGTTCGCTGAGCCGTACTTCTGAATCAACTGATCTAGCGGTATGGCATCGTAAAAGGCTCCATGGCTGACGTTGACGTTCACGAGGATACGGCAGGTCGCGACGCGAACACTTGAGAAGAATCCTCTCAAAGCGGACAACCCGGCTCCAAGGTCCCACTTTGGAGAGGCTTGAGTGAGAGAGAAGCTTTTACTGCTCCCGACCGTCGCAACTGAGGGAGAGGACTTGGCGTAATGGCCCAAAAATATGTTGAGAGCCTGCAACACAGGTAGCTTGTCCGCATAAGCCGTGTTTACGGTGGTAGAAGTTAGATAGTCGGTGAGCTCAGAGACGGTGAGCGTGCCCGTTTCTTCGACGCGTAGCCGATAAGTTTGAGCGTGAGCCCGTGGCTCATCTTCACCCTCCGCCCTGTACTGTATTGCCAATTCCGCCGCGTCAGGACTGAGTCTTCTACGGGAGACCAGAGTAGACTTGAAGTCCGTGACTATATCATTTTGAAAGTCGCCGTACTCGGGGAGTTTCAGTAATAACCTAATGATCTGACTTAGTTTCTTCCCTGTTGCAGCAGGCTGTACGGCAACGTTGTAGCGATAGAGGAGCAGATCTGGGCTGGGAATCATTTCGAAGTAATTCGTCCACAGTATGATCTTTTGCCCTCTGGTGCCGTAGCCGGGCCGGCAAGGAAATTCCGCATCTATTTGAAGGCCCCCGATGCCCAAACCCCGCCAGGCGAAAGGGTTTTCTGGAAAAGATCTTCAACTTTTGTGACTTGGCCGCTAGGGGGAGGGATAGAATGATCCGCAGTCCTAGCAAGGTCAAATTAGTTGGAATTTATCGATACGAGAAGGAAGACTGACGAATAAACCTCCACCTCGGCCCCGCCGCCTCGTCCTCCACCTCGCCCGCCTCGAAATCCTGGACCGTCTCCTCTACCTCTACCTCCACCTCGTCCACGACCACGGTTGTCTCGATCTCGGCCTGACATTAGAGCGAAAGTGTCGATGGGAAATATAGTCGTGAAAAGGTCGTGATCGTTGATGGAAAGAAAACATGGATGGCTGGGGTTTCTGGAGGGGGAGATGGAAGTCCAAGAGCGGGGTAATAATGACGTGGCAAAACATACGAGTCGCATTGCCCATGACCGTCGCTGCACGTCTTTCCGAGGCTGATATGCTCTTAATGAGGTGATTGCACTTACTGTCGTTGGTTGTTCCCATCCTACCGAACATCATTTCGCTGGCGTTGCAATTCATCATGGACACCGCTCTCCGCAATGGCAACGACGCGATACTCCATCCGCGAGCATACCAGCTTGAGATGCTAGGGGAAAGCCTGAAAAGAAATGTGATTGTCGCTGTAAGATAGTCACCAGCAAAGTAGTCTGATCGAATCCTAACAAGCACCAGATGGACACAGGGTCGGGCAAGACAAATATGCATGTTCTCCCCGGGTCTTCGGGTTGTCCTGAAAATGCGTCTGACTTGGTCAAAGAGCTATTCTACGGATCGAGGCTGAGCTCGAGCGTGTCACGCCAGAAAAGATGGTTTTAATACTCTCCGACTTCCTCGACTGGTTGCTGAGAGCCTCCGCTAGCTTGTCTGGTTTCTCTGCCCGACCGTGGCACTCGCCGAACAACAGTACAACGTTCTTTCCATTCAGCTTCCGTCATTTCAAAGCAGACTGCTATCTGGTAACGATGGAATCGATCGATGGAGCGAGCAAGGCATGTGGGACGATGCCCTGAGAAACATCAACACTGTCGTCTGCACTCATCAAGTGCTCCTGGATGCGTTGATCCATGGCTTTGTGCACATGGACAAGATCGCGCTTCTTGTTTTCGACGAAGCCCATCACTGCGTGCGTGGCCATCCCGCAAATAAGATCATGCAGAATTTCTATCATGCAAAGAGACAGGAGAGGCAAGGAGAGCTTCCGAATATCCTAGGGTTGACGGCCAGCCCCGTGGTAAGCAAGAAAGGGGGAGGATTGCAGTAAGTGATTGCAGGAACGTTGACTTGTCATGGCTAAGTTAAGTCAGAACAATAGAGCAGAACCTCAACGCCATCAGTAAGACACCAAAAGTAAACCGCGAAGAGCTACGAAGATATGTCCATGGACCTGAGATGGCCGTTTTGATCCACGCTGACGATGAAGCTTTATTTCCGCGTCTACTGCAAAACCTCTCCCGGCTGTACTCGGAGCTTGACATTGAACAGGATCCTTATGTGGCCAATCTTCGGAGCGAAGATTCTGGAAAATACCTCAAGGTGCGCATGACTCGCAAGACGTACTGCCAGGACCAGATGAAGCGATTCGTCCGCATGGCCATTGAAGTGAACAATGAGCTCGGCCCGTGGACGTCAGAACTCTACATCTGCCTGTGCATACTCAAGTTCCAGGCTCAAAGGCAGTCTGCATTCAGCATTCTCGAGGACATGAACGAGGGGGAAAAGATTTACATAAGCAACCTCTTCGCTTCGCTTTCCCTCCCGGCAATCGATACCCATTTGAAGCTGCAAGACCCAGGTCTATCGCCCAAAGCCCGCCAACTCATCGAGCTACTAGCCGAAGAAATGTTCCCTGGATCTGCAGCGATTGTTTTCGTGAAGACTCGCGCCGCTGTGAAATTGTTGTCTGTGCTGTTGACGACGCATCCCGGGACAAAGGATATCCTTCGAATCGGAACGTTCGTTGGCACATCGAACCACCATGCTCGTGCTTCGAACATCAGTGATCTCATCAGCATCAGTGACCAGAAAGAAACTTTGAATGATCTACGAAATGGGACCAAGAATCTAATTATCGCGACGAGCGTTTGTGAGGAAGGCATAGACATTGCTGTTTGCAATGTTGTGATATGCTTCGAACCGCCGCCGAACCTGAAGTCCTTTATCCAGAGAAGAGGAAGAGCAAGGAGCATAAAGTCCAAGTATATCATCATGTTTCCAAAGGGGCAAGAGAAGGCACTTCTCGAGTGGTACAAGCTAGAAGCAGAGATGAAAGAGAAATACATGGACGACATGAGGTATATAGAAGGGATCGAGAGGTTGGAAGCGCAAGAAGACGGTCACCGGGAATTTATTATCGAGTCAACTGGGTGACTGTCCATGGACCCTTGTTCTGGATCTGATCTGACTTTCAGCGTACAGTGCGAAGATCACTCTTCAAGATGCCTTGCAACATCTGTACCACTTTTGCAACACCTTGCCGGCAACCCCTCATACCATTTTGGCTCCCATCTTTACCTTCGAAGTCATGGCAGACGGGAACGTTTCGTGCAGAGTGATCCTTCCTAATAGCGTCGATTCATCGGTCCGAGAATTCCGCAGCATAGGCTTGTGGGCGACTGAAAGATGGGCTCGAATGGATGCTGCCTTTGAGGCTTACGTTGGGCTTTACCGCGTTGGTCTAATCAACGATAACCTGCTGCCATTACCCAGTTACGATGAAGAGGCTGCTAAAGCTTACGCTGAGGTTGCGAAGAGACCTGCTGTCACTCTTGTAAATGGGAAGTTCAATCCTTGGCCAGCCGTGGCCGCTGCGTGGCAGTCAACCTTGATTCTGTACCATTTTGTCGTCACTATCCTATCCGGTGACAAAGAAATCATGCGAATGAAGATGCTTTCCCCATGCCGGCTGCCACAACTCTTCGATTTGACGTTATATGTGAATGCTAAAACTTCGCTGCGTGTGCAAATTGGTGAAGGAGTCGAGACGGTCAAGGATGAAATCAGTGTCACAACGGCGAACGAAATCACGAAAGCTCTGTTAACTTCGGTCTTCCCCACAAGAGTGAAAGAGGACGACGGTGGTTTCCTGTTGCTTTTCGCCCCAGACGAAGACTTGCGCGATCCACAAAGCTGGTTGGAGCACGTGCGAGGTACGTATGATTCCAATGGCATACTTCCGGGAGTGGAGGACGCTACAGCGGTCGGAGTTATCCGAGACCACTCCAAGTCGGACAAGGCTTACGTTTTCCACGGGGTCGAACGAATGCCGCGAGACTCGTTGGAACAACGATTCGGGACGAAGGCCGATATGTGTCTTAAAGTCAAAAAGTTCCCAAAAAGAACAGACTTCCTGCATCGGGTCCCTGCAGACGCGACGGAGAAGAAGGATGATTTCGCCTTTCTCGATCCGAAGGATTGTCGAATTGACCGCTTGCCAGTCACCTATTCCCAATTCGCGATGTATATACCGTCGATCATGCACCATGTGGAGAACGCGCTTTTGACAGACCATCTATGCAATGGGCTCCTGGCACCAATCAGATTCTCCAGTCCAGCTGTTGTTTTCCCCGCGCTATGTACCCCAGCTGCCCGAGAGGATGGGGATTACCAGCGGTTGGAGTTCCTTGGTGATAGCATCCTCAAGATGCTGACATCTACGGCGCTGATGGCTGACCACCAGACCTGGCACGAGGGATATCTTTCCCGAGCAAAGGATCACATTGTTTCGAACGGGCGACTGGCTATGGCGGCACAGGAGACCGCATTGGACAAATACATCCTGACCAAATCATTCACCGGTAAGAAATGGAAGCCTCTGAGCAATACCCGACTCGGAAACTCAGAGACAGTTCAACCACGTAAAGTGTCAACCAAAACGCTCGCGGACGTCGTTGAAGCCCTCGTCGGTGCGGCGTTCCTTGATGGCGGTTTCCCCAAGGCCCTCTCTTGCCTCAAGATATTACTCCCCGAAGTGTCTTGGCTCCCGCTTGCTGAGCGAAACAATATGCTTCTCCACGCCGTATGTGATTCCCCACGATCACTGACGATCCCTTCAAACTTCATGATTCTCGAGACCCTCCTCGGCCACACGTTTACGCGCAAGGCCCTTTTGTTTGAAGCAGTCACTCATCCTTCACATCTTTCTATTCCAAGCACTCCTTCGTACCAGCGCCTCGAGTATCTTGGAGACGCACTCCTCGACTACCTTGTCACTACAACCATTTTTTCTCACGAGGACCCGTCCCAAATAGCTCTTCAACCCCACCGCATGCACACTCTCCGCGCCACGGCCGTCAATGCCTCGTTCCTTGCATTCTGTTCTCTCTCGCGCACCATCTCAACGCCTGTTGCGGAAATTGCGCCACCAGATCCAAATGAGGCGCCTTCAATTGTTCCCGGCGCGAGGCCGACATCTCTACCCAAATTCCTTCGACATGCGCCGATCCCCGCCCTCGCATCCGCCCTCAGTGCTACGCGCACACGCTTTGCAGCCTTAGAACCAATTATCGATGCTGCGTTGGGTCACGGTCTTGTCTACCCATGGCGAGCTTTCGCGGCCTTCGCGCCGGAAAAGGTATTCAGCGATATGATCGAGGCGGTGCTAGGCGCAGTGTATATAGACACGACTGGGGACTTGAGAGCTTGCGACGCACTGTTGCGAAGGTTCGGAATCATGGATTGGGTGGAAACGGCGTTAAAGAAAGAGGTTCAGATCCAGCATCCGAAGGAGGAGGTTGGGCGTCTTGCTAGGAACGAAAAGGTAAGGTACCGGGTATGGATCGAACTTGACGATTGTACCGCTGGATTAATTGGAGAGTTAGTCAACGCAGGCGAAGAGAAGCTTGATTTGGGAAACGGGAGGTACCGGTGTAAGCTTTTCGTTGGCGAAAGAGAGATCTGTAGTGTTCAGGGGTGGAATAGGATAGATGTTGAGACAGCAGCAGCGGATGAAGCTATGCGGATTCTCAAGGTCAAATGATCAGATACCCAGAATGATACACTAAGGATCACCAGTCTTCTCATAGAGGATCAATGGCAACACGACTTAAGGACCAGTCTCGAAAACAAAAGGATGAGGTGCGCTTCGGGTCCGCCGGCCAGAGCAATGTTCGACATGCTTAAGATAAAGAACATCGAAATGTCAGTGGTTCAACGCCTATGTTTTGAGGCCTGCTTCTCCTTCCAGTCTTGCAACAATTCTGACGTGGTAAGACGAGCACCGTCCATCCAGGACCGTTTCGATCGAACAAGGTATTGCTTGCGGGAAATCCCCCACTCCTGCTTCGCGGTCCTTTCTTTGACGACTACTCCTTCCCAACCCCGTTGCTCGTAGGTGACAAGCGTACGAGATCGTCCGCTTGCAAATTCTATCTTACCGTCATCGCTTGTATCAAGGCTGATCAAGTATGAAGTTGCTCGAGGTTTTGGGATGCGGTGGGGTTTGGAAGGTATAAAGCTGCTGATATCCGGCTGGTCCTCCGTCTCGTTATTCTAATCCCATGAAAGTGGTGACGAATAGTGACGACGTTTGATACGAAGCTTCTGGGGAGGCTTCTCTCCTGCGGCAGACAGGCACCTTTTCTTATTGCTATCCCCATCGGATTCCTCTTCTTCGCCGTCTGCCTCCGCCTCTTTGTGGTTCCGTTGATCTCCGTTGTCCGCGGTGTGGCAGTCATGTCTAAGATTTCGATAAGGTCATCATCTTGGAGTCTCCCGCTCGATTCGTCGGAAGGTCCAAGAGCCATATGAATGTTGCCTCCACACTCGCCGTGAGAACATCAAGGTTTGATGCTGTGCGCCGCCCATCGCCAGGCAGGCAGGCCTGCCTTGGTCAAAGGTCGATAGAAGTGAATGGAATTCATGTCAACGATAACATCATCCACAGCAGATGACCTGTGATCCAAGCCAGCCCAGAGCTTGGGGATAAGAGTGAAATATATCAAGCGTTTGCCGTCATCCTTCGACTTTGCTATGCCATATAATACTTCCCATTCTTTGCGAATGATCAACGCAAGGTCCGCATTATGCATTCGCGCCAGCTGATATGCGTTGTTCGCTAGATTTGATTTTCTTCTCGTAAATTGTTGAGTCTTTGCTTTCGCTGCGTAAGGCATGCTGTCTGTCTCTTGGGATAGCCGACTCGCAGCGGGAGGAAATGCAAATGATCGTATGAAGCTGTCCTGCAAGACCAAGCGCGAGGGGTGTTGAAAGAAGAAAGTATATCAACGCATCTTGGAACCTCTTGCTGCATCTCAAATTTGGTCACCCCCATCCAATCCTGGCTCCCTTCCTGACTTCTACCGTAATGTCGGGCCACCCAGGAGAATAAGCTCGGGAGATCTCTCCTAGGTCTTATGTGAATTAGGGGCGCGCCAGTATTAGATCCAGGCGGGTCCACCATGATGTCAGACATCCTAGGAGAAGAAGCTTGGGAGATCACTTCTGGGCCAAGAGTAATTAGTGATGAGCCAGCATTGGAAGTCGGAAGGATACTAGGCCCAGGAAATTTCGCCAGGGATCTGGGCTTACTACACCGATGAGGACGCGTCCCATTCGTCTTCAAGAAAATCTGATTATGTCCAATACTTCAGCGACTCAATGGGACAGATATAACTCTACCTGATTGTACAACATCGCAGCCTCCGTGCTCTTTCATGTTAAGCAACCAAGGTGATGGACGGATCGATACAATGAGTAGTAGGAGCCTGTGGCTCGGTTCCACTGAGGATGAGTCATCGTATGCGTTTCACGTATGGATGCGATATGCAAGAAGAGCTTGATCAATTGGTCACTCGGACCATGATCCATGCAAGCGCTTGATTGATAGCATTCTATTGACATGTGCAACTTCCTTGACCAATGATTTCGCCAATCACTAGCACCCTTTGTACCAAAATCCGTTTGGAATGTAGTGCAGATGACGAGCATGCTTGCCTACTAACAAGGGCGTAACCACGCTTTGTACTTTACCAGACATTCAGGACTTCTCATCAGACATCACTTATCTTTCCACTATGCTCCTAATTAGCTGGCGGGCAAAGTTCAGCTACGGCCCTCGCGGGCCTGGCGGGCGGTCGCTACTCCACCGAGCCGCTTTAGCTTCAAGCCATGACTCTATTCATTTTTGTTTAGCGCGAACGCCCACAAAGCTCGCGGAATCAGCGAGGCACACATGGCGTGCCCAACACATTCCGCACTTGTAGCTGCGCCCTCCCCAATCGGACTGACGTTATCGCTCTACAGTACCTACCAGTTTTTGTGGCCAATCAGACGGATTTACCACCCGACCGGAGATCTTCGACAAGTACCGCCGATAGTGTAAAGCAGAGTGGTGAAAGCTTCCGGTGTCGACCTAGCGAGCTCAGTTTTTGTCACAAGCACGTGCACAATGGAATCATGCGTATGGGGTCGTATAAGTCTTCAAAGATTGAATGAAAACATCGTTTTACTTTGGCTGCTCGGTGAAGAGCCCGAAAAGCCAGCAGAAAATTCTATGCCACTACATTTTCGGGAAGAATTGATGTCACCCTCGAGGCAATTGACTATTGAACGAGAACGAGATCTCGTGGAAACTTTCGCTTTCCTCTCGGCATCATCTGATGATCCTGGAAAGGTGATTGCGGTCTGTGTGGAAGAGTATCAAGGCACGGATGGCTTGACCCTCAGGATAGCTGCAAACAGTGGTGATCTGCAACCAAGGAAGGAGGCATTGATGAGAATAGCTACTGTATTGGAGCGCGCGGCGGCTAAAGGTTGACTGGCCCCGTCTGACTATTAGTTGATGAACTAATTCCTGGTTGGGAAGAAACGCCGGACGAGAACAGCAGCGCACTCATCGGAGAGATTATCGCCCTCAATCGCGATAGAATTTTCTCTCGACTAAGGTCTAGACACGCAGTACGATCAATAAGGAATCACGATAAACCACCCGTCGTTATCCAATTAGCTGAGGCCGTCTCAGCCGCTCTCGTACTCAACACTACACGAGTTATCCCAAGTGGGGATCTCGAAAACATAGAAACCAAGGTGAAAGAGTTACAATGTTTATATAGGCAATTGGAAGTTATGACAGACAGAGAAGCAAGGTCGCAGAAAAGTCACAGTGTCCTTGAAAGTCTCGTGAGAGTTGCTTACTCGCTTGCTTCGCAGAACGACCTGAGAAAGCTTTTCAACACTATTCCGAATTCTGGAAAATTTGGACCGAATGTGAAGTCTAGTTTACCGATAGCTGTTGGCAAACTCGGGCGTTACTATTCTACATGCAGCTTTCTCATAGCCGCTGCGCGGAGGTTATCGATATTTAAAACCATTCGAATTGAGAGCGTTAGATTTCCAGTGCCGGCGGTGCCCCCGTGTTCAACCGCACAGCCTGAACCGTCTCTTTCAGGTACCTTGGGCCGAATCCTTGGGCCAAGATCAGAGACACTAACCCAGACAATTGTCAAGTCGTCGATGATGAACCGGGGTATCAGTTTGGCTTCTGCGGAGGCCAGGTTTCGCAGGCACTTGATTACATCCCCCAACACCCACAAGATTCATGCTGAGATACAGCTCCTGTATTACTACGAAATGCACCCTGAAATTAGAAGGCCAAGAGTGATCTGCTCCAGTAAGAGCGCGTGCTTCCTCTGCGACCTCTTCATTAAAACCCACGCGAAATTCTACATGGCAAGAACCCATGGAGTGCTCTACAATAAATGGACGCTGCCAGATCCACGACCAATTCATCTCCCTGCGAAGGAGATGAAGGAAATGGTCGGGGTTGTGGAACGATTCAATACAATTATTGAAGACAAAATCAAATCGGCTCTCCCAATGCAAAGGATGTTACGCTGTCATCCGAATGAAAGCGCTTTCATAGAACCTGCTACCTGGACTTCGTCTGTCATTTCTCTGACCACCAGTACGGCTTCACAAGTCGTCGACACACTCAATCCAGCGATACGTCTCAAAGAGCAGATCGCAAATGTCGGGGTGCTGGGCAGAGGTCTAGCCCTTTCCACGACCGGAGATGAGGGCGCCGTGAGAGTAAGCGGGAACTCAGTCGAGAGGACGTTATCCAGAACAACTCCAGAAATGCCAGCAATAGATTCCGGAAGCACGTCGGACGTAGCCATCAAGGGTGAGAAGGGGCGGGTAAGCCCTGCGTCTCAGGATCTCTTCAATCGGCCAACATGCGCTTCTCCACTATCCCAATATCCTGTGAGAGACACTTCACAACTGGACTTCTCCGGTCAAAGATATCCGACATCTAGTGGATCGCTCCATCGCTTGAACCCCTCACTGCCGATACGGCGTTCTGTCGTCATTGCACCAAATCACCAGCTACTTATCCGAGGACAGTGGATTGAAAGAGAGTTGCCAACAGGTGGTTTACCTGTGAGACTGAGCACTGACCTCATCCACCTCATTCTGTCCTACGACTGGGCCGAAGCGGAATACGAAGTAGGCTCTGCAGAGTATCAAAAGAAGATGCAGGAAGACCGGAGTCCGGATAGATGCCATCTGTTCAAGGTTAAATGGATGACACCTGATGAAGAGCCTAAAAGATGCAGCGGAGCCCGATCGAACATTATAGATCTGGACGAAATGGAAGAGAGTATAGAGGAGACGATGGGCCACGGAGCAGCAAGTGCATCAACAGAACTGTACATTCGTCGTCAGGTTGACATCGTTATGATTAAGTTTGTCACAAAAGAATAGCAGGTAGTTTGTGGGAGAAGTGCCGAACGCGTTTGCTCGCGAGTGATCAGTCCAAGGTCCGCGCAAGCCGGCGGTCAGATAACCGATGGTAATACCATCACGGCCCTTTCCAATGCAATTTCTCAACCAGGAGTATCATTGGACTTGGCGACTTCAACACAGGAGCACTTCTCCAGATAACCAGTACTAAATCTAGCTCGATTACGCACTCACTCCTTTGCTAACAAATCCATCAAATCGATTCTGAAATCTTCAATCTTCTGTAGAACCTTTACGAAATCGTTCGCAACTGGTCTTTGCAAGAAGTATGCCTACGCCACTTCCACGACAGTTGGTCTCAGCATCAAGCATGAAAATCCTGGGATGCTTCAAGAGACCCGGCTTGTCGTCTGTTTCAATCGACTCAACCGCATGCAAATTACCAGAAATTCGAAAACTTACCAAATCCCTCAAGTGCCATGGCAGTCTCCTCAGAATAATTCCCTTCATATAAGTAATTAAACACTCTCCAGATGGAGTGTGCGCTGGCACCCTGCCAGACTAGCACCCCTGTAACACCTGCTGGGCATTTTGTAATGAACTCGTCAAGACAGGGACACTGAAGTCCTATTACCATGCGATGGGCGGGCAGGTCTACTCCTGTCTCATCGAGATGAATGGTGATATCGGAGTATTTGACGTTGTTGAAAAGTCTTGACGCGATCAGCTTGCATCTTTGTGATCTCGGAATGATGAACAGCTCAACTTACTCAGCGAGTGTGTTAGGAGCACTACCTTTCCCATAGTCCTCCAATATTCCGTGTCGTCCTTCGTTGAGTCTAGCGAGAATGCTCTTGGGTAGAGTGGGATCATCATCATGATCGCTCCCGATGTCGCCGAAACGCACGGCGTCGCCTCCAGATGGCGAACTAGCTTCCAATGCTTCTTCGAGATGGAGTTGAGTGTCGCGTGTAGCCGATTCGGAAGTCATGGCTTGTCCGACCTGCAGAGACACGAGTTGTCCAAGCTTTTAACCCGTTCTCAACCAGGAGACACAGAAGCAACTCTAGTGATAGAATGAAGTAGTCGAGAATCGTGAGAATTCTGGGGGAAGTGCAGATGGCTGGAGGGCACTTTGCGGGTCCTCAGTGCGAAAATGTTGAACCCCCGGATGCAGAAACCACTGGCGGTCCGCTAACGCGTAGATGGGGTTGTCCAAGGCTTGGTCTTCTTCCACACCATCCAATTTGATGCAATAAGAGAATGCAGACTTGAAGTCGATGGCGAAGAGTTGAGAGGAAGAGGGGAAGCGCCCGGCGACATTTCGGATGACTAATACGCTGTCAAGGGCAACCAATCACTTCTGCGCTAGAAGTTTTATGCCCTCAGCGCCAGCTATACCACACCACTCCACTGCCCACCCCCAGCTCTCTATGGCTTACTACAATTACAATATCATCGGCACCAGCTTTCATACTCCAAGCGCCAGCTGCCTGACCCTAAATGCTTGCTCTTCCACCCATCACCACCCAGACTCCCATCGTCTGCTCCGCCCTCTGTCCTTTCTACCTCAGCCCGACTCACTCCACGGGCCGTCGCCAAGCCTCTT
>JAABUP010008326.1_pt1 | contig 13294 bp, 13 predicted proteins | sample 5559201 | NCBI WGS metagenome assembly JAABUP01 (sample SAMN10711887, study PRJNA513373) | rock metagenome | isolation source: Antarctica rocks | place: Antarctica | reverse complement strand
GAAGGCACAGGCAGTGCACCAGAGGGCAGCACTCGACGTCTGGTTCTCACCTCTGACACTGCTGCCCTGTTGCACAGGGAGAAGGCACAGGCAGTGAACCAGAGGGCACCACTCGGCGTCTGGTCCTCACCTCTGCAGCCTTGCTTGAGCGGCGCAGCGACAGCTATGAAGTAGCAGAGAGGCGCCAGCTGGCCCAGCTTGCTGCACTGGTGCGCTTCATAGACCAGCCCCAGTGGTTGGCTCTGGAGTGGACTGACGGGGCTCCTCCTACCATGTATATCACCCCTGCTAGAGACGCTTTCCTGACTGCGCTTCTAGATGCTGCTCAGGTCAGTGATGGCGCCGCTGCTTTGGTCTGCGCTTGCTGCACAGATGCCGTAATTGGATGATGATGATAAAGCCTGTGGTCTTTGCTTGCTGCACAGATGGCGTGATTGGATGATGCAAGAGCCTGTTCAATTGTCAGGGCATTTGCCATTAAGCGGTTCTGTAGTCTATGTGCATGTATGGGTCTGTATGGCATGTGGTATGGATCAGAAAATGTCATGCCATCAGCCCTGACATGGCATCCATCTGAGTTGCTGCCTGACAGGCTGAGTAGCTGAGAGAATGTCTGATTCTACGTTCAGCAGTGCATTCAGGGCCCAACTGTCTGTGCTACCTCTGCTGTTTCACAGTTTTCTGACATGCTTGCCATGATGTGATTTTTACACAGAGCCCAGGTGAGTGACGCGCGTCTGCATGGTTGCAGATTTCATCAGGCAGGGCCATTCCTGTGCTGCCCCACCACACCTACCCAGGAAATGTCATCTTGTCCAGCAAGGCATCCTCGGGACTGTCCCCACCAGTGCACTGGGATCCAGAAATAGAGAAGTTGAGTCTGGCTCATCTTGGAGCAGCTTGCAGGGAGGCCCTAGCAGCAGTGGTGGGGCCTGGCGGAGGGCAGGGCAGTGCCCAGCATGCCCTTGAAGAGGAGGCACACATCAGCCCTGAAGGGTCACATGGCAGCTTTGACAGCAATGCAGATACTGCCATTGGTAGGGCGTCACATTGCGTGGCCGTTACTTTGCATTCTTAGGCTTTACATAACTCGTCTGTTGCTGCCTTTCTGAGCTAGTTGATGCCGCAACAGTTTGCTGCCACCACCTTTGTACGATGTGCTACCCTTCCAGCATCTCAACACACGCTGTGACACTTTCTCAGTCCAGCACAAAAGAGCAGTGATGCCACTACAGGATGGGAACACAGTATGTTTCAATGTCACAGGTTTTGCATCAGATGCATGGATGAATACACAGATCAACAGGACTGCAGTCAGTGACAGCACCAACACACACGGGGTGAAGACCAACACAACAGGCTGACCATCATTGTGGGGCTGCAGGGTCTCCCAGTGCAGCAGGCGGGGCCCTGAGGGGGCGCAGCAAGGGGGGGCCAGGCTCGTCAGTCCTGGACCAGGCCAGAGGGCCAGTCCTGCAGCGGCCCCTCCAGGTGGAGGACAGCATCCATTTCTTGCACCAGCGCATCCAGGAATTCAATGCCTGCCTCCCCTACACAGGTAAGCACAACAGCCCTCGTGCAATGCTGTTGTGCCGGTCTGTCTTGCGCGCATGATCATGTGAACACTTGCTGCGTGCTGTGTCAGCATCACGTGAGGTGCCGGTAGCAGCAGCCTGGAAGGCGTTTATAGCTTGCAGGAGGTTTAGCAGTGGTTTCAAAGCGTGGGGCATCAAGAGCATACGCCTATCACTTGGAGAACAGTGCACATGTATGCATTTCCACACTTGCTTTGGTTGTGCCTTACTAGGGCCCCTTGCTGCAAACCTTGCTATAGCATGTATGCTTGACTTGCTTACTGCACCACTGCGTGCACAGGTTTGTTCTGCTTGATTTACATGCCAGGTGCATTATTGGTTTGCAAGAGCGCATGTGTGCGGCATATGACTCATACTTCCCTACAACATTGGTGTGAAACCACGCTGTACGATTGCGGCTTCCAGTCCTGTTTTGACACTGCAGAGTGCAGCTTGCACACACCATATAAAGTTTACATTGCAAGTGTCTAATAACAATAATAACAATAATAATAAATTCGGTTTCCAGCTCATGATGAGCTAGGTACGTGCGGGATTATACTGTCTCAGAGTGTAAGAGCCATCTCAACGTTACTTGCAGGAGTGTCAGTAGGAACGCGACCAGAGGAAGCTGGAGCCTGGATGACCAGCCTACTGGGGCTACTGCCCTCACCAGTGGGGCCGTCTGCAAAAGCCCCACCGCCAGATTCCCCTGAGGCTCTGCAATACATTGCGGTGCTGCAGTGCCTACAGCGGCTGGTGTCAGCCCCAGCACTTGCCACTGCCATGCTCAACACCATAGGTCATACATCACCCACAACTGCAACTGTACTAGATGTATCCCCTTGCACTTCTATACTGTCTGCTTTGTTGGCTCAAGACTAGTAGTCCATCCTCCTCCTCCTCCTCCTCCTCATCCTCCTCTTCCTCCTCCTCCTCATCCTCCTCTTCCTCCTCCTCCTCATCCTCCTCTTCCTCTTCCTCCTCTTCCTCCTCTTCTCCTCCTTCCCCTCCTCTTCCCTCCTCCTTCCCCTTCTCCTTCCCCTCCTCTTCCCCTCCTCCTTCCCCTCCTCTTCCCCTCCTCCTTCCCCTTCTCCTTCCTCTCCTCCTCTTCCTCCTCCTCTTCCTCCTCCTCCCCTCCTCCATTCTTGTTAGTATGCTGAGAACACTCACATAGACAGGAGTATGGGTACTTGCACTTGAAGCAAGAAAGAGGATGCTGGTCTCAGCTGGGCCGTCATATGCTGAGAGTGCATGTGCGTGGCAGTGCATGCTTGATGAACATGTGTCTGGCATACCTCAGCTCTGACTCAAAGCAAGTGCCTGGAATAGCAGCAAAGTGATCAGCAGCACTTGTCTCAAGCTGCATATCTTGCAGAGCTCGTTCGTCAATCTATGTCTGGCACCGAGGCACTCTCTAGAAATGTCAAATGCTGTTAGGCTTTGTTGGTCACCTTGCTGGTCAGCTGTTAGCCTTACACTGAACACAATATGGGTATGTTCTAAAACTCTTGCCAGGCATCATATACGCATTGCAGATCAGGTTATCAAATGCAGTATTGCTGCGCAAGACAGACTGCTTTGAAGAGACAAGATCTTGTCCCACACGTACCTGGCTCATCATGAGCTGGAAAGCAAATTTATTATCATTATTATTGTTGTTGTTGTGTTTGCTGTTCAGGGAGTCCTGCAAGGATTTTCGCTTGCCTAGCATGTGGCCATGAGCAGGTGGCTGCAGAAGCTGGCAGGCTGCTCACACGGGTGTGGGCTCCCCGAGCCGCCCGTAGGGGGGGACCCACCTGGACCCTCACCAAGGCTGATCGCCCTCAAGAAGAAGATGGGGGCCAGCTCAGCAGCATTGAGGACCCTGTGATTTCCAAACAGGCAAAAAGCATATGCCTGGGTCCCACTGGCAGGTACAGACAACAGTTTGTTTGTTGTGCTGTGCAACTCGTGTGTCAATTTGCCATGACCACTCCAGGTTTGTGCTGTAGCTAAGCCAGCTAAACAGGTGTATTACATGACTAGCAATGACCGTATGTCAGAATTGTTACATGAAAGATCACTGTGCAAGGTTGCGTCAGCAATGCTTCTGTTTGTGCTCAGAGGGCGGGTCTGTAACACTCATGGATCGGCTGAAACAATAGACTTTCTGGAGCAGAATTGGTTGGTGCTTTGCAGCACTAGTTTATGAGTGGCTGGTACCCCAAAATCCCTCACCATCTTCTGGGCCTTCTGCAGCAGCTGGCGCAGCTGTGAGGCAGTACGCAACCTTACCTCACCCTAATCTTGCTCAGAGACCGGCATAGAGTCTCCATCAGTAGAGCCTTGCTTGACCAATGAAAGCCAACTGTCAAGAAATCAAAACGGTTGCAACAAAAGCAACCACTGGCCCTGACCAAAGCTTTCAGTCCAAGCAGTTGTTGATGACAGCTGTGTGTTGCAGGCCTGTTCTGTTGATGGCTGCCCTGCGAGGAGACAGGGCTGCAGGGCCTGTGGCCACAATGGCCCTCGTAGAGGCCATTGCTGCAGTTGTATGTGAGCCTGGTGTCCACACCACCGACCCCATCATCTTGTCAGCTATGCTTCAGGTTGGCCCACTATTAATTGATCAATTTGAACCTGTGCCAGCCTTTACTCTCGCATTAGCCAAATAGGTATCAGGTATGCCTCACCCCGATTCAGACAACTGTGGTCTGATCATACAGTGTCATGCAGCAGGCAGACCTGTCTGCTGGGCAGCAACCAGCCCAATGGCTCTTTTGCTGTCGAGGCACATTCTGCGTTTCAGCTGTTGTGTATGCCTTACATCTGCTGAGCAGCTGCATGACATGCCATTGCCTGTGGCTCAGACCGGGATGTTGCAAAGGACTGCTGCAAGATTCTGCAAGGGCTGAGATTCTTGCAGTGTTCAGCAGTTTTTTGACAGACGCTTGTAGTGGCACTTGATGTCAGTAGACCTGATTGTGAGAAAGTCACTTGGAAGTGGTGCTCTTATGCCACACCAGTTTGCATGGATGCTACCATCTTGCATTTGATTATGCCACAATCTAACACCCTTTCATGCAGTCATGTCCTGGACCATGAGTCAGCCAAGCTGAGCTTGTCACACCTGAGTCATCTACACAGAGTCACCAGCAGACTGCCTTTCATGACTGGTTGATGATGCATCAGCCACAACTGCACCTTGTCAGGGTTCACCGCTGCAGCTATTATGACACATGAGCATCGTGGTTATGTCAGGAGGTGGCCGGCCTGGGGGCACCCCTCTTTGCCCTATTTGAGCACCCCGCGCCCCGCCTGCTGGATGGGGTAGCCCTCATGATGCGAGCGGTAGCTGAGGGAGGCGTGTTGGCAGCAGCCCCCATGCGTGAAGCAGCCCTAGCTGAAGGAGCCCTGCTGTCCCACCTCCTCTTGGCCACAACTCAACCGGTTGGCTTTCTCCTATGTTTGTCAGCCCATGTGTATCTGCACATAAGCACCTGAAAAGCAGCTCAATGGCCATGTTCACCGCATGCTCACCAGCAGCTTTGCTTGGCCAATCCTGTTGTCACAACAAGCAGCATTCATAGCCTTCCTTGTGCTCCCCCTCCTCCTCTATCCTGATCCCTCACTTCACAGCAGAAACAAGCAACTGGTTCCAGAAACACACAACTGCAGCTGGTCTTGGGCAACTGGGGCTAGGAGGTAGCAAATGTATCAATCAATTTGCGTCTATATGGTCCCGCCATCGTGCGCACTTGTCATGCATGCTGTACGTTCACGCTGTTGTCTGTCTTGCTTTCCTGACAAAGTTGGTAGGTGCAGGGGGCTAGGGGCCGTTTGAGCCAGGACCTAGTGGCCCTGTGGGTGGACGAGTATGGCCCTGCCCTGGCTCTCATGCGGCGCATCTTCCCTGCCGGCCTCATGCGCTACCTCAGCGTCAGGAAGCCCACACCTGTCACACCTCACCTTGTCAACCCAAGCCAACCATTGCAGGTGGGTTTTGCCCAGGATTATGCCACAACATTGTTCAAAAGCTTCACTTTTTTTGTTTCGACCTTGTTTTTGTTTCAGTTTTGTTAATGGTTTGTCAGGATTTGTAAGCCCAGTTTTGTTAGATTTTAGTTTGAAAACTTGCACTGCGGACAAAAGGAGTGTTAGGCACAGACAAGCCTGTTGATACTTGACTCATCGACATGGTCAATGGTGTGGCTTGGATCGGCTTGATGCCAGCAGTGAGCAACATGTCCAACTCATCAGATCAGGCTCGCTGATTCAGGGGAATTTGTCATGCGTCAAAAGTATACCAACTTTTCTGGATCCTGTAATTGTTTACCATCACTTTGCTGGGATCACTGTTGCCCAGCTGAGCTGCAACCGACAGAAGGTCAAAGTACAAGCTGTGTAAGTGGCAGCACACCGATACCCAACACAGTCACTGGCGCCTGTAGAGATTCAACTGCTCAGTGTAATGATGTGTATCAGCTCCAAAGATTCTTCAACTGCTCAGTGTAATAGTGTTTATTAGCTGCATTGCATGTAGCAGCTCACAAATATCATTACATTTCTAAGTCAGATATGAAATGCAAGCAGGGGCCTCCTCCATTGGCGCCTGCAAAGGCTCCCCCCTCTCAGGCAGACCCAAGCCCCTTGTCACCCACCCAGCGCTCCTCAGCCTTCACAACCAAGTCCAACAACCCCATGTCCCCAAAGGGGGCCCAGGACCCTGGTGCCCTCAGACCAGACCCCCTGTCACAGCCTGGCAGCAGTGAGCAGCAACCTGCTCTGTTGAGACAAGCAGCGTCTTCTGCGCAGTCACGTGCCCCAGGTATGAACAGATTTTGGTCTCAAGACATCCTTACAGCCGTGGACATGCGTTGCTGCCTGGCAGGCAGCTGCCATCCTCATACTCTACAGACTACTCTGACAATCATTGCTCCTCGTACTCTACAGACTACTCTGACAACCCTTGCTCCTCGTACTCTACAGACTACTCTGACAACCATTGCTCCTTGTACTCTACAGACTACTCTGACAGCCATTGCTGTGTGGCTGTTTCTGCAAACAGCCCTATGCGCATGACAACACAGCACAATGTACATTACTTGAACACTTGTGCACGCCATAGCATGAACCCCTGGTAAAATCACTCATCTGGTTTCAAGCATTTAAGTGTATCCTGCCCCCCTTTGCCAAGAGAGCAAGTGTGGTGTGTAATCATGCACTGTGATCATGATGCACAGAGGCTGAAATGTGATGCAGGAGGTGGTGCAGTGCAGCAGGCGCCTGAAGGCAGCATTGGGACCTTAGAAGGCAGCATGCAAAGGGGAGCTTCCCTGAATGTTCCCCCACCTGTTGCCAGGACTGCAGGGGGGCTGAAAGGCAATTGGGGCCTCTTCTGGGGTGCTGTGCAGAGGGACCACTGCCATGCTGGCCTGATCTGGAATGAGGGCACTAGGGCAGAGCTGCGAGAAGCCCTTCAGGTGCAAAGCAACTGCTTCTTGAACACCCTGAAATCAAGCTTTGCCTGATCCTAAAGAAGATTGCCGGGATGCATGTGATACATTATGTAAAGATCACATAAGTCAGGGCAGGCTCAGGACACGTCTGAAAGCAAAGCAAAAAGCAGACAGCAGAAAGCCAAAAGCAAAAGGGGGGATCTCACCCTTCCTGAAGCTGAGTGATGGTTTCCTTGGAGTCATCACGTATGCTGTTGGTCAGCACCACTAGAGCAATCAGCTCAATGCAGGTCGCAGAGGCTTCCACTTGCTGCTGAGTCATGCGAGGCAGGTCCAGCTTGTGCACGTCTGGAATGACACCAACTGCCCCTGCTAGCAGCCGGAAGCTCTTGCTGCTGTACTCATCCACAACCTACAGCATGCATTCGTTCATTCATGCATGTGACCACTCTTGCATTCCTTAATTAAACAATAAAACCGTTCATCATTCACCCTTTCATTCCTTATTTAATTCATTCACTCAATCGTGTATTGAATGCTGCTCTTCCTCAACCCCAATAAGTCGTGGAGTTTGAGCATGGGTCATGCAGCGACATCAAGTGACGTAATGTGCAGGCATGCACGGCAGCTTTTGCATAGCATCATGCCGTATGTCACAAAGGTGTATTGTCGATGCTGTGGCAGCATGCCTGTGCAAGCCTTCCAGCGCCCATTAGGACAAGCAGGTGCCAGTGATGCACGCTGATGATGTGCTACAAAGCTGTCTGCATACAATAAAGATAACAGGAATGACTGAAATGCATGCTTAGCCAGCAGGCATCAGGTGCATGCGACGCAAGTCAGCCGCCTCCAGACAGGTTTTTCCACCACAGTTGTGGCCTAACATTTGTCCATGCAGCAGTATATTGGGAATCTGAAACGTCAAGATCATTGTGAGAAGGAAAATTTCCACAGTGTCAACACACACTGACATGTTTGGGGACTGCAGGCATATGTTTCTACTGTGGAAAGATGTGTAAGGCGTACCTGGTCAAAGTCTGGGGGCACAGTAGTGGGAGTCACCAAGCTCTTGATGACAGCAGGGGCGCCCCTTAGGAAGAGCAGGGCTGAGCCCCTGGGTGCGTCCGTTGAGATGACAACCACACCTGACCTCAGAGTCTGAGAGCTGAACTCCAGCTGCCTCTGAATGGACAGCTTGACCTTGTCTGCAGGTGAGCGTGCGTCAGGCCGGCGTGGCAACAAAACAGTCTCTCTGCCCTGCACACCAATGACAAGCCATCAACAACATGCAAGACAACAGTCTCTCTGCGCTGCACACCAGCAACAAGCCATCAACAACATGCAAGGCAACAGTCTCTCTGCCCTGCAGACCAACGCCAATAGTCTCTGTGCCCTGCACATCAATGAAATCCATCAACAACACTCTCTCTGCCCTGCACACCAATGACAAGTCATCAGCAACACTCTCTCTGCCCTGCACACCAATGACAAGTCATCAGCAACACTCTCTCTGCCCTGCATACCGATCACAACAGCCTCTTCACCCAGCACACCAATGAAAAGCCATCAACAATAGTTTCTCTGCCCTGCACCCCAATCACAACATGTTGATACAGTCTCTCTGCCCTGCACACCAATCACAAGCCACAGCAACAACGGTCACCAAGGATGGGTTGATCCTTCATGTACTGTACTTCAGTAGTGTCGTCTGAGGAGTTTGCATTTTGTATCTTATAGCCTGAGGAATGCGGACAGCTGCTGCGTATCATCTGCCAAGTATTCAAGTGCACTCACCTACATGTCTGTGTACATCAAAGGCTGGTGGCTAGAAGGTGCTTTGCAGTGGCCATCAGGCATGCTCTGTGCTCTGACAGCACACATAAAGAACCAAAATCATGCACAGAATATGTTGGCAGAAACCAGACAGCTGCCATTGGATGCAGTGTCTTGCCGTTGCTTTCACGCCGATGCCTTTGAGGAGTCTGCAAAGAAGTAAGATAAAACATCCAGCACAAAGCTTGAGTACATAAACAGGCTTGTCAAACTCATCTTTGGCCAAAAACCAAAAAACTTTGTGATAACAGACCCACCAGGAAGCGTGCTTCAACAAGCTTGAAGAGAGTTCGCTCCACGTCAACTCCTGCCACAGCAGTCTTGCTAACCATGTTGAGGCTGTTGCACGTTGCACATGCCTGCTTCAAAACATTGCTCCAGCGCAGCGCGTTCTGCTGCAGTGAATGGAAGCTGCCCTTCTCCACAGGCATCAAACCATGGAGGTCTGCCTGCAGTCATGCTAACCAAAGTCATAGCAAAGCGTGACACAGCACAGCACAGCACAGCACAGCATGACACAGTGCAGCGCAGCACAGCATGACACAGAGCAGCACAGCACAGCATGACACAGTGCAGCGCAGCACAGCATGACACATTGCAGCGCAGCACAGCATGACACAGTGCAGCGCAGCACAGCATGACACATTGCAGCACAGCACAGCATGACACATTGCAGCACAGCACAGCATGACACAGTGCAACATAGCCCAGTCTGATGCAGCACATTTTGGCACACTATATGTTGTGTGACAATGCTGCAGAGTGACCCTATCTGTCAGTCTATCAATCAAACAATCAACTACTGATACAATCAAGCAACCAGTCATCCAATGAATCAGTCAAACAATCCATCAGCATGCAGCCATGACAGCTTCAGGCTGAAGGCTTCAGCAAGCTGTGCTAGACACTGACAGATGCGCAACAACAAAGTCTGTATGTACTCGCTCGCTCAAGTGAGTGAGTGAGTGAGTGAGTGAGTGAGTGAGTGAGTGAGTGAGTGAGTGAGTGAGGGAGTGAGGGAGTGAGTGAGTGAGTGAGTGAGTGAGTGAGTGAGTGAGTGAGTCAGGGAGTGAGTGAGTGAGGGAGTGAGTGAGTGAGTGAGGGAGCAAGTGAATGCAGGGAGATAGAGAGGAATTGCAATGCTTCGACCAGCCAACAACCCTGATCATGTACAAGTGAAGACAAATGTCAAATTTGGATGAAATCAACACGGGTTACAACAAACCCAAACCAACAAGAATAGAGTGCCAGGAGCACTGACCGCGCTGCGAGTGAGGGTGCCTGTCTTGTCAAAACAGACCACGTCGCAGGCAGCACCACGCTTCAGAATCTCTGGATACATCAGCTGCAGACCATCCTTCTTGGATCTGCCCCTTGCCACGAAGCCCACCAGCATCAACAGGGAGGGTAGGCCGGGGGGTGCAGCAAACGTGAGGGTGTCGCACAACTTGAGAATGACCTCGTGTGCTGACTGTGCCCGCTCATGTGCCTTGAGCAAGTAGGGCACCAGCAGCAGCAGCTGTATGATCAGGGCAAAGCAGTACAGACGTACAACATCCTGCACACCAGAAATTCTCTTGACCATGGTAAAGAGAAGCCAACAGCACTCGTGGCCAGCTGCGCTCAGCTCAGATCTAGCATCTGGACTCAGCTTACATTGTATAGAAACTCAGCACAGCAGAGACAGGCTTCACAGCTCAGCCGTGAGTCCACGCTCTGCGCGTTAAGGCCTGCAACTGAGGACGACAGAAGGAGCAGCCAGCAGCATTGGGTACCTGTGATGGCATTGTTATGACCAGTACTCTTGTGCTAGCTTTCCCAGCTTCTGGCTGCCGTTCATGTTATGACATCTGCTGATGCTACGCTGAACCATTTGTGCTACAGCATCTACATTTGACTGCATGTTAGCCACTGTACATGACCCTAGGCACAGCATCTGCATGTTGCCGCATGCTCGCTACTGCAGTACTTTCTGCTATCGCATATGTGGTTGACACTGCTGTTGCAAGCCCAAAAGGCAAAGCCCAGGAAATGCTCATGCACTTTCGATTTGGCTGCAGACCCAGCTGCAACTGAAAGCAATGAGTGCAATGTACTGCTATGACACAACATGCCACACCTGGATGAAAGGGTCCTTTTCTTGGTAGGCCTTGCTGGGGGCTAGCAGCCCCCTGATCATTCCCCCCATGGTTGTGTTCAGCCCTGTCCGGCACACCATCACCAGCACTTCTTCTTCAGAGTTGGCAGGGTTCCACACCTGAAAGCCAACACCTTGCATGAGAAAACCTACAATACTAGCAGGACCCATACCTTTGACAGAAACTTGGACAGATCCAACGCTCAGTCACAGACACAACAAGGAGTTGGAGTAGAAGCTGAGGACCTGGGCAGCCCGGTATAATACTGGGCTTCTCACTAAATTGACGCCGAAAGGCATAGTCTTTTCTTTTCTTTTCTAGAAGCTGAGGCTGACAATAGCTGCTGTTGTAGGCAAACTGCAGGTGCACGGGCGCTGACCACAATATGGTCACGTTTATTCCGAGAAGCGTCTGGCCAAGAAAAAGCTGATGTGTTGCTTGCATAGGACCAGAGAAGAGCAGGAGTAAGCAGATGCAGCATTGGACTGATCTCACTCTACAGCCTTGCATCATGGGATGCTGTGTAGAGGACACCACACGCTGCAGCACAACTGGACATGGCTTTTAGTTTTAGCTTAGAGTGTGTCAGCTGTGAACATTTTGTTTCATCAGTGCTTCAGAACAGTTGGATATTTTATTTGACATTTTCAGACTACTGGTCCAATGGTCATGGTTGCCCAAAATCTAATGAATAATGAATGAATGAATGCTATGGTGGGCTCTCAACCTGTTAGCACAACACAGCAGAACACTGCAAACAGGAAAGAGGGTACTGCAACAGTGCAGGGGTTACTTTGGGGCACCGATCTGATCTGATCATTGATGTTGAGCTGCGAAAATGAATATTTCACGTACGTTGCGCAGCGCCTGCAATGCTGTCAATCACAGCAATTGTAGCTGAAGGGTGGCAAATGAACAGCAATGCCTCGTGTTTGCTATCTGCAAGCAATTTGGAGGTGAACCCAGGTGACTCGGCAGTCAAGAATGTGCTCACCTCGGTGCGCCCACAACTTGCAAACTGTGCAATGTGGTATGTTTCTCCCATGAAAGCAGTCCAGTCGCATGCAAGGACTCACTTGAGTGATGTTCATGCAAACATAGAACCCATCTGTGTCCAGATAGCTATTGCAACAATGGAGCTACAGCCACAATCAGTCATGACAGGTGCCTGATGTATGCTGGCAGCCTACGCCTGAGGTGTGCTCAGGTCTCGCGAAGGCAAACCTGCTGCACAGTGGTACCAGCATACACGGTGCAGAAACTGTCCTTGTCGGGATGGTAGTCTTGCCCCAACTGTGGCACGTAATTGCTCTTCCTCACTTGGGCAGCCTGCATGCCACAGCATGTCTTGCTGATATTTGCAAACATCATGCCAGGCAGGAATTCCACTAGAGGCGCAGAGTGATGACAGCCTGTCAGCCTGCATGCCCCTGCCTGCCTGTCTGACTGTCTGTCAGTCAGTCAGTCAGTCAGTCAGTCAGTCAGTCAGTCTGTCTGTCTGCCTGCCTGCCTGCCTGTATGCACATGTAACTATCTGAAGCTCTGTCTGCCTGCCTGCTGGGCTGACCTACCCAACAGGTCCCAGTCACCCTGTGAATTTGCTATGGCTTCCCTAATTTGCCTGTCTGCATTGATCAGCTGTCATGCCAGCCTGCATGTCTGTCCATGCTGTTATTGTGTCTGTATCTTTGCTTTGCAGTCAGATCTCCATCCACTCCAGCACTGTTGTGCTGAGGCTTACACCTTAAGCATTCAAACGGCTGAACTGCTGGCAAGTAAATGGCACTTGCCTTGCATTGTTTTGATCACAAGCAGCCATTGATTTAGAGACAAGCAGCACTTGGAAGATTGCACCCGAGTTGAATGCTGTGTCATCATGCAGAACGAGCTGCATGATCAAGCATGCTTGATGCAGCCTATGCTCACTGCCATCATGCCAAAAAACGAACCGCCTCCTGTCATCAGTCATGGCTCACCTCTCCAGAAAGCATAGACTCTGTCACCAGGCATGCACCTCGCAGTAGGACCATATCACACAGAGCCCTTCCTTTCTGCAGCACCATCACATCCCCGGGCACCAGTCTGTAGGAGGCCACTGCGCGAACCCACTTGTCTTGCACCAAAGGCGTCAGGCGGCACTCGTTCATGAGTGCCATGACCCTGCTGTGCTGGCTGCGCAGCGTCTTGTGCGTGATGATACCGGCCAGCAAGGTGACCGCAATGATGAGCACTGGGTAGAAGAAGCGGCCTCTGTAGATCAGGTAGGCAACCTCTGAGTTCTGCACACCAGCAGCCAGTGGTGATTCTG
>JAABUP010008322.1_pt1 | contig 13298 bp, 18 predicted proteins | sample 5559201 | NCBI WGS metagenome assembly JAABUP01 (sample SAMN10711887, study PRJNA513373) | rock metagenome | isolation source: Antarctica rocks | place: Antarctica | reverse complement strand
CGTTGCTTTCCTACGTAAAGTGCACCACGCTAACATAGTTTGTCCACTGTCTGAGCCTTGCCTGACCGCATATTACGTTCCAGGCCGCAGACGGCGAGGCTGTCCTGGTCGCCTTCTTTGTGGGGGCAATGCTCCTGGCGAGCATGCAGCGCGCGACCGTGGCGATCCTGGCCCTGCCCCTGCAAGCCGCGCTCGGCCTGAGCACGCCCCAGCTCGGCGTCCTTCAGGCGGCCGTGCTCGTCGGGTACGTGGCTGGCCAGGTGCGCGCGCGGCGGCGCTGAGTCGCGACCTGGGACAGAGTGCCGGCCGTGCCCGCCGCTATGGGCACCGCTTAACCGTGTTTGAAGGACCTCCCGGACTGGCGCTCCTTCAGTCCAGCGGTGGTTGAAGAGCTGCACCGTGGCCACCCCGTAGCTGCGGAGGTGGGTGATGTAACGGGCGCGGGGTGTACACAGGTGCCCCTGGGCTTCGTGGCGGACCGCGTGGGCGGCCCGCGCGTGATGCTGGCCAGCCTGGTCGCCTGGAGCGCGGTGGCCGCGGCCACGCCGCTGGTCGGCGCGGCGCCCGCGGGGTCCGTGTTCCCGCTGCTGGTCGGGGCGCGCGCCGCGCTGGGCCTCGCGCAGTCCTGCCTCATGCCCGCCACCTCCGCCATGGCCGCCCAGTACGCGCCCGGGGCCGCCGCGGCCGCGTTTCAGACCCCGCTCAACGGCCGTGCTGGGCCCTCGCGCAGTCCTGCCTCATGCCCGCCACCTCCACCATGGCCGCCCATTGCGCGCCCGGGGCCGCCGCGGCCGCGTCCCAGCCTCCGCTCCTTTGCAGCACTGGGCCTCGTACCGCCCAGCTGTCCTGTCCTTGCTGCTCACAGGCATGCCTACGTGCGGTCCACGACCAGTGTCGTCCTGGGCGGGTGCCCTGGGAGGGGGCCTGCCCCGCGCAGCGCGCGCGCCCATGCCCTGCGCGGCGCGGCCAGGTGGGTACAGCCCGGCGCGCGCGCGCGCGCGCTGGCGGCCATCTACGCGGCAGCGTCTGCGGGCACGGTGGCGGGCATGCTGCTGACACCGCTGCTGCAGTGGCCCGCCGCGCTGCACGCCTTCTCGGCCGCGGGGCTTGCGTGGGCGGTGCGCCACCTTTCTGGTTCCGCGCTGCCTGCGCTCGGCGCAGGCACGCATGCTCGCACCGCTGCATCCCTCTTCTGTCGCAAGGCTGGTGCGGGCGGCGCGCCGCTCGCCCGTTGTCTGCGCTGCCATGTGCCCGGCGCGAGGCGACCCCGCTCCAAGCGGCTGCATGACGCGCCGGTGCACCCATGTCGGCTGGGGTGTGGGGGCAAGGTGATGTTGCCTGTGCTGCAGGGAGCGTGGGCAACAGTGGGAAGCCATATTGGCTTGGCTGCGGGTGCCCGGTGTGTGCCGTGTGAGCTGCGCTGTGCGAGGGCAAGGTGTGGACAGCAAGCCCTTTGCGGGAGCAAAGCGCTTGGCGCGCCTCGCGTATTTGCTACATCATGCAGGCTCACTCGCATTTGGCCTGCTGATGCACCCTGTTGTCATCATTGAGCAAATTGCTGCGGCGGCGTGCGCAGGTGTGGGCTTGGATGACGCTGCCACCCGCGCACTTTGTGACGGCGCCGTGCCAGCCGGCGCTTGCTGGCACAGCGTCCAGTGGCGCACGGCGCTTAGACGCCGAGAAGGCCCCGGATATGGTTGCGGACCCTGGGCGTCCGCCCTCGCATGCGCAACTCGACGCACCGCGGCCGGCGCCCGGCCCGGAGGCGCGCCGCGAGCGGCGGCGGCGGCGGGGGCAGGTCGCGCTGCTGTGCTGGACGCACAGCGTCATCGGCTTTGGCTTCTTCGGTGCGCCCTGGCAGCTCGGTCTGCTGACTCCTTGGGCCGCCGCGGCTGTGCAGCTGCTGCATGTCAGCGGGTACCAGCGACGCAGTACCCTCTCTGAGGGCTCAGTGTGCCTGCCACTGGTCCCTGCGTGCCCGCTCACAGCACTCTTGAGCATAACATGGCAGCAGTCCAATAGCAGCGCGACCCTGCTTCCCTGCAGGGCGCCTGCGTTGATGTACACTTGGCACTGGGGGAGCACCCAACAGTGCTCACCACTGGTAGCCGTAACGCCTCTGTGTTCTCCCACAAACTCCCACACCCTGCTCATCTCCAATGTGCCTGCCTCTTACGCCCTAGCTGCGCAGCGCTGCAGTTCTGGACGCCGGCGATGCTCGCGGCCAGCGGCATGTCTGACCTGCGGATGCTTGGAGCAGCCAGCGCGGTGCCGTGGGCGGTGGGCGCCTGCCCGCCCTGTGCACTGCGCGTCAGCCACCTCTCGAGTGTGGCATTGCAATCCCCATCAGCAGATTCCTGAACCCTAGCCCTGTTCTGTTTGCGGTCAGGAGTGGAGTGAAGCAAGAATACTGAATTTTCTGCACACCAAATGCATCCTGTGCATTTGAGACATGCGTGATGCAGGCGTGGACATGCGCTCGCAGTCCCCGTCACTACAGCGGCGTGCTGTGCGCGTGCGCACGCTTGCCATGCATGCAGCGCGCCGGCCTCTTGTGTGTGTCTCAGGACTCGCGGCGGGAAGGTGCGCCCGCCGCGCTGGGCGCCCGCAGCTCTGCGCCCATGCGCCGCATGCCGCGCAGGCGGCGGCGGTGCTGCCGATCGCGGCCGGGCGGCTCGCGGACCGCGCGCAGGCTGCGCTCGGCTGGCCGCGCCTTCGTATGCGGCGGCTGGTCCAGGGCGCGGCCTCCCTGGGTGCGCGCGCGCGCGCATGCGGTGTCATCATGAACACAGCATCCAAGTCAGAAAGATATTGGGGCGCTTATTTGCGAAATATAAATTATTTTGGCCTCCGAACCCTGCAATCACAGGTTCCCGGCATGGCCGGCCATGGTGCAAGCCGCGCCCAGGGCCAGGCGCAGCTCTGCTCGCCGGCGCGGCGGCACGCGTCCGGCCCACAACGCACCCGGGCTCAGAGCGAGCGCCCTGGACGCGCCGCGCCGCAGGCCCTGCGCTGTGCCTGCTGCCGCTGGCGCTGGCGCGGCGCAGCCTCAGCCCGGCCGCGGCGCTGGCCTGCCTCACCGGCGCGGTCGCGTCGGCATCGCTGTGCTACGCGGGCTTCCACCCGTACGTGCTGGCGCGCGCGCTGCCGCACTGTGTGGTGCAATCGCGATTGTGAATGTGGAAGACCACAGCCTGGCCGCACCCCGCTGTGCTGTGCGGCCGTGCGCGCCCCAATGTGCTTGAAAGCTCGCCGCAGGGGTGGAGCGGCATGGGCGCAGAGCGATGTGGCCTGAGCCCGCAGCCTGAGGGTGTTGGGCCAGGTGGAGACTGATGCATGTAGGAGCGCTCAAGGTTGGAGCATGCGCGGCCTCACCCTAGCCCTAGCCCTAGCCATGATGTCTTGTGGACCCTCCGCTTCCAAGCCCCGGCGCCGTGTGGCAACGGCGCAGGACGTGGCGCCGCGCGCGGCGGGCCGGCTGCTGGGCCTGACCAACACCTGCGCGACGCTGGCGGGCATCGCGGCCAACCTGCTCGCCGGGCGCCTGGGCGGGGCCGCAGGCGGCTTCCGGCCCGTGTTCGGCGTGACCGCCGCGCTGTACCTGGCCTCGCTCGCGACATTCAGCGCGTTCGCGCGCGGCCGGGCGCTGTGACGCACGCGCGGCCGCCCGCGCGCCGCCCGGCCTCGCCCGCGACGCTCGGCGCGGCGGCGCGCGACCAGGCTCTTTCTGTGAGACTGGCGCAGCGCACGGTGCCTGCTGCTCCCAGCCAGGGCTGCCCTGCCGGCCCGCAGGGCCAGGGCGCCGCCGCTGCGTGTGTGCTGTGTTGGCCCAGCTTGCGCCTGTGCCGAGCCACATGCTGTTGGCGAGCTGACAGGGCATGCATGCATGCAGTGCATTTGTTGTTTGTAGCAAGTGGCTACAAGAACTGTGCTAACATTGCAATTCGGGTAGTGTGCCCCTGTTCTGCCTGTAGCACGCATGTGAAACATGCTGACTGTAGGTCAGCTCTTCAGTGTGTGCCAGAGAGCTTGCGCTGTGGCACGCCTCTATGCAAGATGAGCAGATTATATCAATATTGGCCAGGACGCCCCTACCCTGTCCTTGCTGGCCAGCATGCCAAGCATGCTCAGAGTGAACCGCATGTAGCATGCGGAGGCTGGGCGGCCTGCTGCGCAGCTTGCCTGGCTTCACAAAGCGCGCCTGGAGCAGGCAGTGCCGCTGGGCGTTCCGCTCGAAGGCCGCGGCGTGCGCAGCCGCAAAGCCGCCAGCATTCAGCGTCATCCTCCAGCCGAAGACTGCGCAGGAGCCTTCCTGGGAAGAGCTGCTCGCCACCGCGCGCCTGTCGCGGCGGCAGATGGCCGGTCGGCGGGAGTGGGACGGGGGCGGGCGCGGGCGCGGGCGTGGGCGCATCGCGCCGGGCCAGCGGCCCGTGACTGAGCAGCAGCGCATCAGCATATCAGAGCAGCTGGGCATCTTTCAGCGCAGCGACGCTCCAGGCGCGTGCTGCGGAGGGGACGCCTGCGTGCAATCCGTTCGTTGTGCACGCCGAAACATCTGTCTGAGCAAAACATACAGAAGTTGCCGGCGTCAGGTATGTAGGTGTTGGACCAGGCAAGTCTGTACGCTTTTTGTGCGGCTGCAAGTTTGTAGTCGCTGTATACCGCCACACGGCAAGTGACCAGCAAGATGACGAAGTGGCGCGCCGTGGAGCTACTTGTGTGTTGGAATCAAGTTGAAGAGCAGTTGAAGGTGCTGGCACTTAGGCCTGTGGTGTGACTGCAAGCATTCCACATTCCCCGCCGGGGCACGCAGAGCTGAAGTTTGAGGCGGGCTTGTCCAACCATGACCGGGCGGTGGTGCACGCGGAGTGCCGCAAGTATGGCTTCACGTCGAAGAGCTACGGGTGCGCGCCCTGCTCCCGGAAAACAGCCTAGCAGCCTGGCCCAGCGCCGACTTGCAGTGCCGCTCGCGTGCGCTCCGCGGCAGCACCGGCACACGCAGGAGCGCGGTACAAATATACATGTTGGCACTACCTACTACGTGCACTGCCAACAAGCAGAGCAGGGAGTGCGGTGCGTTGGCATGACGCAAGCAGGAGAGGCCACGCTGTGCACGCTGCGGGAGCGCACAGGAGGCGCCGCGCACGTAGGTTTTCTAACCTGCGGAGGACAGTGTGCAAAGGCGCCAAAGCTCATCGCCACGGTGCAGGAAGGGCGCCGGCCGGCGGGTCACCGTGAGGAAGCCGCGCAGCAGCGGGCGCGCGCGCGCCGACGTGTTCGACCTGGCGTTCAAGCCCGAGGCGCTCGACATCCTGCAGCGCCACCTGCAGGCGCGCCCTGCCCTGCCCTGCACTGCCCTGCTCTGCCCCGCCCTGCCCAGCCGCGCGCAAGGACGCTCTGTGCGCCTGCAGCCCTTTTGCCCCAAGAGGGCTGTCGAACGCACTGGGCTGCTCCTGTCGAGCGCACTGGGCTGCTCCTGTCAGGCGCACTGGGTTGCTCCTGTCAGTAATGTCGCTGGCCACACCTCTTGAGTGTCAACGCCACGAGGGACTCTGGCTGGTACTGAGAGGGATAGGGCATGATGGTATGGCAGTACCTAGCAAAATTTAATTAAGCGGCAGCAGGGTGTGCCCAAAGCTGTCCAGAGCCGGTGCAGAGCCAATGTCTCTCCAGGGCTAGTTGTTAGCCATGCCGGATCCGCGACGCACACGTGCACCGCGCCTCGGTGCGCAGGAGCACCCGCCGGCGCCCGACGAGCTGCGCAGCGGCGCCGCCAGCGCGCAGCTGCACGCGCTCGGCTGCAGCGGTGCGGAGGGCGGCCAGCGGCAGCGCGGCGGCGGCGGCGGCAGCGGCGCCGCGCAGTTCACGGCCGAGCAGGTGGCCGCCCGGCGCGCCGCGTGGACCGCGCGGCAGGCGACGCCCGCCGTGGCCGCGCTCGCGGCCGCCCGCGCCGCGCTGCCCATCGCGCGCTTCAGGCAGCCGCACCCCCGTCCTGCACGCCCCCTGCCCTAAAATTCTAGGCAGTCGTGCTGGCGACATGGCCTGTGCTCGCACAGCGGGTGCGGGTGCTCTGTGCCAGGGGCGCCTGCTGCGGCTCGTGCCCCCAAAATGGTTGCGACACCCCCTGGCCCTGCCGCATTTGTCGCAAACGGCTGGCCGTTCCTGCGCACGGCTGGCCAGGCAGCCGCCCCGCAGCGCGCACGCCGCGCCCGCCGGTTGCCAGGGTTGTGGCGCGTCAGGCGGCAGGGGTGCGGTGGTGACCCCACCCTGTGATCGCCGGGCGCAGGGAGGAGATCCTGGCGGCGGTGGACCGGAGCCAGGTCGTGCTGGTGGCGGGCGAGACGGGCTGCGGCAAGACGACGCAGGTGCCGCAGTTCCTGCTGGAGCAGGCCTGGGGTGCGCGCGCGCCCGCTGGCCCGCCGGCCGCCCCCTACCCCTGCGGCGCGCCTGGCACAGTGGCACCCCACGCCCCCCGCTGCGCCCCGCAACCTGCGGCAGCGGCCCTGGACTTGAAGCGTGCCCGGGCCCTTGCCGCCGCCTGTGTGCGGTCTTATCACGCGTGCGGCATTCCGCCGTGGCAGGCGAGCCCGGCCCTGTCATGAGTAGCCACCCGGAGCCCCGCCCTCACTCCTGTCGGCGTGGCTGCTGCGTTTCCGCACACTGACTGCGCCACACGCCCTTGTCTGCTCTGCCTCCTGTGGATGCCCAGCAACCAGCACCAGCAACCCGCATGCAACCAGAGTGGGCCGCCCGCGTGGCCCACTCTGGATTACGGGCTACAGGCCCTGACCCCCGTGCCGCGCCGCGCGCGCAGCCGCCGGTCGCGGCTGCCGCATCATGTGCACGCAGCCGCGGCGCATCAGCGCCATCTCCATCGCGGAGCGCGTGGCCGTTGAGCGCGGCGAGCGCTGCGGCGATAATGTCGGCTACACTATCCGGCTGGAGTCCAGGCGCGCCGCCCGCGCGCGCCAAGCTGCTATCCTGCAGCGGCGTCGCAAAGTCAAGATGAGGCAGAAGGAAGAACATAGACAGGAAGAATAGAGAAAGGTGTAACTCAGTGACCCGCGCAGACCTGCGCGCTGCGCTCACGGCCGCCGGCCGCGGCGCGCATTGCGGGCGCCGGCGCGCGCGCTGCGCGCCTCGCAGGCCTGCAGAGGCGAGCGCGGCGGGGGCGCTGACGCGTGAATGGCATGTGCGCGCGCAGCGGCGGCCCCGCCTCCTCGCTCATGTTCTGCACGAACGGCGTGCTGCTGCGCATGCTGACGCACGGCGAGGGCCTGGCCGGCGTGACGCACATCATCGTGGACGAGATCCACGAGCGCGACCGCTTCGCCGACTTCCTGCTCATCCTCGTCCGGCGCCTGCTGCCCGCGCACCCGGGCCTGCGCGTCCTGCTCATGAGCGCCACGCTGCACACGGAGCTCTTTTCCGGCTACTTTGGCGGCTGCCCGATCGTGCGGGTGTGCCGTAACTCTAACCCAATCCCGACCCTAAGCCTCTCCCGCACCCCGCGCCGCGCCACAGCCCTCAGCCCGCGCCCGTGGCTTCGCGCATGCTGCAGTGCCGCCGCGCTTGCTGAGCTGGCCTCAGGGCGGTTATGTAGCCGCGGACGCGCCCGGGCCCGCGTCCACCCGCTGTGCCAACATGGCGGACGCCATTGCGCGCCTGGAGGCTAGCCGGCTCGAGGCGCTGTCCCCCGCCTTGATACAGCCTACCCTATCCCAACCCTGAACTCCACCGGGCGCGCAGGTGCCCGGGTTCACGCACCCAGTGCAGGACCTGTACCTGGAGGACATCCTGGCGCTGCTGGAGGCGCCCGGCGGCGGCGGCGGCGGCGGGCGCGGGCGCGGACGCGGCCGCGGCGGGCGCGACGGCGGCGGCGCAGGCGGGGGCCACGCGGGCGCGCTGGCGAACGGCGCGGCGGCCGGCCGGGGCGCGGCGGCCCTGGGGCCGGAGCGCCGCGCGGCCGTGAAGGCCGCCATCCAGCAGGCCTTCATGGGCGGCTCCGATGCCGACTTTGATCACCTGCTGGAGGCGCGCCCGGCGCCCGGCGGCCGCCAGGACGGACGGAGGCTGCAGGTTCATGGCGTTGCTCTGCATGCCGTCCTGTGGCCCTGCATGCACCGCCGTGTTCTCATGGACGAGATGGAGGGCGGACAGGGTCTCAAACAGGGACACAGCTGTCCGGTCTGCTTGGAAGCGCCGTGCAGGCGGGACAGCAGCCCGCAGCGACCCGCTCCACGCCGGCGCGGGGCGCGCGCAGGTGACGGGCGCGGCGTCGCTGGACGACGGCGAGGCCGGCTCGCCCTGCATCAACCTGGCGCACCCCGCCACGGGTGCGGCTCGCCCCGCCGCGGGCCTGCGTACTCATGCAGCGCCGCCAGTAGGCAGCTGGCCTGCGCCGGCATCGCAAAGGCTCGTAGCTTCTTTCTGCGTGCTTTCACAGCGCTCCTAGTGGGCAGCAGCCGTGCGGCGGCAATGGGCGCCGGAACGCCTCACAGCTCCCCCGCCGCGCCGTTTTTCAACCTAGCATGTGCAGGGGGCGGGCCCAATGCAGCACGTGGAAGCTCGCGGCATGTCCAGGGGCCGCCTCGCTGCGGGCGCCACGCCGCGCGCCGCCCCCGCTAGAGGTTGGGCCCCGGCCACGCTCGACGCCCTGCAAGCGCTGTCCCTGAGCCAGCGCGCGCGCGCGGCGCAGGCGCCACGCCGCTTATGGCGGCGGCCGGCAAGGGGCGGCTGGCGGACGCACAGGCGCTGCTGGCCAGCGGCGCTGACCCGCTAGCGCGCGCACGCGACGGCAGCACCGCCGCCGACTGGGCGGCGCGCTTTGGGCACGCGAACACAGCCGCCGCGCTGCGCGAGCACGCAAAGGTGCACCCGTGGCAGATCATCTGGAATACTTTTCAAACCGTGAGTGTCTGAGGCAGACTGTGAAAAGTGTGGCGGAAGACGTCAAACGAGCCGCATGCGCCCGATTGCCGCACGCAGTGGCTCTGTTCAAAGGTGCCTGCGGCCCAGATGTGTGACCGGCCGCTGAGTGGCGCCGGCCGCCGCGCGGCAGGCCGCGTTCCACGCGGAGAGCGTGGCCACGTCGGCGCTGGCGCTGTCGCGGTACCAGGCGGGTGCCGACGCGGACGAGGTGGACCTGGATCTGGTGCAGGTGAGGCACACCCCGTTTCTAACCTGTGGCAGTACCAGGCAGGCGCGCACGCCAACCAGGTGGATCTGGACCTGGTGCTAGGTGAGGCCATGGCCTACCCTACACGGGGTCCATCCTCCACACACGCTCTGGACCTGGGCCTAATGCAGGGGAGCCTTGCATGTGGCTCCGCGAGCGGTCATGCATGCCCTGTCGCTCACGCGACCATGAGAGCCTACCCTGCGCAAACCTATCCTGGTCCATGTCCGCCTGCACACAACAAAAGCCTGAGAGAGACCTCTTTAGCACCTACCGTCTGCCTGTTGTCGACCGCCTCCCCTCTGCCCCTGTCATCCTGAGTGTGCTGCAGAGTCCAGCTGTGTGCAGGCGCAAGGGCACCTGCACTGTCAACAGAGACATGTACACTACAACCTCTTCCTCCTCACTGCTTTTTCTTCCTCCTATTATTTTGTGCGAAGAGGCGGCTGCTGAGCGCCCGTCATGCGGGTGCTCCCTGCACCTGACGCCCCACGTGCCGCCGTAGGCGCTCCTGGAGCATGTGTGCGGCGAGGGCCAGCTGCGGCGCGTGCAGGGCGACGCGCTGGGCGCCGTCCTTGTCTTCCTGCCCGGTGCGCCCGCCTGCCTGCATGCGCCCGATAGGCGGCGCAAGACGGAGCGGCTGCGGCCCCGGCGCGCGACTGGCTAAGGGCCGCGGCGCTGCCGGGACGCGCCGAGGAGCACTTTTGAAGGGTGTCGCTGTGGCTGGGTCGCAAGCTGATAAGCGTTGGGTATGGTGATTCCGATAGAACCCCTAAACGTGCTGTGCATGTGTGTATGTGGCAAAGGGCGGATACAGTGTTGAGGGGCTAGCAGGGCCCTCACGGCATGCGCGCTGGTCACAGCAGCGGCCGCACTGCGCGCAGGCTGGGACGAGATTATCCGGCTAAAGGATCGCCTGGAGAGCAGCGCCGCGTTCGGCGGCGGCCGCTGCCAGGCGCGCGCGCCCCGGCTCCGTACCGCCACAAGTTCGGACGTGCCTCGGCCCGCTTGAGCACGGGCTGCTTGCGCACCTTGCAGCGCCGGCAAGCGCTCTGTGTGCCTGCTGCAAGCGACTGCTCAAGATCAAGCGACAAGTCGATCTGTGAGCAGTGGTGTGACGCGACTTGGGCGGGCCCGCGGGCGGCAGGTGCTGCCGCTGCACTCCATGGTGCCAGTGGCTACAGGGTTGGGGCCTAATTTACTCTAACCCTAACCTACCCTAACCCAGGTACTGCCACTGCACTCCATGGTGCCGGCGGCGGACCAGCGGCGCGTGTTTGCGCGGCCGGCGCGCGGCGTGCGCAAGCTGGTGCTCGCGACCAACATCGCCGAGACGGTGCGGCGGGCCCGGCCGGCGCTGGCCGCCCTGACACAAAATGGCAGCGTCATGCGAGCGGCCCTGAGCGCACAGTGGCTCTGCGCCGTTCCGCACATGCCTGTGTACTCAGTCCCGTCGGTGTCGTCCTTCAGAGTCGGGTCGCTTGGCGCGCACGGCGTTATGCACCAGGCTGGCCTGCAGGGGCTGCGCACTTGCACCCCCTTCTGCTTGGGAGCGCGGCTCCAGCAGCCTTACTAGGCGGCCTTGTGGTTGCTGCGCTGTTTCTACCCACCTTGGTCGGACGGAGTTGGGTGGGCTCCCGTTCGCGGCGGTTGGTCGCATTAGCCAAAATAAAAAAAGGCGTCACGGATGGGCAGGCGGTGACGCGTGAACAGTAAACACTTGCTGAACACTATGTTAAATCATTTGTGGTCGTCAAGAATAACAGGCATGGTGTCACTGGCGGGCAGGCGGTGACCATCGACGACGTGGTGTGCGTGATCAATAGCGGCCGCCACAAGGAGAAGAGCTACGACCCGTACACCAACGTGTCCACGCTGCAGGCGGCCTGGGTCTCCAAGGCGTCTGAGCGCCAGCGCCGCGGTCGCGCCGGCCGCTGCCAGCAGGCGCGCCGGCGCCGCCGTTGCAGTGCCTGCACGGAAAAGCCCGAGTTACCGATGTTCTCTTGCTGCATGAGTGCGCTCCGAGCCAGTGCTCCTGCCATTGCCGCAGGCCCCGAGCGCTGCCGCTAGCGAGGCGGCGGGGCTGTTTGCTGCCTGGTCGGCATGTTGTAAGCGTCCCAGGCACCTCTGAGGGCCGTGCAAGTGCGCACCTAGTAGGCGTGCACGCCCTCTGGCGACGCTGCGAACGCATTGCTGTCGCGCCGACAACGCGTCTGCGCCGCCTACCCCATACTCTACCCTAACCCTAGCCTATGCAGGGCGTGTGCTACCACCTGTACTCGCGCGCCCGCAGCGCGGGCCTGGCGGACTTCCAGGTGCCCGAGCTGCAGCGCAGCCCGCTGGACGAGCTCTGCCTGCAGGCGCGCCGCCGCCCTCCGCCCGGGCCCAGGCCCTGCGCCGAACGCGACAGGGGCGGGCGGGGGTCCAGCAGGCTCGCCAGTGGCGCGTCGGGCTCACAACGGCGCCTGGCGCGCTTCACCTGCCGTGCCGGCTTCATTGCATCGCCAGAGGGGCGATGCAGGCCCATTAATCTGCCTGATATGGCGCAGGGTGCGGCCTGAGGCCGATCCAGGCTCCGCAGCTCTCAGTCTCGCCGTCTCCCAGCCGGGACAGGCGCCCGGAGCCGGGCGCTCCGCTGGAAAGGAAGGTCAGGATGCCAAGCGCCCTGCGTGTCGACTGCGGCGAGGCTTGCGCCCTGGGTCCCAGGCCAAGCTGCCGGAGGGGCGCGGTTTCGGCGAGACGACCGTGGTCCTAATCACAACCCCAGGTCAAGCGCGTTGGGTCGTAACCTAACCCCAATCCCAGGTCAAGCTGCTGGAGGGGCGCGGATTTGGCGAGACGCGCGTGGGCCCCTTCCTGGAGCAGGCGGTGGAGCCGCCGCCGGCGGCCGCGGTGCAGAACGCGCTGCGCCTGCTGGAGGCCATCGGCGCGCTGGAGGAGCGCTCCGAGCGCCTCACGGTGCGGCCTGCCGGGGATGTCGGGGATGAGGAGCCAGGCACGGGCCTGTGCGGGCGATGAAAGCATGATCCGCGCCTGATCAGCCCGCGCTCGGGATGTGCTAGGCGGGCGCGCCGAGCGCGCTATGGCGCGGGCGCCTCAGCCGTGCCTGTCGCGGCTCCTCCCTGACAGGTAGCGCATGGTAGCGCTCGACTTTTGGCGTGGTGGGTCATGCGCCGCTCTCTTCATGGGGCATGGCCATGCCCGAACAGGCGTCGCCGGGCGAGCCGGGTGGAGAGAGCAGGACTGCGGGGTCGTGTCAGCACAGGCACCAGTGACAGGAATGACATGCACTCGATGTGTCTGATGCCTCGGCTCCAGCACGGGCGCTTCTGCAAAACACCCTACAGCAGGGCGCCCGCCGGCGCAGGTGCTGGGGCGGCACCTGGCCGCGCTGCCGCTGCCGCCGCGCGTGGGCAAGATGCTGCTGTACGGCGCACTGTTCGGCTGCCTGGACCCGGTGCTCACCGTGGCCTGCTGCATGGCCTACCGGTGCAGCCCCATGCGCCCTACTCTACCTGACCCTACCCTACCACTTACCCCCGCCTGGCCGCCCCGCCCCTCTCCAACCCCGCGGCGCGGCCTGTCGGCTGCCGTACAGCCTTCCCGGCGCTGCCGGCCTGCCGCGCGCCCCCACCGCTACCCAGCCTGCTGGATGGCGTCCTGGTTGGTCTCTGGAAGCGTTTGCAAGTGACGTGCCGCAGGACCGCCCTGCCGGCGTACTCCACCCTGCGGCTGCCTTCCCCTCCCCTTATTTGCTGTTGCTCGGCGCCCATGCTGCATGGCCGAGCGCTCGACGCGCGCACGCTCGGCAGCCCACTCTGCCCCTCGGCCTCTTGGTGCCGACACTGGCTGGCCCTGGCGCGCGTTCACGCGCGGCCGCTCGGACAAAGCGCGCGCGAGCCGAGCGGCTGCCATGCCCGGCCGCAGGGACCCCTGGGTGCTGCCGGTGGAGGCGGGCGCGCGGCGCGCGGCGCAGGCGGCCAAGGCCGCGCTGGCCGCGGGCGCCGGCGGCGGCAGCGACCACCTGGCGCTCGTGCGCGCGTTCAACGGCTGGGCGGCCGCGCGCGCCGGCGGCGGGCCCGGCGGCGAGCGCGCGTACGCGGCCGCGCACAGCGTCAGC
>JAABUP010008321.1_pt1 | contig 13299 bp, 17 predicted proteins | sample 5559201 | NCBI WGS metagenome assembly JAABUP01 (sample SAMN10711887, study PRJNA513373) | rock metagenome | isolation source: Antarctica rocks | place: Antarctica | reverse complement strand
TCGTTTACGCACTCTTTGCTTACTGCACGATTTACTACGGCGTCGCCTTCTCCACCGTGATTGGTCTCTGCAACTTGAAAAACAGAACCTGGGATATTACGGTCTCGATGAACTGCTTCGCCGACGGACCGCTTGTGCTTACCATTGGAGGCCTAGATCTGGTTGCCGACGCTCTCGTACTCGCATTTCCGGTACCAATGGTGATGAAGCTCTGCATCTCATGGCCACAGAGGATCTACCTGCTCTTCATCTTCTTGGCCGGCATCCTGTAAGTCCCCTTCCTTGCTTTGAACATGGAGAGAAGCCAAGATGCTGATTCACGTACCAGAGCTTCCGTAGCCTGCGCAATCCGCGTGGCTTTTGCAGCTCAAGCTGGAGGCACGAATGATGCCACTATGGCTCAGTATCACGTTGTAACCTTGTTGTCAGTATTTCCCCATCTCCAACCAACATGAAATTACTGACCACTCGTTCAGCTGCATCGAGCACTATCTTGCACTGAATGCTGCCTGCATGCCAACACTCGGCCCCTTCTTCCGCTACTTCCGACCCAGTCGTCTAAAGAACGTCGCGCAGGGCCAGCAGAAATTGGTAACGATCCCTACGACGACACCGAACGTGTTTGGCCAAGGCCACACAAGATGTCTCCAGATAGCAGCCTGCTCCACGGCTCTGTCGTTGACGCCGACGAATCCACACAAAACTTCGCATTCCCTTACTGGACACGACCGCACTTGAGCCGCAAGCACACTGGGCAGAGCCTACAGGCAGGATGGGGTAAAGCTGATACCTATGAGGTGGGGAACGATGGTATGAAGAATGGCATAGAGTTGCAACAGACAGTGCCGAGGGTGCCAAGGTAATTGATGAGGAGATGGTTGAAAGCTTGGCATTATACTCATGGGGTGCGATTGGTATGTTCATGAAACCTTGTGCACGTTCGGAGATACCCTGGTGGAAAAACAGTAAGTACTGAGTCGTGAGAATTGCATCGAAGTCTGAGTCTTTTCATAACTTCATGTACAAAGAAGAGAGGTGTTAAGCGGAGATAGCTCCAAAAGCGTATAAGGGTCACGAAACCATCGTTTGCCTACCCGACAATTGACTTCACCTCAAAATATTTGCGGAGCATACATCGCGAAATACCGATTCGCCCAGCATCCTGACGATATTGCTGCATGATCCCGGGCAAGTTTGGCCTGAGTTGGGTATTGATAAGTGAGCGACTCTTTCGTTTAATGTCTTTACCTCAAAATCTCAACCCCTATAGCCTTGTTGGCCCTCATCCGTACAATAATGATACAATCAGCACCACCACCATCATCTTCCCACCACCGGCCCTTCACTCCCTCGACCCAGCTGCCTTAACACTAACAATCCACCCACTCTCCACGAACAACATCTGCTCGCCCCCAAAATACCCCGTCCCAGCCGTTACACACTGTTTCACAATCTTCGCCAAACTAGCTCCGATTTGTACCTCATTGAAATCGCGTACGACAGCATTCGGCCCCGGATTCATGGTGAAGATACAATTTCCGTTCTGCCGACGATATCTGGAGGTCCTGGGGGTAAAGACGAGGGAGGTTAGGAGTCTTGGGTTGAGGAACATGTCGGAGAAGGGTTTGTAGCAGTCTTCGAGGACGATGGGGTGGTATTGGGGTTTGGTTGTTTGGGTGTAGCATATTATTCGGGTGGCGGTGAGGGAGAAGTTGTTTGGGGTTGGGAGCATGTCCGTAGGGAGAGTGAATGTTCCTGGCCTTGCCTGAGGTGGATCGAGGGAGATAATGGCGGGTGGTAAGTTAAGAGCTGTTGCAAGGAGTGGTGTGTATAAGGCTGCGGCAAGGCTTAGGTAAAATCCGTATGAGCTCATTCTCGCGGTCTTGGATTGTACTGATTGATCTTGATGTTGGTCGAGACCCTCAATACTTGAGCCGGGGTGTAGGTATCGAATTGCAGTCTCGTCCGAGTACAGATGCCCCACATAGTAACCGTGGAGAAGATTTCGAGGCTGTGCAAGTCTCTACCCGCCATGTTAGCTCACGTGCGCCAGCTTCCGTAGCGGCGCCGGAAGCAAATTCTGACAGTATAGAAAGGGGAGGGGCGCGTATATCCGAAATCGCGTCAACTTGATCCGCTCCTGGACCCGACGTATGTAACACACAGGCTACTTTAGCCGTCAAAATAAGTGGCAGAGCGAGAGGATTGCAGCATACAACTATAGAAGAGCGGAAAGTTCATCTGTCAGTGCTCAAGATGAGCCATGTGTGAATATTTAGGGGCTCTAGAGTGAGCTTATATACCGAGCTTGCTGCTCAAGTTGAAGTCATTGTGTTCTCAGATTGACTGCACTGGCGTCCAAAGCTGCGACTTGTTCTGATACCAAGCCTGCACGTTAGCGAGCGTGAGGCTATGGTTTCCCTTTTATCTTAATTGAAGCCTCTACCTCCATTCATGTCACCTCCAGTGCCTCCTTGACTAATACCGGCCGTTTTGGTGTATGGTGTTCGTTGTCTTCCTGGACATCCTTATGTGATAGGCCAGCTTGCTCGTTCAGCCTGAAGGCTTGGGTCTAATCACAAGTTCTAATCGACGCCCTTCCAAGAAATTCCCTCTGGCGGCTACAGGATTTGCTTGCTTGCTGAGGAGAGTTTGATGCTTCGACAGGCAAGGCGGCTTGCGTGGCTGACGACGCGGAGAGATCGTGACCACTGCTTCCGTAACAGCGCCGAAGCTCAAGCCGAGGGGTGGGGAGACGAACGGTCTGCTCCGCCTCGAATTTTCGAATTTACGTTTGCGCCCACCGCGCCGTCTTCTGCGTTTGCGCTTCACGGTAAAATCTTGGTCACTTCGACACCTGCTAGAGGGTCAAATGGCTTTTCTGGCAAATGTAGGTACCATACACATTGACACACCTTGTGCTGTCCGCTGAAGGAGGCTGTATACGGGGTGGAGACCAATGATCATCACGAGACGGTCGCCTTGGGCCGCCCCTCGAAGGAGACGGGCTTCGATCTGGAGACCAAGAGCGACAAAGAGAAGACGGTATTGGGCTATCCCTGTTACGAGCGCGACCACCGGGTGAGGACAATGACTGGCGAGGCCATAATGAACGCAGACGGTCGACAGACCGATGATAAGATTGAGCCGATCGTGAACTGAGGTGGCGCGTGAGTGAGGTTATCAAAGACACAGACAAGGAAGCATGACTCACCGCCTGTCATGTCTGGAGCGTGGGGAGAGGCCAGGGAAAGGAGGAAGAGGATGCTGTTCGCCATGACTGGTTTCGATTGATTGCAGTGGTTCGTTTGAGTATGGTGTAGACTGGCTTTGGTCCTCTGTTACTTAAGGCAATAAGGGCCAACTGATTGGTACATACGAAGCCTAAGTGTCCGACCATTCCTGAACTGACTTCATATCGATATTTTCGAATTTTGCTGCTATTCTGAACGGAGGTGAAGGCGAGTCAGAGAGTATGGGGGATGAAATGGAAGAATGACCCATCGTTGCCTCCTCGATCACGCTCAAATTGCCTAGAGTACTTGTCCTTCTGGACTTTCAATAAGCTTCATAGTACCCAGAATCTGGCAGGTCCCCCATTCTCACGACACGTTCGTAGCTCGCTCCTTGCCAAAGGCGCGCCATTTGGAGCTTCCAGGACCATTGAAATGCACAATTGGTTGGGGAAGTACCGATCTACAAAGCCTTGTTGGCCAATGCTTCCTGAGGTGCTTGTCGATTTCAAGTCTTCAAAGATCAGCAAGGTAGACGTATAACCCACAAGTCTCCAAATGTCCTCAACACAATCATGTAGTTTCATTGCTCAGTCGACTCAAACAAACGCTATGTGCTTACTACTTCAGCATTATCGACCAATCCTACCCTCTTAGCGGAAGCACATGCTGCCCCAGTATGCCCTGCCTACAAAGTGGACATTCCGGCTTCTCAGCTATCCAATCGAGTATACATGTCCAGCAAAAGACATGTCCGCAAGTTGTCACACTTGGATCTTTCATCGGCTCCAAACATAAAATACATTTCCTTTGCTGCTTCGGTTGGAGCCAAGCGAGTGTAGAAGCATTTGAGAGGTCATACCGCGGGATAGAGGCAGGTGGAAGCAGTGTATGCGTAATGTGAGAGATGCGTGCGCGGCTGCTGTCTGCTTTGTCCGTCGCGTCGGCGGGATTGGGCAGATAGTCCGTGGATTGTGGTGCATCGAGGTGACCCAGCATACCAACTTCAACGCCGTCGTCGAGCATGGCACTGGAGCCTTCTGTGGGTAGAGCGGTATAGATGGTGCTTTCTACATGCAGATATGCTTGCACGGCCATTTGCAGCACTAGGAGCACACCGAGGACTTCGTAGCCAACACGCTGCTCGGAGGGAGCAAGATGCTTTGAGAATATGTAGCGCAGTCCGAAGAGCCGTTTGCTGAGGTGATAGTATGAGCCTGTAAAGTAAAAGATCGCGATGCTCACAGCGTAGATGGGAGAGGTAGAGATTGAGGTGATCGTAGAGAGATTGGCAAGCAAATATTTTTGCAGGCGGTAGTTGAGAGAGTCGCGAGAATATTTCGAGGCACGGTTGAGGTTCCTTTCGAGCTTGCGGCGTATTCTTGATCGAAACGAGGGAAGGGATTTGGTGAGAGTGTAGGGAAGGAGGATAGAGCCGAGAACATAGCCTGCGCGACATCCTACTACTGGTAGCTGCTGCGAACCGTTCTCGATCTGGTATATGTTGCAGTACTCTTCGCCTAGAGTGCGGTTGCCAATGAAAGTCGTTAGGCCTAGATAGAGAAGTTCGGTAAAGGTACGGGCCTCAGAATCGTATGTGTGGGCGAACCGCGAGCCATAGAGACGACGAAGAATAGTAGAAAAATTCTCGAGAAGTATGCTCTGGAAATATGTGTCTTTCTGGTTCGAGCGTATTATGTCTGGGGCCGCAGCGAAAGGGTAGGTATAACTTGTGGAGGTGGAGGTGTTTGAGGCCTCATGAACGATAGCATCTGGGGATTCAGTAGCTGCCATTCTCACTCCAAGTCCCGTTCAGCGACGCGATGTTGAGTACCAAACGTGAAGCCAGCCTCGGCACGAGATCCACTGCCTCTTTATAATTCGACCCCTTGCGTTTTCTTAAGGCGGCCAGGAACAACTTGCGGATTCTTCCGCTATTTCTTCAGCTTCGAGTATTACTCAATATCAGTCATTCTTTCCCTGCTTCTTCCTGTAATGATATTGATGCGTTTTTGTTGAGTATGCGTCATTCACAATGGACGGAGACCCTGCTGTTGAACCAGAGCTGGACACATTCAGTCTAATACTTCCATTACCTTATCGGATCGCGGTCATCCTTGTACTTGGTATGCGCCCATTGCTCTCTCTGCCCCAAATTGACCTTAGCTGATCTTCTAGCAGGACTCTGGGCTTGGGGGGCCAATCTGCACTACTTGTCTATCCTAAAAATTGTGAGACTTGAAAGGGCGAGAACAAATGAGCAGCCAATGGCTGACTATTTTGACAGGATGTTCCAGCACTTATCAAATACCATACACGGACCTCTTCTAGTATACCACCACACCATCAGCGAACCTACACGCTTGCGGCCACCGTTACTCTCGCGTTGATTGCCTCGGTCCTACTCTTCTGGCTCATCACTCATGGACAAGCTTCATTCGTCATTGCATGGGACATCCTACCTCAATCTTTCCTCGTCCTGCTCGCCCTCTTCTTCCTCATACCCATACAGCGCCTCTCCCGAACCGGCCGATACCGCTTTCTCTCCACCCTGAAGCGTGTCAGCATAGGGGGAATCGCTGAAGCCGACAGTGGGAAATTTGGGGATATACTGCTGGCCGATGTCTTGACATCCTACGCCAAAGTCTTAGGAGACTTGTTCGTGGCAGGCTGCATGTTCATATCTCCTGGGGTTTCTTCGACGGACAAGCCAGATCGAAGTTGTGGTGGGGCATACATGGTGCCAATTATCATCAGCATTCCTAGTCTAATACGATTACGACAATGCTTGATAGAGTTTGGGAGGGTCAGAAATAACCCCAACAAGAGCGCAAGCATAGGCTGGGGGGGACAGCACCTGGCGAACGCACTGAAATACTCCACTGCTTTCCCAGTCATCGTATTGAGTGCTCTGCAGCGAGGAACGAATCCTAACGACATTGGCATGAGTGAAGCAGGCCTCTTTCGCCTGTGGTACGTGGTGTTCATCATCGAATTGCAGGAGCATTCCACTGAATCATTCGCAGGCTATTCTTCGTTTTCCTCAATTCATTCTACTCCTTCTATTGGGACGTCGCCAAGGATTGGGACCTCACTCTTTTCGCACCTGCATCTGTACGCAACAACCCTGAACATCCGTGGGGCCTACGAAGGCACACGCACTTCCACACTAAAGAGATATACTACGGCGCTATCTTTATAGATCTCATGCTACGGTGTACATGGAGTTTCAAACTTTCACCGCATCTGGACCATTTCAACGATTTAGAAGGGGGGATATTTGTCATGGAGTTCCTCGAGGTGCTTAGGCGTTGGATGTGGATCTTCTTTCGCGTTGAGACAGAATGGGGTGAGTCATTTGGCAGACGTTATCATTCAATAAGCAGATTTATGTTGATTTCCATGCAGTCCGCACCAACCGTGGCCTAATACCCGATGATGTCCTGCTCGGAGACCTTAACAACATCGACAGCTCTTTAAGTCCGAGCTTCCCCAAATGATGATATGTACCTCAAGTAGGATCGTCAAATACCGGGACGATATCCGCTGGGAACGCCAATGACTTGCTCTTATTGAGGAACTTCTCCTCGTCCGGCACTACCGTCTTCTTGTAGTCCTCGTCCGTGAAGACCTCGAATATTTTCTCGTACGATGAAGCCTCAAAGATCGCCATGCCGTCCGCTTCAAGGTTTGGGAAGCCCGCATCCTTCAGCTGCTGCAACGCTTCGGTATTGCCATGTGCCTGACATGGTATCACGAATTAGCTGGGGACGTGCTATGAGGACCCAGAGATCTCGTCAACGAACCTGCTCGTAGTTGAGAAGGTTCTTCTTGACGATGGGAATGGATGAGAAGACTTGTGAATGCTCATCACGCCAATAGGATTGGAAGTCTTCGAGGCTCATCCCGTCCTTGCGGTGGACAAGGATGACAAGGCGAACTCGATCGGTCCTGAGCTTAGGCATTCTCGAAGATGAGTGGACCTGTTATAGGAGTTGTGCTGGCTAGTCTGTCTGAATGTTGTAAAAGGAGATTGAAAGTGCTGATGCATAGAAAATGTCGGCACTACCCCTCTCCAGGCTTGGTAAGCCCCAGGACCCCCGCCATTTCGGCACCAAACCTTTTACGTACTTTAAGGGCGGAAGGGGATTTTCGGCGAGTCTTTCAGGATAATTTCAATACTAGTACTGAAATAAATTATCGTGAATATAAGATACTCGCTACGGGCATGGAGGAGCGTTAGCTTAGGGCGAGCTTTCAATTTCAAAACCTACTAGTAGTATTTTTGAATCTGGCGAGATCCTCCGCTCACGAGATCGCCGTACCCAGCCGCTAAGTCAGCGGTAATTATTAAAACTAGGGTCCAGCGTATTCTACCCGGGCGCAACCCCGATAGCCCCTATTACATATTTACCCCTAGAGGCAGCGCCAGGGTTAACCCCGCGACAAAATTAACTAAATCGCTCATTTCCGGTATCAGAAATCTGATAGCGTTGATCAGACTTTCAGTATTTAGTACCCGAGTCTTTCGTATTTTAGCTTAATAAATCTTGGCGTCCTCCGCTCTAAAGGTATTATATCCTACGAGATTTTCTACTTACGAGAGCCCTAAGATAATCGTATTAAAATACGCTACTAGTAGGAAAACGGCTGTTAGTTTACGATATTTACTAATCACGATCAAACGCTAATACTCGTAAATCTACGATAATACGACGATACTCGTTTCAGGTAGAATCGTATAGGGATATTTACGAAAAACCCACCGAATGGGCGGGCGCTTACCTGCAAAAGCCTGAGGGAAAACTTCTTTCTCAAATTTCTCGCTACTCACTGACCTTCACTATTTTACTTATCATCAGAAACCTTCTTTAGGATGAGTACTAAACGAAACTCAATGTGCATTCGATTGCATGAATTGCGGCGCTGGCCGAAGTCGAAGTGCGCTCGGTGATGCGTGGGTAATGCTGATGAACTCAAAAGATGGGCCTTTACCGCGCGCATGGATCTTGACGTTTCATGGTGAGCCTGGATTATCGATGTTGGCCCTACTTAAGCCCAATCATTATGGACCAATTGTTGGAAGAATGCCTGCTTGGTGATAGTTGTCCATGTGGGATTGTGCCACAACGAAAGAAATTGTTTCAAATCCATCGCTTGCCTTCAAGCCCGAGGGCACTGCTCCTTCATTTGATCCTACAGGATTCCCACCCTTCCTCTTCTTCCTTCGTCTCCCCAAATTCTTTTTTTCTCTAGCACGCACTCTTACGAGTACCGCTATTCGTTCGATTTTCTCTTCCTCACAAGCAGATTCATTCTTTATCTGACTTGACAAGTTTTCCAGTCCCTCATTACACAGCAATTCTTCCGCGATTTCTGGTCTTGCATCGCATTCTATTTATCTGTAAAATCCAACCAACGCCCGTTCCGAATTCTCGATCCTTGTCATCGCTAACGATCCAACATAACGACATAGAGGTACCAATCCCATTCTACGCTGCGTCCTCTCCAACATGCGTGCATCCATTGTTCTCTCTGCCCTTCTAGGCGCCGGCGCCATCGCACAGCCTCGCCTCAAGCATGCAGCTCTTCATGGTCATAAGCATAGGCGTGACCAGATTGTGGACTATATGGACGGTAATGAGATGGTCGAGGAGCACATCGTCGATGTGTACGTCACCGTCCCTCCTGGTTCAGCTCCGGCTGCTACTCCAGCGCCCGTGATTGCAGAGAAATTAGCGGTCAAAGCCGTCAGCTCTTCGTCTGCTGCTCCAGCAAGTGTTGCCATTAATGAGAAGCTCGATGTGCACCATCAATATCATCACGTCTCCTTAGCGGCACCAGAAGTCCAGCCTTCAGACACAGTGGTCGCCGCACCGCCTCCATCGGTCACTCCCGTCGTTTCTGCAATTCGGGAGGATAGGTTGGTAGTACAAGAGTCTTCCACGCCAGTCGCCACATCAACAGCCTCAGCCGAGTCAACGCCCCCAACAGACACGGGGTCAGCGCCGAAGACCTACTGGTCCGACTCACCCATGTCACCCATCACCGGCGGCAACGGCGCCGTAGACGTCCTCACCTCCGCCAACAAGTGGCGCAATAAGTGGTTGGCTGATACACCACCGCCGATCGATTTTAAATGGTCTCCGATGCTCGCCAACGATTCCTACCAGACAGCGATCGGGCCAATCTTCAGCACCGTCGATGAAAAGACCGGCGAAGTGACTTTGCACAACGAGGCCAACGCGACAGAAATGCACCACAACAACAACCCAGGCAGTTTCGGCCAATGCGAGGCCTCTGGTAACGGCAACACTCAAATGAACGCCACCGCACAGACTGTCACCGGCATTGCTCTCACTCCATTCGAAGAAGCCTGGCTGATGTGGATGTGCGAGAGGCCTCTCAGTACAATCCAGAATATTTGCATGCAGTTGGGTCGGAATAATCAAGGAAACGCTGCGGAGACAGGACATGCGGATATCATCATGTCACCGTCATTCGCGACAATTGGTTGCTACTATATGAATGCCACAAATCCGGATGGATCGCCGTACGTTGATCCCCAGGGGAAGTCTTTGCTAGGAAATGGTTATTGGTGGGGTTATTGGACTTGTGACTTCGGTCACTAATTGCTTCGTTGTCTTCGTGCTATGCATCACGAATTGACGCTGCTCGCTGGACAGGGTTTACCTTTCGTGCGATGGTTCCTGGTGGATTGATCGGCATGAGAACTTATATATATTCACTTCTTTATCTACCTTGCGTCGAGGGATGACTTAGATAGCATTCACTCTTATGACAAGCCTGGAGGCTGCAAAATCAGCCTCTTTTCTCTTCATTCTACGTTTTGCTCCGATCTCTTGCACAATACATGTAAATACATTCCATCCGCACACTCTTCTTGACTGATCCTGCTTGCACCAACTACGTCAATCCCACGACCACGGCAATTGACTTCAGTCATCGCCATCGAGCACTGCGACCGCGAAGTGCTATCACTCCTTACACTGATACCTTACCCAGCAGGCGTCAAGTCCAGGCTTCACCCCATCTGTTCTTCGCTACCCTTTGGACACCACGCCACTAGCACTCACTTCAATGCATGATCTTGGCAAAAATGGCAGTCTTGTGCTCTTTTCTTGGACGCAAGATTGCACTCTAGATTGTGCGCCGGCTCGGGAAGCTGGTTGACAGCAAGGCAAGATCGATTTATTAGCAGCCCAATGATCAATGTCGTTACCATGATTCCTTGAGCTCATAGCGTCGGGTACAGATACTAGAAATTAATTTTCGCCAGGGTCTTCCTTTCACTCTCTCATACATCCTGACGCCAAACCGCCAACACTCGCTTAGAGCACACTCAAGCCACAGTCTCAATCTCAGAACATCGACTTTATGGCTTCGCAGGTTCGGAGCTTCGACTTAATATAGAGATGGCAAAGTCCTTTCTGCGAACACGAAGCGTGTTTAGAACGGTCGATCTGGTTGACCTGCTTCACGTCCTTCCGTGGAACCTTGAAGGTGTTCTTGATGAGTTTGTCCAGAGTCTTGAGACTCAAGGTGTTGCCCCGGATGCGGAACCTCTGCTTGAAGGGTCCCGCTTAAGGAGCATCTACGAATTCAATGAATGACACAACCATGGTCAATCTGAGCACGATCATAGGCTACAATCGAATAGGACACAAAAGCTAACCAATGCTTCGAATTGAACGTTTTACAACTGCTTTCTTACTCATCTGTAGTCGGCTAGAGCACAATTTTCGGGTACAAGGCCATGGAATGGATACTGAGTACTTTCAATTTGAATCATAAGTAGCCAAAAACCGGACCTTTTACTAGTCAGTTTGAGCATTTCATCGGGCCACGAGGTATCGAATAGACCATAAAGTTCGACAAGTTATTCAGACTCAACACTCAATAGCCAAGATCTTGGTCTTCTGCATGTGCAAATTGTGGATTTGTAGTTCTGTAGCCCCTCTCTTGGCCAATCTACAACTACTCAATATGCACGGATAGAATCTGTCTTCGAATTTATGTCGAATAAAATACTCGTCATCATGATCTCTGGTCTTCAGGGTTGATATTCGAGATTTGGTCATACGCTCATCAAATATTTGGCGCTAGCTTGATCGGGACCTTGATTTTCGATATGGGCCCAATATCGAAATCTTAACAGAACAGTCGTCGAGGGTATTCAGTCGTTGAGCGGTATTCGAGATACCCTGGTATTCACAGCATCTACGACGATATACTCTATGGTTAAGTTGTAGAAAAGAAGCTCCTCTAGAATTCGCTCAGCGGTTTCATGGACGAGGGAGCTCTCGTTGTCAAGATGTTGAACTGGAAAATGACATTCGGAAAAAGTTGTGCAAGGAGGATTATTATTGAAATTCTTTACCGGACTTATTCCAAAGTTCCCATAATCACACGCGACATACGTGACCTTTCGTCTTCCGCACTATTGCTCAACACGGACGATAGCCAACGACAACCCAGACCACATCACAACGTCTGCAGTCCACCTTCGACACTTACTGACAGTTGCTACGATCACAGCAACGCCAATTATACTGCGAGATGACAACCACTGCAGCAGCATCAGTGATTGGATCTCAAGAGAAGCCAATGCAGGTGACGGTCGCCCCCAATTCCTCGACATCAGCAGTCGATCCTGCAATGGTCAATGGGGCCGCGAGTGAAGTAGAGCTACCAAACAAACGGAACTGTCAAGCTCCGCCGCGATTGCGTCCTCCACCAACCTTCACACCGCACGTATATACCGCTTGATCAATCCGTATTCGGCCTCTTTTCAGCGTCGAAATCCAACTACAAGCAATCCGTCTCTATGTTCTTCCGTCACAACGATTTCCGCTTTGCCAACCTCAACCAACTCTCAAGCTTTCTTTCCCGCATCAGCGTAGAAGCTCGCCGGAGCATCGCGGCTGTCTATGTAGGCTACGGCGGAGCTACCCCAGCCAGAAGCTTCAAACTTCTCAAATAATGCGTTGGCCTTCGTCGATTGACCTTCGAGCTCTCACAATCATCAATTGGAACGATCCCATGGGTCTTAAAATCCGCGGGATTCAAGTTGATGAAGATCTACGGACTTTCGGATCTGCTCAAGGTTAGGGGACTAACGGAAGTTGAAGTCGAGTTGGGGACTCCTGAAATAGACGGGTTTATTCGTTCTTTCGATGATGATTTGGTGGTCTTTAAAGAGACTCTTCAGGTGCTGAAGCAGCCGCACAGCGCTGCTCAGCTGAAGAGACAGGAGAAGAAGGACTACCCTCAGGAGGTTCTAGGCACCGATCTTACCTAGGTGAGTTGCCAGACACATCTTCAATTGTTAGGATACATTGATGGAATGTACTAATAGGCTTAGCAAGACCTTCGTTCTCTACTTCGTCCCTTCGCCAGGTCTTTCATTTGCTCACCGCCCGCCAGAGCGAATAGGAGCGAGAACTTCATCCACATCACCACTTGTCTTCAAACTTTACCTTTCCACGCCGGGAAATCCATTCTGAATGCTCACACCCTGAACCACTATCCAGGCTGTGGACTTGACAGTCTTGATCTCCGCAACCCTTCATAGAGACTTTTCTTATTCAACGGCCGCCACATACTCTACGACAACGTAACACCCTCCTGTACTAGTTCGCATGGCTATCTACGCACCCCCTGAATTTCCCTGAAAGCATTTCATCAACGCAGCACCTCCGGCCAGCATTACACCAATGCCCCACCCAAGTTCCACACACCTTCCCATATAGGACAGCTCAGCTCGGTATCATATTCACGCCTTGCAAGACATCAACATACTACAAACTCGAGGTGTCTTGCGAGGTATTATTACATGAAATCAGCTCAGCTCGGCACCAGCATGCAGATCCAGGTCAGATAAAATTTCAGCCAGGATCAACGATTACTACACACAAAGTGTGCTATCTTCGCACCTCATCCCATCCTCATGTGCCGAAAAACTCCCTCATCGGTTTCGATGCGTCTGCATTATCAATGCCATCTCAAAACTTCGCTCTGCGTCCGCACTCCTTTCCCCAACACC
>JAABUP010008320.1_pt1 | contig 13299 bp, 7 predicted proteins | sample 5559201 | NCBI WGS metagenome assembly JAABUP01 (sample SAMN10711887, study PRJNA513373) | rock metagenome | isolation source: Antarctica rocks | place: Antarctica | reverse complement strand
CCTAAGGCTATTGTGTTGACGCGTCAGAGAAGTCGCTAGCAAAGGTGTTGCAGGTTTGCAGAAGATATGAAGAGGATATGTGGATGGGCTGAGATGTATGGATTTGCAGTAGAAGTGAATTATCAATATATGAAGCTAACCGAGAACAGTAACGTATCTTTCAACAACAACGTCGACTTAAATCCAGGATTCTGTGGCGCTACACATCATCGACGTATGAGAGCGATCAAGTACGATCCAATGTAAAGCAGCAGTGAAAAACCAGTAAGCATTCCAACATCCTTATCCGGCAGTCTCTGGTCGATGGCGAAGCCCTAATCATGTGCATCTTGCGGCGAATTGCTCCTACCATGGTCAGAGTTGAAGTGAACAGTTGCTGCTGGTTTAGGAGGTACGCCCAAGTTGAGTGAAAATACATAATGAACATGTAGCCGATGCAACGTTAACATTGACTGGCATGTTCCAAACGTCTATCATGGACACACAACTCCAAACTCCGGTCGAGGAGGACATCGACCATCTCGGATTTGTGGTGTAGCACTTAGCTATGAGTTATCCATGTGTGAAGAGGTAATGAGAAACAATATCACGTACTAGGGCCAACTTCTCGCACAAGGCTCATAGAACAGCGATGGCTCAAGACGAGGTTCTCACAATCACCGGGTAATTCTTGGAAAAAAATCTGACCGAAGCTGGGTTGCAAACTGATATACCTTTTAACGCCCCTGACTGTCTGCTATTTACAAACTTGGACTCCACCGCTTCATGATTCAACCTCCTTTATCTCTTCAAGTGATCACCACCTAGAATCCGTCTCCCCAAATTCCGACAATACTCATAAGGAACCCCGCTCCTGCGATTCCGGTCCGGACCATCTGCGCAAATTGAAACCTCTCCATCCCCTGCCTAACCATCTCGCCGTTTACACTGCCCTCTTCACCCGTTTGCCGTAACTTGTCCTCATCATGCCTTAGCACAAAATCAACACCACCACTCAAGGCGACAGTCAACGCTGTCCATAAGAGATAGGGATGTCTTCCGCGCCGAGGCGATAAACCGAATGCGAAGAGTAATGACGTAGTGGAAATGGCACTGAGCGCTCGTAGATGATTCTTCGCAAGCGTTTGTAGGCGGAGGAAGGTGTGATGGGCTGTTATTGCCGACGGCAGTGCTAGAAGTGAGGGCAGTGTCTGAGTTGATAGTGTATAGGAGACGCCCTGGGAAGAAGTTATCAGTCGTTGCCTAGTATGGCTATGGATTACTCCATGTGAGGATAGGGAGGGTAGCGACGGATGGACGATATACCGTTAGGAGGCCTAGACTTATGGAGCCAACGAATTTTGAGATTGCTATTGTTGTTCGAGACATGATTTGACTTCTCTTGATTGTTTTCAAGGAGCGGTGATGAGGAGAGTGCGTCTGATGATGTTTGGCGCCGTGGTCTTCGCGAAAGGTCGGCGTAACGTCCGCCAATCACCGTACGATCTCTGCAAGGGCCAATGCGGTGCCCGGGCCGCGACACAATCACCGTGTCGGAAATGGATGAGCCCTATACCTCTGTCGTCTGGGAGAACCACAATACAATCATAATAATGCCGCAGTGACTACTGTCTCAAGCCCGCAAATGAAGAAACGCCCACGTGACCAGAAGCCCAGGCGACGATGCCTCGGTACATTTACTCCCCCAGTTTTACGGCCGTAGCTTCTTCACACGAGGGACGGCAAATGTCTAAGGTTGGCGCTCTTCTTTTCTTGCTGTCATCACAATCTTGTTTCCAGTCGCAACGATCTAACAGGCACTCGGGTCTTACAAGTTTCTTTGAGTTCTCCAAAGATGCCATTGGCAAAGGACGAGTTCCTTAGCGACGTATGGAAGGACGGCATATTTGGTAACCTCCAGCAGCGTGCCGTCCTGACGAGCTGGATCTGACGAGATTGACATAGACAACAAGGTATTGTTCTGTACAGGTGGCGCAGGCACCATATGTAGCGCTCAAGTCAGAGCACTCGTATATCTTGGCGCAAATGCATGCATCGTGGGACGCAACGTCGAGAAGACAGAAGGGATGGCCAAAGATATCGCTACAGCACGAAAAGGGGCAAAGGTGTTAGGGATCGGGTCCGTCGATGTCAGGAAGGTTGCGAGCTTGCAGGACGCGGTTGAGAGATGTGTTAAGGAGCTTGGAAGTGTGGACTTTGTGATGTAAGTTACGACTCTCATCAGGCCGCAGCAAGGATCCAGTGTCCAGAGCTAGGCGGGCTAACCACTACAGTGCCGGTGCTGCTGGAAATTTCCTTGCCCCTATCACGCAGTTGAGTACCAATGCTTTCAAGAGTGTGATGGATATCGACGTCCTCGGCTCCTACAACACCGTCAAAGCTACGCTACCACACCTTTTAGAATCCGCTGCCAAGTACAGGACAGATGGCAAGGCTAGTCAGTCTAGAGTTTCGTTTGGCTACTTACACGGAAAGAGCATACTAACAAACCCTAGCTCTTGCCTCGGGTACCGGCGGGAGGATTATCTTCGTCAGCGCTACGATTCACTACACTGGCCTACCGCTCCAATCTCACGTTGCGGTCGCCAAAGCAGGTGTTGATGCCCTAGCTAATGCTCTTGCTATTGAGCTGGGTCCTAGAGGAGTGACCTCGAATATAATTGCGCCCGGTCCAATCGGCGGTACCGAAGGAATGGAGAGATTGGCTCGAAACGAAGATGTTCCAGCTGCAATGAGACAAGTGCCAATGGGCCGATACGGCACGGTGAAGGAAATTGCCGATGCGACAGTGTACTTATTTTCGGACGCCGCAAACTATGTCAACGGCGCGGCGCTGGTTGGTAAGATTAACTTCTTGACTAGAGCGAAAAGGGTTTCATTGATACTGATGTGCTTTAGTTGACGGAGCGGCGTGGCGGACACATGGAGCGGACCCTGGTGCCAGCTTCAAGTATCCCGAATTCTTATTGACTGATGAGGCTGTTGCCGGCGTAAAGGGAGGGAAGAAGGCGAAGCTATAGGTGTCTTATGTCTACAACGTATTAGCCTACAGGACGAGTCATGAGTCTTGCGCTTAGGGCTCTGGCAATCCCTCCGTCCATTTGCTTCTCAAATTCATGCTAACGGAATCAGCACATGGGAATTTTCATCCGGTATTTGTTCTTCATTCCCAGGCTTCGGGACAATGTCCATCATCAGTGAAGGTTTGTAACCTATTACCATTACCAATCTAGAATTTCACCTCAACGGGATAAACCGCTGCCAAATTTGGATAGTCTTGTGCCAAGCACTCCCCTTGCCCGCCCCACGAAAGTTATGCAGGCAGCAATAATAATGTACGAAAGTACCACGGCACGCGGGTGACAAAATAAGTGGCAGCGCGCAAACCCCGCACCACTAAATTTATATACGCAACTGTTTGAATTACACAACGCAAAGCTATTCAGAATCACTAGAGCTGACCGTTTCCTGCGCCGCAAATTGCCTCCCTGAGTCCTTTACGTCTTTAAGTCTTTGCGGCATGCTTCTGATCCTTCTATTCACGAAATGGGGCGTGACCTTCATATCTCACGCCTTCTGAACAATTCCACGAGTTGTATAATCATCTCAATGTGGATATTTACGTAGCTCATCCTTTGTGGGCTGCCACACGTTCTCAATTGGCGATAGATCAGGTGAGTTTGCGCAGTTAAAATAGGATTTCAGCTTATTCTCCTCTTTTCATTTACGTATAATGTTCGATTTGCCTGTACCATGGCCGGAATTGTCATCCTCTTCGAGCACAAAGTCGTCCCCTCGCTGGATTCACAATTTAATGATTGAATTGAGGATTTGATCTCAATAGTCTGAAAGCGTCATCTTCCCATTCATATTTCCTGAGATCTCATAGAATTGAATTATTGATTTGAAATTGTATCCTATAGCAGCCCACGCGTGAACTTTCTTTTTTTCTGTCTCTCTAGGGCCTTCTTCTCGCTGTATACAGTCCGGACAGTAGCGTTCTTCAGGCTTTCTGATTATATAGAGGGGGCTTTGTACCCCATAGCCGTAGTGAACCTCATCGGAAAAGCGTACTCTATATCAATCTTTAGGCTCTGGATATCTCTCCAACATGACTTCAGTGTATGATTTCCTTCTTTCTGCGGATTTATCTGATTGCCAACCCTTTTGACAGGCAATACACTTCCTATAGTCCATAGATCCCATTGTACGTTTGATTGTACGCCAGCTGCAGTCAAGGCCGACCTCATATCTCAATTGCTGTCACGTTAAAGCGCGTGCGGCAATACCCTCCTCTTGTAGAATCCACTTCATTTCCCGTATAGAGTTGGCGTCGATAAGGGGTTTACAGCCTTGTGTTTCTAGATGCGTAGGATCATTGTGGAGACGCCGGTAAGGAGCAGATTCGCGTATAATTCAATAGCCAGTTCGCTGAGGAACGCGGTAATAGCGAAAGAGAGTATTCCTAGAGAATGGTATAGTGTGAGCGTCGTTGAATCGTACAATCTCTTGAATTGCTGCACGGGTAGGAGTAGGCCAGTGTTGCTCCCCTACACACTGTGAAGGGAGAGAAGGAGGCGTACAAGGTCTTATAGTATCGACCGAGGCGTTACGTTGACGTCGATTTGGGAGATTTGGCATAATTATACGTATATAGGAGATACAGCGGTGCAATTCAAGCAGTTGCGTATATAAATTTAGTGGTGCGGGGTTTGCGCGCTGCCACTTATTTTGTCACCCGCGTGCACGGCTAATAGGAATTCCCATTCAGAGTGACGGCATCACGCCTCCATCATGCCGATCCGGCGCCGATAAATCCACTCTAAGTTAGGAAACGCTCCGGTCACCAATCTGGTCTTCCTCCAAACTGCCTCCAGCGTAATTTGGCTCGCAGAGCTATCCAGCTTGCCTGCAGATCCACAATTCAGCTTGGAATACTACTCGAGTACAGTCTTCGGGATAAACTTAGAATTTGTAATGATGCTTGCACTCTTGGCGTACTAATGAAGATTACCTTGGCGTGTATACAAAGCTGACAGCTGGCCTCCAGCACTATCACTGTCGCTCGCTTCCATTCAGTCAGCCCGCTTTGCTACTGGTCGTAGTATTTGTCACAGAGGCTTTTGCAGCGGTCCGTAATTGTGTGGGGGCCAAATGCACAGTGGCATTATGCCATGAATCACATCAACTTCTAGAACAGGCTATGCTACATCCATGTCATGAACTGCTTGACAGGGCGCAGCCAGCTTCTGCAACTTTTAGGTGCGATGGTCTGCTCTTCTCTTTCAGTTGCAATCCATTCCATATGTTTGTGATCTTGTGAATCAGAGCCTCTAAGGCTGTTTGGACGCCATGGAACGCGTCAAGTATGGTGAATTGCTGGTTCATGACCCACGCAATCAAGCCGGTCTAGAAGTCAGACCTTTCAACGATGGGCTTCAAGTCGCGCCACCAGACCCAGCTGGCCTTGAGGTGAGGCCTGGACACGGTCTTATATTGTCTCGAGATGACGAGAAGATGGTTAAATCAGAGTTCAGCCAGACTGCGCACCGGCCAAGGAAGTGTTGTGGTATGAGCGCGAAGACCTTTTGGATTGTCCTTGTCGTACTAGTGCTGGTCGTGATAGCCATCGTTGTCGGTGCGGGTGTCGGCGCTTCCAAACACTCAGCAAGCTCAACGACGTCTCCACCACCTACCAGTACCACCACCACGAATTCCGCCTCTGCCACACCTGACACCGGTGGTTGCAAGGATGGAACGACTTACATCTCGAGCAACAATACACCATTCAAAGAAGTCTGCAACACAGATTTCAGCGTTAGCAAAAGTTATAACACTTCTGCCGCTGATTGGAACTCGATATCGAACGTGGCCACTTTTCACGGCTGCATGGATGCATGTGCGCTGGACAGAAGCCAAGGTCTCGTCATTGCCGATGTCACAGGAACGTGCCTCAGTGTCACCTGGGTCTCAAGTCCAGGTAGTTTTGGAGACTGTTATATGAAGAACATGACAGCATTGATAGGAAGTTCCAACAAAACAGCTCAAATGATGCACGCGGTGCCCAGAGCGCAGATGGGACTCCAGTCGGCTAACATCATTGGGCTACCCTCTTGGCGTTGAAGCCCCTCCAGATGCGACCACGAGCTCTATACACGTCGCATTAGAGAGCATGCAGCCGTCTTCAGCTGTGGACCAACATGAATGATACGGTCAGCAGTATGACTCACGGCTTCTATCGACTGCAGAAAAGCAACAACCGGAACAGCCTCATTTGGTTCCAACCACTGCTTATACTTCTAACGGCACACCACGTCAAGAGGGAGTCTTCGAGCATCGCCCAAATGGCTCACACCCTGCAAGGCCAGCTAAGAATCATAAGGTCTAAGGTCTTGCTGCTTCTCGCATGCGTGCACACTGGAGGGAAAATTTCCGGACAGTCAGGGCTACATCTCGAGCTTTCACCGGAGATATGTTGCTTGACTCGTAGCACTGCGGGACTCCCACTACCTAGATACCCACACCTTTGAGTTTAGCAGGGGAACATCGAAGAGCCCTAGACTTATGGATCCAGGCGGTTGAGGAGGTATTTTGACTGGAATGGCTATTTACATTGCAGATGGGCTCATATAAAAGCCCCAAATCTTACTCATGAAAAGAACGTTCACGATTATAGGCGTATTGCAGTGGTGATGTGCACCATGATCCCAAGTTGAAATTACGGTTTCCAACTTGAGCGACCAATAGGACATCCTGCCAGAGAGTGAATTAAACGAAATAAGTTATTAAGACATGCATTTTAGACTTATAATCTGTCAAAACAAAGATGGTCGAACAGTATAGAACAGAAACTTGATAATTGTGCATTACTTACTTAATTATGATGTGTGTGCATAAGGTATGTCCTCTAGTAGTGAGTTACGTGACTGAGCAGCACATGCCAGAAACAGTCTGCAAACAACAGATGATTCAGTCTTTACACTCACTATTTCTAATAAAGACATGTCTGATCAGTCTTCCCTTACTCTGAAGAAGAGAGAAGGTGTATCTGACAGTTGGACAGTAAGTAGAGTTCAGATTCTCTGATATGATTAATGTCTAACAGCGTCATTCAGCCTGAGTCCACAGACAATTTTGATTACTTTGATCAGATGTCACTAGGAGTAAAAAACGGCGAAAGACTGAAACTCCTGACAACTCTCGCAGAATTTGTCTCTCTTCTCGAAAAGCGCGGTGTGGATGGCCCGCGTCGGAGCTCGACGGGATGTGGTCATGAAACGAGTCCATCGTGAGCTGATCGATCAGGACAGTACGGCTATATCAAATGATCAACAACTTCGCTCCCACCTCCGGACACTCCAGGTTGAGATTATCTCGCTCTGCCGCCCAAGCATACAAAAACACCGAAATATTGTCGACCTAGTTGCTTGGGGATATGATTATCCCACTTCTGATTTAACAATGCTGCTTCCAGTCCTAATCATGGAAAGGGCCACTTGCTCTTTACATGAAATCCTGTGTGGAAAGAGAGACTTCTCTCAAGGTTCTCTATCAGTGGAAGTGAGACATCACTTGTGCCTTGACGTCGCAGAAGGCCTGAGCTGTATCCACAGCTGCAACATAATTCATGGAGATGTCAAACCTCAGAATGTACTTGTCTTTGAACAAGACGAACCAAAGGTGCCATATATAGGTAAGTTGAGCGATTTCGGTCTCTGTGTGGCCTTGGAAGAACCTCAAAGTGTGAGCTTCAAGTCCTATTTGGGCACAGAGGGATGGAAACCTCCTGAAGCAAGCTGCTACCAAGCAGAAGTTCATGGAGAATTCTCTCCTGAGCTACTATACAAGAGCGACAGCTTTTCATATGGTCTGTTAGTATTATCGGTTTTGATCACAACTGGGCAGCTGCCATTTGATAACTCGCAGCTACATGAGTATGCACAGCCGTATGAGAGAGCAATTGAGTTGATCCAGGGAGGAGACCATCAAGATCTTCCCCTGTCGTTACAAGCACGATTGGAGGGGCTATGTCGCGCTGTCCTCAAGCTGCGCCCTCGAGACCGCGCTGACATTAGCTCTCAATTGTTAGCAGACCGTAGTCAAAGCTACACCAACTGGTATGACCACTTCTTTCTGCTATTATTGTGATCCTTCACTCACTCATACCACGCATGGCCTGTAGGGTACTCGCCAAAGCCCGGAAGGACGGTGGGAGTGTTGTCATTCCTGGAAGAAAAGTAGCGACTTTGAACCAAGGATACTCGTATTGGTCGACTCTGGATGTGTCACTCCTCAGCCAACTTGAGCAGCAGTATGACTCGCTACGACAGGCCGGATATGACCCAAATTATACGCGCGAAACGTTATTCGGGATGGCAATATCTCAAGCATTCAAAAAACTCCCGGGATTTGAGCATAAAGTTCTAAGATACGTTGTTGCCGCAGCAAGACTGACCTCACTTCCTGCCCAAGGTATCGTGAAAAGACTTTATGAAGCACTTGGTCAATCATGTTCTGCGACTGTTGGCACTTCCCAGATGGAGGACTGGCTTTTCCACGCAGCGTCTACGGGGTCCTCAATTGCAGCCGAGGATTTGGCGAAGATAGATTTAACTCGTTGGCGAACAGCTAGAGCCGAATTCAAAACAAGCGGAGGCTACAATGAGGCGCCGATGGGGACTGCGGGAAAATTCCGGAATGTGGATGTAAAAGAAGCTCGCGATGTCTGTGATCTCAAGGGGGCAGAGTCTTCCGTTGACCTTTGCGGGAACAAATTAATACATATTGCAGCCATGTTCGGGAAGATTGACGTTGTCCACTACCTTGTTGAAGAGAGGGGGGTGTCCATAAACTCGCGCAATGATGCTGGCGAAACAGCACTTTACAAGGCTTGTCTCGCTGGGCAGTTCCACGCTGTGAAAGCACTGGTCAGTATGTCAGCGGATGCCTCGATAACATCACAGCCATTCCAGATATCTTGTTTGCATTGGCTGTTTAATTTCGACCTGCAGCACATCGAACCTGTTGCGAAGCTTCTCGTTTCCAAAGGCGCTCATGTGAAAGCAAGGACTGCTGCCATCATGAACGATAAACAACGCCTGCACATTCCATTCGAACATTTCCCCTTTCACTGGCCGCTCGGAACTCCCTTCCATTGGGCCAGCTTTACTAGATCCATCGAGGCAATGGATGTCCTGCTTAGCTTGGGTGCAGACGTTGACGATCTTGATTCAAACAGCGATGATGAGGCGCAGACGGCACTCGCAATGGCAATGTATCGAGCCGATACCACTGTGGTACGTTACCTGCTGTCGAAAGAATCTGACCCTCGAAGGGTTGATGGCACGGGCCGCAATCCTTTCCATATGCTGGCTATCGAATGGGTTCTTTCGAATAATCTATTTCGACTACCTAAATGTATTCAGTGGTGGGTCTACCATGGTTCGATTGATAAACACTTGGAGGAGGTCTGGAAAGCTGTATTAGCTGTTCAGGAGGCAGGTGGTGCTTTGGACGGTCGAAGAGGGCCATCGATGTCTGAGAACACCGCATTACTCGACGCTGCTGGTACGACGCCAGATGGTGGTCCCGTGGTCGCTTTCCTGAAAGCTGGTGCGAGCGTACAATGTGTGGAAACCTTCAGCGGAAAGCTCCCTCTTCATCTATGGGCCGGCGTTTATAGCCGGAAGTTGGCTTACCAAGACACATACGAACTGGTCTGCCGAGCGCTACTGGACCGGACAGATGACTGGAATGCCAAAGACATACTACGCGGCCACACATTTCTGCACTCCGCAGTTCTTACCCATTGTCAAAAGGATTTCGAGTATTTCGCAAAATTGCTGCTAACGGTTGCTTCAGGCGTCAGTATTGATGTTAGAGACCACAGCGGGGCCACTCCGCTACTACTAGCCCTCAATATGAAGGGGTTCGACGGCGAGGAAGCAGAATCCCGCGTCAATTTTCTGCGCCAGTTTCACCCAAACATAGACGCTCAAGATGACAACGGCCGTGACTTTATCTGGACCATATGTGACAATTACACATGGTCTGACACCAGATGTCTCCGTATGATCAAAAGCCGTTTGGGTTCCTTGGACAGCACGAGTCAACGTCAGATACTTTGTGCTTCCAAGGACAATCAATACCAACAGACTGCGCTCATGCGTGCTGTGCAAAGCGGATTGCGAAGTTGTGTGGAGCTTTTCCTGAGCGTCGATGTGGAAATTAATGATCTCGATAAAAACTGTAACACTGCGTTGGACTTGGCCTTGACTGCCGGAGAAGAGTATCGCCGTAAATACCTAAGTACGTGGTGGTACAATGGTCAGCTGACCGACCAGATGGAACCTCGGAACGCAGAGACTTTGTTTACTCTGACTTTTACGGAAAGCGATCTAGGTGAGTCGTTAAATTATTCGGAATGTGCTCTTTTGAGATAGACGGGAGTCTAATAGTTACAGGGACTTTCACAGTCAACGGGATACAGTTCTCGGAACGTAAGTGTTTCCACGCTTCCCTGTTGATTGTTCACCCGTCATTAATACTCACGTTAGGCGAGAAGTATTTTGCTATACCAATGATCGTTAAAGATCTGCTCACTGCCGGCGCCAAACGGGGAAAGGACTTGACTTTCAAAACTGGCATACATGAAATCCCTGTGCATTGGGATAAAACTTTTGCCGAGATTTCTGAGCTGGGGAGTGCATATGTATTCGGGAAGCAGCCGTTCTACAAACAGTGGAAGATTTTTTATGACTTGATGGATAATGAGTAGTCCAAACATAGAACAAATACGGTTGTTCTCCGTTCCTTACAACTCCACCTGCGAAGGAAGACTGCCCTGTCGGTAGCATTAATGCAATTTTTCACCGAAAAGGAGAGTGAGATCGAGAAAGCGCGAATGTAGGTGTGACAGCAGGCGCAGGACGACTCCCTATGTGAAGAGCGAACCCTTGGAACCTCTATCCCTCACAGCTGTAGCCCCTCCTCAACAGCATCAATCACCAGCTCTTGAAACGTTAGCCCGAGCTCTGTCTGCTGCTTATCGTCCCTCTCCACGCCAAAATCCCCGCGAAGGCATCTCACCACCGCCCGTGTATACTTGCTCCCCATCGCCTTAGGTAGCTCCATCTCCGCCATTTTGACGATAAACTTGTCTCGGATGTCCTCCGGCGTGAGGTATTTCCCGCTATGTTTCGACGCCTCGAGACGAGGCTGGTATCTCTTCGTGACGGTTTTCCCAATGCCCACTTCCAACAACACCACTCCGAGCGCGTAGAGATCGTGCTCTTTGCTGAAATTGGCTGTAGGTTTACCTTGGCGTTCTGGATGTCGGTAGAGGTTGCTCATCATGTCGAACGTGCTGAGGCCGTCGGACCTTCCGAGAGCGGGGCGGGAGAATTCGAACCCTTTTAGATAAGGTACGAATCGTGATGTTTTGGTGGATCTCGACTCATTCGGTGCGTCGAGTAAGGGTGTTGGAAACAACACTATGTTCTGCGAGCGGATGTTCTTGTGGACCCAGCCTGAGCTATGCAGGTTCAAGACAGTTAAGCACAGGCTGTGGGCGAGAAGAAAGCGTTGTTCCAGGGGTAATGCCTCTGCGGGATTCTTAGTTTCGTCCACGCGATCGATGAATGCATGTAATGTGAAGATGTTCTCTAGGACTGTTGTCGACGGCATAGTTGGAAGCTGGAAAATAAATGCCATATGTTCCTCTTCAGGCTGGTCGAGATATCCAATGCAGTTGAACGTGCACAGCACAGGATAAGATCGAGCTAGAATGGAGTCTGCTGAATCCATACCGAACGATGACTTGTAGAGCAAAGCTGCGAGGTTTCTTATTGTCCTTTTCACCAGGTTCGTGCTGTGTAACCGTTGTTCTGCAAGCTCAGAAGGGTTCACATTTGATTGACCAAGGATCGGTTGACGGTAGCTTTTGAATTCTACCACTACATCTAATCCCTCAGGCTCACACTCGGAAAGGAATCGCATCAGTTGCAGGCCTGATTTTGGAGAGGTGTAGGGACTCCCTTCGAGGTGGCCTTGGAGCGGTTCAAGATCGTCGACGACCTGAGATCGGTTCATCACCTGGCGGACGGCAACCTTATCGAGACCAGTTCGCTTTGCCGTCGGACTCTCCCCAAACAACTTCAGACTCTGTAAATCTGCTATTCCGAGCATTGCGAATGAGACGGCCTCCTTGATCTTCTCAATCCAATCTCTGGACTGCATGACGAGACTTGTTAGTTCTGCTTCTTTGAACAAACGTTCGCTTCCAGCTGTGTTCTGGAGGTCTACCGAGAGACCCAAAAGGCCTTTTTCATCTTCCTCTACTTCTAGTCTTCGTTGTCTCTTACCGTGGAGGAAATGCTGGTAAGGAATATAGTATCCGAGCGCGAGGTTACTGTAGGACGAGAAGAGCCTATTAAGATTTTGTAGAACGTCGAAAACCGGCGCAGCATATCTTGAAGGTGTCTCTGGGCGATTCAGAATCCTGCCAACCATCTTTAGGGTACCCCAGATGAGTGCGGAGGGGGACACATCATATTGCACCATAGTGTCGATGGCATTGGCGTATCTTGCAACAAACTCAACAAGTGGCTCAATGCAACGACTCATGCAACGAGTCCGGCTTAGAGAGAAGTGACGTGTCTCCAAAGACCTGACTTCGGTCCAGACATCATGCATTGTCGTATGCTGAAAGTCTTCTTTCTCCTGGCCATCAAGATCCTTGATGTACCTTGAGCGCGGTGTCAAATGGTCGTTCAGACATGATGGCAGCATCAGCAATAACTTCGCTGGTTGCCATACAGATATTAAGCACGCGAGATAAAATTGAGGGTCAATGGTTGGATAACCAAGAAGTAAGTGCGCTAGCCAGCCAAGAAAGTGGTGATATTGATGGGCAGTATTGGATGTATAGAGCTTTGTTTTTGGCCTGATAGCACACCACAGCCCTCCTCAGACGTTTCTGCCTTGCACATCGCTTTCTGTCTGCCTTTTGGCTGCCTTGAGTTGCCTTGAGTTGCCTTTCCTTTGCCTTACCTTTCCCTACCGTGCTCTTGGTTAGCGTCTGGATCAGGCTGAAATATTGTCTGCAAGGCTCAAGGAGCTGCTTCAACATTGAATAATTGCACATGAATAACAGCGACCGGCACCCTTGGAACTACAGTAGGGGCAAAAACTCTGGGCCGAGAGGAAGTTGTTTCGCGAACTTTTTTTTGGAAAAAGTTCAAATTGCAAAAACTGGATTTTGTGTTATACACACACCCACAGATTTTTTCTAAATAGTCT
>JAABUP010008319.1_pt1 | contig 13300 bp, 10 predicted proteins | sample 5559201 | NCBI WGS metagenome assembly JAABUP01 (sample SAMN10711887, study PRJNA513373) | rock metagenome | isolation source: Antarctica rocks | place: Antarctica | reverse complement strand
AGCGCGTCGACGGCGACGTCGTCCAGGCAGGTCACCACCAGGTCGGCGCCGGCCGCGCGAAGGGCGGCCTCGTCACCGACGCGGGCGACGCCCAGCGCTGTCATGGCGCCGGCCTTTGCGGCCTGCACCCCCGACACGGCGTCCTCCACCACAAAGCAGCTCTGCGGCGCGGCCGGGAACTGTTCGGCGACGGCCAGGAACATCATCGGGTGCGGCTTGCCGTGTTCGAAGTCGTTGCCGGACAGGTTGACGTCGAACAGCTCGAGCAGGCTCAGACCGGGCTTGATGAAGTCGTAGACCAGTCCGTGCTCCGCGGCGAAGACGTCCAGGCGGATCTGCTCGAGGAACAGGCCGGCGTTCTTCGACGACGAGGCCGCGGCGACCGGGATGCCTGCCGCCTTGACGGCGAGGATGAAGCGCAGGGCGTCGGGGTAGGCGCGGAACTCACCCGCCTTGATCAGCCGTGTTACCAGCGTCTGCTTGCGGTCGGCGTAGCCGGCGACGCGGCTCTCGGCGTCGGGCACCTGGAAGTAGTCGAGCACCGCGCGGGCACCGCTCATCCGCGGCCTTCCGGACATGACCTGCTGGTAGACCAGCGGGGTGAAGCGCTCGGGTGCATAGCTGCTGAGCTCCCGCACGTCCCGCCACTCGGTGTCCATCAACTCTGCGAACGCCTCCCGCCAGGCGCGTTCGTGCGGCGAGTCGACGAGTACCCCGTCCACGTCGAAGATGGCACCCCGAAACCCAGCCAGGTCCGTCATGCTCGTCTCCCCGACCTCTGCTCGACACCTCGGAAAACCGGCGGGTCTTTCCCGCCCGAGGCAAGGAGCGCAGACAGGGGCGCGCCCCCGGCTTCCTCACCTTCGAGCAGGGTGCACGCGCCGAGCGAGGGGCGCAACCCGGCTCCCGACGACACGACGTCCAGTGCCGGGACGAAATCCCCACCACCGGCGAGCAGCTCGAGCGGCGGGTCGTCAGGGACAAAGGTCACGGCACTGAGCACCTGGACGGCTGCAGCCTCCGGCCTGAGGTTCTCCTTGAGAAACTGGCTCCCCCTCCGGGCCGAACGGTCATGAAGCTTCTGGCCTGCTCAGCGAGGTAGGAGGTAGAAGGTGTCTGAGACCGGCCGCAGTATCAGGCGCGCGCAGGCGAGGCCCGGACCATCACCCGCCCAGTAACCAGCGCACACTTGGTTGATCTGCCGGTCACCGGCGGCGGCCAGGCACATCGGGGTCTGTTGCACCGGGACGGCTGGTAGTAGAAGTAGGCAGTCCCTCCACGAAGGAGCCGCTATGCCTGGACTTAACGCTGCCACCGTGGGGTCCCTGAGCGCGGTTGTTGCCGTGCCTACCTACGACCGAGGTCAGGTCAGCACGGGAATCGTGCACTTTGGGGTTGGGGGCTTTCACCGGGCGCATGAGGCGATGTACGTCGACCGGCTGCTCAACGCGGGGTTAGCGACGACGTGGGGGATCTGCGGTGTCGGCGTGCTCCCCGGTGACAAGCGGATGAAGGATGCCCTCGAGGGCCAGGACTACCTCTACACGCTGGTCATCAAGCACCCGGACGGCGCCCTTGAGCCCCGGGTCATCGGGTCAATCGTCGAGTACCTGTTCGCCCCCGACGACCCGGATGCTGTGATCGAGAAGATGGCGGTCCCTTCGACTCGGATTGTCTCCCTGACCGTCACCGAGGGTGGTTACAACGTCCACCCGGTCACCGGCCAGTTCAACGAGCACGACCCTGACGTGGCCCACGATCTTGAGCCGGACGCGGTCCCGACGACTGTCTTCGGGCTGGTGACCGAGGCGCTGGCGCGGCGGCGTGACCGCGGACTCGCGCCGTTCACGGTCATGTCTTGCGACAACATCGCCGGCAACGGCGACGTGGCCCGCGCGATGTTCAGCGCCTTCGCCCGGCTGCGCGACCCAGAGCTTGGCGAGTGGGTGGAGCACAACGTGCCTTTCCCGAACTCGATGGTTGACCGGATCACGCCGGTGACCAGCGAGCAGGACCGGGCGGTGCTCGCGGAACGGTTCGGTGTCGAGGACGCGTGGCCGGTGGTCTGCGAGCCGTTCACGCAATGGGTCCTGGAGGAGGCCTTCGCAGCCGGTCGCCCACCGTTGCAGGACGCCGGCGTGCAGCTGGTCGACGATGTCGAGCCGTATGAGCTGATGAAGCTGCGCCTGCTGAACGCCAGCCACCAGGCGTTGTGCTACCTGGGCTACCTGTCGGGCTACCGCTACGCGCACGAGGTGTGCCAGGACCCGCTGTTCTCGTCGTTCCTGCTGGCCTACATGGACCGGGAAGCGACCCCGACACTCTCGCCGGTGCCCGGGGTTGACCTGTCGGACTACAAGCACACCCTGATCGAGCGGTTTGCCAACCCCGAGGTCCGTGACACCCTGGCCCGGCTGTGCGCCGAGAGCTCGGACCGGATCCCCAAGTGGCTGCTGCCCGTGGTCCGTGCCCAGCTCGCGAGCGGCGGCGAGATCCAGCGCGCTGCCCTGGTGGTCGCCGCGTGGGCGCGCTACGCCGAAGGTGTCGACGAGCAGGGCGAGGCGATCCAGGTCGTCGACCGGCTCCGCGACGAGCTGATGGCTGCCGCCGGTCGCCAACGCCAGGATCCGACCGCATTCATCGCGAACCGGGAGCTGTTCGGTGACCTGATCGACGACGAGCGTTTTGTCGCTGCCTACACCTGCTCGCTGCGGTCCCTGCACGATCGGGGTGCCCGCGCGACGCTGGAAGCGCTAACGCCCTGACGCGAGCTGCTGGGCGGTGAGCCCACGCACCTCGGCGTAGCGGGAGCGCACCTGCGGCGCGGTCGCCGCCTCGAACACGTCGATGGGGCCGGTTGCCCACTGCGGTGGTTCAGGCTCGCCGGACAGCACCCACGCCGCCTGCCGGGCGACCCCGTCCGCGACGTACTCACCGGGGGCCGGCACCGACACCGGGCAGCCGAGCACTGCCGGTGCGATCTGGCGGAGCGCCGCAGAACGCGCACCGCCGCCGACCAGCATCACCCGGTCGACCGACGCACCCTGGGCGCGTAGTGCGTCAAGCCCGTCGGCCAGGCCGCAGAGCAGCCCTTCGACGGCGGCGCGCGCCAGGTTCGCAGGCGTCGAGGTCGCCAGGGTCAGACCGTGGATCGCGCCGGTCGCATCCGGGCGGTTGGGGGTGCGCTCCCCCTCCAGGTAGGGCACTAGCACCAGACCGCCCGCACCGGCTGGAGCCGACAGCGCGAGGCTGGAGAGCTCCTCGTGGTCCACGCCGAGCAGCCGCGCCGCAGCGTCCAGCACGCGGGCCGCGTTGAGGGTGCACACCAGCGGCAGGAAGTGTCCGGTGGCGTCGGCGAAGCCGGCCACGATCCCGCTGGGGTCGGCGGCTGGGACTGCGGCGACGGCGCAGACCACTCCTGAAGTGCCGATGGACACGACGACGTCGCCGTTGCGGGCTCCGACCCCGAGGGCGGCTGCCGCGTTGTCGCCGGTGCCGGGACCCAGCAGGCAGCCGGCAGATGTGCTGCCGGCCTGTTCGGCGGGACCGAGCACGCGGGGAACGGCCGCATCACGGCCGAGGGCTGCACGCAGCAGGTCGGGGCGGTACTGACCGGTGGCCGGGGACCAGTAGCCAGTGCCGCTGGCATCGCCGCGGTCGGTGACCAGAGCGCCCAGATCCGCGCTGCCGGTGAGCTGCCAGGTCAGCCAGTCGTGCGGCAGGCACACCGCCTCGGTACGGGCCGCGTTGTCCGGCTCATGCTCGGCGAGCCAGCGCAGCTTGCTGACGGTGAATGCCGCCAGTGGGACCGAGCCGACGGCCTCGGCCCACTCTGCCGGTCCGCCGAGCTCCTCGACGAGGTCAGCAGCGGCCTGTGCCGAGCGGATGTCGTTCCACAGCAGCGCGGGCCGGACCACCTCCCCGGCCTGGTCCAGGCACACCATCCCGTGCTGCTGGCCGCCTACCGAGACTGCGGCGACGTCGCCCAGCCCGCCGGCCTGCTGGGTCGCTTGCTGCAACGCGGTCCACCAGGCACCAGGGTCGACCTCGGTGCCGTCGGGATGGGCGGCGCGGCCATGGCGCACAAGTGCTCCCGTCCCGGCGTCGCGGACGACGACCTTGCACGACTGGGTCGAGGAATCAATCCCGGCGACCAGCGTCACGTCACACCTCCAGCACAGTCACAGTCACAGTCATGGTCATGGCCACGGTCAGGGCCATGGTCAGGGCCACGGTCAGGGCCACACGATGCCGGCCTTGCCGCCTTCACCGCGGTCGGCGACGGCATACGCGGCGTGGGCATCAGCGAGGGGATGGCGGTCGGTGACGACAGCTTCGGGGTGCAGGCCCCACCGGTCCAGGCGGTCCAGCAGCTCGGCCATCCGCCAGGTGGAGGACACCCACGAGCCGTGGACAGTGAGCTGACGGTGGATCAGCTCTTCACTGACGTCGATGGTGAGCCGGCCGCCTTCACCGACCAGAGCCACCCGGCCCCACCTACAGGTGTGATGCAGAGCGCTGCGCTGCGCGGCTGGGTTGCCGGAGCAGTCGACAGCCACCTCGGCGCCGTCGCCGAGGATCTCCCTGAGCTCGTCGTCGTGGTCGCCGGTCAGCGGCTCGTCGACGGCGCCCAGCTGCATCGCCAGGTTGCGCCGCACCGGGTTGGGGTCGGTCCCGACGACGATCGATGCTCCCATTGCTCTAGCGAGCATGCCGGCGGCGAGCCCGACCGGGCCCAGCCCGGTGATCAGTACCTGGTCCCGACCGGAGACACCGGTCCGGCACAGCGCCTCGTACGCCGTTGCGAAGCCGCAGGCGACGCACGCTCCGTCGAGGAAGCTCAGCGAGTCCGGCAGCAGGAGCAGGTCACGTTCCTCGGCGAGCAGCAGGTCCGCGTGGCCGCCGTCGCGCTGCCAGCCGTAGGCCGCTCGGGCGGGTGACTGGCAGCTGATCTGGTAGCCGCGGCGGCACTGCTCGCACTGGCCGCAGCCGCTGATGTGGTAGACGACGACGCGGTCGCCTGTCCGCAGGCGGCCGACGTCCGGCCCCACCTCCACGACCTGCCCGCAGGGCTCGTGGCCGGCGATCACGCCCCGGTAGGCCTCGGGTCCTTCGCCCAGGTGCTCGCGGTAGATCGCCCGCAGGTCGCTGCCGCAGATCGTGGACGCCCGCATGGCGAGCACCACCTGCCCCCGGCCCGGGGTGGGGTCCGGGACGGTGCGAAGCTCGACCCGGCTACCGCCAGGCAGGTACGCGGCGCGCATCAGCTCTGCGGAGCCACGATCGCCTTGACCGCGGCTGGGTCCTGCCGGGAGGCGGTCAGTGCCTGCTCGACCTGCTCCAGCGGGTAGGTGCCGGTCACCAGGCGGTCGAGGTCGACGCGGCCGGCGGCGACGAGCGCGATCGCGGCCGGCCAGGTGTTGGCGTAGCGGAACGTGCCGGTCACCTCCAGCTCCCGTTCTTGTACTACTGCCAGCGGCAGCGCGATCTCGTCGCCGCCCATCCCGACCAGCACCGCCCGCCCGGCCCGGTCCAGGGCGCGGATCGCCTCGCTGATGACCGGCGGGTACCCGGAGCACTCCAGCAGCACCTGCGGCGGGCGGTTCAGGTGGCCGAGCTGGGCGGTGCGGGCGTCAAGGACTGTGCTGGCGCCCAGCTGTTGGGCGAGGGCGAGCCGGGCGGGGTTGACGTCGGACACGACAACCTCGGTGGCGCCCGCGGCCAGCGCGACCTGCAGGCAGACCAACCCGATCGGTCCGGCGCCGGTGATCAGCACCCGTGAGCCGGCGGTGACCCTGCCCTTGCGGCACGCCCAGATCCCGACCGAGAGCGGCTCGAGCAAGGCCGCGGCGTTCTCGCTGACGCCATCGGGTACGGGGTGGGCGAACGCGGCGTGCACCGCGACGAGCTCGGCGAACGCACCGTCGACCGGCGGCGTCGCGAAAAAACGCATGGCCGGGCACAGGTTGTACCGCCCGGCCAGGCACTGGGGGCAGCTCAGGTCCGGTACGCCCGGTTCGATCGACACCCGCTGACCGACCGGCGGCCCCAGCGTTCCCGCGCCGGTTTGCACGACGACACCAGACGCTTCGTGCCCGAGCACCAGCGGGGCGTCGAGAACGAACCGGCCGATCCGCCCGTGCTCGTAGTAGTGGGTGTCCGAGCCGCAGACTCCCACCGCCTGCACCCGGACCAGGACCTCACCCGGCCCGGGCTGAGGGGCCGGGCGGTCCTCGATCCGCAGGTCTCCTGCACCCACCAGCACCGCAGCCCGCATCAGAGCACCGCCGGGGGCTCGCTCACTTCACGGCGCCAAGGGACAGGCCTTGCACCAGCTTGTCCTGGGCCGCGAACCCGGCGATGATCACCGGCAGGGACACCACGACGGCTGCTGCGCACACCTTGGCCAGGAACAGCCCCTGGCTGGTGACGAAGCTGGTCAAAAACACCGGGGCGGTCGTCGCGACGGTGCCGGTGAGCACCCGGGCGAACAGCAGCTCGTTCCAGCTGAAGATGAAGCAGATCAGCGAGGTGGCGGCGATCCCGGGCAGTACGACGGGGGCGATGACCTGCCGCAGGGTGCGAGTCAGGCCGGCGCCGTCGAGGGCCGCGGCCTCCAGCATCTCGACGGGAACTTCGGCGAGAAACGAGCGCATCATCCACACCGCGATCGGCAGGTTCATCGACGTGTACAGCACGATGAGCAGCCAGATGTTGTCCAGCAGCTTGGTGTTCTGGGCGAACAGGTAGATCGGCAGCAGGCCCGCGACCACGGGCAGCATCTTCGTGGACAGGAAGAAGAACATCACGTCCGTCCACTTGCGCACGCGCCGGATCGACAGGGCGTAGGCCGCCGGGATCGCTAGCAGCAGGACCAGCAGGGTGGACACGATGCTGGCGGTCGCCGAGTTCAGCAGCGGCGGCCACGGGCTGGTCCCGCCGCTGAAGAACTCCCGGTACCCGCTCAGGGTCAGCGGCGCGGCCAGGGAAGGAGGGTTGGTCGCGGCCGCCGTCTCGCTGTGCAGCGAGGTCAGCACCATCCACAGCACCGGCAGCACGAACAGGATGCCGATGACCCAGGCCAGCACGCCGAGCAGGGTGCCGCTGCGCTGCGGCTTCTTGCGCCGGGGGGTCCCGGCGGTGGTGCGAGTGGCCGGGATGGGCGCGACGTCGGTAAGCGAGCTCATCAGGCGGTCTCCTCCTCGAACAGGCTGGACACGGTGCGCAGCGCCAGAGTGGCGATGACGATCGTGCCGATCACGACGATCACACCGGCCGCCGACGCCCGGCCGTAGTCATGGGCCTGGTAGAAGGTCTGGTAGGTGGTGTACGGCAGGTTGGCGGTGCCCAGCCCACCGGAGGTGATCGTGAACACCGCGTCGAAGTTCTGCACCACGTAGATCGAGCCGAGCAGACCGCCGAGCTCGAGGTACTGCCTCAGGTGGGGGAAGGTCATGTACCGGAAGACCTGCCAGGGGCTGGCGCCGTCCATCCGGGCCGCCTCGATGACATCCAGCGGCCGGCTCTGCAGCCCGGCCAGCAAGATCAGCATCATGAACGGCGTCCACTGCCAGATCAGCGCCGTCTCCACGGCAATCAGCGGATTGTTGCTGATCCAGTCCGGCTGCGGGGGGCTGTTCGAGCCGAACAGGTGCCACAGCGAGGTCAGCGCCCCATTGAGCAGGCCGTACTCGGGGTTGTAGAGCGCGTGCTTCCACAGCAGCGCCGCAGCGACGGGCACCACCAAAAACGGGGTGATCATCATGGTCCGTACCGCGCTTCGCCCGAGGAAGGCACGGTCCAACAGCAGCGCGATGATCATCCCGAGGAGCAGGCTGATCAGGACCACGGTGACGGTCAGCAGGATCGTGGTGACGACCGCGTCGCGCATTGCGATATCGGTGAACACCCGCCGGAAGTTGGCCAGACCGGCGAACCCCCGCTGGCCGGGGTAGTAGGCGTTCCAGTTCATGAACGAGATGACGAGGGTGACCACGAACGGCAGCTGCGTCACGACGATGAGGAAGATCAGCGCAGGCAGCAGCGGGGCTCGCCGGGCCCAGTCCGACGAGCGCCGCAGGGTGCGGACTCCCGGTTGCGCCGGCGCCGCACGCCGGCGTGCGGCCGGCCTTTCCACGACGGCGCTCATAGCGCCACCTCCTGTTGGGTCAAGGAGCGGGCCGCCTGGGCGAGGGCGGGAGCAGCAGCGACGCGGGCGGCCTGCGTGAGTACGCGGCCGGTCACTGTGACTGCCGGGAGCGGTAGCGCTCGGCCACGCCCTCGGCGAGCTGCTGGCCGCGGTTCAGCGCGCTGCTCACGCTCTTCTTGCCGCTGATCGCCGAGCTGATGTCCTGGGAGACTGCGGTGCCAAGGTCGGGGAACTCGGGGATGTCGACGAACTGGATTCCGAGCGCCGGGCGGGGCTGCACTCCAGGGTTGCGCGGGTCGGCTGCTTCGATCGCCTTGCGGGTGGGCTCGGCGAACGCCGACGCAGCCTGCACGTAGTTCGGGTTCTGGTAGGTGGACTCCCGCTTGCCAGAGGGCACTTTGGACCAGCCGAGCTGGGAGCCGACGAGCTGCTCGTACTGCTTGCTCGACGCCCAGGAGATGAACTTCCACGCGTTGTCCTTGTGGCTGCTGGCCTGCTCGATGCTCCAGGACCAGGCGTAGAGCCAGCCGGAGCTGGCGGTTTTCACCACCGGCGCCGCGGCGTAACCGATCTTGCCTTTCACCGGTGAGCTGGCACCTTCCAGCGACCCGGCGGCGGAGGTGGCGTCATACCACATCGCGGCCTTGCCCTGCTCGAGGTTGTTCAGGCACTCGGTGAACCCGGCCTGGGAGGCCCCGATCTCACCGTGATGGCGCACCAGGTCGACGTAGAACTGGGCAGCAGACTTAAAGCCCGGGGCGTTGACCTGCGCCTTCCAGTCGGCGGTGAACCAGGTGCCGCCGAACGTGTTCACCACGGTGGTCAGCGGCGCGAAGATCTGCCCCCAGCCGGGCTCGCCGCGAAGGCAGATCCCCGCCATCCCGGGCTGGGCCTTGTCGACCTTCGCGGCGATGTCAGCGACCTGCTGCCAGGTCGGTTTGGCCGGCATCTGGATGCCCTTAGCGGCCAGCACGTCCTTTCGGTACATCAGGAAGGAGGACTCGCCGTAGAACGGCTCACCGTAGATCTTGCCGTCCTGCCCGCTCAGGGACTGGGTGAGGGGCTTGAGGACGTCCGCCTGGTTGAAGGCGGTGTCGCTGGCCAGGTAGCCGCTGAGCGGTGCAATCCACTTGCTCCGGGCGTAGATCGGGATCTCGAAATTGCTCAGTGACGCGACGTCGTACTGCCCGGCCTGGCTGGAGAACTCCTGGCTGATCTTGTCGCGGACGTCGTTCTCCGGCAGCACCGTGTAGTTGACGCGGATGCCGGTCTGGGCCGTGAAGTTCTTGGCGGTCAGCTGCTGCAGGTCGACCATCTGCGGGTTGTTGACCATCAGGACGTTGATGCTGTTGCCGCCACCTCCGCCACCTCCGCCACCGCCCCAGCCGGCGGCGCAGCCACTGGTCAACGCGACCCCGGCGAGGGCGATCGCGATGCGTCGAACGGGTGGCACAGCGCGCACTGTCGCCTCCTGGCACCCGGATGCAACCGCGTCGTTGCGGTCGCATCCCTCGGGTATTCGGACCGCAGTCTGGCGTTGCCGGTCTCGCGTGGTCAATACTCAACGCGACAATGGGCCGCCGGGTGCTCATATGAGCAGGAAGCGGTGAACCTGTGAACGATGCCGCCGCACCGGCTCATCTCGTGCTGACCGCTACGGTGGCACGCCGCTACTACCTCGACGACCGTTCCAAGGTCGAGATCGCCGAGGAGTTCGGGCTGAGCCGCTTCAAGGTCGCCCGGCTCCTCGACAGCGCCAGAGCAAGCGGACTGGTGCAGATCGAGATCGGATACCCGGGCGGGATCGACGTGCAGCGCTCAAGCCGGCTGCAGGAGGCCTACGGACTGCGACATGCGATCGTCATCGACTCGCACGACGACCACGCCGCCGCCCTGCGCCAGCACCTGGGCGAAGCGTCGGCGCAGCTGCTGAGCGAGATCATTACCCCGGCCGACGTGCTCGGTCTCGCCTGGGCTCGTTCGGTGAGCGCGATGGCCGGTGCCCTGAGCCGGTTGCCGGCGATTCCGGTTGTGCAGCTGACGGGCGCACTGTCCCGCCCCGACGCCGACGACAGCTCGATCGAGGTGGTGCGCAAGGTGGCTCGGGTCTCGGGTGGACCGGCGTACTTCTTCTACGCCCCGCTCATCGTGGGCGATGCCGTCACCGCACGGGCCCTGCGGCGTCAGCCTGAGGTCGCCCGTGCCTTCGACCAGCTGCCATCAGTGACCAAGGCCGTTGTCGGCATCGGACTCTGCGAGCCTGGGCAGTCAACCGTCTACGACGCCCTCGACGAGCGCGAGCAACAGGGGCTGCGCCGCCTCGAGGTCTGCGCCGATATCTCCGGAATCCTGCTGGATGCGGACGGCGGCCCCGTGCACGCCGAGCTCAGCGACCGGATCATCGGTGTTGACGCAGCCCAGCTGCGTTCCGTACCCGAAGTCCTCGCCATCGCCTACGGGCAAGCCAAGGCTCCCGCCGTACGCGCGGCGCTCACCAGCGGGCTCGTCAATACCCTGGTGACTGACGCAGCCTTGGCTGACATCCTCCTCACCAGCCCTGACCCTGTTCCGTGAGAGCCAGCCCGAACGGAACCGACCCAGAGGTCCCGCTGGCCGGTGGCACAACGAACCGTGGACTGGTCGTCCGGCTGGGTGCGACGGTCCGCCGCCCGGCGCGCCCGACCTCCTCGGCCACCGCAGCCCTGCTCCAGCACCTGGCCGACGTGGGGTTCACGGGAGCCCCGCGCCCGCTGGGCATCGACGCCGAGGGGCGCGAGATGCTCTCCTACATCCCTGGGATCGCGGTGACGCCGCCCTACCCCAGCTGGGCACTGACCGATGAGGCGCTGACCAGCGTCGCGCGGCTGCTCCACCGCTACCACGAAGCGGCAGCCACGTTCGACCCCGCCCCGCACAGCTGGCCGCCATCACCCCCGGCGCCGTTCGGCACCGGACCCGTCGCCCACAACGACCCGAACTTGGACAACGTCGTGTTCCGCGGCGGACAAGCTGTCGCCCTGATCGACTTCGACCTCGCCAGCCCCGCCGCCCCGGTATGGGACGTCGCCGCCGCCGCCCGACTCTGGGTGCCATTGCGCCCGGACAACGCCATCGGCGACTCCCGGGCCGGCCGAACGCTGGTCCGGCTGCGCCGCTTCGTCGACGCCTACGGCCTCGTCGGAGCCGATCGTGACCTGGTCGTCGACGCCGTGACGTCCAACCACGACTGGAGCTACGACATCGTCGGGCAGGGAGCGGCGGCCGGCCGGCCCGGCTTCGCCGAGTACTGGACGCAGCAGACCGCAGCCCGAGCCCAGCTGACGCGGCAGTGGTATTCGCAAAACGACCAGCGCCTGCGAGCGGCCCTCGCCTGACGGCCTTCACGCGGCTGGGGGCGAGGGGTCAGCTCCCGCCCAGGCCGGCCGGCTAGTCGCCGAGGCGCTGGCCCGTCTCGATGGAGAACATGTGCAGATGGCCCTGGTTAGGCGCCAGGTGGACCACCTGCGCCGCCGCGGGCGGGTGCCGGCCGTCGACCCGGACCATGACCTCGTGCCGCACGCCGTTGACGTCGGCCGACCCGTAGATGTACGCGTCGGCGCCCAGCTCCTCCACCAGGTTCACCGTTGTCGGGATGCCCTGGCCGGCCCCTACAAGGTCCATGTCCTCGGGGCGGATCCCGACGGTGATCCGCCGACCGCCGGCACTGGCCTTGGCGGCGACGTCGCGCGGGACGGGCACGCTGAGCTGCCCGAAGCTCAGCGCGTCGTTGACGACCGGCACCTCCAGCAGGTTCATCGCCGGAGAGCCGATGAAGCCGGCTACGAACACGTTGTTGGGGTGGTCGTACATCCGCCGGGGGGCGTCGACCTGCATCAAGATGCCGTCCTTGAGCACGGCGACGCGGTCGCCCATCGTCATGGCCTCGACCTGGTCGTGGGTCACGTAGACCGTGGTGACCCCCAGCCTGCGCTGCAACGCGGCGATCTGAGCCCGGGTCTGGACCCGCAGCTTGGCGTCAAGATTGGACAGCGGCTCGTCCATGAGGAACACCTGCGGACTGCGGACGATGGCGCGACCCATCGCCACCCGCTGACGTTGCCCACCGGACAGCGCCTTGGGCTTGCGCTCGAGGAACGGCTCGAGGTCGAGGATCTTGGCTGCCTCCACGATCCGCTCCCGGATCTTTGTCTTGTCCTCGCCGGCGATCTTCAACGCAAAGCCCATGTTCTGCGCAACCGTCATGTGCGGATACAGCGCGTAGTTCTGAAACACCATGGCGATATCGCGGTCCTTGGGCGAAACGTTGGTGACATCACGGTCCCCAATCCGGATCGCCCCCTCGTCGACGTCCTCCAAACCGGCAAGCATCCGCAACGACGTCGACTTCCCGCACCCAGAAGGCCCGACCAGGACGAGGAACTCCCCGTCCCCGACGTCGATGTTCAACTTGTTCACCGAGGGCTTGTCCGCCCCCGGATACACGCGCGTGGCCTCGTCGAACGTGACAGTTGCCATGACCGATCCCCTCACCGGCAGGAACGTGCCGGACGATCCGAGTTGCGGGTTCCTGGCACCCCCGCGGGCGCCAAGCTGGTGGGCGTCACCCAATCACCACACGACCACCGTGGCAACGGTGCCGTTTCTCGAAGCGCCGGTGGTAGGTCACGCAGCAGCGCAGCGAAACGCTAAGCTACGGCTGGCTCCGCTGGAAGTGCTCGGTTGGGACCAACCCGACCCGCCAACCCGGAGATCACACCCATGTCTCCGCAGGCGCTCCACCAGCACGACGTGACCTGCCCGCACCATGGAGCACCTGGACGGCTAGGCGAGGTGTGGAGCGACCCAGGGGTTACGACCGCAGCCGCCACAACCTCGACCGGCACCCGACCTACCTGCTGGCCGCCACCTCCGGCGAGCGGACCCCTCGTCAACGCCCTGAGCAGCACGGTCAACAAGTCAGGTACGTTCCCCTCCCCCATCCGCGGTGCCCTGCCCGGCACGCTTTTGTGGCGTGCGGGTTTGAGCATGGGGTCTGAGGTGCAGCGGTACAGGATCCGGCGCTAGGCGGAAGGCGCGTTGCCCTTGGCCGGCTTGGCTCGGGCGCCGGTGCTGGCTTTGTCGAGGTGGCCGTAGAGGGTGGAGCGGGGGACG
>JAABUP010008318.1_pt1 | contig 13303 bp, 12 predicted proteins | sample 5559201 | NCBI WGS metagenome assembly JAABUP01 (sample SAMN10711887, study PRJNA513373) | rock metagenome | isolation source: Antarctica rocks | place: Antarctica | reverse complement strand
CATGCAGGGTTGTGTATTCGTATCATGCACTGACAATCTCACCTGGAAGGACACGGCATGCACAAGCCTGGTCTGTGCCAACCACTTGCATTGCTGCTGAGTGCAGTTTGCTTGTCCAGGCCTACATTGGCAATGACAGCGTTCAGCAACAACAACATGGCAGAGCTGCTAGTCGGACAGAGCGGCTGACTGGCCTGTCACATTGTGCTTTGGCTGCCTTGAAGAACCTGGAACACAAGCTCACAGATCAGTATGCAACAACAAACCCAGCTTCTATACATGCGCATAAGCAGGCAAAAACAGGCATAAGTTGTGTTTGCACAGCGTCATCTGACTTGCAGCCTTTTGCAATGTCACATACAGTGCTTTAGCCCTTATGTCTGGCTCTTCGCTGCCAACGGATGTCAAGTCAGAGTTGCACTCTTGTTTTGTTTGTAGAGCTGGCTTCGATGCGTCCGTTGTCACGATGGCACGGGTGAGCTTATGACCTCAGCCCTCAGTTCCGAGGCCGAAGCAACGCAGAACAGCTCTATGTCTCCTGTGTCTCTTTGTCAGTGGCAAAGGGACTGCGTAGCATGCTGTCGGCGGGCGCCACAGCAGGCTCCAACCTGTGCTGGCTGACATCGGCGCGATCTGGATACACAAGCGAATCCACATATAGTCTGAACCCACATGGCAAAAGACTGCGAGCATCTCGCCAGCTGGACGGCGGAGACAAAGCAGCAGGCGTTGATACAAACTCGCTTGCCAAGATGCAGCGGCGGCCTTCCGACCCCTGTACTGGCCAACTTCGCTATTCATGTGCTGAACCATTATCCTTTGTACATCTTTGGCTTGTCCAAAGGCGTCGCTGTCCAATAGCCCAGTAGCTGGCACTTTCCCCTCGTACCGATCACACAACACAAAGTACTATGCGCCTGGGCTACACGTGGACCCCTGGTTTAGGCATGATGCTCATGAGACCAGCCACGATCCCACTCGTGCACATTGTTTGACTCAATCTCAGATCCAATATGCCGATGTGGTCCTCTTGGTTTCTTGGAAGTGCTGGCTTACGACCGACAATGATCAAAGGATGCGATGATTGCCAAAGTTCAGAAATGCCTTTATCAGTTATTGTAATAGTGTATTACGGCGTATCGCGGCCCGCTCGCAGCTCGAGTGTCTTGTCAGGATATAGCTCGGAAACCAGTGTCAGAATATGACAGTATAGACATGCCTGGCAAGCAACTAGCCTGCCCAATTGGGCTACTGCAATAGTAGACTACGGCCAATCCTAATATCTTGCAGATCAATTGCAGAGCAGCTAGATCAAGTGCAGAGCAGCTGGCCAAGGTATATGAGCAGCAAGCCGACTACTATAGACACCAGAAAGGGTATGCCAAAATTCAGACCATTATTCAGATTGCAAAACAGCAATACCTTGAGAACCACTCTCAGAGGCTGGCCAAACCCCAACTTTAGCAGCATTCACTTTGACAACATGAACAACGAGCTCGTGGCCCCCTTGTATTGTGATTCCATGCTTAAGGGAAATGGATTGTTGGCGTTATCCAGGTGCATAATTTCCAATGCTGCGATTGTTGTGATCAAATCTTGCATCATGCAAGCACCGATTTTTTTGTATGCTGACTAGTCTCGCACATCATGTGCATCATGGCATGGGGCAAGTTGTCTGCAATTTGAGTACATAGCTGAGTGTGGCCCCTATTCGCAAGAAATATGATGTATTGCACATGCAGTCTCATTTTGCCAGGGTGTTGTCCAATGACTTCTGCCCGGTGCTACCTAGGGTCATGCATGATCAGTCAATAAAGAGATCTCTAGAGTTGATGCAACCATTGATGTTTTTGTGCATGCTGTTGCTGCTTTGCTCCAACATATGGACGTATGTTACATTACAGTAGTCTTCTTGTTTCTAGTCTTCCTGTTTCTATGCAACTATTGGTCAACAAGAACTCTGTCATTGTCCAGTGCAAGTTGTAGCAAAAGGGCACGGCCGTTGTCGTCATGGGAATTACAGAGCCCATATGTGCATCCCAGACGTTACACAAGTACTTGTCCCAGCAAGAGTCCTACACTGAGCTTGCTTTTCATGTCAAGAGGCTCAATGACCACTGCATTGCCAATGGTGAAGATGCGACGTCGCTTACACAGCTGAGACCGTTAGCATCTAAGACCACTACCTGCAAGGCTCAGCGTCAACAAACAATACAGTACTGCTCTCTGTTGCAGGTTTGTCAGGATCCCATTCATGCTTATCTGAGCATGTCTAAGTTCTCCTGCGCGGGGGCATGATGTTCCATGCGCGGGGGGGCATGATGTTCCATGCTGACACCGTTAAGGAGCGCTGAGAACAAGTGGCAGCAGCCATGTCCTCTGTAGGAGACGGCCTCTGCCTTATTGTCAAATGGGTTCAAGGACTCTGGCACGAGGCAAGATCTCTTCCACTTGCTGCAGCGCTGGGGCAAGGCACTAATATGGTCTCCTTAACTGATTCAAGCGGCAAGTATGGTGCATTCTGCTACTGTTTGATGCTATGAACCACGGCTAAATCAGCTTCACGGCAAGAAGCCACGAGTTCCAAACTTTTCTTAAGTGAATAGGAACATCTCAAAATGTTATGTAGTCAATCCTTAAACGCTTAGGAAGACCATCTGGCATTTCTAAAGTTTGGGATTGCAAGCATACGCTTCCTTAAAGACTCCTACATTTTAAGAAGGTCTTTTGTGCTTCTCAACGGCGGCTCAAAACTTTTTGAGAAAATTGCTTTTGTTTTAGGGAGGGTGGTAGGCTTCTTAAAATGTTCTCATGATAGCATAAGAAAGGCAAGCCGTCTTCCTAAACACTTTGAGAAATGTAAACGCTCGATCCCATAACGTAAACCGCAGGCAGTCCAAAAGTTTATGTGCATCGCGGGCACGAGCCGAAATGTGACTGCTGTCATGCGTTGGCGGACATTGTGCGGACATTGTGCTTATGTTCGTTGCTCGCTGTGTGTGTGTGTACTGTGACAACCTTGTTGGTCATAACGTGCATTGGTTCCATGCACGTTGATCAGCTCGACCCTCGCCGGGGAGCACCCAAGCGGCAAATATGTCCACATTGTGACACTATCGTAGCCCTCAGGAAGGCTTCTTTTGCTACCGAAAGAAACAAAAGATCGCGCCAGCACAACAAGCATCCCAACAAGGTATTTGAAAGGTGGGCTGCGAGCAGATCGGAAGAACTGATGAGAGTCACCGAAAGGTTATATTCGACCGAGGCTGAGCGGCAACGAGTTAGCTCGCCCGGCGTCCATGAGCCTGCCTGTGTAGGCAGGCTATGTGCACCTTACAAAACGCAAGCCAAGTCTGCCGAACGCTCATGTCCACCGACTGCGTTGACAGGCGGGCTTCCGGCGGGCGAGATTGCCGTGCCGGTACCCCCGCGTTATTTCTCGCCCGATCTCAAGCTAGAATCCCATGCGCCACCGATGCGCCAGAATCCAGCGCCGATGCAAATCGAACTCAGAGCTCAGCGCACGGATTTGTCATTACAGCCTTTGCGAAAACCGTCTAAGTCGTGGAGTGGGATGCAACTACTAGCTCGGCTTCCCAGCGCGCCTTGTTCCGAAGGCATCCCTTCTTGCCGGTAAGGTTCTTGCACGTGGCGCACTCTCCGCATCTGCGCTTGCTTGCTGGCTTGGCTTGGCTGCTGCGGGTGCTTGAGGTACTGTCACTGCAGCATCACTGTTGATCTGAGTGTTGCCTTGAGCAGGTGAGTTCTCCTTGTTGGCTGAAGCAGTTTCAGCATGCTGTCTCGGGCCCTGCTTCTTCTTGGCTGCAGCAGGCTTGGTGAAGGGCTGTGCTTCCTGTTCTGCTGCTGCACCTGAGCTGTCAGGCTTTTGCCGCTTACGCTGCTTGGGGAAGCCATCCAGTCTTCTTGTGCTTGACAGAGTTGCCCCACGTGTCCTTCATCAACCCGGTCTAGGACTGCCATGGGGTGAGCTGTGCCAGTCAAGTGTGCCAGTCAAGTTGCTGGCTTGGATGCTGGCTATGCTGCCTTGCATCTGAAGAATTTTACTCAACATGTGCTGCTCCAGCTCATCATTGCCTGCCACTGTGCTAAACATCTCCTTGAGAGCTGTATCCATCTGCTGCCGGCAAGCTGCACTGTCGTGAGTTTGCTGCTTCCTTTGCTGTGGCTTTGGAGCTGACTTGGGCTGACTGTCTGAGCTGTCCAAGGCAAAGTGTCCTTCAAGCTCTGCCATCTGGTCACTAATGCTATCTGCCTAGGTGCGTTTGCTGGATTGGAGCTTTCCCAGGCCTTGCAAGCTGGATCCTGCCCGTGTGCCAAGCGCCTGAATGATTTCAGCACCTGAATGGCCTGTGCTGAGGCTGACCACCTTCATCATGTGCTTGCAAAGGTAGTGGAGCTGGCCATTAGGACGAGTGCAGCTGGCTTTGCTTGTGCCTGCTGCCTTCACCTCATACTTGAGAGAGGGGTCATCCTTGCTTGTGACATAAGCCATCTGTCCTGTGCTGTCAATGTCAACAAGGTCCACAGAGCTGTCAGGAATTCGCTGAGCTGCTATCACAGCTGACGCCACAATCTAGATCTGCTCTACGGCGTCTGCGTTTGGTGACAAATCCTGCGTTTGGTGACAAATCCTGCAGCCTTGTAGGCTTGCTTGCACTGGAAGCAAAGGGTGACCTGCAGCAACATTTGCAAACGTTTGCTTTCCCAACCCAATCGCTTTCAAAATGCATTGATTGCACTCACTTTCACAAAGTTACTCAGTACTTGTTGATTTGACATTTGTACCCGGAGCTGTTTCCACAGCGTGTAGAACAGTGGTGTGTAGAACAGTGTAGAATGTCAGTGACATGTTGTCACAAATGGATTGCACACTAGCTGACACCAAAGCACATGTGGATTGTCACTACACACCTCATTCCACAGCGAGTGCAGCAACCAGTCGACTCTTCTGCCTTGAGGGCTGAGTGAAACCCCTCACAAGCTCCTGTGGTGTCCTGCTTTGCATGCGGCACATCACGCAACCCCCTGACCCACTCCTCTGAAAAGGCAGGACAGAAATTAGTCTTCACCCATTTATTGTCACTTGGAAGATTTGTTACATTGTTTGGTCTGCATGCTGCAAGAAGTTGAATTGTAGCTTGAAGCATTGTTGGTTTTGTGCATAAACAAAATAAGGTGACAATGCAGACTATTGCTATAAGCAAGCTGACATAATGCGCAAGAACAGGCTGCTCAGTATGCAAGTAGATGGACAAAAATTACCTGTCTTGTGCGCCCAATGCTTCTGAAAGTAAGACACAAAGTCCTGCTGCTCCTGAAACTCATCGCAGAAAGCATGCAAAGCGCTGTTGACTTGCTGGCTGAACTCTTCCCTACTTTGGCTGGCTGAACTCTTCCCTGCTTTGGCCTGTGCCACGCAACATGAGCATGACCTTCTCCAAGCTTCTGAACATGACAGAGCAGACAGTGCGGGGGCACTTTCTGATGAGGTTCTTCAGCCACGATCTTTTGACATGCCAGGAGCACGAAAAGACCTTGACGTTGTATGGGCCAAAGACTTCCCTGCAACCATATATCAATTATTAGCTAATACTCTGTGAACCATATGGGCTGCATACTTGTGCAAAACAGGGATGAGAATGGCACACAGCAATACAGAGGGCACATGACAGACTACATACAAGATACATAAACCCATTTTTGACACTACTGCAAACAACAATGTTATGTCTGTACCTGATGGCGTTGATCTCTGTGAGGGGCATGTGTTCGACACCCTGGCAAGTGATGACATCACCATGAGCTGCATTCCCAGCTGCATCAGTGTGAGCTGCATGCCGTAGGCTGAGCTGAGCAACATCTGGCCAACAGTATAGCCTATTGACCTTGAACTGTGCAAGATAGCCACGCTTTCTGAGTTGCCTCTGGCTTTGCTGATGACGCTGCTGTGTCAAAGCGTCTGGCAGGCTAAAGTCTTCTGGACCACAGCTGCAGTGATATGTCTCCTGAGTTAGGAGTCGTCTTGAGGCCTCTGCAAGCTGCCTGGCTGATTGCTCTGCTTGGCCTTGGCCAAGTAGAAACTACTTTTGCCATCCAGTGATTGACCTGTGCATGGTAATAGGCTCAGGCATTGCTGGCAGTGTTGCAAGTTATTATTGCTTGCTGAAGCCTCAATAGCTCACCAGCTACGAAGTCTTGGACTCTGCTCACTGGAATATAAGCTTCTTTTAGGGTGTCGCCTTTATTTGGTCCTACTGTGATAGAGCGTTCAGTCCACTGCAAGTCGTTTTGATCAAAGATACCTCCTGGAGGAGTTTGCAAGCTCAGATGGACGGGGGAACGGGCGTGCGATGGATTCGGTTGGCTGCCCAGTCGACCGTTCTGACATACTGTTGCGATGAACATGCCGATAGCGCTACATAGCGTGACAACTTGCCGTGTTCAAACAAAGCTGCCACTCACGTGTGTTGTCGCTAGAGCAAGCCCGCAGTTCCTAAGTTTATGACACGTATCTGCGGAGATCGTTACTGACCGCATATGCCAATTGTAAGCGCAACAGCTAGCATCACAAGCTGCAAAAACCTTGTTTCCTTCTCTCGTGCACGGACCAAAAAGTGACGCGTTTTTGAATCTGCAACTCATTCTGTCCATTGACAACATAAATCACGTTTATACTGGTTTAAAAGTGCAGTTTGAAACCAGACTTTGCTTGATGCTGATTTATTCTCTCGCTGCATTTATCGTCCTTCCAGGGCATACATCTAACGCGACAAGGATTAAACCTTTTTTTGAATAATACCAGCTATTTTCAACAGGCTGATGTCTGGTCGTATGTCACCTAGGTTGGCTTGTTCGCTTGGAGTCATCTAGGTAGGCTTAGCGCCCGCAACAATGTCGCGACGGGCGATCTTGAGCAGTTTCAAGACAAAAATGTCGATGTTGGCATTGATGATGTTGCTTGTTGTAGTATTAGGGTTTTTTCACACGTCACAAATTCCTCCAAAGAATGTTCCGCACGCGCATGCGCAGCTCTACATCGGTACAACTAACTCTGTTGTGAAGGGACCTTCACAAATGATTTTTCACGGCATATTGGAGGCGCACCAAGTTGACGAGCGGCCAAATCAACATCCTGTAATTGCGCACGTCTTGTTGAAAGCCAAACGCCTTGTAAGCGGGTCTTTGATGCTCAGAGCAGTATGCTTCACTGAGAGAGTCTCCTTGCAAAGTAGGTGCAAGCATCCCTGAATTCATTTATGGCCGCATTGCGCACGATGGACCATTTTGCAAGCAAAGCTGCCGATGACGTAGGTGACGAAGCATTTGCGCCCATCCCAATGAAAATAGACATGTTTTAAGAACATCAAGGTGACGTACGCCAACCGTGGCGATCTTGGCGCTTTCAACCTCTTGGCCTCATCAATCCACAAGGTCCGTTCGTACAAGAGCTCAACGTCCCGGTTGTTCCGAGTGGAGAGTGGCGGCTGCGGATGTTGGATTGGCCCTTATATTACACTTTGGACTTACCTAAGCTCGCTTTGAATAACCAGTACGGTACAATGATTAAGAACAACGGAGCCTTTCGCAATGCCGTGGTTATCAGCGGTATACACTCTCTTGATCCCGTTGTCTTTGCGATCGTTTTGGCGGCGCACATGGCGCATCACATGTCCCTTGGATTTGACTTGTACCTTGTGTACGTTCGGGACTTACGCGTGTTGAAGAGCATACTTGACAATGCTGTCACCACAAAATATGTCGATGACGGCTCATTGCAAGTCATATCATTAGACTCATTGCAACTTCCTAGTTATGACGACAAGCGCATGGAAGTTGACCATCCTTTCCATCAATCTTATGACTCTATGAAGCTTGTTGCTTACAACCATGCTTCATTAATGTTGTGGGGTGAACGTTTCCGCATGGCCGCCATTGATTTGGATGAATTTTGGTCGTCACATCCTTCCCATCACATGGTGAACTCTTGGTTTGACACTTGCTTCCCACAAGTGGACATTTTGATGTCAGAAAGAGTCAATGTGGTATGCAACCAAGTGTTGCGACAAGACATGACAGAATTGAGCTACTTCCGACACCATTGGAATGCTTCAGCCCCAACCATCATTTTGAGGCATTTCGACCAAATTGTAAGTTTTAGCAAGGACACAAAGACGTTGTCTTGGCCAGACAAGGTGGGGCAGATTTGGATCCACAAACCGGAGTCCTTGAACGGCAGCAACGAGATGTATGTAGGCATTGATCAAACGTCTCTCGAAGTCAAACACCCATATGGGTGTGTTTTTGTGGTGCATTTATATAACCAGAATACCCGTTGACATGTCCAGCACATTTGGTAAACTTCAATGGGCGTCGTAGCAAGACATAGGTTAATGATCGCGAAACTTGAACCTGGCATGCATGCACTTGAGCTTAGGATATCTTAGGATGCAAGCAATATCAGGCCGAAATCTTTTGTAATCAATAAGACGCCACCCCTTGTTACATCACTTACGTAGTGTGCCTCGAGGTGAGCTCACAAAGACCAGCACCAGGCATATGCATTCCGAAAGGCGCTCCGACTACAATTTAATTTTGGCGTCTTAGTTTCAACGCAAGATTGTAATAATTCAGCAACACTTCAGGTCGTGCTTCCTTTTCTGCAGAAAAGTTTGCAAATTAAGTAAGAGAAGCTTCTCCTCCTTCCACAATTTTAGTGTTGCTTGGATGTCTAGTAAGCATGCTTGGCGCCAGCTGGACATAATGTGTCAGAGTTGACACCATGGTGCAAGTAAAAGAAAAGAAAAGTGTACGCTTTAAAAATTTTCAGCGATCATAACGGGAGCCTCTTAAGGCGGCAGCCCGGAGCTACAAGAGCTATGACCGTAGGCAATATATGCCCCTATGTAGCCCAAAGACAAAGGAAAATCCTAAGCCTAAGGTGGGTCTCTATGCTCTATACCAATCTTTGCTAAAGCGTAAAGACGTGGTGTGATATCGTGACCCAAATTGTTCTACGATTGTAGGCAGTGTGGTAACACTGTACCCATAGTCATTGAAAACTCCCTCCAATGTTGCATGTTGTGCTTCCTTTCATGCATTTTTTCCTCATATCTTGCATCAGGGTTCATCATGATTAGGGTATCAGGGCTAAGTAAGGGCATTAGCCTCCTTCCACAATCTTTATGCTCCTTGGATTTGGACGCAAGTATTGTTATTGTTATGCCGTTGTCATTTCTACCATCATTGTGTCCGGCCTGTCCATCGTAGGGTCCAAGCCCCTTACTTGTGAACACACTGAGCACACATGCTGGAGCTAGGCCAGAGAAGTCAACGATCACATGATGACTAATCAAGCTATGCGGAGTGACACGGAATTTGCGGAGTGATACGCAAAACGCGGGGTGACACGGAGAGTCACTGAGCACAACAAGCTTGTGGGAAGACATACAAGCTTGTGGGAAGACATACAAGCTTGTGGGAAGACATACTTGCTACACAGAAATGTCGATGCACTGCTGCTCTGCGTGAAAAGCCTTGTGTCCGAGTCGTAATGCTGTGAAATCTCACATGTATTGGTTAACCTGGGGGGCCGTGCAACGTTGCACGGCCCCCCAGCGTATACATACACAAGGGAATCTTTTTGAAGCCGAGTGATCGGACTGAGGTTGCAAGCAACGCGGAGACTAAGCCGGTCGTGCCAGACGACGAGAACAAGAGGCAAAAGGTCAGCAACACGTGGGAGGTGACAGTCACGCACGAGCAACAGCCAACATAAGCCGAGCTGACCCAACTAATCAGTCCGTTTGACGTTTAACTTGTTTCAGGTCGTACCGAAAAGCGTGAGCTTGTGCCAAGCAGCCTGGTGGGGGTCGTTCCTGTGGGTACCACACTCAATGCCACTGCCAAAGCTAGTTGCTGCTGCCTGAGAATGATTGGACCTGCAGAAAGACGGATGTCTTGACCTAGAGAAGAATATGTTGTGCATGCTTTGGCTCAACAGACAAGCTGTCAGAGGGCAGGTGGCATAGCGCTGCATGGTATACAGTCTCAAACAGTCTCAAACACACAACAGTTGAGCCAGTGTGTGCAACCCCTATACACAGCTCCAACACCCCTCAGCTGAGCCAACAGGCAGTAGCAGACCTATATGGCAAAGGCTTGGCAGCAACTGCTGACCTCCAGAGAGAAGCCACACAGCCAGACACTCTAAAGACACTCTAAAGACCAGACAAGCAGCAATCAGAGAGCTGACAGACTGGCTGCAAAGCAAGCAGATTGCATGCAACGGGACCGTGCTGACAGTCATTCCTGAAGACAAACTGGTGTACTTCACACAACACTGGCTTCCCAATCATGCAGGTTCCATGACAGCAGATGGGGAGCTTATAGCAGCGGCAGCTTGTCAAGCACCAAGTCTCACCTTTCCAGCGAATTTGAACAGCTAGGCCGCAATGGTGATTGGGACTCAGCCAATTGGACAGGCAAACCCATGCTCAGTGCCCAGGTTAGGACCATGCTTGAGGGCTATGGCAATCATGCCACACAGCTGGGCTACCAAAAGAAAGGAGCAGTGCCATTGATAGAGGTTGAGATGCAGCTGCTACTCCAAAGCATTCACAAGACCTGCAACAGCAGTAGCACATACCCACACCAACACATGCTCCTGATGCGAGATGGCATGCTATTTAGCCTGCTGTGGCAGTCCTGCCTCAGGGGCTTCAATGCAGGTGCACTGAGATTGGACAACGTTGTGCTGCCAACTGGTGTTAACATAGTGCCATATCAGGTGCCAGAACTAAGGGTGCCAGAACTAAGGCTGCATGTTGGGGCAGTTTATGCTGGGGCAGTGCTGCACTTGCTGTCAGATACCACCAAGAACAAGAAAGGAGGGCACTGCAAAATCACCTTGACCAGATGTGATGTGCTTCTCCACCTGGTTCCAGATAGCCGTCCACACCATGCAGCTGCAGGCCAGCCCTTTACCAACTACATCACCAGCCCTTTACCAACTACATCACCAGCCCATTGGGAGTGGGAACCAAGCAGTTTGCTGTGAAGGCAATGACCTGCAGCTTACCCAAATGCTTGAAGGCGCTGGACATGTACACAGGGCAGAGTGTCCACAGCACTAGGAGAGGCAACATGATTCACAGGCAGCACGTCTGCAAGAGAGTCACAAAGAAATTGGAGAGGCTGCAATGTGCAATGAGAAAAATGCAAAGTACTACACTGATGTGCATAGGCCTACCAGATTCAGGGCATTGTAGGCAGGCTAGGTGAACTTTACATGGTATGCATTTTCAATCTGAAGGTATCCACTCCCATGATTTGCGACATTCATGTGCAACAGCATGTGACCATTTTGATACCTTCAAATAGATGAGCAATCTGCACACACCAATTTGCATGCAAGCACCTTTCACATACATATGCTGCTAATGCTAGATACAATACAGTGGTGATTGCACTTGCATAAGATTATTACAAGTTGATGTCAGAGAGTTTGCCACTCAATCTACATGCAGATCTTTAATAAACCCTAAATCCTAAATTTGCTTATGAATGCTGTAGACTATGACATTGCATGCATGCCATACCATGAGTGTCTTCTCCTCTATGATACATAGCGCTATGTAGAACCTGTACTACATCGTATGCTCTGCCTGGATCAAGTGCAAGGCAGCTTCGTCTGCCATCCGATTAGCAAACATCATCGCAAAGATACCACAGTCATCAGAATTGCCCACTCACACGCTGGCTTGAGGGCCGCGTGGCTGCAATCAGCATGCCTTGCATATGACATCTCATTCTGCAGCCAAGTCTTGACGTTCTCAAGCTTGAGCTTATCTGTGGTTGGATTCTGCAAAAGCCAACTACGAGTGAGCCATGAGCACAAACACAGACGTGGTGCAGGCAAAGGTACCTTATTGGAAGACGTGCCCAAGGAATCCAGATATACGATGGCACAATCTGTCATGTCAAGCCCATTACAGACCCAATGATTCCGATTGATGTTGACGACAAACACAATTCTGTCTTGATCCAAGCAGCACCTGTCGCATGCAGTGGCCAAGTATAGCTTTACTGGAGCCAGCATGTATTCGAGCTGTTCAGCAGCTGATGCAGTACTTGAGACTGCAAGGAATGCAGGTGGGTGGACATAGGCCGAAAATAAGGTGTCCAGGTACAAGACTAGCAAGCAAGGCGCTCCAGTCTCCTCGATGGCTCGTTGTCTCATGTTCAAGAGGATGAACTCATCAATGGATCCGCCACTCACCCATTGCTGCTGCAGTGAAAATAGATAGCAACGCATCACATATGACGGAGGAAAGTTTGCTTCAGAACGCAGCTTTTGGCATGAGTTGTTGAGACCGCAAGAACATGGTTGAGGTGAACACCGACAAGTTCCATTCCAAAAGTCGTTTCGTGCTGTCTAGATGTGTCTAGATGTGTGTATGTGGGATAGCCTGCAGGTGTACAAACATGCAATGATTTGGCCACTCGTCTGTCTTTGCACCTTTCAACTCAGGTGCTGCACAGCAACAAACGCTATGCATATGCATATGTGCAGAACATGGTAGCAGCCACCTGGCAGGATGGCAGCTTGCACATTCTGCCCTGCATCACCAAGAACAGTACGTATGTCTCCAGGCAAGTCGAGTCTGCATGAGCACAAGTTAGCTGTTGCAACAGCTGTGGAAGGTTGTAGCCATCCCGTGCTGGAAGCTTTAGGAGAGACTCACTAGCTAGAAGAGTGAGTCAGCTGTGCGCTGCTTGAGGCCTCCGTAGACATTGCCTATATCCCTGTGGATGTAAATGCGCTTCAGCCGGGGTCGCATGAGCTTCAGCAGCCGTCCCGTTCATTTGGTTCACACAAAATCATAAAGTCTGCAATAGTACAACAGTGCTGCAGGAGGTCCAAATGCTGTGACCTGATGTGGTTGTACGTTGGGCAATCAAAAACAAAGTGCTGCTCGTCCTCCACACAGTCCAAGAGAGAGAGAGAGAGAGATTACAATGCTTTAGCTAGCCAACAAGTCTGATCACATATAGAAGAAGACAAATGTCAAATTTGGAGGAAATCGAGACAACTCAGAATAAACTCGAAAACCCGCGTGTGATCTTGCTGCGCAAAAAAGGACCTCATAGTGTCAGCGTCCGTGGAAAATAAAGAAGCATATTGCTGCCTCAGTGGGTGGAGAGCTGGACACTCAAAAACCATGTGTAGTTCATCTGCAACAGCTACACCACCACAATGTGTGCACACCCTATTAGCCCTGGC
>JAABUP010008317.1_pt1 | contig 13304 bp, 16 predicted proteins | sample 5559201 | NCBI WGS metagenome assembly JAABUP01 (sample SAMN10711887, study PRJNA513373) | rock metagenome | isolation source: Antarctica rocks | place: Antarctica | reverse complement strand
GCACCTGGTGGTTCCACCTGCACAGAGCCCTACAGATTCTGGGGTTCCTGGTCAGCCTTGCTGGGCTGTCAGTGGGGGTCTACCTTGATCCCAATGAGGGAGGCCTGAAGTGGCAGCACAAGATCATAGGGATCACAGTGAATGTACTGGCACTGGTTCAGGTACCGCTGCCATCTGCACAAGCGCCATTTGCTTTGTCAGTGTGAGCTGCATGTTTGGTCCAGGGTTGAGCGCTGATCATCATGAGGTGTGGGTAACTCACACTGGTGACCTCAGCTTTGAGGGTTCCTTTGCACAGTGCGCTCTGCACTGTAAGTTAACAGTCTGTGACGTCCTGTTGCAAATCAAAACATGATACGCACGCATACCTATTGGCAGTTGCAAGGGGAAGCATCGGTCTCAATGTGCTCTGTATTGTCAACGCGCAGTGCTTGGTTGGTGCTGCGATCAGCCTCCGTTGAGTGTTTTGTTGTCGTCATGGTGTTCATACTGTCCTAGCGCTGCTGGCAGGACCCTCTGGATGCATCCTGAGACACTGCTGCGAGACCCCAACTCTTTGCTGACTTGTATGTTTGCACCATGCAACGCCACATAATACATCGCAAGTATACATTGGCCCATGTCAAACTGCTTCTTTTTGTATGACTGTCCCACGTAGAAAACTGGACAGTTACATGCGGTCCATTTATCATCAGCATGTTGGCGCCATGTGTGTACATAGATACACAGGCAGGTGCATCTAGAAACTCGCATTTGGCGTACCCTGCATTGCTGTACTTGATGTATCATGTATATCAAGTACAAAGCAGGATCGAGTCAGTTTAGCCATTTGTTGAGCATGTGGGTTCCTGAAGGCTGTGGTGGCTACTGTCAGTGTGATGTCCAGTTGCTTCTCAATACAGGTCCTGGCAGGCATCCTGATCAAGCCGCCTGCCACCAATGTGCTCAGGCGCGTCTGGAATGTGTCACACTGGACGCTGGGCAGATCAGCCTTGGCCCTCGGCATTGCCAACATCTTCATTGGGATGTTCCTGTCTAGTCTTGCCTACAAGAACATCATTGCCCAGGCCGTTGTGCTGGGTGGGCTGTTCATCATTGTGATGCTCAAGAATGACATCGAGTACCTGCTGGTGGGTTGCACACCAGCCGAGGAAGAAGAACGTTTGCGGGCAGCTGGAGTCAACGGTAGGTGGTGAAGGCGAGGAGCCTTCTACACCTCTGCATGCTGTGATCACGTTGTGCATCAAGACCTGCAAAGGTGGCTGGAGGGGCATTTTGCATGCATCCATTGCAACAGCAAAAGGGTGAGCACTGAGAGTAGGTATGTTAGTACAGCAAGGATGTTTGCTTTGAGCCAGGACTTGAGGCTCAATGTAATCTTCAGGTGGCTGAGCTATAGGCTGCCTTGCTCACTGCACCCTCAAGCTTTGATTTTACTCTGTTTTGCCACCTCCAGGAAGCCAGAAGAACTTCGGACAAACAAACTTTTCAAATGTTCCCAGCTCTGAAAGGTTCCTCAGTGGCAAGGGCAGCAATGTCTCACTGGCTTCCACCGACAGCAGTTTGTTGCCAGCCCCCAAAGGCAACAGGAACCAGATAGTAGTTTGATGTCAACATAGACTGACTCTTACAAACCTGTGATGCTTGCACCTGGGTTTTGTATTGTTTGTAAGAGCTGACAGGTAGTCTGCTGATTTGTCTGGTTCAAGATGAAAAAGGTCTTGGCAGGCTATTTAGGATGTAGCTAGAAGTGTGGGCAAAGCGGATTCAGCATCGCTGATGCTTGCACTTTTTGGTATTATTTGTACAACCTGACAGATATTCTGCTGATTTGCTTGTTCAAGACGATTAAAGACGAGTAAACTTATGCCGTGTATAGCTGTAACGCTGGCTGAGCATAGCTGCTGGCTCTTAAAGATGACTGTGCTGTACTCTGCAAAAGTCGGACAGGGTGTAGCAGCTGCGTACAGCTGTGTGTGTGCATAGCAGTAATCTTTCCCTGCATCTTGTGTAGACTTGTGATGGTGCCTGACCCATAATTTTTTATAAATGTTCACCATATTCTGTACCTCTGCCACGGGGGCTTTATAAGAATTGTAAGTCATGCCAAAAATCCCAACTTGGGTGCCAGGCTGACGATAGATCGTGACCTTCGTGACCAACGCAGGTGCAGTTGCTGGTGTCATTGCGGCGTTCATGGCAGCTCACAGTGTGTATTATCAACCCAGCTGCGCAGGAATGCATTTGTCCCTTTAAGATCCTCTTAGGCGACTGAATTGGCAGACAGACGCGCTCCGAGCTCGTTTGTCCTGCACATCTAGTCACGTTGTGGTCAGAGCTTGCGTCGTGATGCAGCCTGACTCCTTCTCGTCTTAGTCTAGTACTCGTCGGAACTTGAAGTACGATTGAAAACGGTCGCAACAAGCTAGTTCAAGGCGGATTGCATATTGCTATAAACATGTTTACGGCCCAACATCAGCTCACAGCAGAGCACTGTCGGAGCCTGCAGTCACAATAGGTCATGAAAGCTTGGTTTAAGAGCTCTGTGGGCTGCTCTGCAAACGTGAATTCTTGTGCTAGTGCTGTCAGCTAGAAGCAAAGCTGTGCATCCAGGTGTCCTTGCTGCGATCTGTTGGCTGAAGCAACACCAGCCGCAGCAATGCCTGCAAGTTTGATCTGGAACCATGACATTGTAGAATAGCAACTTTGTTCATTTCAATGCTTTATGGGTTGGCTACCTATCTCCTGTGGTGCCGTGTCAGCCCCTTCGTTGCCACTGACAACTACAACATGCTGTGCCTCCACCAGCTCAATCTCCTGCTCACCTCTAAATTTGTCCTCTGACAAAGCCCTCACAGCAAACCTACTGCAGCCGAAGCAGATTCTTGTCAGCGGTCACAGCCGGGATTCGTTTTGATATCAAATGTACATTTTGGGCATACAGGTGACGTGCACTTATGATTTATAGTATGTTATCATTCAGTCAGATTCGTATAAATGCTCTGCTAGTATAAACGATAGACCACATGTGCCTTGTCTCAAGGGCCGCCCGTTTAATATATTAGTTAGAACGCAGACATCCTCGCATCGCAACCATGGCTGCTCGAGATTTCTGCTGCTTCTGTGCAAGGCACTCTTCTTCGTCAGGATTCGCGCCATTGAAAAGGCACAATGCTGTTCATGGCCAAGGACGCTAGCAAACGACCTCCGAGAAATTCTGACCTCCAGGAAGTTTGCGTTGACCTCCAGACACCTCCAACCCAAAAGACCCTATATGGTCATCGGACTCATGATCATACGGTATGAGTCATACCACTAACAACAAACCCTATGTGGCTACACACTGTCTGATAAAGTGCAGAAGACGACATTGAGAAGCGTACCTATACCAGCCATGCACAGGCGCCTTCCGACATACAAAACGCTGCTGAACGTCGTGAAGAAAACCTTTACGGCGGAGGCCGTGTTTCTGCCGCAACGAGTGGAGTTGTGGACGTCACTGCAAGAGGACACGCCAAAAAGAATTGTGCGGAAGAGGTCCGATTATTTAGGTCACGATACCGTCAAACTAGCCGTCAGTACCAATTTTAAATGTGACGAGCTTCAGTTAGCACATGTTACAACAAGGACTTGTATCAAGCCGTGATTGTGGTAAACAAGACAAGATGGTCTGAAGGAATTTTTGAAGTTATGTGTTTCGATCCAGAGGCAAAAGACTCACAGATTATTTTACAGAAATGGACCAACTTGGAGTTTCAGCTGCTCTGGGGCGAGGACACAGTTGGCTGTCAAGCTATTGGCGAGTTCTATGCTGAAGGAACACGGGTGAAACAATCATTCCTTGAGAGCGCAGCAACTTGTTTTGTTAACTTTTTGACCTTGGAATTTCTGCATACAATGGGAGTTGGAAGCGAGCTTTGACCCGTTCTGTGTGTTGAGTGATGCAGCTGCATGCAGATGCTTGGTGTGCAAAGTTGCATTACATGATGTGTGAGGTTCACGTCTACTCAAAACGATGATATTAGATTAGGGCTAGACATGGTGCAGCTTTGTCGTCGACTTCCTGTTCACCATACAAATCTGGCATCATCTGGCTGCGTTGACTGGCTTACAATAAATACAATATTGTAAGCATTGTTGGATGTCATATGTTAGCTCGGTTCCAGGCTAAAGCAACCTTGATGCTGGCTGTCACAAAGAAGTCTGAAAAACAACCTTTCTTGACCATGTTGTCAGAGTGATGGGCGTCTGCTTTACATTGCTGTAGCTTCAACAGGACTTAGGCGACGCATTGGATTCGTATCAGAGATGATTAGCCTGGATGTCCAGGAAGTGCAAGTTCACACTGAGAGCTTCACATACCAAATGCATGCCTTTGATTGTCTCACTGATTAAGCACAAGCTTGCTCCAGTCTACCAGCCACTTTCTGTAATTGGTGGATGCCATCATCATACTGTATTGTACTCAGGAACACTGGCAGAAAATGTCGGTGACATAAATTAGCTGTGTCCCAATAACTTGAAACAGAGCCTGCCTTATGCTGTACCTACCCTCAACACCTGCGGCACAGGGCCATTTGTCAACAGCAAGGCTTTGCGGAATCTTGCTCTCCACAAACTGAAGTGACCATTTGGAATATTTAGAACGAGCTGTAAGCATGCCTGCATGGAGCTTGAAGCACTTACTTTCATACATCTTCAGGCTTGCCTCCAGGCACAAGAACAGCTATGTTGTTGCCGTTCAGGAGAATTTGGTCCATCTGTGTGGTTTTGACTCCTTCTGGACTAGCCTCGTACTCAGTGACATCTTCAAGAACCATGTTCACGAATACATCGAATCCCCGCAGTGTGCCGACCAGTTCCTTGTCACCTTTCATTACCACCCATATTTTAGACCCGATACACCTGTCGATCAGCTCTGAGGGCATGAGGTGACTTGGGTTGCCAGCATACGCAGCTTTCTTGGGTGCAATCATGATGTGAGGACAAGATTTGCGTCAAGTTCTCATGAGTCACAGAGAGCTGGATGAAAATATCAGTACCAACTTGCGTGATGCATGTCTAAGCGAACCAGGTGCTTCTGTCAGTGCTCCTGTGCAGCCAACAAACCCTCAACAAAAGGCTGCACGGGTGAGACTGCCGACGTGCACCTGTTTGTACTTGCTGGACGGAGTGCGCATGCAATGCTGTCGCGGACCTTTGCAAACCTGCCGCCCGAGCTTTCTTCGTATACCACAGCGCACTCCGTGCTTTTTACGGCTCAGGGCCGGAAGCTGGAGAGGAAGCTGGCCTCTGCATCACAAACCGTACAGCAGATTTGACTTTTATGCAGTTTACACAAGCTGAGGCCATCTGAGAAGCCTCACACTTAAGTGTTGACCAGCTACTGCCACGGTATCATGGGCTGCCATGTTTGCCATGCCCACACCCACGCTTTTGGGACTGGCAACCGCTCTGCAACAGGCTTACACGGCAGTCGTCGCTGCTGTGTGCGTCGCAAAGCTGACACAACGCATTGCAAAGCCAGCTCAGCAACAGGTACTGTACCCCTTTTGCTATTCATGGGACCACCCTGTATCCCCAGTTTTTGGAAACTCATGCATTTAGCCATGCTGACAACCTTTGGGTTGCAGCATCCGCTCCTGACACAGCCATTTTGGGCAAGAGTGGCCTCACCGTGTCCTCCTTGGGTATCGGCACGTTGCAATGGGGTGATACACAGTGCGGCTATGGCAGCCAATATGATGAGGTATAGATCAGTTTGCAGATCTGCCAAGTTGACGTTCAGTTGCCTTGGGTGCTCAGGCATCCTGCAAAGCTTGCCTGTTTGAGATGCTTGGACCAGGAACATGCGTCGTGACCATGCAACGTGATTGTCTTGCTGCAGCACAGGCACAGCTGCAGGATGTCTTTGCAGCAGCTGTTGAGGGTGGTGTGACATTCTTTGACACAGCTGAGGTATGTTGCAATAAAGACCGTTGCTTCCAAGTGACTTTGAACGCTACCATTCCAGCATGCTTGCGCTTGTCCTGCATCCACAAGTAGCAACAAGGGACCTATCACAAGATTTGACAAACCTGAAACTTCACAGTCTGTATACAATAACAAAACACACTAGCGGCTCATTGGCCCTGCTGAGTGTATATCTGTCAGCGCAGATCTATGGGTATGAAAGCATCAAGTCTGGTCAGTCCAGTGAGATCTTAATTGGCAAGTTTGCCAACAAAAGTCAAAGTGCCTCACAGCCCCTCATCGTGGGAACCAAATTCTTCACAGTGCCCTGGACCAATCTACTGGTAGGGGGAGGTTTTCGATTGGGCAGGCGTTCAATGATGGATGCCTTGCGTGCCAGTCTGAAACGCATGGACAGAGACAAAATAGATCTATATCAGGTCAGGACTACCCGTCACCTTGCTACAGTAGTGTACCAAAGGCCCAAAGGCCAAAAGTGCTCATTGCCAACTCTTGTAAGCCTGCATTCTGCACTCACAGCAACAGCCTCATTGATGGCAACGATTGCATCTGCAGCCTGGACTGTGTCTCAGACAGCCAAAGGTAGCATGCTCAAATGTATCCATGCATACATTAAGCTTTTAGACACTAAAATAATAATAATAATATGGCGAGATATGCTCCCATGTCTTTCTTTTTGCCTACCAAGCCCTGGACAAATTTCTCCAGCTATGGAAAAGTCGAAGTTTGGAAGGAAAACTTTTTAGCTGGACCTTGTGTGGTCTGCAGATCCATTTCCCCTTCCCCTTCTTCAAGCAGACCACTCTGGCTGATGGGTTGCAAGAAGCCCTGGATCTGGGCTTGGCCACAGCTGTGGGCGTCTGCAACTACAACACCTCACAGCTTGAGCAAATACACGACCTTCTGGACAAGAAAGGCATTCCTCTTGCCACAAATCAGGTATCCACCGTTGCTGCACTACTGTGAATCTGCTGCTGCCTTTGCTGTTGCTGCACTGCTTTATTTATTGCTGCTGTTAATGCGGAAAAGTGCTGCTGTCAGCCTTGCACCTCATGTTTTCACCATCATCCAGCATGTACAGATCAAGGTTTGAATAAACAGCCACAAGTTGCACTTTTGCTGCTCCCCGTGCATTGCTGGATGTTTTTACCAGCTGGCTCTTTGGCAATATTGGTCTATTGATCATCATGTCTTGCCAGCTGTGATACTTGAATCAACTGCTGTTATTCAGCAGGTGCGCATGGACAAATGGTCTCACTAGGAACCTCACTGGCTACAGCACATGGTGATGCATAGTAAGAATGTATTGCCATGCCTTGAGTCTTGGTGCAGGTGAAGTACAATGTGCTTGAACAAAAACCAGAGACATCTGGGCTGCTGGAGAAGTGCCAGGAGCTTGGCGTGACACTTGTGGCTCACAGCCCTCTGCAGCAAGGCATCTTGACAGGTGCTCACTGCATGGCATTGCGCTGCATTGCATTGCATTGACAGGTCCTCCTTGCATTGCACTGCACTGCATTGCATTGCATTGCATTGCGCTGCGTTCTGTTGCATTGCACTGCATTGCATTGCCTTGCCTTGCCTTGCATTGCATTGCATTGTACTGCATTGCATTGCATTGCCCTAGGTGAGCCCATCTTGACAAGTGCTCATTGCATCGCGTAGGCTCAGGCACAGGTGCACACTGCATTGCATCACTGACGTATGAAGAACGCACATTCTTGAAGATGAGGTGACAACTCATGCAGCCTGCAAGGCACTGCATGCTCTGTGCAGTCAATGCACTGAATGTGTCATGGTACCTCGGAAATAATCAGGTTTGGGTTGAAAAGAGTATGGTCATGTCCATGCTAGTGAGAGGAACCATGCCGGAGTGAGACGCAGATTTTCAATGCACATTGCAAATTATGTGAACAACTGCCTTCAAATGATTTTCTGGCAGCCAGAGTGCCAGCATGATGGCAATAGCCCATCTGTTACATCTGTGCAATGCAGTCTTTTCACATTTCTGTCCCTCCCAAGGACAGGGAGCCTTACTCAAGTTGTGAGTGTCCTCTGCATTATTTGCACCCATTATTGTGATGAGTCACACGTTGATGGGTGTGGTGGGCTTGTTGTGCAGATAAATACGTCAGTGGCGGAGGTCCCAAGGCAGCAGAGAAGGCAAGGATATTGCTGAAACTGATGCAGTTCATTGGTGCGGTCAGTGGCGGCAAGACAGTCACACAAGTGGCTCTCAATTACCTCATGTGCAAAGGTATGCTATGAGCTCTGCTTTGGAGTGACACCACCAGAGCAGTGATTTGCTCACAAGGGACGAACAATCTTGTCATGGTCAGCCATAGTTTGCCGAGGCAGCTGGTCTGATGCTGGCATTGATGGCAGGATATGCATGTAGACCGCGCAACCGCTTTGATTCTAGTAGCATTGCGTCTTGGCATTCTTGGCATTCACTTATCGCACGCACTATGCAGGTGCAGTACCAATCCCAGGTTGTAAATCAGTAGCTCAAGTGCAAGAGCATGTGGGTGCAATGGGATGGCGACTGGAGAGCAACGAAATTGCCATCATAGACGAAAAGTTGCAGACTATGTAAAATGTGCATTTGTAGCACAAGCTGTATATCTACAACCTGATGCGATACCTCAGAGTAGCAGCTGCTGTTGCTGCACCATTCCCTGTTGCTTGACAAATGCTGTTGAGCAAGTGCTGTTGACGTGAATACAGCAATGCTTACAGGATGACGTGTGAACGCCACAGACACGCATACTGTAGAGGCAACACTTGTTTGTGTCGATCCAAGCATATTGCTACAGAAACTAGGTAACCTCATTTTGAGGCTGCAGCACTCAAATAAAGTTGCTTTTGCACATATGCTTGAGCCTGACTCGACAAAATCATCGCAATTATGTGGTAGGGCATCAAGGCTTTGCATCCTCACAGCTGCCTGATACTGGCTCTAAGTGAAATGATAGCGTGCTTTTTATGGCATACTGGCTAAAGCAGGTCAGGCCTTCGCTTGTACCCCTTCAGGCGTTATATCCGTGATGACTGCAGGTACAGACCGCGAGTGTTTAGTTGGACCTCCCGGGTGTATGTGCTTATATGCTGCTATATCTGACTACAAGGTAAGGTCAGCGCAATTCCAATCAACTCACTCTGCTTTTGTGGCTGGCCATCCTTCCAGTCCGCACGTCTGAAGAAAACGACCTCACGTGTCCTTGCTTTAGTTTTGGCTGGCTCTTTGAGTGCAGCACGGACCATGTCCGCGCACAGACCAGAGTACTTCAAATAGCTCATGCCGGCCACACGCCAGTAAGCGCTGGCTGAAGCAGAGGACGACATGGCACACCACTCCTCGCGACCTTGCTCAAGATTCAGATGCAGCCCCACGGGGCAGTGTCGTTGATCAAACGTTGACGCTGCAAACGAAATGCTTGCCTTGATCGACTTCAACCACCTAACTCTGTGCATGTAGTCATGGAGACCCTACACAACACAACACGCAAGCCCTAAAGTCTCGATACGTCATGCAGGACAAGGCACAAGGCATCTACCAGTTTCTGCCATCCATCTGACCTCAATTGTTCATTCTGTTGCTGTTGAATCGCTTGACTGCCCCGATACTTGATTAGCCACAGACTACAAGATGCCTAGAAGAGGTGGTGGTAAGCTTTTCTCGAACTTTCGATCTGCCTATCGTGACACAGGGTCGCGGGTATTGAGACTGACTTGGTTGAACAGGTGGCAGTGCCCGTCGTGCCAGTCCTTCACCAAGGCCCGCAGCTCCTTCAAGGGGTTTCTTTGGTGGTGCTTCCAACCCCACTAAGCCCTCCCAATCTGCTCCTCCCCCAGCTCAAAAGACTGGTGAGTCTGTCTAGCAGTCACGCTGCCTGATGCAGTTTGCCGTGCCGCCATCGCTTGATGTGCTGTGGCGTCCGTCCAGTTTCACTGACATGCCTGTTTGTCCTCTGCAGCACCTCCTCCTCCTGCTCAGTCTCATGGTGGCGGTGGAATGCTATCAGGTCTAGGTGGCATGGTTGCACAAGGTATGTTGTGAAACACACGTTACATCATGTCAGATGCTGCCAACTTGTCATCATGCTGGCACTTGTTATGTTTTGCATGAGAGGACATCAATCACTACTCTGTCAGTTTGATCTTGCATAAGTATGTGCGGTTACATGCAATTTGTACGCACAATGATGCTGCATGGCTGTGACGGTGTAATATGGATCTATAGGTATGGCTCTAGGCACTGGCAGCGCTCTGGCACACAGAGCTGTGGACTCTGTGCTTGGCAGCAGAAACCCAGAGCCTGCACAGGCACAGCAGGCAGCAGAACAGATTGCAAGGGAACCAGACACACCCTGCAACCGCCAGGCCAAGACCTTTGCAGACTGCATGTCAGACAACAATGGAGACCTAGAGTCCTGCAGATATTACTTTGACAACTTGCAGACATGCCGCCAGCAGCTGCAGTAGTTGCATCAAAGCTACATCTTCTGACTTACCTACTGACTTGAATCTTCACAATCAGGGTACTCATTGATTTCTGCCTTGTAAATGACACAGATATAGCTATCTGCCCATGTGGTACAGTTTATGCATTGCAGAGATTGATGGACTGCTGCAACTTGGATGCAAGGGCCAGAACTATACATGGCACAAGTTACGAGGTTTTATTGCATGTGAAAGCAGCTTTGTGCTATGCTGTGCCCATTTGAATGCAAGTTGGCACTGCACAAAGCTGAGGCACATCTTGCAGCTGCGTCGCACTTGGTTGTATGAGGCACACGGTGACTGGCTGTCACTGCTTGGTGCTAACAATTTCCAGCTTGAGAAGGCTGGTTACATCACAGTATGCTTGGCCTGCGCAGTACTGAATGCAAGTAAGCTGCTCAGCAGAAGGGGGTTCATAAACAGTACTTCAATATAAGCTGTTGATAAGGTTCAATATTTGTGCGGGGTGAAATAAAGGGTCATTGTAATCAGCAAGCCTATGCTGCAACAGCAGCCTCTACAGTGATACCCATATTCTTTGCAGTGCCCTCAACAATTCGCATGGCAGCCTCCACGTTCATGCAATTCAAGTCTGGAAGCTTGATCTCGGCTATCTCCTGCACTCACAAGTAGGGCAAATTAGGAGGGGCTCGCATTGGCCTGTAGTCTAAAATGCCACACAACACTCAACAACAGTCACCAGAGAAAGCATGCATTTGGACATGACACCAGATGTGCATGTGAGCAAGATTGTTCAGATCCATGTTATATTCAAAATTGCGCCCTCCAGGTGAAAAAGTTAGCTGCGTGAACATTCAGCAGAGTACAGGTCAAAAGAGCTGAGAAGGGTACCTTCAATTGAGCCTGTGAGATCTTGCCAACCTTTACTGAGTTGGGGGTGCCAGAGCCCTTGGGGACTCCTGCAGCTTTAGCTAACAACACAGACGCAGGCGGCGTCTTCAGGATGAATGTAAAACTCCTGTCCTACACATCAGAAGAGCAAGTATTTGGCTCTAGTCAGATTGTACCTTTAAGTCTGCTGCGCAGTGCTTGCCATGTGTGTTAGATGTCTGCTTTTGTGAAAGCTGTTGCACTGTCTATTGCCAGCGCTACACATTGAGGAGCAGCCACAAAACAAAACAAAGCTGTAAATTAGTCTACCCAGCATACCCCGTGAATGTTTGCCTTTTATGCATGCATACCAAAAGACAAACATGGATGCACCAATTGAATGGCAAGGCAGCACGTGAGCATTGACTCACCTCAAAAACTGTGATCTCCACAGGAATGACAGTGCCAACCTTGTCTTGTGTTGCTGCATTGTACTCTTTACAGAATGCCATAATATTGACACCCTGCAGGTAGTGTTCTGCAAGTTCAGAGTGCACGGCGCCATAAAACATAGCCCACTTTTCACATTGCTATGGCCTGCACCTAACACAGGTACGCATGGAGTAAGCATGTTACCTTAGCACCAAGTGCAGGACCCACAGGGGGAGCTGGGTTGGCTTTGCCAGCTTGTAGGGCCAGTTTGATCAGACCAGTCACTGCAGTACATTACAAGCCGAGTCGAGCTGCCAGCTACGATGCCTTTTGCACAAGAAGCTTGCATTGCTAAATCAATCTGGTGAGGCTTGTCTGCTGACACCTTTTGACGCCATGCTAGTGACGCAACGCTGCGGTCTGCCTGACGTTCGCACAGGTCTGCATACCAAAGCAGTTCCGGAAAAATTGGCATGGCTGACTGGAGTGCCTCGAAGCGAGCAACTTAATTGCGCTTGTGGGGCAACGCTGAGCTTTCGTCGTTGCACAAAGCTGTTTGAGGTGTGGCAACTACACTGCATGGTGAAGGTGGCCCAAGGCCCCGTCTCTCAATAAGCACCGGCGCAGTGATGCGGGATATCAGCTAAGAATATTGCGTAAAGTATATCGTAGCCTACAGCTGAGCGCACAAACTGACAGACGTGCATCAAGTTTGCGCTGAAACCTAACGTGACCCTATGACGATAATCCGTAACGCTTGCAATAGGACCAGGTCATTGCAAAATCCAAAGCTACGGCACCCTGTCTTTGTAGGGGGCATCTGCTTTTTGATGCCGGCGCGTTGCTACTCAGCTAGGTAGCATAGCAAGTCACAGTTTACCAAGGTGGATCACCTGTTCAGTCATGGTACAGTGCACATGTCTGTATTGTTCAACTGTGTACATTCATGACTCCAGCCAGGTGAGTCTGTCAATGGTGTTCCTGAAATATGTACAAATCTGCAGGGCTTGCCTTTAGTCTTGCCTCGTAGAGACACCATGCCCGCATGTAAGCAGGGTGACACTATTTGACTGCACCCTACAGGCTTGGCCCACATATTGATTAATTGCAGGCGTGCATGTCAGTGCCATGCATGCCAACAACCATTTGCATGCATACTTTTCACTGTATTCCTACGATCAACTGGATCAACCTTTTGGCAAAAAAGTGCGATGGGTCACAATTGCTTCTGATGCGATGCAAGGCCTGCCCTCTCTCCTCTGTGGTGCTATCCACAATGGAAATCTGCAAGCATGACACTGCAAGTCATTTCTGCGCATAAATCATCAGGTTTGCTTGGCAAGCCAGGGTAGTTGGGCGTTAACAAATGCTTTACAACATGTTCGAAGTATGATGCAGCAATACTTGATAGCAGACTCAGCATTTTGCAGGATGCCGCCCAAAATCAACCTTTGAACGAACGCGTGATACAAGCAAAAACATGGTGTGAGGCACTGATAGCAGGTCCATCATCTGCAAAGCAGACTCCTGATCAAGACAACTCTCAATCACCAGGCATTCAATGT
>JAABUP010008316.1_pt1 | contig 13305 bp, 13 predicted proteins | sample 5559201 | NCBI WGS metagenome assembly JAABUP01 (sample SAMN10711887, study PRJNA513373) | rock metagenome | isolation source: Antarctica rocks | place: Antarctica | reverse complement strand
ACTGCCGGGTCGTCTGGGCGTGAACGGCGTGGTCGTCATATTAGCAAAGCATGCACAGCGGCCTGCACTGAGTAACCTTTCCGGCCGTCGACTGCATAGCGTCCGCTGACCAAAGATTGTGATGAACCAGCTGCAACACAGGGTACAGCACCAGACTGGCTTCCCTGTGATTGTGTCTGCATTTCCAAACATATCTAGCACATCATCATTGTCTCCATGCTCCTCATTGTCTCCATACTCCTCCTGCCAATCACTCTTGCCTTATCAGGGTGAACATTACTTGACTTTCTGAAATCCTTCTTAGCCTGGGCAGTCTGATTGACGGCATCTGCAACTATGGGATGGTGCTGATTGGACGGTTGCTGTCGCCACCATCACATTCTAGTGTATCAGCTGCTTGACAGTTTACAGCTCCCAGCTTTGCACTGACCCTGACCTTCTGCTAAGTCATTGCTAGTGCCTTCATTGATGCTGACCATGCCTACGCCTGTCAGTACCAGCTGCGCCATTGTCACTGCTGTTTTGCACAACAGACTGTACAGCCTGCTGCTGCTCAGCAGTACTAGTACAGCCAGTCTTTTGTTCAACACTGCCCATCAAACACTGTTGTGTCATGTTTGACATCACTGTTGTGTTTTGGTCTGGGTTTGTACAGCAATCCAGTTGCAACAGATGAGTCTGTCGGGCTCTTCTGCCTGGTGAAAGTTCCAGGTCTGAGTCTGATACAGCATGCAAGCGAGCAGAGGGCTGTTAATCAACACATGGTCCGGACCCATCCGAGATCTGGATCCATCTGAATGATTAATATGCATGACCTGCAGGGTCTAGCCTTGCAGCTGCAGAAGCATGGTTACAGCTAAAATTCCACTCGGAAGTACAAACTGCAAATTGAACACGTGCGTCTGAATAGTTACAGGTTGCCAGTGAGATCACCATGGCTTTATAACCCAGAATGAAACGCTGTCCATGATGACCTGTTGAGGCATGTTTACTAACCAGGCTTGGTCTCGGAGCCGTTGCTCGTTCCGGCTGCATAGTGCAAACGTCGCAGCAACGCACGTTAGCCTGCGCTGGGTCATCGAGCGTAGCAGAGATATTGTATGTGAGGCCAGTTCTGCCATAAGGACGCCAGCTGCCCGTTCACACTCTGTCTGCTCCAGCGTTCTGTCCTGTTGAGGCAGAATTCGAAGCGGCTCGCTGCCTGTTGCCAGTGTGACGCTGGCTTGGACAAGTTGTCTAACTCACCTTCCACGCCTCTTTAAATGCAACCTCTCGAACGCACGAGTCAGGGCATCTTCTCTGCCCTGACAGCTGGACTGCGTTTCACCTCCCACAAGGCTAACAGTGACATGACTGGTGAGATCAGCTGCATTTGCAATACTGTACAAGCCCTTGAAGCTGGCTTGTGCTGCAACACAGCTGCTAGCAAGCACAAATCTCGCAAGAGCATGCTGATGCAGCCTGTTTGCTGCAGCAGTTATGTCCAAGGGTTCCAGAAGCTTGGCAGGAAGCAAAAGGAAGCATGCGTTGATTGATGGTGTGTTATTTACAGCCATCCTGCTCATGCTTTTGTTTCACTTCCTGGTACCTATGCCATACAGCAGTCAATAGGGCTGCTGGTAGATGCACCTGAGATCACAACAGTGGCTTGTGCAGGAAATGAAGCCACTGATGCCCTTGCCAGTCTGGAGGCCGAGAACGCATCAGATGATTCACATGCAGGTCCTGAAATGGTTGCAGGCATAAGCAATGATCCCTTCGAGGTATAGTCCTCAGACTGGTCCAGTTGCATGCAAAACCTGCTGTTTTACGGAAGTGGCTTGTAACCATACAAGCCGTTGACAGCATCAGCCTGACCAGTACACAGGGCATAGCAGCTCATTTACTCTGCACCTGAAACTCTGTAAGCATTGTCAAGCGTATGGAGCAGCAGCCAATACAAGTGGGTTGACCTTGCCTGATCAGGGCATCTACATCACAAGTTCAATGCGCCATGCATGCTTGATTCTTGGCTGTGCTGTCTTTGTGACAAACTGCACCTGCATGTGAGCAGTCAGCAACCCTGGTGTGCAGGCAGCCAACCTACTGCGCAAGAGTCATGGCATCAGAGTGACAGGTGGTCAAGCACCAGCGCCACTGGTCGACTTCGATGACCTAAGCAGCAGATACAAGTGCAGCAAGCGGCTGATGGCTAAGTTGGAAGAGCATGGATGGCATGACCCGACAGCAATTCAGCGCCAAGCCATTCCCATTTTGATGGAAGGGCGAGACTTGTTTGCTGTGGCGCCGACAGGCCAGTCCTTGTTCTCACTTCAAGAACTATGAATTTGTCGTCTGCTTGAACACGACTGCGTTTTGCTGCTGCAGTCAATAAATCAAAACGCACATCAGCATGAGAAGTGCTTCAGGGGTCCAGGCTTTAGAGCTCAAGATTGACAATCATTTGATGGTTGTGTTAGCACATGATGCATGTTCTGAAGGGATTCTTGCTGCATCAGTCACCTGCAGCCATGGTCACTTTGTTGTGTGTGAAAGATGTTGTGCAGGCCAGGGGTTTTTGGTCTGACCATGACACATGTCGTTTTGATACTGCAGGGTCAGGCAAGACTTTGGCCTTTCTCCTGCCAATTATTGCTGCCTTGCATCAAAAGAAGTATGACCAGCAGCAACAACAACATCAAAAAGAACAGCAACAGCAGCAGCAAGAGGCGTCAGGTAGCACAAAAAGAACTTCTGAAAGTGCTGAGCAGAATCCAAAACCTAGCAATAAACCCTCCAAACCTTCAGAGGCCTCTTCCATGCTGCAAAGCGCATCCAAAGCAGCAAACAGCGCCTCAGAGACAGGGAAGGGCAAGTCAGGAAAGGCAGAAGGCAGTGTAGAGCTGTCTAAAGGCCCTAGTGCAGTCATACTGGCCCCATCAAGGGAGCTGGCAGCTCAGACTGCACGCTGCCTGCTGCTGTTGCTGAAGGGACTCAAGCTGCGCTGTACTCTTCTGACTGCAGCTGTTGCAGCTGGTACCGACTTCTCAAAGGTAATCTCCCACCCTTTGTTGTGCATTCCTACTTTCTTCGACCCTCATGCAGTTCGTTTGTCACCCCTCACAGAGACTGCCCTGTCATCAGGCTGTGCTGAGCCTTTCACACGCTGATGGCTGATGAGCTGACCAAAGCAAAATATGTGACAGAAGCTGCATGCACCCGAGTCCAAAGTTCAGGCGCTGCGTGCTGCAACGCATGCTATACATGCCTACTATACACTGGCTTGAGGGGTCTTGCAATTGAGGGCTCTTGCGACTGATGCCCTCTCCTCAAATGGATGCAGAAGCTCCTGTTGCTGTTGCAGATGGACCTGGTGGTTGCCACCCCAAAGAGGCTATCTCACTTGGTCAAAGCCAAGCAAGTGGACCTGGCCTCTGTGCAGTTCCTCATCCTAGATGAGGCGGACAAGCTGTTTGAGCAGGGCTTTGTGAGCTACATCGACCGCATCATCCTGGCCTGCAGCAAGCCTGACATTGTAAGCCTTCTCACCTTGTGTTGCTCAGCATGCATGTTGTTACTAGCCTGTCATTATAAGCTTTCTCACCTTCTGCTGCTCGGTATGCATGTTGTTGCTAGCCTGACATTGTAAGCCTTCTCGCCTTGTGATGCCTGGCTTGGCTGGCATGCATATTGTTACTAGCCTGACATTGTAGGCCTCCTCATGGTGTGCTGCCTGGCTTGGCTGGCAATGCATGTTGTTGGTAGCCTAGTCTGTTGCTCATGTGCTGCCCCTGTATCACATGCATCGGTTTCGCTGCATCTGGTTCTGTACTATTGTCATCGGGCACACTGCATGACTGCAGATGTGCTCTTGGTATGGCTGGTATGTATTCCATTGCAAAGTCAAAATGAGCCCATTTTAATTTTCAAAGGAGCAAACAGTGCTGGTGTTGAGTCTTCATCTGGGCAACAATCGCGTGCAGCATTCCACACATGGCTGGACCTACTGCACTCCTGCACTACTGCAGCGTGTCAAGCAGCTGCTCTGCAGCGTGCCTCCATTTCCCTTTCCCCCCCCCCCCCCAAGTTTCAAAAGTCAAGTCTGCCTTTCTTTGTTGATACAGGTCAGGGGCTTGTTCAGTGCAACATTGCCAGAGGGTGTTGAGGAATTGGCATCCAGCGTACTGCAGTCACCCCTCAGGCTGGTGGTGGGCCCCAGGAATGCCCCAACCTCAGCAGTGTCTCAGCGCCTCATGTTTGTGGGCAGGGAGGGGGGCAAGATCCTGGGCTTGCGCCAGCTCATAGCCAAGGGCCTCACTCCCCCTGTGCTGCTGTTCGTGTCCAGCAAGGAGCGGGCTGAGGCTGTACACAGGTAACGGCATCATTGTTGCTTGTACTGTGTCAGCAGTCATCCACAGCAAGGTTGACTCCGCCCCAGTTGGCACAAGTGTTGGATTCAAGCAAAGATGTCATCCACAGCAAACTTGCTCCACCCTTGTTCAATGTCTGTTTTGACTCAGTCATTCGTCAGTCTGGAGTCTGGAAGTGCTCTCATTGTGTTTAAGTAAAGAGTATACACTTTTGACCAAAAAAGGTGCATCAGGGTTCATGCATGGTAAGGCTTCCGAGACGCATCTCATCTGTCTTTGCTGTGTGTGAACTGAGGCTGGTAGTGATGTCTAGAGCACCTCTGCTTGCTGTGTCATGACATGTTGGAGTGGATCCGCTGCAGTTTGCGTGCTCAAAAGGTGCTTGTTCATGGTGCAAATTGCAATGCTATGTGGCCTCTGTCAGCAGAAACATGTGATGAGGCGCCCTTGGTGGACGGCAGCCGCAGCTTGTATGAGCATGGTCATACATCACTGCTATGTAATCATACCCACTCTTGATTTGTGTCCTGGAGAGCGCGGTGTCATTCTGCACGGCAGTGGTGATGACATGCTTATATGCATGATGATCACCTGACCAGCTTTTACTTAGTCGTGACAGGCCTGTCATACAAGGCATAACCCAACAGTTGCCGGCATAAACTTACAAACCCTGCCGAGGCTGAGGCCCTACCACATGAGGGGGCATCAGCTCTTGTGTCACCTGACCAGCTGTTGTCTGGTGGTTGCAGGCAGGTGATGTATGATGGAGTGCATGCAGATGTGCATGATAATCACCTGAGCAGCTCTTGTTTGGTGGCTGCAGGCAGGTGATGTATGATGGAGTGCATGCAGATGTCATCCACTCCTCCCAGCCCCAGTCCGTGCGTAACGCAGCAGTGGACAGGTTCCGGTCGGGTGGCAGCTGGCTGTTGGTGGCCACCGACCTTGTGGGTCGCGGAATGGACTTCTTGGGAGTGCACACCGTCATCAACTATGACATTCCGCAGTCCACCACCGACTATATCCACAGAGTGGGCAGGACAGGCAGGGCTGGCAGATCAGGTGAGATCAGTGCAGATCCTTTTTCCCCCCCATTTCTACAAAATGAAGGTTCCATAATTCCATGATTTTGGAAAGATTAATGAGAGAAAGTCTGTCACCAGAAACTTTTTACTGAATCTTTTATTTTGCTATTTAGTGCATGATGTGTGTGCTTTTGGCACTGCTATGCAGTTTTTGTGTCGCTGTCAGCTGTTAAGATATAGCGGTTGAGTTTTGCCCTGTTTGTTGGCTGCTTTGAGCTGTTGCTTTGAGCTGTTGATGTGAGAACAAGGTGCAGCAGGCAAGTTCTGCTGAAGGTTCTGATGGTGTCAGATGTGATGAATTGCCTGCCTGCGGCATTGGGCTGTACACGCATTGTGTGCTGCAATGCCTATGCTGTCCTTGAGTGATAAACTTGCACATTGTATATGCAATGTGGTAGGGTTTAGGCACACCTTGTAGGTACCTGGCAAAACGATTAGCTGGAACGCCTGTAAATTATTATTATTATTGTATATGCACACGGTACACATACATTGTCAAATATCTTCGGAACTTGTTCACAGGCGAGGCCATCACCTTCTATACTGAAGATGATGCGTGGCAGCTGCGGTCTATTGTGAATGTGATGCGGGCAGCGGGCTGTGAGGTGCCTGACTGGATGTTGCACCTCAAGAAGGAGAGAAGGAAAAGCCACACCAAGAAAGACAGTAAAGCTGTGGGCAAAGTTGGCAAGCAATCAGTCACTGCACTGAAGGCAGCAAGGGGGTGAAGTTGCACAATGAACTAGGTGGATTTCAGCAAATCAACTGGCTGCGCTTCATTTATGCGGCTGCAGAAGCTGAAGCATGGTATACAGCCTCACTTTTTTCGCCATTGCTGAAGAATGAACTCATGACCTTTGCTGATTCAGCGCAGCTTGCGGAAACTGAAACATCGATACATCTGTTGGAAGTACAGCTTGTTGGACTCGAGTCATGCTTTCTGTCAAAGAGCATCATGATAGTTGTACAGAGCACAGCATTTTTATTCCATTAAAGTGAGTTCGAGTGTGAGAGTGCTAACTTAGATGTGATGTGCTCTGTTACAAAAGACAGACATTGCCTTGCTTCATGATCACATGCGTGGTCACATGATGTATGCAATCTGGTGGACCACGAATCACCTGTCCAGGTACGCAGATACACAGTCGTCTTGAGTCACACGCGCTACTGCCCTGAGGACACAGCATGCATGCTGTGTTGTGCTGTCTGATCCCTGCTGTGTAAAGAGGGTCATAAGGCAATCAGTCTGTCGATAAATAAGGTCACTAGCATTAGGGGAACATTCTGTGTGCATATATAGTTTGCCACTGGCATATCTGCAGCTCGTTCACACCATTCCTATATTTTGCTCCTGACTGTCTGTTGCTCATTTTCAATACCAGTACAGTAAGGACATAAAAATCATGCTTTATCTTCTCATCATTGTGCTTGTTCTTCTCATCATCGTGCAGATCACAGCCAGAATCATTTGTATAAAAATCAAATATATCCCTCATTGCGTTTGAGTTTCATCTCCATGGCATCACAAGTGTTCATTTGCAAAAAACAAAACAAGGCCCCAGACCCTCCCTATATACAAGACTTATGTAAACTTAAGACAACTTGATCGCAGGTCATTGCAAGGCTGAAGTAAAAAAGCGGATCTCGGTGGCCCAAGAATGCACAAGCCTGGACACAGAGCTCGGTCAGAGAGTCACAGCGCTGTCAATCGCTTGCTGTGGCTTCTGCCAGCATGCTAAAGAAGAAAAGAAAAGACTACGCCTTTCGGCGTCAATTTGATGAGAGGCCCAATGTTATACTGGGCTGCCCAGGGCTAGAGAATATCTGTGCTTTTGTACGCCTCATTGCCAAACCCCTGCGCAGCCTTGCCTGCAAGGCCAGCTGACATTGGCTGAGGCCTGGGCAGGCCACCTTCAATGGACTGCTCCATGGCAGCAAGCTCTGCCGCCCTGTTGCGGTCAGGCTGATGGGAAGGGCTGGAGGGCCGGCTTGCACCGTTGCTTCCAGACAAACTGCTCCCCTCTTCACTGCCATTGCTGCTGCTGCTGCTGCTGCCGTTGTTGCTGCTGCTGCGTCCGTTGTTGACACTGTTCATGATTGCCTCCTCTAGATCTGGCATGTGGGTCACCTGCACGCCAGCATGAGCTTGACTTAGTCATGCTTTCACCTTGCAGTCTTAGCAAAGTGTAACTCATCTCAGCATCTGGGTTGATAGTCACACAGGTGAGGTGATATGACAGTTGACGGTGGTGTACACTCATGCACGAGCCAATAGATTGCTTGAGCTTCTTCTGTGGAAAGCTGTAGTGAAGCACCAGGCTCAGTCAGCTTGCTACATTGCAATGAAAACAATGGCCTGACAAGGTGCTCTGAAGCCATTAAGCAGCGATGGACACATGCAATGTCTGCTTCAACATTCACGCATGCAGAGCAGCAGGCAGCTGCTGACATATGCAGCAGCGCTCTTTGAGTCATGAGACTGTTCACCTGAGTTGGGTATGCAAACTGGACACCATGCTTGTTGATGATGCGACCAAAGTCCATAAGTAGGCGCTGTCTGAAGTTCCCCCAATCTCGCGACGCCACGGGTGTGGTGTGAACCTTTAGGACAAAGATACATTTCTCAACAACGCAACTTTTGCCAGACGTGCAGATGCAATTTAGGTTAAACTCTGTGTTGCATGATGGGGGCTCTGGGAGGACTTGTAAAGCAAAAGCGAAGCTTGACAGCAGGCAGAAGCATCAGCCAGCAGAGCACTTGCAACATCATTATGACTAAGGCTGACAGCTGCTGCATATGTCTAGTGTATGTATATCTTCCAATTACACAGTAAGCCTTGTCTTGTGATGACACGCATGACTTACCAAAACAACTATATTGATGGCATAGTCTTGAAAACCAGACATGCCAACAAACTGGGGCAGGCGGCGATCTACACCAGCCCGCCGCGTCAGGCTGCGCCGCATCTCATCTACTACTATCTCTACCTGCGCGCATTGCAAACCCAGATCTTCAGCCAGACAGGCTGATAACAAAGTGTCAAGCAGAATGGACGTGCACATGAGGGCTGTGGCAAGAATGACATGAGGATCAACAAATGTGGGATAGCGCATCTGTGGCAGCAGGGAAATACAGCACCAGAGCTTGTCACTCAACTGCACCTAGGTTTAGTGCATGCTCAAAGAATGGCAGCCCTGGACCCATTCATGTGTGTGTGCAAGCAGTGAATATGTCACCACAGCAGCTCTGAAAGCTGCCCATGCATGTGTGCATAGCATGGTCAGGATTGTTGCAGGCGACTCTTAACTACTAGCAACCATTGTCACATGTCTTGATAGAATGTCACATGTTTTGCTGTGTGAAGCCCCAGATGATTTATGTAGTGACTTTTTTTACCTTTTCCAGGTCCTTGTAGCGCAGCTTGATGGTGAAGAGCAGCTGCCGGGACCTGTTGAAGTGACTGAGGACCCTGCTGGTCAGGATGTTGGATTCATTTGATATGATCATCTCACTTAGCACCTGCACTCAAGGAAGAGGGACATGTGAGTGCCTGTGTCTGAGGCTTCTGCTGCCCATGCCAAGAGCCAATGTGAAGTCACAGCTGTGAAACACTACAGCAAAGGTCAGGATGGCCACAGACTTTCACACACATGTGAACATGCAGTGACGCACAATGCTCAAGCAGGGCATGTAGTAGTAGCACTAGCTTTGATGCAATGAGCCTGGAAGCTGAGACTGGTTAAGACCAACTTGTGGTGCTGGTTCAAAAGATTTGCAAGGCTGGAAAGACAACACTGTAGTCAGCACTCATGGCATGATGACTACCTTGTTGGGTATGGTGACTGGCAGAGATGCATCTGTCCGGATGATTGTGCGCATGGGGTCCACCCTTTCTATGACCCCAACCATCACACGCTCCCCACCCCCAGATGACAGCTCCACCCGGTCTCCAACCACAAAGGGGCGCGACAGAAACTGAACACACATCATGGCTATCAGTGCATACCGCGCAGCGTTTTGCAATCACAAGCAAACATTGTATAGCTGGATTACAAGGTGACTTTGATGCCTTGATACAGCTCAGGATGTGTATGTCTGAGCCTGGGATATTTCGCTTATCGTGACACATGAAACTGCAGTGCACACACCACAGAAAGCCTGCATGGTCGTAGATATCACTTGGTCCCAAGCCAAGAACACGTAATGGACTCTTCAGCAGGCTGGTTGTGGCACATGGTCCAGCATGAATGCGCAAACCTTTGCACAACTTCAGCTGTTGGACTTCTTGCACACAAGGAAGCTTGAAAGGAAGCAGAGCAGTGACGCACTCACCAGGTTGATGCCAGAGATGAGGTTGGCCAGAACAGATTGTGCACTGAGACCCACAAGGACTGTACTCACACCACCAACAGTCAGCAGGGGCTGCACATTGATGCCAAGGATGGCAAGGCACATCAGGCTGCCCGCACACACCACCACCCAACTAGCCAGCCCACTGACTGGCAGCATCACCCGCTCCAGAGCCCTGCCCTGACCCCCTGAGGGGTTGCTGGGGTCGTTGATCTCCTGCGAAACAGCAACAGCATGTTGTCGGACCCAGGAGTTTTGACTGCTTTGGTGCATTCCTCATCTATCTCTGTGGGGCAGTGCTAATTGTGCAAAGGCAGCCGTCAAGGAATCGAAGGACACATAGCCATGAGTTGCTGTTTTTTTAAGGTATACTCTCTTTTCTCAATAACAGAGGAAACAACAAAGGGGCTCACTGCATGTTAGCAGATGAAAGCACAGCTCATATGGGCATGCTCAAATAGTGACGTCAGCAGTGATTGAGTGGGCACTGCTTTGCAGGCTTCATGTGCATATGCAATGGCTGGCTTGCTGACCAGCAAAGCATGCTGACCTGTATACTCTCATCCAGGAGTGTTTTGATCATGCATTCCTTGAAGCGCAGCAATGTCCAGCACCCAAATACAATGACTCCAAGCTTGCGAAAGCTGAGCACATTGGAATCAATTGTCTGCAGTATTGTCAGCATCCTCTGCAAGAGTGCCACTGCAAAAGCCAGGCACAACTTTTACTCAATTTAAGTCAACACAAATCTTGCTTTGACCAGTCTGTTGTCGCATGGGTTGCAGCTATGAGTAGCAGCTATGGTTGGAAACAGCTGGCAGCTGTAACACCAACGCGCTTGCGAGCAGGGCATGGGCTTCAGGGCTATGGGACTGACCAAGTGGCTCTGAAAAGCTTTGCCGCCTTGTCTCTGATGCAAGCGCCACTCCCAAGAACCAAGCTATGGACCGCAGCGAGTACACCACTGCTGCCATGGGCAAAAAGACTGCAACAGGTACGTTGATGGCAACAAGCAATGCCTGGCCGGCATGGACATAAACTGGACGCTTGACCCGGGGTACAGATGGAGATAGCTCTGACAGGAAAGCTGGTGCCGGCTCCTGTACAGTCATGAGATGGCTGGCTTGGACATGGCATGTTAATTCACAGGCAGCCGGTGGCAATCAACATTACCTCTGGACTTTCACACTCCTTAGATTTGCGGCTTATGTAGCGGGTGACAATCCACGCCAAGCCAAACCAGGCCAGTGAGCTGAATATACTGTGCAGGGCATGCTGAAACAGAGGTTTGTCCAAAGTTGCCTTTGCAACGGCTTCTGTGACTGACTGAGCTGTCACGGACGTGTGGCTGACGGCAGAAGCGAAGGAACATCGTGTTTGCACAGTCTTTGGTTTTGGATGTGCAAGAGATCTGCGGGCTTGCCTAAAAGGCCGAGGCGTTTTACGGCAGGAACAAAACGCGGGAGGTCTACAACGAGTTTGAGGGTGTATGGCTGCTGTGCCAACGCGTGCTTCACAGTCTATTTGCAAGCCTTGCAGCATGTCACAGTGATGTACTTAATCTGCACGTGTGAGCAACTATGCAAACTCAAGCTTGGCTGCATGAGACTATCCTCGTTGTGCATGAACACACAAGTCTCATGTGCATCAGACAATTCCGCCAGACTATCTATCGCACAACAGGTCTGTCTGCGTTGACCAAACAGCGTACGAGCTTCCATGTTAGCTTCTTCGTCACAGGCTGCATAGACAATTGTCCCCCTGTGACGGGGTTTAGCAGGGAATTAACAAAGCGTTAATCGGCGACCCTAGCAGGGAATCTAACGAAGCTGGCCATAAATGGCTTGCATTTATGGCCACCTATGACTAATTGGTTGCATTTATGGCCACCTATGACTAATCCTGTCGCGTTTACTGCCACCTATGACTAATTTGATCGTGCAATGCAACCACGATGTTGCGAACCAGTGCCGCAATGGTGTTACAGAGATCAGGATCACACATTAGGCGTGTCACTTCAATTTCTGCATGTCATGCATATCATTGATACCAAAAAATCCAGGTCACTACTGCTTGATAGACTTTGTGCAGCAGCAGGGGGAGCGTCTCATTCAGTGAGCTCTAGAGATCAGCAGATCTGCTACCTGTACAATTGCTGCAATGGAGCAATCTGACTGGAAACTTGACTACCTAGCTGTGTATGGAACTGGCACATATGGCACTACTTGACTATATTGCATAGACACAAGCTTGTGCTCCCTTAAGGGCAGACACATTACACCTTGCAGTAGTTCTAACGGTGAGTCGTCCTAACAGAGCTTGTGGAAGCACAGCTCTGATTGCATGACATTGGCACAGAACAGGACAGCCTTTGGCTGCAGCACACACAAGGAGTAAAAAGCAGTAAGACATACCGGCTCTTTGGCATTCAGGCCACCTTGCCAGTTTTGGTGCCACCTAGAGTAACTTCAAACATGATGTCTGGAGTACCGTTTCATCAACACCAGAGTTGACCATGTCCACACTCATATTGAGGTGCTCAGAATGTCCACAATGCAAGCCCTACAGGCACACAGATCATGTCTGCAAGGATCAAGAAAGCAAAGCAGCAGCAAAATCTGATGCACACCTGTCACAAAGAATCCTGTCTCACAGGATCCAACTGCAGTCTGGCACATCCTGTAAAGGCATCAACAGTCTTAGGTGTCGGCGACAGATAACATTAGCGTCGAGCATCATGATAGACATCATAGTGTGCCTGGTGCTGGTGATGCTGATCAATACCTTCTGCCGTGTCTTTTTGCCCTGCATACACCTGCATAGCATGCAAAATTTGAATTTGGTGATCGCCCGGCACGCTTCGACTATCACTGGAATGTTGTACCTCAAAGCTATCTCCTCCTAGAGCATCTGTGCCGACTGACAATCGGCACAGTTTTTAATGGCGCACTTCGCTTTTGATCCAGCAAAGATGCCAAACAGCAGGTTGGTGTACACGCTGTCTGGCGATGCAACAGCGGGACAAAGGGATTTAACCCCAGCTTCACGGCATCTCAAGATTATGCCAGCTAGGGTTTTGAGGTGCCTGTTCAAGACGTAGGCCTTAATGTCTGAGGCCGATAGGCCGAAGCATTAAGGCCTGCGCTCGCCTGCGATTCACCTCGCCTGGATTCACCTGCGAAGCAGGGGTTAAACCTCTTCTTTGCCTGCTGAAAGATGCAGATCGTGCTAACAAAACGGCGCAATGAGCGACGCGGACAGCGCGGGCAGTCATGGCCGCGCCAGCAAGGCTTCCAGGTCCGCTGGAGGCCGGGTGGCACAAGTTCGGAAGCAGTGTGAGGCAGCTAGTGCACTTCCTTCGCCTTCGGCAAGGGCTACGGTCTCAGCGCCGCCAGTGCCGGCAGCTAAAAGTGCTCCGAAATCTGCTGGGAGGAAGCGCAAGGCCAGTCAGCAGCGGCCCGCAGCGACAGCGGCAACCTCTCCGGATGCCTCGGGATCTACACCAGCAACACCTCCTGCT
>JAABUP010008315.1_pt1 | contig 13306 bp, 18 predicted proteins | sample 5559201 | NCBI WGS metagenome assembly JAABUP01 (sample SAMN10711887, study PRJNA513373) | rock metagenome | isolation source: Antarctica rocks | place: Antarctica | reverse complement strand
CGGGTAGCACTTCCAAGGTAGCATGTCTGACATCCATCGGCGATCAACAAACGGAAGGTACCATATGGAACAGGGATCTTCTCCACCCTGCTCATGTGCGCTTTGAATCTTGTTGCGGCGCATAGTGTTGATTTCATTATCATTGGGTATATATGCATTACCCGCATCTTCTGCAGGCATGCTGGAGTGACATGTGCAAAGAATTTTGAGACGATCGCTCTGGCGGTTTGGGGACAGTGTAGTCGGGTTCCTCAGTTACCAAACTATACTTGTAAGTCAGATCTTTAGGTCACAATACATTACGTTATCCAAGATTAGCAGAGTCGATCTTCATAGTGACATATCAGCCCGAAGGAGGTTGACGTCCGCGATGATGGGGATGATATCCCTGCACATAACCGAGCGACCCGAAAACATCTTCTGTGAATGCTCAAGTTAATGGGGGTTTTCCTCCAGGGCTGTGTAGGACACGTGACACCCGTCGCGGTGGGGCATCAGCATCGACCAAACTCCCGCGCCTACCGCCACACATGCCCTGTACCAAGCAACTTTGACATCCAGGTACTCGTGGCGTCAAGTACACAAGGTCAGATCCGGACCCTGAAGAGCGCATGTGGCTTGTGGCCCAGCTACCACGTTCCTGGGAAGGGTAACGTCGATCGAAACATATACTTGGTACATGTAAGCTACCTAACCCATTCGCGAACCGCGGAATTGCGTTGGCTTTGTATGAGGACTTTGGACCTACTTCCTCTTTTGGCAGCCGGTAGTGAATAATTCCGATCTCGAACTTGTCAGCGTCAAACTGTGTGTCCTTCCAAGGCAATAATAGGACTCGCCACGCGGTCGGTCACTCCGACAGACAAAACTCGACCGGTCTGACTCCGTGACACAGCCACGCCTGACAATGTCAGAAGGTCATGCATGTATGACGTCGATCACGGACAGAGCCGAGCAAGAGATTTCTATTCTTGCAGCACAAGCGACCAGAGAGAAAGAGATCATCGCTGTCAGGGTACCAACATTGGCTCGATATGCGACATGACGTCGCTTGAGTACAGCACTGGATGCTTACCTTATGCTAAGCTTTCTCGAGCACGCACGTGACTCAGGTCGCTTGTCAAGCCAATACACTCAAAGCAAAGCCAATAATGCACAATACAAGCAAGGTAGTTGCAACGATGTCGGATCCAGTAGACCTACAATTCATCAGGTACTTCCTTGGGTGGTAGAGCACTAGGTACGAACAAGCGCAGATGGGGTTCCGGAAAAGCGCATCAGTTGGGACGGCGGACAACGCGTGGAATGGCATGAGAAGGACCCACATCATGGTCATGTCACGGCCTCTTATCCAATTTGGGTGTGGAATTACCTCATGTGGGAGCTTTCTTCGCCACCAGGCACTAAAATAGCCATGACAGCTCCTCATGACGGACGCAGACTACGCACCTCAGTCAGTCCCGGAACTATGACGCTGAACGAAGGTGCTGTGATGGGTCTGCTATTATTACCTTGTTGCCCTGATGAAGTCGGCGATGCCTCCGATTTACGTTTCCCCGAAACCGAGAACATGCTTGACGCATGCGAGCATCTGATCCGTACAGATAAGGTACCTAAAGTAGATCCTCGACCAGACCTTAGCCCCATATACGCGTCTAAGCGCCTCTTTCAATGCTGTGACATGATTCGTCAATGCACCAGACCGGGTCAATTACGGTTATTCTGACAAACGAGGGAGAGTAGTGACTCGGAGGCTTGGGAAAGCAAGCAGGCACTGTTCAAATATTTGGAAAGCCGATCTTCAGTATATACATGTAGGTACACGCACGACTCCCCGCACATGATCAGGCACGAACCGCGCGGGCGAATCAGAGCGGTGGCTTTTCTTAGAATTCGGATGACCCTAGTCGTGTCGATCAATTGGTCCCACTCCACTCATCCCAAGAAAGGAAACGTTTCCAGTCAATCTCTCCGACTCCGACGAAACAGTAAGTGAGGCTGCCGTAAAATCCTTCTGGACCGCTACCTTGGCTAGCACCAGGCTCGCGTGCTCGGGGAAGGGGGAGGGGCGGAAAGGGTACCTAGCAGGCATGACGAGCAAGACATGACCGAAGCAAAACGGGTAATGGGTATTTTGGATATTTACGGCTGACTTTCGAGCAGCGATCTTAGCCATGTCGTTATTCTCATGGAGACTGTCACATTTTCATGTTCATATCCTTATCGTCGTCGATCAGAACATCAGAAGGTGCCTCCAAAGTGCCATTATCGATGAGGGGGAGCGACGTTGGTCGAGTGGCTTCGCGAGCCACAGCGGTTGAGCCCTGGATCCCAAGTTCCAATCGTCTAGTTATTATTGGCAGGCAGTAGTGCGTTGGACTCGTGCCACCACGAGATTACCGGAGCTTTAGTACCATCGTACACATCTTCCCGTCGTGCCTCGAGCTGTGGCTTTTCCTGACAGGGCTCGTGGCTCCCTAGCGTGGAGAGGCGCAAGCACAGGGTCTCGATCGCGGCTCAACCCAGGCTACCAGGAAAACCCACAGACACTTGCCACACTATCCTTCGCGCCCCGGAAGCCGGAATGTTTATCACTTTCTTGTCCGTCCACGATGACAGTAGTCGTACCTTACCCAATGGGCACCGTGCCTTCGCTTGTCCATCAATATCCAACTCAACTCAACCCAACCCAACGTCACCTCACCTCAACCTCCCCCACCCTTCTATTCTTATTTCTCGTGCCCTTCCGCTTCTTACAGATCCCCTGGCGATCTTCACTCGATCTATTCTCCGGCAATTCCATTTCCTCTCAGCTCATGCAGGCTTCGCAACAGACTCGTGGGTTGACAAGTACCTTGAATCCGGGGTCATACCCTTCGCAGCCAATCAAGCCCACGATCCTACTATTCGCCGCTGTCAGTTGAAGCACTGGGCCCCTGCATCCCACGCAAGCCTGCCTTACTACGTCCATAGTCTCTCCCGAAGGCTTTGTCATTACGACACCTCGTTCCTTTCGGTCCGCTTTGAACGATAGCGTCTGTGGCCCTTTTGCCGTTCGGATGCTAATCTTAAACCGCTCGACTGTCGTTTCATGGACCTCGATTGGATTGTCACTGCTTCGAGCGACTCTTAGACTTGCATGACCTTGTCACGGTACTCGACTGGCCTGTCCGGAACGTTGTTCTTCCTGTTGCGAAGTCAATTGTACCAGTTCCAACCTCTTTCGAACTAACTCCGATCTCTAGCAAACCCTTTTGAGATTCTTCTCCTGCACGTCACCTTCTCACAGCCGGTCCTCTTTCTCAAAATACCTTCTTCGGCTCTCAAGCATTCCGATCATTGCCACTTTCTTGACCCTCAATACGAGAGAGACGTTGAGGACTACAAAGAACCTATTTGTTTCAAGGTACTACTACACCTGATCCTCACCATGATCATCATATCTCCTCCGTCGTGGTATGGGCTAACATGGCTGTCATTTGGGTGCAGCAGTGGTTTGCTCTCCCGGTCATAATTGAAGAACCTCAGATGGGCGATAGACCTGGACATGAAGGCCGGCAGCCATCAAGAGATCCGTCCAACGTGTCTCCGCACCGCGCGCGAGATGTAGACGATGGTGGAGATCACCTTGCATCAGGTACGCCTTACCACCATTGCGAATGGCCGGATCGTTCGTGGCTGGATACAGCAGTAGTAGTCTCTAACCTCATCGCAGCACAGCCACAGAGCAGCAAAGCACCTTACGAGGTGCACCTCCAAGCTCCGACACCGCAGCATCGTCCTGAAGGGCTTCGCTCGCCCATCGCGCCCGGTCAAGCACCCGCTTTTCACGGAATGGCTCAAAGTCAACGAGTCCCACCACTTAACATGGGAGGAATGGCCGGCGCACTACCGGAATATCAACCACCGGCTCAATCGTACGGTCAGCCGCCAAACCAACAAAGATTTCCCTCGGGGCCCTCTACCTCCGCGCTGGTGTATCAATTGCAACAGATTTCGCAGTTTGCAGGCCAAACGGCGATGAACAACCCCGCCTACAATCCGCAATACGCTCAACAGTACCCTGGTATGTATCAACAGGGCCAACAAATTACTCCAGGAGCTTCAGGCTATGGACAGATGCACCCAACGCAGCAGTCGCATTCGGGAGGCCCTAGCCCAGTGCAGCCACAGTACCCTGGATCTTCCTACTTTCCACAACAACATCAGCAACAGTATCTTTACTATCCGTCGTCTTACACTCAGCAGATACCTTCAGCACAAAACCTGCAAGGTCGCGCAGGTCCATATCCCACGGCGTACGGTCGAAGATCTAGCTTGTCTTATGGTCAAGGCAATACTCGCCAAGATGGGAATGGTTTTGGCGTTGCCAACGCCAGTTTCCCACCTCAAGGTGGTTTTCCGCCCACTGTTGGAATGCCTGGTGACGATCCAAGTGGACGTTATCTGCGGCCAGGAAGTGTACCACGTATGACACCCTATGAAGAAGCCCTGATCTGGCACTGAAACTGACAATCTGTTGCCAATGCTAGCAAAAAGCAGGGGAAGTTCAGGTTCCAGTCCTGTTGGGCCATCGATACCTCGTGGACCTCCTCGAAAACCCAAGCAATCAGGCCATGCGCTTTGGGTGGGAAATCTGCCGCCGGGGACCAATGTCGTTGACCTGAAGGATCACTTTTCAAGAGACGCTACGAAAGACATAGAAAGTGTCTTCTTGATCTCTAAAAGCAATTGTGCTTTTGTGAATTATCGGACAGAAGCTGCTTGCGCGGCAGCTATGAGTAGGTTCCACGACTCCAGATTTCGTGGAGTTCGACTCGTCTGCCGATTACGAAGAAACTCTACAACATCCACTCCTGGTGTGCCTTCCGGGCCTGCCGCTTCATTTCCGCCTGCAGCGAACGAACCGCAGAAGCATGCCTCATCTACTATGGCGGAAGAGGAGTCAACGCACGATGAGGAGAGGGCGACGACGGCAGAATCTTCAAAGGAAGGAGATCGACCTGCGAAAGCCAGTGACAAGTTCTTCATCGTGAAGAGTCTGACGGTTGAAGATCTGGAGCTCAGCGTACGAAATGGCATTTGGGCGACTCAGGCGCATAACGAGACAGCACTCAACAAAGCGTTCGAGGTAAGGACAGCCTGAATTGTCACATCGCGCTCAGAAGCATGACTAATTCAAGTCAGTCTGCCGAAAATGTCTATTTGATCTTCTCAGCCAACAAGTCAGGCGAGTACTTTGGCTATGCTCGGATGACTTCGACCATCAACGACGAATCTTCTGCTTCGATCGAATGGGCGCCAAGGGCAGAAGCCACAATAGACGATCCAGACCTTCCAAGAGCAATCCCCACGAATCCGACCGAGTTCGCGCCGAAAGGGCGGATCATCGATGATTCCGCGCGAGGTACTATATTCTGGGAGGCGGATCAGGATGAACAAGAGGATCTGTCAACATCACACGACCAAGATGCCGATGATTCCAAGAGTCAGAAAGATGGCGATGAAGGTGACGAGATAATTCCGTCCGCAAATCAGACGTTCGGGAAGCCTTTCAGAATCGAATGGATTTCGACCAATCGTCTCCCTTTCTATCGCACCAGAGGTCTGAGAAATCCTTGGAACGCGAATAGAGAGGTCAAGATCGCCAGGGATGGTACAGAGTTGGAGACGAGTATTGGAAAGAGGCTGCTGCAAATGTTTCATCGGTCACTACCTGCACCATCAGGATTACCGCCAACCGGTCCAGCTGCTCAGGGAATGCATATGTCTATGCACATGGGATATCCGCCTATGCGACCTTACTGAAAGGTCAGATTTCTTAAGAAGTCTTTTTGGGTGGAAAAGTGCAATCTTGGATGTAGGTGAGTGATGGCTGAGGCTTGCTGTGCAAGCTCTCCCGTTGTTCGCTATGGGGTGTATTGCAACAGCTACTCTTCATTTGTTTCCAAGCATTGTTAGGATTAGGGTTACTCATGTCCTTCGCATCTGCTAGTCAGGCGCTCTCTCACTATTTCTTCATCTTCTCTTCGGGTCATCAAGCAATGATTTTCTCACGTCAAGTTATGACGGCATGCGCATACGAAGCGTTGGAGTTGCAGTTATGGCTCGGTCCGCAATTCATGGTACACAGGCACAGTAATAGCTATAATTCATTGTTTATCCTTCTTGTACTTAATCTACATTCTTGTTGCTCGGCCTTATTCTGAGCTCCTCACCGTATCTGAATCACTGCTGCCATTTTGAACGTTGGAGACGGTCTTCTCAACGGATGATGCGATACCATGGAATTATTTGCGGCCTGTTGCTTTTCAGACTAGATGACTGTTCCACTCCTCTAGCGCCTGGTCGTTGATTTCTCCCAATCAAACCATCAAAAGCATAACAATTCGAACTGCTCAGCCACTAGCACTAACTTTGGGAAACACTAAGGACGCCACAACTGCGTCTCGCGGCGACTTTCCGAAGTGAACAAACAAGTCCGAAGCGGATATCCTTTCCACCCAAGCAAAACTCTAGCAATACTCTCAGAGCTCTATGAGTCACTCTAACTCTACCTCACTCTCCCCTTGAATTCCTATCCGCAGGCTTCGTCTTCCGGAAACCTCATCCGCGACAGTCAACGTCGTCAGCTCTTTACACACATTTAGTCTCGCCATCTTATGCTCCACTTTACTTCGATACTACTCTCGTCGACGGACGGCTTCGACGCCAAAACGAATGGGGACTTGCCCGGATGGACACAAGCCTCCGACGCGCAACTTCTCCACCTTTACCGGACCCGATCACGTTGTAAGAGAACATAAGAACTTATCAACGCACGTGCCTCGGCCGAGGTGTGGCGCAGTGTGGCCATTTTCACGAGCCACCGTTTACCAATTTTTTCCGCTCTCCTCGCTTGGAGCGGAGTTCCCAATCAACGTCCGTGTGAGGTCCCCACAAGCGCCAGCGCCACACCGTCAACCACACCTGCCAGCGCCACACTCGCAACATTACACTGCCACAGGCTACATGGGTAGGGACATGGATAGTACGAGACTGTCAATTATTTTATCATGGTTGTGGCGTATGACATTGTGGCTTTACCGTTCATCATCTCATCATTCGCTCACCCAGCGATGCTGATTGGTTATGATCATGTGACCCTCACTAGATCTCGGCGCCTCGCACCGCGTAAGAACGAGGGCGGGGTTGAGAAGGGTGGGAGGCAAGTGCATGCACTTCCGAGGGTGCATGGGAGCGAGGATAGACCCACAGGTGACCGAGGGACCTTTGTCAATTGAGTAGGCATCGCACTGGGAAAGTTTTTTAACCGTCGGGGTGTGGGACAGATGGGACATTGGTACGTAGCTAGGTTATGGCGATTATAAAACCAGTCGTGTCCCAACCTTTTCAGCTACGGCTTCGCATTCCTTTACTTTCTCGCGCAGAGTGGAGTACCGTCGACGAAGGGCTCTGCACCTCCAGAATGTCGACTATCATCTCTCCGGCTATTTGCATCGCTCGCTCAAATCGCATGATATATACATGGTACAACAGGCCCACTGATTTCGACACATGCATCAACGACGTGCAAGACTATCCCCTTCTGTCGAAAACTTCTTTGCCCTTGGTCCGTTTCTGTCTGTCTGTCTGTCTTTCTCTCCACACTGCAGGACAGACGTGAGGCGCAAATCTCGCATAGCATAGCATAGGTATAGCTTCATACATCCGCAATCCAAATCTACTTATCCCTCTTACGACGCTCCAAACCCCCCTTTCTGTCTGTCTTTGCGCTGATTAATGTTATTCATTCCCGCCGAATGTCATTCACTGGATATATATATATATGTATATATATATATATATACCCCCCACAGTCTCAAATTCACCCATCCACATGTCCATGTCCATGTCCATGGCGATGGATATAACAGTCAACGGAAAGTAAACAGACAGACCGTGACACATCTGGAGCGCAAGTGAGATGGGGCCTACTTCCCAGTCTTTGTCGCGCCCATGTGTTGTGTTGTGTTCAAGAGGAGGTCTCCGTACCTACCTTTAGGTTTCTTTTCGATCTTGTCTGTTGTTGTTGTTGTTGTTGTTGTTGTTGTTGTTGTTGTTGTTGCTGGTTGTGGCTACTGAGGTGCGGCATGTTTGTTCCGCGTGCATCTCGCGGAAGAAGAGGGATGGGAGGGGAGGGGAGGGTGTTGGACTTTGTGAACTTTGTGGATTTTGTGGAGTTTGCTGAGGGGTGGGTGGTTGGTTGGTTGGTTGGTTGGTGGGGAGGTAGGGAGGTAGGTAGGGAATTCGCTTTTTGTGTAGAGGCTGAGGGGAGAGGGAAGAGGGGGTGTTGGTGCTGATTGGTTGATTGATTGATCGTGTAGGTAGGTAGGTAGGGTAGGTAAGTAATCAGGGTAGGCAGGTAAGTAACTAAGTAAGTAAGGTAAGTATATAACATCGCCAAACCAACCACCAACAACAGAAGAGCACATGACGAGAGCGCGCTACGTCTCTCCTCTCCGTATATATCATTCATACCGTATAAGATATCACATACCTACTTTCCCATCAGTGTCAGAGTCGCTCTAGCTTACTATTACATATAAGAAACAGCAGCGTGATCTATGATCATCACTCTTTTTGTTTCGGCTGCTTCTCTTGCTGGACTCTACTCTGCAGGCAAATATTGGGACAGAGTATGGTATAGTGTTTCTTCTGGATCTATCTATCTATTTGATGATGTTGGATGATGAGTTCTCGGTTGGCTTATTGACTCTTGCTGACTTTTTTTGAAGGTGAGGGGTTTTGGTATGTGGAGTTGTTGTTCTGGGGTTGGATAAGGAAGAAGTATCCATGGGTTTGGATATGGATATGGAGCCTGGTATATAATCCTATACATGTACGCAGCAATCATTACTGCCACCTTGCGAAAAGGCCAGACTTGATGGTCAGCAAACCAGGCCTAGTAGGCTAGTCCTGCTGCTGCATATGACTCGGCAGATTCCACCCGGTATAATCCAGATGTACAAACGCCCTATCCACAACGGGCACGCTCTCCAACACGTACTGCAAACTCTCTCCCAAATCATGACTATCCCTCAGATTCGTACTCTCGTCAAGGACGATGTCCACTTCGACATTCAACTTGTCGCCTGCGTGGTAGGCCTGCAAGGCCTGGATCTGAGTGATGGTTTTGGCGAAGCGCATGGTGAGGTAGAGGAGCACGTTGCGTTCGTCGGCGGAGGCGGCGGCGCCGGTGAGGTTGCGGATGTGGGAGGCACTGGTGCGGGACCAGTTGACGATTACGAAGAGGGAGAGGAGGAGGCCTCCGAGGGCGTCGAGCCACCAGAGCTGGGCGTAGTAGCCGACTGTTGTGGTCGTTTAGATTAAGTTTCTTGAATCGAATGCACTGGACGTGGGTGTGGGAGGTTTACCTATTGGGAAAATGATGCTGAATATGTTGAATACCACGTCCGTCATTGCATCTTGTGCCAGCGCCTGGACGCTCGAGTTCTTGATCAATCTACACCAAAGCCAACACCCGAATTTGATGAACACGGTGCTTGCCATTATGAGTATTGCAGGTAAGCCAAGCTGGACGATGTAAGGATCGCCGGATGACAAGCGATTGATGCATTGCAAGAAGACCTGGAAGAAGGACGTGATCATGATGACCGAAAAGACTAGGACTCCAATCGGCTCGAGACGTCGTCTTCCAACTGGATATCTGTCTCGATCTTGGCGAGAAATTATCTTGGTTGTCGTCCATACAATCGCGGTACTCAAAAAGTCAAGTGCTGCGTCCACCAAGCTGGCCAGCACCGAAAGTGAGCTTGTGAGGACTATGACTGCAATCTTTCCAGCAAGTAGTACAGCATTGGCTGCAAGGTTGATGTAGATTGCGACCGTTACGATGGGGCTGTCGCTGTCGAGGCGTTCGTCACCAGGATTCTCAGACTCCGGAACCTTTGGTCCGTCTTCTCCGGCATCTCCAAGTAACGGTGTGTCCTCATCGGGAACCTTGTACAGCGCTTTAGGAGTTCTTTTGACCTTCACACTATTACCAGGTGTATTCGCCGCAGGCTTGTCACCTGTCTTCATAGTAGATCCTGTCTCGGAGGATTCTTCACTGATGGTCTGAGGAATGTCAATCCCGGCTTCAGTTGGTTGGTTGTATTCCTGGATAAGATGGTGAGGGAGTGAAGAGTCGAGTAAACGATCAATGTACAGATACTGTGATATCAGAAAATTGTTGCGCTCGTAATACTTTCGTCTGTGTAAATCTTAGCCAACGATCCGTGCAAGTATTCGAACAACTTACATTGGCTTCTTCATCTCCTTCAGCTCCTCTTCGCTTTTATAGTACGTTCCCCTATACTCAAACACCCCATCAGAACCCGCTTCCGCCATCCTCTCGTAGCTCTCACCTACCATTGGTACCTAGGATTGCTCTTCCCAATCAGCCGCATACTCCTCATCTGCGGTGTCATCAAAGCCTGTTCCCCGGCAGTTATTCTTCTCTCTTCTCGGTCCCTTGCCTCTCTTCCATCCCTCGCTCCAGACCCTGCACTCACCACCTTACTCAAACCCCCATCGGCTTCCTCGTCAGTGTTCCGAAATGTCGACTGCCGTCGTGGCGACGCATGTGGGCGCAAGTCCTGAAGGGAGGCTGAGGAGCGACTTTGGATTAACGAGCTAAGTGCTTGGCCGCGCGTGGAGACTGCGTCTTCGGCGAGGGGAAGAAAACCTTTGAGACCGCCTAAGCTGGAGGCTGGGTTTCGAGGTGGTGATGCCGAGTCTGCCATTGGATTGAGGGGCTGCCGGCGCGAGTGATGAATTGAAATTACTCCAGCTCGTAGAGCTCTGGCGCAACTCCGTTGATCGATCCTGTTCCGTGGCTCACGGATGCAAGCTTGTCGTTAGTGTGACGTCATCGCGCATGGCCCGTGGAAACAGAACAATCAGTCTGAACTAGAACTAAAGTACATGGTCACACATTCGCCGCATTTATTGATTTCATTCAATATGCTTGACGCGCAGTGACATTCAAGGACTGAGTTTGTAAATGATGGTAGGTTTCAGTGTAGACTACATAGAGGCTTCCTCCACCGAGGGCCTAAACGCCATAGCTGGATCAGATCAGCCATGTCTACTGCGAGCGAGCAGAGGCGCAACTGGCCATGCATAACGGGTTTCATGTCCATCAATATCAGCCAGCAAGCTATGCTCAAACTGCCACAAAGATTTACGCCGCTTATCATGATGCTTTATTCCTGCAACAACTCCACCATGACCGTACCGTTCTTGAGCCCAGCCTGCTCAATCGTGTCCTCGAGGAATTCCATGAGGTTCTTTTGCATGAAGACAAGTTCAAACTCAACACCCTCTTTGCCTTCCAATGGTGTTGCCTTCAGCCACTCGTAGATTCTTCTTACTGGGTCGGCGAGCGCAAATCTGTGAATGATCCTCCCTCCTGAATGTCTGAACTGGATGCGCGTAGTAGTTGCTGGGTCAGAAGGCGGCTCTGTGTGCGGTCTCGTTGCCGATATCAAGGAGAATGCCGAAGCTAGAGGTACTGAATGCGCTGCATGTCCATTCGGGCCCGTTGATTCCGCTTCCATCACGTCTTCATCATCCGTCTCTACCGCCTTGCCCTTCCCTTTCCCGACATCCCCAACGCTCCTCGTCAAATCGTCTGGGTCGTCCTCTCGCTGTCCTCCATCATTGGCTAAGCTATTCTGCAAAGCCATCTCCAGCATTTCTTCCTCTGTCATCTTGTCCACCCGCTTCTCCTTCACTTCCGGCTTCCGCTTCGCAACCGGGTTTCTTGCGTTCACTTTAAGGCTGTATCGGTCCAAAAATTCGTGCAACTGCATTAGGAAATCCGGCGCTTTGGGTGCTGGCGGACCGGACCAAACTTTTACCTGCTCTCCAGTCCTTGGATCCACGATAGCAATATGTGGGTAAGCATCTTGACTGTCACGAGCCTGAAAGTAATACTGGACGTATTGATTCCCTCGCGGGTCATCCTTGGAATACTGCATGAAAATGAAGTTCTCCTTCACGGTATCCGCAATGCTCTCATTTTTCCAAATATCTCGATTAAGGACTTGGCAATCGAATACGGCAGGATCTTGTATATTGACGAGGATCCACTTCTCGCTGGCTTTACCTTCTTCTCGAGCTTCTTCCCAAGGCAGTCTCGACATCAGTTCAAAGGGAGGTCGATACATTTCAGCGAGGAGATTTGCCTTGGAGGACTGTTCTGATGCACCCGCTGTTGCTCGAGAAAGTCTCTGGCGTCGAGGATCTGATTCAGGATCGCCGTCATTCCAGATCGAGCCAGACCCGGCTTGTTGATTGAAGATACCCGGTCGACCTACGACAATCAGTCTCTCAATTACTGCACAATCACAAAAGCAAGCCCTGAAGCAGCTTTCATGATAGAATGCATACCTTGAGGTCTAGGTCGCTGTCTAGCCCGCATCTGCTCTAGCACCGCCGCACGCATCTCCTCTGGATCAGACAAGTAATCTGCGCCTGGCCCAACCAACGTCTCCGTCGTCCGCCCAATAGGTGCTCTTACTCCATCTGCATCTCTCCCACCAGCCATATCACCACCGGCGTAGAACTCTTCCTGTAATCGCCTGGCCAAAGCTTCATCATCATCCACGCCCCCCGCTGCCGTACCTGTGGGTGGCGTTGCGGCTGCTGGTGTGTGTAATGCAGATCTTGATCGTGATGATGCTGCCCCTGCTCTGACATTATAGCCGGTAACCTCAGGATCATTATCATCAGATATCTCCTCATCTGAGTCTATATGTACAACACCATTATCATCTGTAAATCCACCCACTCGGGAGCCCTGATGTGGCTGCAGTGGTGGTGCTGCAGGTGGTTGTGACGTAGCAACAGGCGCTGAAGCAGCTGGAGGAGCTGATCCTTCCAGATCGAGGCCATCGCTATCGAAGAAGAGCTGCATCGCTTGCTCTAGATTGCCATCGGTCAACCGAAGGTATTGTGAGGCTCGTTCGGTCGAGGTGCCGGTAATGCTCGTGAACTGAGCCACCACTGCGTCCTCCATTGTGCCCGAATCCCTCAAATGTCTCGGGATGAACCTCGCTCAGCAGACCGGGAACACCAGGTTTGTCAAAAAGTCTTGGTGTACAGCCTGGAGACGGTCAAGTCGAAAGTAGTATCGAAAGGAAGCAGAGGTCTAAAGTTCGCCTGCTGATGTGGGAGATAACGCAGAACCGTGTTACTACTTACAGACTTGTGGATCTTCTCAGGGCGTGAGGTTGTGGAATGTTACGAAAGCCAAAGA
>JAABUP010008314.1_pt1 | contig 13310 bp, 12 predicted proteins | sample 5559201 | NCBI WGS metagenome assembly JAABUP01 (sample SAMN10711887, study PRJNA513373) | rock metagenome | isolation source: Antarctica rocks | place: Antarctica | reverse complement strand
GGCGAGCGTGGCAGCGCGTGAGGTGGATCGGGCTTGGCGTTAGCACTCAAATCCTACGCCGCTTCAACGTGTTAAGCTACGCTCGCCACCGCGCCCCGCGCGTGCCGATGAATAATACGGGCTAGCGGCAGTTCGCGTCGCTCACACCGACGAGGAGTTTCCCACGGGCGTCACCGGAAAGGCGCTCAAACGGGAACAGCGCACCCGTCTCTCGAACTTGCTCAACGAGAGCATAACCACGGCGAACAACAGAAACGAAGCTTGACCATCGGGCCACGCTCCAGCCCTGCGAAAAGCGAAGGTATAATATGCCATGCTCACTGACGTCGTCTCCCGTGCCGCCGACAGCCAAGCCATGTTGCCTGCGCTCAAGCTTCCTGTCGGACCCGAAGCACTTCGCTACAAGGATCTCCCGGAGACGGAGTTCTGGCGTCGGATCCCGGCCTATGCGGACATCGACGTGGAAACCTTTGCCGATCACAAATGGCAGGCGACGCATTCGATCTCCCGCGTCGATCAACTCTTCGGAGTGGTCGACACCATCGTGTCGAACGGCTTCCTCAACGATGCGCGCTTGGGCTTCGCATTGGCGCCGATGAGTGTTCGGATATCGCCGTACCTGATCAGCCTCATCGACTGGTCGAAGCCCTATGGCGACCCGATCCGACGTCAATTCGTCCCCGTCGGCTCGGCATTGCTTCCCGACCATCCCATGCTCGGCTTCGATTCGTTGAACGAGCAAGTCGATGCACCGGTGCCCGGGCTCACGCACCGCTATCCGGACAAGGCGTTGTTTCTCGCGCTGAACACATGTCCGGTCTACTGCCGATTCTGCACGCGAAGCTACGCCGTCGGCATCGACACCGAGCAGGTGGAGAAAGTGAACCTTCGCGTCAGCAAGGATCGTTGGAAGCAGGCGTTCGACTATACGGCGTCACGTCCCGAACTCGAGGACATCGTCGTGTCCGGAGGAGACGCCTATCAACTGCGCCCCACCCAGATCACCGAGATCGGCGAGGCCTTTCTCTCGATGGACAATGTGCGTCGTATCCGGTTCGCCAGTAAAGGACCCGCCGTCATGCCGCAGAAGATCCTGACGGATCTGGCCTGGAGGGACGCGCTCGTCGCCGTCGTGGACAAGGGGCGTCGGCTTCACAAGGAGGTCGTGCTCCACACCCACTTCAACCATCCCAACGAGATCACCTATGTCACCAAGGAGGCGATGGGCGCCCTCACGGAGCGAGGCGTCACGGTCAGGAACCAGTGCGTCCTGCAGCGCGGCGTCAACGACACCGTGGAAACTATGACGATGCTGGTGAAGCGCCTCGGCTACATGAACGTCCATCCCTATTACGTCTACATGTCGGATCTGGTGAAGGGGGTGGAGGATCTCCGCACCAGCCTCGAAACAGCGCTGCGCCTCGAAAAGCATGTCCGTGGATCGACGGCCGGCTTCAACACGCCGACCTTCGTGGTCGACGCACCCGGAGGCGGCGGGAAACGGGATGTGCATTCTTTCGAGCACTATAACCGGGAAACCGGTGTCAGCGTTTATACCTCGCCCGCGGTGAAGGAAGGGGCCTACTTCACCTACTTCGATCCGCTTTGGTCTCTCTCGCCCGCGACGGTTTCCCGATGGAGGAACAACGGTGAGCGTGACTTAATGGTCGGGGCGGCGGTCGCACAGGCGCAACGCGAGGACGTGCGCCAGCGGGATGCGGTGCGTCATTTCGGCTAGAGCCTGTCATGCTGTCGCTGAGAGGCTCTAGTGATCCGACCCAGACGGATGATTAGCCCGTCTGGATCAGTCGGCCTACTCGCATATAGGCGATGTACCGAACCAAACGGAAGTTGTACCTTCCGTTTGGTTCGGTGCAATATAAGATGTCATGAACTATGGGTCGTGACTTCACTGGTGACATCGTCGGATGATTGGCAGGAGACATGTGGAGAGGGCGGCTGAGCCACGGTCGAGCACGTCAACGACGAGGGCCGAACATGGCTGAGTCCCTTCGGAGGGCGCCATCCTCTGCACTGTATGCTGGAGCCCTATCGGACCCGTTGCCGCTCAAGGAGGAGACCATGGGAGAGCGACCGAGCATCATTCGGCCTGCGGACGGCGAGTCGATGGCGCGCTTCGGCAGGTTCTTCTTCGTTCCCGAGCCTTGTCCTGCCGCGCGGATGCGATTGTTCTGCATCCCCTATGCGGGGAGCTGGCCCTGGGTGTTCCGGTCCTGGCCGGCGAGCCTCCCGGACGTGGAGGTCTGCGTCTGCTGGCTTCCCGGGCGTGGCCAGGCGCAGGACCCGCCTGCCGGAGATGGCCTGGGCTCCTTTGTGGCCGCACTCCGTCTCGCCATGGAACCCATGCTAGACAAGCCCTACATGATCATCGGCCACAGTTTCGGGGCGCTGGTCGCCTTCGACCTCGTCGGAGAACTCGAGCGTGCGGGCGATCCAAGACCGCTGAGGGTGTTCGTGTCAGGCTGCCCGACGCCGAGCCGCTTCGCGGGACGGCCGAGGCTGCACGACCTGTCCGACGAGGAGCTGACCAACGTCCTTCGAGAGTGGGAGGGCACGCCGTCTGCCGTGCTGGGCAATGGCAAGCTTTTGAAGACGACGCTCGCGTTGGTCCGTGCCGATTTGAGGATGGCCTCCGAGCAGCCTGTCCGCAAAGTCGTGGTAGACTGCCCCATCACGGCGTTCTTCGGCGCGTCGGATCCACAGACGTCTCCTCGGGACGTGGAAGAATGGCGGTCGCACACCCGGGGCGCATTCGATACGCAGCAGTTCCCCGGAGGCCATTTCTTCATCCACGCACAGGCGGCCGGCGTCCTGTCGACGCTCGGGCACTACGTGGCGACCAGTGGGCGGGACGACAGCTTCGCGGCGCCTGCTGATCCCGATGCATGTGTCCGAATTGCGAAGCGATCAAACGGAAGTCGTATTACACATGGAGGATAGAGTGTTCGTCATTCTGGGTGCGAGCGGAAAAGTGGGCCGCTCGACGATCGCCGCTCTGCGCCGGGAGGGCGCACCCGTTCGTGCCGTGGTGCGCGATGGATCGAAGGCGGCACCTCTCGCGGCGCTCGGATGCGAGATCGCGGTCGCGGATCTGCAGGATGCGCCGGGTCTGGCCGAGGCGATGCGGGGAGCATCTGCCGTGCAGGTCATCTGTCCCGTCTTCACGCGGTTCGACGATGCCACGACGGAGATGACGCGCTCGATCACGGCGACCGTGGAAGCGCTGGAGAGCGTTCGCCCGCCGGCGGTCCTGGCCATCTCCGATTACGGCGCAGAGCGGAGCGGGGGCACCGGCGTGACGGTGCTGTTCCATATCCTAGAACAGCACCTGCTGCGCCTGTCGACGCGCCTCGTGCTCCTGCGATCGGCGGAGCATATGGAGAACTGGTCCCGCGTCATCGGGGCGGTGTCCCGATCGGGCGTGTTGGCTAGCTTGCATCATCCGCTCACGAAGTTGTTTCCGACGGTCGCGGCCTCCGACGTCGGCCTCGTCGCCGCGGATCTGCTGTCGTCACCCGCCGGGTCTGCCGCATCCGTCCGCACCGTCCACGTCGAGGGGCCGCGGCGCTACGCCGCCGCCGATGTCGCGCAAGTCTTAAGTCTTCTTCTCAGCCGGGGAGTGTCCGCGCGTGAACTGCCGCGATCGGAATGGGCCGCTGCGCTGAGCCGAGGCGGACTAAGCATCAGCTACGCCCGACTCGTTACGGAACTCTACGAAGCCCACAATGCGGGGCTCATCGACGCACGGCCCGGCGTCGACGAGATTTGCTATGGGCGGACCGACCTCGTGGAAGCGCTCGGGCCGGTCGTGCTTGCGGCGTCGGCCTGACGTCTCCCGGCCCGCGACGGGGGAGCGGGCCGGCCACAGCGCCTCGGCACGCCCACCGTCGGCACGAGTCGTCCAGAATGGGCGCCGGACCCGAGAGACCGGACCGGACCGTCGTCCGGCCTCAGATCGGTGCGTCTGGGCGCCGGCGCCGTGCAAGCTTGCCTTACGGTATCAGTCCGGATCCGCAGCCGGCGGGTGGCGCCGTGCGGCCTCCGATACGTAGCACGGATATTTGACCTTCTGCGCCCGGGTCCTCTCGATGTCGACCTCGATGACGGCCAGCGGCTTCATCGCCGACGTCTCAGCTATCAGGCCCCCATCGGGTGCGAACGCCATCCCCACGCCTCCGAAGCACGGGCCGTGCGGCCCATCGCCGACGCGATTCGAGCTGATCACGTAGCTTCCGGAGACGATGGCCGCCATCGCGCCGGCGACGAGCCATGGGTGACGCGCGAGACCCGTCGAGCGTGGAACGACGATGACGTCAACACCTGAGCGCCCATATCCGCGGGCATGTTCGTTAAACATCAGTTCGGTGCAGAGCAGGATGCCGATGCTCAGGCCGCCCACCGTGATCGGACGAAAGCCGGTGTCGTCGCCGCGAAACCACTCTGCTTCGAACCACCCGTCCTCCTGCGGAAGGAATTGCTTGCGGTGCGCGGGCCGAACCCGCTCCCCTTCGATCACGATCGCTTCGTTCGCCAACCTGTCTCCCGCCCAGGCGGGGCGTGAGGTGACGACGGCAGGAAGGCCGAGGGACATAAGGGCATCGAGGCCGGAGACGTGAAGCGAGATGGAGGCCCGCGCAGCGTCGGGGTCGAACCGGTCCGAACCGGCCAGCCAGGGACCGAACGGGAGCTCGCCGGTAACGAGGACGTCGGGTTTCGCGGCCGCGATGTTCTGACGGATCCGATCCCATTGAGGACCTGACGGTTCCAGCCCCTCGTATCCATCCGGCGGGGACCGCCTTGTATGAGATGGGTCTGATCGTGATGCTTGGCTCGTAAGTCCACCTTACGAGCGCACGTAGCAGCACAGCATGAGCCAGATCACCTTGCAGACCGGTCGCGAGCGTCGTCGTCGGTGGAGCGAAGACGAGCAACGCGAGATCCTGATGGCGGCATTCGTGCCGGGCGCGGTGGTGACGGATGTCGCCCGACGCTACGAGGTCTCGACCAGCATGATCTATAAGTGGCGTCAACAGGCTCTCATGCAGGCTGACGTAAACTTCGTGCCGGCCGTCGTCTTACCGGAGGCGGTGTCGGCGCCTCCGATGCCGATTGGCCCGGCGATCGTGGTGGACCTTGCCGGTGGGACGCGGCTCGCGATCGACGCGCAGGCCTCGGTGGCCCTGGTGGGGGCGGTCCTGAGGGCGTTGCGATGATCCCCGTCGCCAGCAACGTCCGGATCTGGATCGCGACCGGCCACACGGACATGCGCAAAGGCATGCATGGCCTGGCCCTGCTGGTTCAGGAGGGCCTGAAGCGCGATCCCTTCGCGGGCGACGTTTTCGTCTTTCGTGGCCGGGGCGGATCGCTCATCAAGGCCCTTTGGCACGATGGAATCGGCCTGTCGCTCTATGCCAAGCGGCTGGATCGGGGCCGCTTTGTCTGGCCTCAGACGGTGGATGGCGCGGTGGCTCTGACGGCGGGACAGATGGGTTATTTGCTCGAGGCGATCGACTGGAGAAATCCCCAACACAGCTGGCGTCCTGGGGCGGCCGGATAGCGAAAAGCCTTGCAACGTCCGTTGGTTGTGATCTGATCGCGAGTGTGACGCCCCTCCTCGACCCGCTCCCGACAGACCTCGCCGATGCTCATGCAATGATCCTGTCGCTGCGCGACATTCTCACCGTGGAGCGCAGCGAGGCAACGGTGCGGCGGCTCGAAATCGAACGACTGAAACTCCTGCTCGCCAAGCTGCGGCGCGAGCAATACGGACAATCTTCAGAACGGGGCCGGCACCTCGTCGAGCAACTGGAACTGGCGATCGAAGACCTGGAGGAGACCCAGGCGGCGGTGGACGCCGAGACCGACATGGCCGTGCCCGACGCCGCCAAAACCAGGCCCGAGCGCAAGAGATTGCGACCCCGCCCCTCCGTTCCGGCCGATCTGCCGGTCGAGCGCATCGTCTATCCGCCCCCCTGTGCCTGCGATAAATGTGGCGGGGGGCGTCTGCGCAAGCTCGACGACATCGTGTCGAAGACCCTCGAATGCGAGCCGCGCCGCTGGAAGGTGATCGAGCATGTCCGCCAGAAGGTGACGTGCCGCGACTGCGAGGCCATCACCGAGACCCCGGCGCCGTCCCACCCCATTGCACGGGGCTTCGCCGGCCCGAACCTTCTCGCCAGCGTGCTGGTGTCGAAGTTCATGCTGCATCAGCCGCTGAACCGGCAGAGTGCCACCTTCGCGCGTGAAGGTATCGAGATCGACACCTCGACCCTGGCGGACCGGGTTGGGGCCTGCGCCGTGGCGCTCGATCCGATCGTCCAGGCGTTGCGCCGGCATGTGCTGGCGGCAGAGCGCATCCACGCGGATGACACGACGGTGCCGGTGCTGGCCAAGCTCAAGACCGTGACCGGGCGGTTTTGGACGTATGTGCGGGACGACCGGCCGTTCGGTGGCACTGTCCCGCCGGCCGCCATCTTCCACTATTCCCGGAGCCGCCACGGTGACTATCCGCGCGAGCACCTCGCCGGCTATGGCGGGATCATGCAGGCCGATGCCTTCGCGGGTTACAACGAACTCTATGCGCCCGGATGGAAGCCCCAGCCCATCATCGAAGCAGCGTGCTGGTCCCATGGACGCCGCAAGCTCTTCGACCTCGCCAAGCTGAGCAAGGCACCGATCGCCATTGAGGCGGTGCGCCGCATCGACGAGATCTTCGCCATCGAACGGACGATCCTCGGCAAGACGCCGGCCGAGCGCGTGGCGGTACGCCAAGCTCTGTCGAAGCCGCTCGTCACCGCGCTGGAGACGTTCCTGCGCGAGAAACGGGCGCTCCTCTCAGCCAGAAGTGAAACCGCCAAGGCCATCAATTACAGCCTGAACCACTGGGCGGCCTTTACCCGGTTCCTCGACGACGGCCGGATCTGCCTTTCAAACAACGCGGCCGAGCGCGCCCTCAGAGGCATCGCCATCGGAAGGCGCAATTGGACCTTCTGCGGCTCCGACGCCGGTGGCCACCGGGCGGCGGCCATCTACACCCTGATCGAAACCGCGAAGCTCAACGACGTTGATCCTCAGGCTTGGCTTGCCTGGGTCCTCGCCAAGCTGCCCGATCATCCGGCCAAGCGGATCGACGAGATGCTGCCGTGGAACTGGCAATCGTCACAGGTCAAGGTCGCCGCCTGATGGCCAGGCAGCCCGCGCCGGATGAGGCTGAAAGGGAACGGTTACTCCTCAGCCTGAGCCAGGTCGGGCCGAACAAAACCATTGGATACCTGCCGCTCTACACGATCAGGGACTTTGTGCAGCTCTCTCCGGAAACCATTGCAGCGGATGCGGCTGCGAGGGGGCTAGCGAGTGAACAGTTCGGTCCAGAGAAGTGCTGCATTAACAGCGGTGCGCTGTACGTCTACGATCGCGAGGGCCTCACCCGACTCCTCGCGACACGTGCCGGCATGCTCGAAGCCGATAACCTGCCGCTCGACCCCGATCGCTTCGTGGCCCACATCGCCGCGGTCTGGTTCCAACCAAACCATCCTGCCTATGCCGTGATCGCTGCTGTGTTCGGCGAGATCGCCTGAGCGACCTTGGTGTGGTTCCCACCGGATGCTTACAGCCCCTCGGGCCATTCGACGAACGCAAAGGTGGTCATGTCGCCGATCTCCCCCATCGGTCGCGATCCGAATCGCGGAGTCTGCATGAACGAGTCACAGCCACGATCCTCACTGTCATAGTAGGGCCAATGCGACGGCGACGCTCAAAAGAGACGACATCGTCGGTCGGGTCGAGCCGATGGTCTTCCGATGCTGTCGGCGCTCGATCCCCTCGGTCTCCGCCCCGCGACGGCACGCTTACTCGTGCAGGGCCGATCCACCCTAACCCGCATCGGCGAGATCTGGCTGGCGACGGTCTCGAAATAACCACTCGGTTCAAGGACGGTGCACGCCCGATCGCGTTGCAAGCTCCCGAACGGTCACGCGCTGCTCGAAGGGACATCGGTCGAGGCGCTCCCGGTTGTCCTCCACGATGCCGTACTGCCACCATTCGAGTTCGCCGGCTTCGTAGCTTCCAAGTTGAAGGGCATGCGGAATGCCGTCGTATTTCTCGACACGATGGCGGATATGCGTCCGAACCCGACGGCCGTGCTCGTTGTCGCCTGCGACGATGTCGAAACGCTCGCGCGGATTGATGACGAACGTAAATGCATCGCCCAGGTTGCGGCTTCGACGCACGTGGTGGCACGGGTTGCTCATGTTCACGAACAGCTGCATGCCATCAAAGCACATCGACCAGAACGGAGAATTCGGGTCCATGCTGACCCCCTCCGGCCAGGGACTAGGATCGACGTCGTGCCATCGTTGAAGGATCTGCCAGCCGATCCGGTGAAAATCCTCGATGGTTTCGCCGCGAACGGTCTGAGGGCAGAACACCATGAGCAGAGGCTCCGCGTTGGCGACCGATCCGTCCCAAGCCCGGGAAAGCCGCACGTAGGCGCGAAGGTCTTCGGTGGCGATCTCGAACCCCCCAGACGTCAGGTCTGGAACGAACGAGAACAGCGCTTTTTCCCGGCTAAACGCATTCTGCGAGAACACGCATGGAAAATCCGACGGGGCAGATAGACGATCACGGAGCTGGGACAGGGCTGTTGCCTTCCATGGTTCGAAGGCGCCGGAGGTTATGGACGAAAAGGCCTCGGACTGGTCGATCATCAATATCTCCTCAACCGTTTTCAGTTCTCTTTAGTGGGCGATGGTCGAAGGGCACGGCCCAAGCGAGAGTGAAGGCATCTCGGTCTCGTCATGAGAGGTGGCGTTAATCGATCGAATTCGTCTTTCACGTTTGGCCAAAACTGAGTACAATCGCGCGACGGAGTGGGCGGTCCCGGAGAGTGCCGCGCCTCGACCGTGATCAGCCTGCGTGCGAGATGCATCGGCGGCGGGTGCCCCGGCAACTCTCGCGAGGCTGCGACGCGCTCCGTGCCGAGATGGCGCAGGCGCTGCAGCAGCTCGATGGGGGATACCGCGGAATCCCGGGGTGCGGCTCGATCCGCGCCGACGGCATCCGATCGTGGTCAGCCCTCTGGAACCCCAGTCGGAGCCGTCAGGTTTAGGCCGCCTCAACGCCCAACTCGGTTGGCGCTGGCCGACGACGGGGCTGCTGGACGTTTTCAAGGAGGCGGACCTGCGCGTCGGCTTCACCGCCGCCTTCGCAACGGCGACGTCCCGCGAGGCGATCGACCGCGACGAGGTGCGGCGCCGGCTGTTGCTGTGCCTGTATGGCCTGGGTCTCAAGGCCGAGCTGAAGCGCCTTGCGGTCGGGCAGCATGGCTTCAGTTACAAGGAACTGCTGCAGCACGGTGGACGGCTGGTCGGCATGCGCAGATGGGTCGGGAGACGTGCGCCGCCCTCGCCGCCACAAGCAATTCCGACACGGCCCTGGAGATCGCCGAGCCGTCGCGTGCGCCGGGGGCGTGAGGCTCAACCAGCTCCGGCCACTGTTCGGCGAAGGTACGCCGTCCACACGGCGGAGTGGCGGAATAGAACCGCCGCACCTCAATCCGGAGGCTTGTCGTCGATGTAAAGGATGGTAGATCGGCCGGGTGGCGGCGATAGCGGCTATGGACGGATCGGCTCGGGCGCTCGCAGTCGGGACATCGATTGCTCACCTCGATCCGACGCGCCCTGGATCACGAGAAGATCCCGGCCTTCTTCCACGACACTCACGGCGCAGCAGCCCGGCAGGGGCACGCGGCCGATCTCGATGCCATTCAATCCGCCGCTATCCACCAAAATTGAGGAAAAGCCCCGAACTGGGTCAACCCATTCCGAAGTTTCGACACAAAAGAGTTACATCGGTTTCTCATTATTCGGGGGCAGACAGAGTGCAGCAGGTCGATCTGTGGATTTGGGGGCTGGATGATCCAGTTCCCGCGCGAGTCGTTGCGGCTTTGTCGGATGAGGAGCGAACGCGGGCGCTGCGCTTTGCAGCCCCGCTCCACGCTTCGCGTTTCGTGAGTGCGAGAGCGGGTCTTCGAGGCATCCTTGCCCGCTATGTCGGACTACCACCCGGCGCATTGCAGTTTAGCTACGGACCTCACGGGAAGCCGGCTCTGTGCGGCACGCACCGGCCAGTTCCTCATTTTAACCTCAGTCATAGTGGCCGCCTAGCCGCATTGGGACTCTGTTGGAATTCCGACCTCGGGATAGACATTGAGCTGATCAGGCCGATCGAGGAAAATGTCGCCGGATTGTTCTCGACCGGCGAACAGCAGGCCTTGGCAGAGTTGAGCGGCGTCCATGCGCTTCGCCGGTTTTATCAGATCTGGACCTGCAAGGAAGCTTTGCTCAAGGGGCTTGGATCTGGCCTCGCTGTTCCGCTGGATCGGTTCGAGATCTCGATCGTGCCGGATCAACCGGCGCTGGTTCTCGATTTGGATGGTGATCTCAAGGCGGCCTGCCAGTGGCAGTTGTGTCAGTTCGAGCCGGCGAGTGACTTCGTGGGAGCACTGGCGATCCCCGCCCAACTTTCACTGAGATTAATATATTTAGCGTCCATATGCGACGTGTGCGCCTGACAACCTCGCCCTGCTGTTTGGACGATAGACGAGGCTTGGCGCCATGCGCCTTCCGGTCGGACAGCCCGGGCAGGCCGCAGACCACATTCAAGCCTTGACCGGAGGACGCCGGACTAGGCCTACTTCGACAAGCTCCCGCAGATTGCCGCAGCCTGAACCCGGCAAGGCTCCACTCAACGAAGCGTCAGAAGCCGTTCAGACGATCGGAACCAGCTCAGACGGTCATCAGCTCAGCGCGGCGGTGAGCCAATGCGATTGGATTTTGAAGCAACCTTTGTTCGTGTTCTACTCCAGATCACCGGGCCCTTGATGCGAAAATAGCGTACCGACGTGATCGCGGTTGATTGAACCGTGCGCAAGGCTCTTGAAGCCTGTCGGGAGGCAATCATTGGGCGCGCCGCTCATTGCAGCCCCCGTACGCGACAGAGGGTGGCATAGTCGCACCAATCGCAACGCACCTCGCGATCGAGCCCGAGGTTGGCCGGGAAACGGTCGGCGGCTCCCTCGACGCCGGTTGCGAGCAGCGTGCCGGCGCTGGCGGCGTCGCGCCACGTCCGCCAGGTAGACATAATCGCCGACCAAGTCTCAGGGAAGGTGCGTGGGCCATCGACCGTCCGGCCGATCAGCCCCGAGCTCGCGAGCGTCGCGAATTGGCGCTGGTTGAGCAGGAAGTAGCCGGCGCGGTAGGGTGTTTCGCCGGCCAGCAACGCGCCATAGGTTGCGAGCTGGACCGCCTTGCCCTGCTTGAGCTCGTCGAGGCGGGACCTGGGGCTCCGCGTCCATTTGAGGTCGATAATGACGGGCATGCCGGCGACGTCGCGGGCGACCAGGTCAATCGCGCCGCGGACCGCGAGCGCGTCTTCGAACGTCCCGCTCACCTGCCGCTCGGCTGCCTCGACCGTGAGCGCGTTGGCGTGGAGGGTGTTCGCGAGCTCCGCCATCGCCTGCGGTAGCCGGCGGCGCACAAAGGCAAGATCCGCGGCGAGCGCCGGGTGGCGGAGCGGCGCGGCAAGCATGTCGATTAAGCCGTCGAGTATCTTCTCTGTGTTCTTCGCAGCGGCGTCGCCCGGGGGCGGTGGGCCGGGGCGGAATATCTCGCGGGCAAGCGCATGGGCGAGGTTGCCCATTGGGCGGTTCTGGTCGGGGATGGAGCGCGCCCTGCACGGCCGCAGCCGGGCGACGTGGCGAAGTGCCCACATCAGCTGGCATGAGAGGAGGTTCTCGAACGAGGTCGCGGATTCCGAACTGTTGGCGAGTCGGGCTGCATAGCCTTCGGGAGTGGTCCAAATGGTCGTCGCCGTCGGCAGCGAGGAGGTCGGCACGGCAGCGCGGTTTAGGACCACGCCGCCGAGCGTTATATGCTCTCGCGCCAGCGCGTCTTCGAGGCGTACGCTATCGATCAAGATCGAACGCTGGCCCGATGCGATGGCCGAGCGGGTGCATGGCATGGTCGGCATGCGCATCGAGGCCTGCCGAGAGGAGGAGCACGTGCTGGCGCGCGTTAAGGAGAGCGCGGTTCCAAGCCGCGCTGAGTGCGCGGGCTCCGCGCTCGGGTTCGTCGAGCACGCACCCAGCGTCCGCAAGCTGGGCGCGCTCCGCCCCAGTCCAAGGAAGGCGAGGAGGAGTTCTCCCGCATCGGCGAAATCCCACCAGAGCACGAGATCAACTGGCGCCCAGACCGCGCCGGGACGAACGATGCTGCGCCAATGCGCCGCTTCGGCGAACGCGGCGGGATTATCATGCCCCTCGTCTAGCGCTTGGTCGATGATGCGCTCGACCAGCGTGCGGGGATAATGCGTGCGCTCGAGCGCGATCAGCGCGTTTCGCACGTCGCCGGCTAGCCGCGCGGTGGTGAGGTAGAGCGGGTCGGCTTCGCCGGCGTGGCGGGTTATCGCCCAGCTGATCACGCGGTCGCAGATTGCGACGACCTCTGTTGCGGGCATACCGGCGTCGGGATCGGTTTCAATCGGCTCGACCCAGGATCGCCATCGCGCCAGGCGCGCGGCCGCTTTCGCGCGCAGCTTTTCGTCGGTCGCCGCGTCCAGCTCCTGCGCCTCGATCGCCTTCCATGCGGCGAGCCATGGCTCGCCGCCCCTGCCCGGGGCTTCCTCGAGTGCTGCCGCCAGCCGCCAGGCCGCCCGTGCGGCGACCGGGGAACGCTGGAAAAGGAGCAGCTCCATAAGCGCGTGCGCGTCGAACGGTCGCCAGGTGATCTTGAAGGCGAGCAAAGGCCGATCGGTGAAGGGGTGAGCGAACTCAGGATCGACCACGGCCCCGGCTACAGGGTGTATGTCGTCGGCCGCGGCCCGGCCCTTGTTGTGGTGCTGGGTGGCGGCGACAAGGACACCCAACCGGCAGATATTGCACGCGCTCTCGCGGCGGTGTGTAGGGCGGTGACAAACCAGGCCACTGGAGCGCCGGCGAACTGCTGACGCGGGCGGAGCAAAATCCGGCCAGTGGATAGGCTCCCCGCTTTGGGGGCCGGGGATGTTCGTCGTGGAGATCTACGCCGCCGTTCGGCATTTCGTGTTCATCGAGGGCGAAGAGAGCCTGGGGCCCCGGCCGACACGGTCGGTCGGGGAGGCGAACGGAGGGCACAGCCGCCGGGAGGCTGCCCGGATTTTCGGACTGAACCGCGAGACGGTGCTGAAGATGTGCCGGTTTTCGTTGCCTCCGGGGTACACGCGCACGAAGCCGCCCGAGAAGCCGAAGCTGGGGC
>JAABUP010008313.1_pt1 | contig 13311 bp, 15 predicted proteins | sample 5559201 | NCBI WGS metagenome assembly JAABUP01 (sample SAMN10711887, study PRJNA513373) | rock metagenome | isolation source: Antarctica rocks | place: Antarctica | reverse complement strand
GTGAGGGGGAGCGGGTGTGGGTGAGGGCGAGGTTTCTGGTGATGGTAATGGCGAGAGGGGCATTGGTGTCGGGGAGGATGGGGGTACGGTTGATGGCATCTCCGTGTCTGGATTAAGGCCGGCTAGGCTTGTCGAGAGCGATGGCTTGAAGGGAGGGAAGTGGGGGAGGAACTTATCTTGGGAATGGAGAGTTGAGGATTTATAAGGTACAATAGTGTAGATGCGGAGATCTGGGCAGTGTCAGTAGGTGGTTGTTGGTTGGGACAGCATGAAGATGGTCCGATGTAGATAGATACGAGACCACACGGCAGGAATTTTTGGTTGTCAGAGGCTGCGTAAGCCTTGCGGTGTATTACTATTACTATTATGTAGGGCGATGTAACAGTATCCCAGTTCTGCATTTGACCCGCCAAGAACTAACTCATCTTGCAGCGGGCATTGACATTAACGTTGATTAAATCCCGGTGGCTTTCAAGAAAAGGCCCCTTTCATTTCATCGCCCTTCCACTTACCCGGCATCACGAGATCAGTCGGTGTCGTTGGGATAGAATGGAACTCCTCGCCGCCTTCTACCCGTCCATTACTGACCGGTTGAACATCTTTTCCTCCTGCAGTATAGCTATCTTTCGACGCTGATAAGTCAGCGTCGTTTTCTTCATGATCATGCATCGTGGTAGGCTCCTCCCGCAGCGAATGTCCCACCCCGTTGAGAACAACCTCATCAAAGCCATCAGCATCCCAATCCTCATCCTTCTCCGACGGTGATGGTAATGATGACGGGCGCCCCGTACCTGTCCCTGTATTCTGGTCTTTCGACTCGTAGTCACTACTGCTTGCTTCACTACGCACAGGGTCGGCATTGGGGACGCTGGATGGTCGGCTTCGGCCTGGGTTGCGGGGTGGGAGGGCTGGGGGTGTGCGTTTGGGGATGGTGACGAGGCGGGCGCGGGAGATCAGTTGGGGGGCGGCTTGTTCGTATGGATCGTCGCGTGAATCGTCCGGAGGATCGTCATGCGGTTCCTCGTATGTATTTCCCTCCTGGTCGTAAGTGTTTCCAATATAGAGATCGCGATGCCTCGTAGTCTCAATCCCGGTTTGTGTGCCGTTATCCTCGGTTTGAGTCGACCGATCTATACTGGCCAGACTCTGCTTGCTATTTCTCCAACTAGCTCGTCTTTTGGCGCTATCTACACTGTTCCGACCGAAGCTGGTGTAGATAGGGCTTGTTGGACTGGGCTTGTACTCGAACGCGGCACTGCTCGGCCTACTTCTCGTCCCGGCCTCTCTGATCTCGAAGCCTTCCTTCTCAAGCGCAAATACGCCGAAGGGATCAGGATCGCCTGGTAAATCGTTATCCTTACGTAGCTGTTATCCGATTTGCTTCAGTCGGAGACGAACCTTCAGCCGGCAACCCAAAAGTGCTCTCCCCGTCGTTTCTTTCAACTTCCATATCGCCAGGTGTTGGCTCCGCATTTGGCAACGCAGTCTCGTCGACATCTCGATCACCTTGCGCCGCCTTGATCGTTTCCATAAGCATCTTGATCTCGTATGGCGGATGCCTTACTTTCCCAGCTAGAATGTCCACGACCGGTATACGCTGGCCGTAGAACCGCTCGTTCTCATCCGTTCGCTCAATGATCACCGTCCCATCGACTTGCACACCAGCATAGAACCCTCGACTCTTGAGATACGTCCATACAGGGGCTTGGCGTTTGTGTAATTCTGTCTCCATAATACCTCCTACGCCTACTGGACCGGCCACGGCACTGACTTCTCCGCCGAGAGTACATCGTATCTTGGTAAATGCTTCTAATGCTTGTGTTGTGTTGATGACGACCACGCAATCATATATATCTACCCCTACCAAAAATCCCAAGCCGGCAGTATGTAGGAGAATGCCCGAAGGCGGTGACCAAGCCCCGGACTCGGTGCGGGCGACAATGATACCGCTACCACCAGCACCAGATATCCAAAGACCAGAGCGCATTGTTGTGAAAATTGCTAGACCTTTAGCATTCGCAATGACCTATCATCCTTTATTACCACCATCTTCCGCTTCACAGTCAATGAGGGAAGCACCATACCTGACTCGGTATTTTTTTCAACACCTTCTGTTTTCCCTTTGGCCCCTCGCCGCTCCCCGGCGCATGCTCCCCGACCTCCTCATAGAACCCATCTTTACAGAAACTCCGCAATATCCTCGCCGCCTTATCACACTCCTTATCCAAGCTTGTCGGCCAGAAAGCTTCGGCGCCGAGTTTGTTAGAAAGCTTGTTGACGGGCGCGCCAAGCTTGTCAGCCCAACCCCATACTTTGTCGAAACCCGCCTTGCTGCCGTGTTTGGCCTTTTCCCAGGATGTTTCAGACATGGTGGGAATGTCGTTGTACTAGGTCGGAGCTCTCCGCGAGCGGATGACGCGGAACTTTGCGAGAAGTTAGGATGAACAGTCCAATACAGCGTGCGACATATGAGTAGAGCTGACATGCAGCTTACCGGCAGCTCTGGCGGAATGGAAATGATAGATCATCTGTAGTCTCCCGTGTGCCGCGCAATTGACGATTCTCAAGGCTGATGAAATGCGGGAGCGCCCGACGTATCTCGAGGTAGTACTACAGTAACGTCAGTGGTGAGTCTCGGAACGAGCCGGCGGCTGAAATAGAAATCTACCCCATGCTTTCATCTACAAATCAAATCTGATATACAACCACAGAGTGTTGACTGTTGATATAGGATGCAGGAATGAAACCCTTGCAGTAGAATCCGAATCAAGATCTCAAGTCCACCAACCAAAGGTGTTCTGCCACGGGCGAGGAGTAGGTGTTTTCTAATGGCAATGGCAAGGAGAAGCGTTATTGGTCTGCAACTGAAGCCTCTTAGTTTCCAAATATCCAGACGAATGTTCTCCATGTCCTCCGATGCCTATCCCAAGGAGATCTGGAAAAGAGCCCCCGCCATAGTAGACGTTGACAGAAGACAGGCCCGGAATCTCGGCCGGAGCGCCGCATAAGCATGGGATCTAGCATGCAGCAGCAGATTCGCATTCCCGGATGCCACACAAAGCTAAGAAACAACCTGTCATTGACTGACGAGATGTGACACGGCTTGTCGAGGTGTAGCTCAGGCATGCGTCCGGTGTGACTGGTTCGTAGCGCGGAGGCAAGCTTGAGGAGTGGTACGAGTACAGAATCCCACCTAAATGATCCTGTTCGCTATAATCTTCAGAGAACTGACGGCGAGGACAGAGCGGATAAATTAACCTCAAAGAGCCATGTTGTGTTGAATGACTGTACTGTACTGTACAGTACAAGCAGGTACCTACCTTGAAACCTTCCGAATTCCCCGCCTTATCTTAGCGTCCGGATTAGATACCACGAAAATACATAGATCCATAAGGTAAAGTACCTTTCGTATCTGTGACAATAGAATGTCTTTACCTGACAGGAACCATGACACATGCACATGTCATGTACATCTAATAACAACTGCCTGAAGATCTCGAGTCTCGTTCTCGGGGACACGTTTACTGCATCGAGTAAAGGCAGCGGGCGCCTTACCGCGAGAGGCGAAGAATTACGGATGCTTGCTGCAAGCCAGCGTTGGTGTCCCGCATGAACTCTGAACTCTGAACTCTGCTGGGGTGAGGTAAAGTAAAGTCCATACGTAGACACTCTTTCCGCTTCCTCAACCTCCATTGTTCACATCCTCGCTCACCTCGACGGATAAGGGTGGCCTTTGTGCTTTGCGTGACATTGTCGTTCCCTGACCTTCCTGAGCGCTTTTATCAGCTGTATTGCTATTTAGACTGGGACAAAACTTGCGATAAGATATCTCGCCCCCGAGTCAGAACCACTTAGCCCTACCTTAATTTTGCAACAGCCACCATTGTTCATGCAGGAATCCGGAGAGACCCCGACACTCATAGTAAAGAGAAGGATACCTGATCAAGCACGCGTATCCCCCATAACGGTCTCCTGCACAAGCGCTAGGTGTTCATTCACTCGTTGGTGAAGTTCGTCTGATGTGTTCACGGACATTCACTGTCCTCAGTTAATATATCTCTTGTCTATTTATCCCACAACACCGCTTGTAATCTCACCTCACCTCAACGTCGACCATGTCGGACATAATCTTCCTCCTTCTTGGCATTAGCTTCATTATAAGCTCAATCGGCTACCTAGCCCTGAGCAAACGACAGAGAGATGTTATCATCAACCGCTTCCACTTTCGCGGGCGTCGAGCATCATCCTCAAAGACTCCGCCTCGATCCCTTTCCCCTGATAGGAAAGTGCCAAACAATGATCCGCCGGTGCTCGAATACAGAGACATCTTTCCTCCATCTCGCCGTGAAGCTCTTGCAAAGATCGCGGAGACCGTACCTGCAGCTCAAAAGCAGAAGCTGAGCGGTGCTGAGGTCGATCAGGAGGAGTTCCGGAAGTCGAATATACCTCTCACGGCAAACTACGAAACATGTGGTCCCTCGACGTATACCCCTACTGAGTTCTCCATCGAGGAGATCAAAGCTTTAGGTGACTTCCCGGACTATGCCGAGCTCAGCGGTGTGGCTCTTCCGGAACCATACAGGGAGTGTGAATTTCAAAAGGCTCTTCCAAGACCGTACAGACCATTCCGATGGTCCTACCATCAGACTATGTGTGCGTAACCATTGTTTAGCTATCTTCCCCGTGCTCACTGCTGACATCAATCTAGCCCTTACAAAACTCGAAACAAATTGGTGGCTCGAGCTCGAGAGAGGTTATACCTCACGCATCGCCGAACGCAAAAGTCTCTTTGAGGGACACGGAAAGCTCGTCCTCGACTACCTGCCTGGCTCTGAGCTAGCCTGCAAGGAGCTCATGGAGATGGCTTTGCAATTTTATTGTGCGCGATATCCTCATTACTTCTCCATCTCAAGCGATAAGAAAGTTTTCCACAACGGCATCCTCAAGACGGACACGAAGATAAAGTCCATGCATCCTTTACATGTTCTGCTCAACAATGTACCAGAGGACTTTGCGATCATGCTTCGCAACCCCGAGAACGGCTACTACTACTTTCGCGCCGGGCTCATCTGCTCCTCTCTAGGCTGGAACGTTGGCACGAAACTCGGTCTCCAGCTCAGAGAAATCCATGCTCCCATTCCGGACTACAAAGAAAAGATGGAATTCTCCATGGATAGGTATGCTGCCTTATGTAGCCCTATTGTTCGCCCATACCATCCTTCAACGCTAAGCTCCACTCTTTTGTAGATATTTCTCGAAATTGCCCACCTCGCGGCCGATTCAACGTGGATCTTGGGGTCTCGAAGTGGACACCCCGCTTTTCATGCCACCCGGAGATCCTCACGAAGCCCACCGCCTCACCCAATCCTCCACCCTCCCCCTCTCGCGCTGTCATCTCCGAGTCGATTGGCAGACACTGCGCCGCCTCCCTCTCAGTGCAGCTATCGTCTTTAACTTCAAAGCACTCTTCACGCCGGTCTCCGAGTTCAGAGATGAGGCGCATATCCCCGCGCTTTGCAACAAAGTGCTCAAGGACGGAAAGAAGAATCTTATGCAATACAAGGGCACGTGGCATGTGGAGCATGTTGTTGGGCCGGCGCTAGAGCAGTGGGAGAGAGAGCAGATAGAGAAAGGAATGGTGCCAAGCGATTGGGACGTGCATACGCTAGATGAAAGTCCATGGTTCCCGGGTTGGGAGGATAAGTGGCGTCGGCAGCAGGGCTTTTGATTGTCTCAGGCACAGGCTAACGGGTCCTCGTGGGCACTTGAGATTTACTCGGATTGCTTATGGTCGGTATGGCATAGGGGTTAAACCTGCTCGACTCCACTTCTGTAGATATGGGCAGAGCATGGAGTAGTATTTGCATTGGCTAGTAACACCTAGATGTTCATCAAATGAGGAGCCCTCCTTCGCCAGTAGGCACTGCAATTGAGCTCCCGCAGTCTACCCCTCCGTCGAAGTCGTTGGTTGGGACCCTCACAGGTACCATCCATTGCATTGTCTATGATTCGTTGTAATAATACCTCCAGCAGATAGTGCGTGATGGGCGCAATGCTAGTGACGCAAGCTCATCAAGATAACCATCATCTCACAGATTTCAAGCCTTTACTATTCAGCATCACGTGCCTACCTGTGCATTTCGCGCCTCTTCGGAAAAATAAGCGCGCTCCAACTCTAGGTAGGGCTGGGCTGCTGCCTTACGCTAACGGACCTCGCGACCTCAAGCTCCGACATCTTTAAAAGGGAGCTCTCGATCCCACCAACAACCTCCTAAACTCATCACCCCGCCCTCAAAGGACCTTCTTCGCATGACCAACAGTATTCCGCGAACCTCCGTCAGAATTGGTCAACTCCAACATGGCTCCAGTACTTGCCGGCCAGACAATTGCCCTAAGTGGCACCCACCCAGGCTACAAGCAAGGTAATGTACGGTCCTCGATCTGAATAGGGCTATCACTAAAATCTTGCTACAGCGGACCTCAACGCATTGATGGAGAAGAATGCAGGAAAAGTAGCCGCAAAGGTCACTGACGCTTGTACGCATTTAATCACCACTCAAAAGGACTTCACAAGTCAATCTAGCAAGGGTATTTTACTTACTTTTCGTATTATCATGATGGTCCTAAATTTATCGTCATCGAGCTCACCCCTCTGTGTCTGGCTTTGCCATCATATCATCATTTACTGAAGTCTTTCAACAACTCTCTACACAATCTGCAATAGCGATTCTAAATATTTTCACATACCTCGAACATCGCACTAGTTCTCAGAGCAGCGGTCTACTGTGATATCATGGAGACCCTCTTATCGCGAATTGAGGGTCGTCGCAGTTTGTTGAATAGCCATGCATCGTCGACGCCGAAGCTGCTCTACTCTGCTAATTGTATCGCGATTGTGGTCTTTCCAGTGGCTCAAGCTGGGACCCTCCCAGACATCAAGATCGTCAATCTAGACTGGCTACTCGACTCGGTGAATGGAGGAAAGCTCCTCGATGAAGCTCAATACCTCTTTACGAGCAGGAGCATAGACAAGTCCGTTACGAAATCCCAATCAAATAGCGGCAAGAAGAGAGCTCGTGCAGACACTCCAGACAATCATGATGCAGGGAATGCGGCGTCGCCAGATATCGAGGAAAACCAACAGCCTCCGGTAAAGAGGCAGAAAGACGGGCAAAAGGCCAAGTCCGGATCGGCACTGAATGTCCCTGTTGATGAGGGCTGTAATCTCGCATGTAAGGATGCGCTACATTCTCCCAGCCAGAAATCGTCCAAGCTTACCGGATAGTCTCACACCGCGTCTATATCGATGCTGATGGCACTATCTTTGACGCGGCACTCAACCAAACTAATGTGGGAAACAACAACAATAAGGTATGATCCTGAAAGGTAGAAAAATATGTTCAAACACGGCGCTGAATGCCTTTAGTTCTATAGGATACAGCTCCTCTCCTCCGAGGACAACGACGACTATCGCACATGGACGCGCTGGGGGCGGGTGGGAGAACACGGACAGAGCGGTTTGTTGGGCTCTGGTGGCCTCCAAGATGCGATTAGGCAGTTCGAGAAGTAGATCCGGACGTTTCTTAAAGTACAAGCCATTCAATCTCTGACCGGTTTCTAGAAAATTCAAGGACAAGACTTCGAATTCCTGGGACAATCGACTGGAAGCCCCCAAAAAAGGAAAATACACCTTCATCGAACGTAACTACGAAGAGTCCAGTGATGATGAGGAGGAGCCGCCAGGCGCAGGTAGTAGAAGAGCTTCCAATGCCAGTCTTGCCTCTCAAAGCAGCAACAAGCCTATCGAAAGCGCACTCCCCAAGCCAGTACAGAACCTCATGGCGCTCATCTTCAACCAACAATTCTTCGCTTCGACAATGATGGAGATGTCATACGATGCCAACAAACTACCGTTGGGCAAGCTCAGCAAGCGGACGCTGGCTTCAGGTTTCCAGAAGCTGAAAGACCTTGCAGAAGTTATAGCCACACCCGCTCTCGCTCCTGACCGTCATGGTATGACAATGCACGAAGCTGTGGCAATGCTCACGGATGCCTACTACACCACCATCCCGCACTCTTTTGGCCGCAATCGCCCGCCTATGATCAACAACGAAGCTATGGTTAAGCGGGAGATCGATCTCTTGGAGTCCCTAAGTGATATGGAGATTGCCAACGAAATCATGAAGGATGCCAAGCTGTCGACTGGAGAGAACATGGTCCATCCTTTAGATAGGCAATATGCCGGACTAAACATGCAGGAGATGACACCTCGTAAGCTGCTGCATTTTGTGAAAAGCCGATGACTGACACTGCGTAGTCGAGAGCAAATCGAATGAGTACAAACATCTCCAGGAATATCTGATCAAGTCCCATGGTCACACCCACTACCTGAGGCTCAAGGTAACTACCGCGATCTCAGCAGTAAGTGAAACCATGTGCTATGCTAAACATGACCAGGTTCAGGATATCTTTCGTATCGAGCGGGACGGCGAGAAAGACCGCTTTACAAAGTCACCTTACGCCAAGGTCAAACAGAGCGACCGCCGACTCCTCTGGCACGGCTCTCGCTGCACGAACTTTGGCGGAATACTGTCTCAAGGCCTACGGATCGCACCTCCGGAGGCTCCCGTGAGCGGATATATGTTTGGAAAAGGTGTCTACCTCGCAGACATATCCTCAAAGAGCGCCAACTACTGTGTCCCAAGCATGTCAGGCGATGTCGGGTTACTACTACTATGTGAGGCTGAACTCGGTCAGCCGATGCTGGAGCTTCTGGACAGCGACTCCAATGCCGGGGAGGTGGCCAAAGCCAAAGGATGTATAGCAACGTGGGGCCAAGGTACCACTGCACCTAAAGGCTGGAAAGATGCGTCGTGTCTCCATGAAGAGCTCAAAGGTGTGATGATGGTAGGTCTTCCATACAACGCCGTTGGCCCGCGAATTGTTATGTGGCTAACAGTTGCGTCTCCCAGCCCAATACTACAGACCCTCCCGGACCGACAGGCATACCCGGGGCGTTCCTCCAATACAACGAGTACATCGCCTATGACGTCGCTCAGCTCCGGCTGCGTTATCTTCTACGTGTTGAGATGAAGTAGGAGTCATGAACGCAAAGGGTCCCTGTCAGGGAGGGCGTGTCTGCTAGACCTAGTAATGTCTCCACACGTGGCAGCTTGTGCTTCCACCAAGATTTGCTCTACCAAATGCAGCAATATCTCTTAGCATAGCATCTTCGAGACGTTGCTTAGCCATCTCGGCATTTCTGAATACCTCTTTAGCTACCTCAATCATAGCGCTAGAGCCATAAGCTTGATCTTAGACGGACAATACCATGGCTATTTTCACAACTAGACCCTAAGTCTTCAACCATCCACCCCATATTCCTATCCGGAGGCCGTTGCCTATTAGACGGTCATTCACAGATTGACTCTGTAGTCCGGCAGAACGACTGGCGCCGAGCGATGTTGGCTGTACATGTCGGTGGCTTATAGAGCCATAACACGGAATATCAATTACTGATTGAGGGTAAAGCTATCGATTGATGACATAATGTGCTACCCGCCGTGTGTTTACATGGACGAGCTAACCATATTCGAGCTCGGAGCTCCCTTGCATCACCTTCCCCATCGAGTTAGGCTTTACAGCAAAGGCATGTCCCTTGACTTTACGGCCTGACTCATAGCCTATCAGAGCAGGACTGGAGAATAAGATCGCCGACCGTTGGCGGTAGCGCAGCTCGAGGCGGGTTCCGATCCCGCCTCATCCTTCGCTAGCTTACCTGCCGCCGAATGATGAGGCAAAATAGCCGTCTCGATGACTATATGCGGAAGGTCTGACTGTGAGCACGCATTCACATCCAATGGAGTGCGTTCGGATGCATCTCAACACGAACGGTCGCAGATACCTATACTGTATACGGGATGACCAGCCGGGTGCCCTGATCTGATCCTAGATTCAATCATGCATACTTCGTACAGGGTACGAGTATTCACTCCATCTACGAGGCGGGGTTGGACGACCGTTGGATCTTTATTAAGCTTGATTTCCCCACATTTGACCTCTCATCGTCTCGCGTCCCTTATCGTGCTCTTGTTTATGTGCTCGTAGGCCACGTTGCAGTCAAAGATGGGGAGACTCTTTACGTTGGCACAAGCTATCAGCTTGCTCGGCATAGCTGCCGCACAATACTTTCCTCCAATTCCCGAGAATGTAACTACCATTCAGTCGAAGTTTGGTAACGGAATCAGTATTTCCTACAAAGAGGCATGTCACAATCCATCCTGGAGCTGCCCACGCGTTCCTCGCAACGCAGGAATACATCATGAGTATCTCCACTGACTGATGCGGATGTGTAGCCTGGGATCTGCGAAACAACACCCGGAGTCAGATCATACGCCGGCTATGTTCATCTACCACCAGGTATTCTTGGAGATGTCGCCGAGACCCAGAATTACCCTATCAATACCTTCTTTTGGTTCTTCGAGTCCCGAAAAGACCCTGCCAACGCGCCTTTGTCAATATGGATGAATGGTGGGCCGGGATCCTCCTCTCTCATCGGCCTTCTTCAAGAGAATGGCCCTTGTATGGTCAACGATGATTCGAACTCGACGTATTTGAATCCATGGTCATGGAACAACGAAGTCAACATGTTGTACATTGATCAGCCAAACCAGGTCGGCTTTTCGTACGACGTCCCAACGAATGGGACCCGGGATCTGACAAGTGGGAACACAACGGTTGTGGATTTCTCTACAACGCCTGTACCGGAGCAGAATAATACATTTTATGTGGGGACATTCTCGAGTGGAAACCAGAATACAACGGCAAACGACACCCAGAATGCTGCTAAAGCTATGTGGCACTTCGCGCAGACTTGGTTTCAGGAATTTCCGGACTACAAGCCTAATGATGATAGAATTAGCATTTGGACTGAGTCTGTAAGTACAAAGCCTCTGGTAAGGTACATTCCAAGGATGAGATGCTGATGGTGGTTTTCCCAGTACGGAGGTCGCTACGGCCCAGCCTTCACCGCATTCTTCGAAGAGCAAAATCAACGTATCTCTAATGGTACTCTCAACACGACGGGCACTGACTACTTTATCCACTTGGATACCCTCGGCATCATCAATGGCTGTGTAGATCTCCTTACTCAAGAGCTCTCATACCCGGAAATGGCATACAACAACACCTACGGCATTCAAGCCATCAACCAGACCCTCTACCAACAAGCCGTCGACAGCTTCAACAAACCAGGCGGCTGCAAGGATCTAATCATAAAATGCCGCGACCTAGCCGCCGTCGGCGACCCCAACTTCATCGGCAACAACGACACCGTCAACGCGGCATGCATGGACGCCGACAGCTACTGCTCCAACAACGTCGAAGGCCCATACGTCGTCGACTCCGGACGAAACTACTACGACGTCGCAGCCGTCAACCCAGACCCCTTCCCATTCAGCTACTTCCTCGGCTTCCTTTCCCAACACTGGGTGCAAGCCGCCCTCGGCGTCCCCGTCAACTACACCGAATCAGTCAACAGCGTCTACTACGCCTTCACCTCCGTGGGCGACTACCCCCGCGCCGACATTCGCGGCGGCTACCTTGCCGACCTCGCCTACCTCCTCGACTCCGGCATCAAAGTCGCCCTCGTGTACGGCGACCGCGATTACGCCTGTAACTGGTTCGGCGGCGAAGAAGTCTCCCTCGCTGTCGACTACTCCCAAACCTCCGCCTTTCACGCAGCAGGCTACACTGGAATCCACGTTAACTCGTCATACGTAGGCGGTCAGGTCCGCCAGCACGGCAATTTCTCCTTCAGCCGCGTGTACGAATCGGGGCACGAAGTCCCCGCCTACCAAGGCGAAACCGCCTATCGAATCTTCCAACGCGCAATCTTCAACACGGATATCGCAACCGGGAAGATTTCCACACTGAACAAGGCGAATTATAGCACAGAAGGCCCGTCAACGACGTTCCAGATCAAAAACGCCGTCCCCGAAAGTCCGGCGCCGACGTGCTATGTGCTTGCATTTCAGAGTACATGTACGAATGATCAGCAGGCTGCTGTACTGAATGGCACGGCGTTGGTGCATGATTATATCGTCATCGACGAAAACACCACCAGTCTTTTTCCAGGCGTCGGGAATGGAAGTGCGGGTGGTGGATATGGAAGTGGGAATGGGACTGGGACTGGGAAAGGGAACGGGACGATGACGACGATGGGCCCGGTGATGAGTACGAACATGAATGCGGCGGAGCTTTTGGGCTGGAATCCGGCGATGTTGGGATCTGCGATTGCGCTGGCGTTGGCGGTTGTAGCTGGGATGCAGTTTTGTTGATGGACTCGTACGAGTGCCGGTATGCTGATAATGAGCTTTACTACCTCGGCGTGATGGTAGGCGTGGTAGGTACGAGGGCACGGTACAGTACAGTACAGTGCAGCATAGCATAGTATAGGATAATATAGCATGTTATAGTATGTAGTCCTCCAAATACTCTTGCCAACCACAGCCCCATTCTCTCTAACATATATCATATTACATGTCACCACTCACATACCATCACCCTCAACTTTAAATCCAACACTCCAACCATCAAACAACAGCACCCGACCCCCTCGGTCTCCCGTTCCCTACCCCTCCGCCTTCCCACCCACCGCAGCCATCCACGGACGTGACCGTGATCACCCACATCGAAACCCCCCACGCACTCATCCCTGCTGTTTCGTTCGCACAAGCTACAACGGAGAAGGTAGAGTGTGATGTGGACCAAGGCTGATCGGTAGTGGGGCACGTATCCTCGGCGTCGAAAGGCTGACGTGAGAGTTTGACAATTTAAGGGGTTTTGGGACTTTGGGAGGTTTGGGAGGTTTGGGGATTGTGTGGGACGGTCGCGTTGACGACGAGAACGGTGAGGTGAGGTGAGGAGAAGAGAAGAGAAGAGAAGAGAAGAGAAGGAGGAGGAGGAGGAGTAGAGATTGCGCCGAGTGTCACGACGTGTTGAGACTTGAGAGTGAGTTGATGATGATGATGGGGAAAGAAAAGAAAAGAAAAGAAAAGAAAAGAAAAGAAAAGAAAAGAAAAGCTGTGGTTGCTGAATGGGGAAAGCGCACGCACCCTGATCTGTTATTTTTGTTCTTGTTCTTGTTCTTGTTCGTGTTCGTGTTCGGGTTGGTTTGGTTTGGTATGGTATGGGTAGGTTTGTTTGTTTAGGGTGGACGACTGTTGGTTGGTGGTGGAGGATAGTGGGCGTTGGGAGTTGGGCTTGGGCTTGGGCTTGGGCTTGGGCTTGGGCTTGGGCTTGGGCTTGGGC
>JAABUP010008311.1_pt1 | contig 13314 bp, 10 predicted proteins | sample 5559201 | NCBI WGS metagenome assembly JAABUP01 (sample SAMN10711887, study PRJNA513373) | rock metagenome | isolation source: Antarctica rocks | place: Antarctica | reverse complement strand
TTGGCCCAGCGCCGCATCCAGCCCGCCCATGTCATCACGTGGTCGCTCTGGCGCAGGGCGCACCAAGCCATCGCGCAACGATGCCATATGAAAGCAAGAATGCAACTGTAATGCTAGGGTCCGTGGCCAGCGGGAGTGCCCGGCCGCCCCCGCCCGCGCGCGGCCCCTCGGCAAAGGCCATCTTGCTACAGGGGTTGGCGCTCCTGGCCGTGGTCGCCGCCTGTGCGTGGGCCGGGCACAACGCGGCGGGGAACCTGGCGCGTCGCAACATCGACGTGGATTTCAGTTTCCTGCTGAACCCGGCCGGGTTCGACATCCCGTTCCACCTGGCCGCCTGGTCCACCGCCAACTCTTACGGCCGCGCGTTGCTGGTGTCCGGGCTTAACACCGTGCTGGCCAGCGCGCTCGCCATCATGCTGGCGACCGCGCTCGGCCTTGTGCTGGCGCTCATGCGGCTGGCCGTGAACCCGCTTGCGTCCTGGACGGCGCGGGCGCTGGTCGAGCTGGTGCGCAACACGCCGCAACTGCTGCAGATCGTGTTCTGGTACATCGCGGTGCTGCAAGTGCTGCCGAGCCCGCGGGACAGCGCATCGCTGGGCGGGGCGGTGTTTCTGAACGTGCGCGGATTGTTCATGCCGGCTCCGCTGTCGCCCGGCTTCGGCTGGCTGCTCGCGGCGGGGCTGGCGGCGGCGGTGCTGCTGCCGCGCGCCCTGCCCCGGCTGCCGCTGCTGCTGACGGCGCTGGGGCCGCTCGCGCTGGCCGCCGTCACCGCCGTCGCCACCAGCGGTTGGGAGTGGCCGGCGCTGCGCGGCTTCAATTTCACCGGCGGCTGGCGGCTGCCGCCCGAGCTGCTGGCGCTCTGCGCCGGCATCGGCATCTACACCGCCGCTTTCATCTCGGAAAACATCCGCGCCTCGATCAGCGCCGTGGGGCACGGCCAGCGGGAGGCGGCGCGGAGCCTCGGCCTGTCGGCGGCCCGGACGATGCGCCTCGTGGTGCTGCCCCAGGCGCTCCGCACCCTGATCCCGCCGATGACCAGCCACTACCTGAACATCATCAAGTCGACGACCCTGGGCGCGGCCATCGCCTATCCCGAAATCCTGCAAATCTTCGCCCGCACGGTGCTGAACCAGTCGGGCCGCGCGGTCGAGGTGATGAGCCTCGTGCTGGGGGTGTTCCTCGCCGTGAACCTGGCCGTGTCGGCGCTGATGAGCCGCTGGGACCGGCGGCTGGCGTTGCAGAGCCGTTGAAGCTCCGCGCCCTGTTCGGATCGCCGGGGACGGCGGCGCTCACCCTGGGGATTGCCGCGTTGCTGGGTTGGGCGCTGCCGCCGCTATGGCACTGGGGCGTGGCGGGTGCGACCTGGGTGGCCGACAACCGGCGCGGCTGCGCGCCGGGCGGCGCGTGCTGGGCGTTCATCAAGGCCCGGCTTGGCCTGTTCTTCTACGGCGGCTACCCCGTCGGGGAGCAATGGCGGGTGAACCTCGCCGCGGCCCTGATGCTGGCGGCCCTGCTCGGATGCCTGTTTGCGCGCCGGCGCCGGACGCTGTGGTTCGTGCTGCTGCTCGGCGTTATGCCGGCGGCTGCGGGCGTGCTGCTGGCGGGCGGGGTGGCCGGACTCCCGCCGGTGCCGACCGCCGATTGGGGCGGGCTGACGCTGAACGCCGTGCTGTCCTTCGTCGCCATTGCCGGTGCCATTCCGCTTGGCACGGCGCTTGCCTTCGGACGCCGGTCCACCCTGCCGTTCGTGCGCGGGCTGTCCACGGCGATGATCGAGTTCTGGCGCGGCGTGCCGCTGTTGGGCGTGTTGTTCATGGGGCTGGTGCTGCTTCCCATGGTGCTGCCGAATGGCGTCACAGTCGACAACCTGGTGCGTGCGTTGGTCGTATTGACCTTGTTCACCTCCGCCTACATGGCCGAGGTCGTGCGCGGGGGCTTGCAGGGCGTGCCGCACGGGCAGCGCGAGGCTGCGGCGGCACTGGGGCTGCATCCCTTGCAGGCCAACCTGGCCGTGGTGCTCCCCCAGGCAATGCGGGTGGCACTGCCTGGGATCGTCAACGTCGTCGTGGACCTGTTCAAGGACACCACGCTCGTCTCGGTTGTCGGCTTGTTCGACCTGATGGGCGTGGTCAACCAGTCGCTCAAGGACCAGTCTTGGCTCGGCCTGGCGAACGAAGGCTACGCCTTCGCCGCCTTGCTGTTTTTCGGCTGCTGCCTGCTGCTGTCGCTCGCCGGATCGATGCTGGAGCGGCGGCTGCGGGTGGGCTAGCCGAGGCCAAGCTCCTGCCGGTAGCGCCGGAAGCACGCCGCGCCGCACTCCAGCCGCATCAGCGCGCCCTCCGCGATCGCCGGGGCGAAATCCGGGTTCTGCGCCACGAGCGGGTGCAGCGCCTCGCTGTTCCAGGCGGCCGAATGCTTCACATCCAGCACCGAATGCAGGTCGAAATAGTGGCGGTCGCTCGCCGGCACGCCCAGGCGCTTCAGGCCCTGAGCGGTCAAAGCCGCACGGCCCGGCGCCGTCTGCTCGATCACGCCCAGCGCACCCATCGACTGGTAGGCATAGCGGCGGCTTGCAGCGAGGCCCGCCATGGTGTTGGCAAGCGCCAGGCTCTCCCAAACCGTCGTCTCGATATCGGGATTGAGGCCCAAACGGTGCGACAGCATTTCGAGCATCGGCCCGTGCATGCCCTTCGGGTTGCCGCGGCCCATCTCGTCCCAGTAGTTGCGGGCGACCTCCAGCTTTGGGCCTTGAGGCATGCGAACCTGGGTGAGTGCCGCCAAATCCTCGAACCCGGCCTCCCCGGCCACTTCTTGGGTCAAGAACCAGCACATTTCCTCCCGTGTCGCCGTCTCGGCGAGCCAGGGAAACAGCGGGTCGTTCTGACCGGGTCCGCTCCGGTCCAGCTCCTCGAACCAAGCTACAAAGCCGTCAGGGTCGCGCGGCGCCTGTGCGGCGCGCTCGGCGACAGCGGCGCGGCTGGCCTCCAACCAAACGCCCTCTTCGACCAGCAGTGCCGCGTCTTCCGCAAGCCCGGTTCGCCAATCGGGGCTGGGCAGGGCTGGCGAGAAACGTTTGCCGTTGAACACCGCAAGGCGGCGGTGCCATTGTTCATTCGAAGAAAGCGTAGGGTGTAGGCTGCCATCCGGCATGTCGTCTTATTCCCGTTTTGTGACTGTTAGCGCTACGGCGGCAATGCGGTCAGCGTCCGTGTAGACGCCGCGCTCCAATTCCTCGCCGAACACGTCCGGATCGAGCTCCTCATACGTCCAACTCGATCCGGTCCCGTTAAGTCGTGCCTGGGCGGCCTGCTTGAAGGGGTCCGTCCCGTTCACGATGGCGGCACCAGTGTAGAGCAGCAGCGTCCCGCCGGGCGCCAGCCGCTTCAGCGCCGTGTCCAGGATGGCGAGCGAAAGTCCCGCGCCCAACGGTCCGCCGCCATGGCGGTAGGCGCGCTCGCCGGGGTCGACGAGGTAGGGCGGGTTGGAGACGATCAGGTCGAACGACCCTGGAACCGACGCCAGCAAGTTGCTGTCCGCCGCGGACACGCGCACTCCCGCGAGCGCTGCGTTCACCTCCGTCAATCGCAACGCGGCCTGGTTGATGTCGACCGCGACGATCTCGGCATCGGGGCACGCGCGGGCCACAAGGATTGCGCCAGGCCCTGCGCCGCAGCCGATGTCGACGGCCCGGCGAACCGGCGGACCGTCCTTAAGATGGGCCAGGACCGTGCGAGCGAACCGGTAGGTGTCGGGGCCGAAGAAAACGGCGTCGGCCGCGGTGGTGGGATAGGCGGAGTGCAGGAACAGCATCCCGTCCAGGCTTGAAAGCCGGACTGCGCTGCGCCTGCTGTCCCCGGCCCCGGTCAAAACTCCGGCGGCCTGCATCAACGCCAGGATATCCGGCCCGACAACGCCGTCGTGGAACGGGCGGCTCCATCCGAACACGTCCCGCAACGTTTGCACCCGCTCGGCTCCCGGCCTGGCGTTCACCCGCGCATGGGTGGCCGGAGTGGGGGTTGTGAAGGCGTAGCCGGTAGCCTGCACGGCTCGGGCCATCTGAAGCAGCGCGGTTCCCGTCCCGGTGGAGTTTTGCTTGTTCATTGGCCGGGCAACGCCGGTTGGCCGGCAAAGTTGCCCGGCTAACGCGGCGCGAGCAATGGCCCCAGCACGTCCACGACCCCGTTGATCAGGATTTGCACGCCGATGCAGAACAGCATGAACGCCGAAAGGCGGGTCACGGTGTTGCTGCCGGTGCGGCCCAGCAGGTCGGACAGCCGGTCGGCATAGGCGTAGGTCAGCCAGATCGCCCCAGCCATCGCGACCGCCGCAAGGCTGATGCCGGCGTAGAACCCGGCCGACGCCTGTCCCAACGCTGGGTGCCCAGCGCCGAGCGCCACAGCCACCGCGAGCGTGCCCGGCCCCGTGGTGAAGGGCAGCGTCAACGGAAAGAACGCCACGTCGTCGACAACCCCTCGCCGGCATTGGCCGCCTGTTCCTGCTTGCGGCCCTCCCGCCGTTCCGGGGCGCCCAGCAGCTCCCACGCGAACAGCGACAGCACGATGCCGCCGGCGATCCGCAGCGCCGCGAGGCTGATGCCGAACACCGCCAGCACGTACGACCCGGCCCAGAGCGCCACCAGCATCACCAGCAGCGAATAGGTGCCGACCCGGCGGGCCAAGGTCAGGCGCTCCGCATGCGTGCGGTCGGCGGTGGCCTCGCGGAAGATGAACGCGCCGGCGACCGGGTTGACGATACTGAACAGCGCGGGGAACGCCAGCAGGAACTCCGCCAGCACGCCGCTACGCCCGCGGCTTGCGGCGGAGCGGCAGGTTGGTGCGGTAGACGACGCGCTTCAACGCGAAGGCGCTCTCGACCCCGCGTATGCCGGGAATGCGGGTCAAGCGGGTGCGCAGGAATTCTTCGTACGCGCCGAGGTCGGGCGCCACGACCCGCAGCAGGTAGTCGCTGGCGCCGGACATGACGTAGCACTCCATGATCTCCGGCAGGTCGGCGATGGCCTTCTCGAACGCCGCAAGGTGGTCGTCGGTCTGGGCGGAAAGCTTGACCGACACGAACACGTTGACGGGCAGCCCCACGCGGTCCTGGTCCAGGATCGCCACGTAGCGGCGGATGATGCCGCCCTCCTCCAGCAATTTTTGCCGGCGGTGGGCGGGGCTTGGCGACAGCCCGGCGGTGCCGGCGATCTCGTTGCTGGTCGCGCGGCCGTCCCGCTGGAGGTGGTCCAGGATGGCGAGGTCGATCCGGTCGAGGCGCATGTCGGTGAACAATCCTGCTGTATTGCAGTGCAGCATTAGCAGAATTTGCCAAATGTCCCGCTAGGCTACCGCAACTATGGCAGCACCCGCTACCCATCCCGGTAGTATGCTCGCGCGCTAGGGTTCTCGGTCAAACAGGGGCGCTCCCATGGATGTTGGTTTTGCGGCCACGACGACGCTGGACAGCCGCTATGTCGAGCTGGACCAGCCGGTGCTGATGACCGGCACGCAGGCGCTGGTGCGCGTGCTGCTGGAGCAGGCGCGGCTGGACCGCGCGGCGGGGCTGCGGACGGGGGGGCTGGTCTCGGGCTACCGCGGTTCGCCGCTGGGCGGGCTGGACCAGGAGCTGTGGCGGCGGGAAAAGCTGCTGGTTGCCCAGGGCGTGCGGTTCCAGCCGGGGCTGAACGAGGACCTGGCCGCGACGATGCTGTGGGGCACCCAGCAGATCGACACCTTTCCCGGCAAGCGCGTCGATGGCGTGTTCGCCATGTGGTACGGCAAAGGCCCCGGCGTCGACCGCAGCGCCGACGCCCTCCGGTGCGCCAACATGATCGGCACCTCGCGGCTGGGCGGCGTGCTGGCGGTGTCGGGGGACGACCACGCGGCGCACTCCTCGGTGTTCCCGCACCAGACGGATGGCATCTTTGAAAGTGTGCAGATTCCCGTGCTGCAGCCAGCAGACGTCGGGGAGATCTTGGAGCTCGGCCTCGCGGGCATCGCCATGTCGCGCTACGCCGGGCTTTGGGTGGCGCTGAAGACCATCGCCGAGACGGCGGAGCAGTCCGCGGTGGTGATGGTTCCGAGCATACGGACGTTTGTGACCCCCGACCGCGCGCTCCCGCCGCATGGCCTCAACCTTGACCCGCAGCTTCCTTGGCCCTCCGAGCGCGCCGAGCTTGAGCGGCGCATGACGGACGAGCGGCTGCCGGCGGCGCAGGCCTGGGTGCGGGCCAACCGGCTGGACCGGCTGATGCACGGCGTCGTTGGCGCTCCGGTCGGCATCGTGACGGTCGGCAAGGCGCACCATGACGCCATGCATGCGCTGCGGCGCTTGGGCTTGGATGGGCATCCGGACATCGCGGTCTACAAGGTGGCGCTGTCCTGGCCGCTGGAGACCGAGGGCGTGCGCGAGTTCGCCCAGGGCAAGCGCGCCATTCTCGTGGTCGAGGAGAAGCGGGCCAACGTCGAGGCGCAACTTCGCTCGGCGCTCTACAACCTCGCGGACCGCCCCACCGTCGAGGGCAAGATGGACCAGGCAGGCGTGCCGCTGCTGCCAGCCACCCTGGAGCTTTCGCCGGAGCTGGCGATGGCGGCACTCGGCCGCTTCCTCCGGGGCTGCGGCATGGACGTCGCCGAGCAGGCTGCGGCCGTCGCCCCGGTCCGTGGCCCCGGCCTGCTCACCCGCGCGCCGACCTTCTGCGCCGGCTGCCCGCACGGCACCAGCACGCGCCTGCCGGACGGCAGCTTCGCCATGGCCGGCATCGGCTGCCACACGATGGCGCTGAACACCTCCGAGGGCACCAAGACATTCAGCCAGATGGGCGGCGAGGGCGTGCCCTGGGTCGGGCTGTCGTCCTTCACCGACACGCCGCACATGTTCGCCAACATGGGTGACGGCACCTACCAGCACTCCGGCCTGCTGGCGATCCGCCAGGCGGTCGCCGCCGGGGCGCCGATAACCTACAAGATTTTGTTCAACGACGCGGTCGCCATGACCGGCGGCCAGCCGGCTGAGGGCGGGCCGACGGTCCGCGGCATCGCCCGGCAGTTGGCGGCGGAGGGCGTCGGCCTGATCGCCGTGGTGGCCGACGACCCGGCCCGGCTGCCCGTCGCCGCCGAACTGCCGCCGGGCACGCTGCGGCACGGGCGCGACGACCTGGACACGGTGCAGCGCCGGATGCGCGGGCACCCCGGCGTCACCGCGATCATCTACGACCAGGTTTGCGCCACCGAGAAGCGGCGGCGCCGCAAGCGTGGCAAGCTCGCCGCCGCGGAAACCCGCGTGGTGATCAACGAGCGCGTGTGCGAGAACTGCGGCGACTGCACGGTGCAGTCGGGCTGCATCGCCATCGAGCCGGTCGAGACCGACCACGGCCGCAAGCGCCGCATCAGCCCCACAAGCTGCAACACCGACCTGTCGTGCCTCAAGGGGTTCTGCCCGAGCTTCGTCACGGCGAAGTCCGACGCGCCGGCGGCTGAGAAGGGTGGCGACCCGGCCGCCCAGTGGGCCGCGCAGGAGGCCGAACTGGCCGCCAGCCTACCGGAACCGGTCCTAGCGGATGTCAATTCGCCCTGGCGCGGGCTGTTCGCCGGCATCGGCGGCGGCGGGATCGTGACCTGCGGGGCCGTGGTGGCGATGGCGGCGCACCTCGAAGGGCGGCAGGTGAGCACGCTCGACTTCACCGGGTTGGCGCAAAAGAATGGCGCGGTCGTGTCGCATGTGCAGATTGCGGACACTGGGCTCGACGTCGTGCGGATTCCGCGGGGGGCGGCGGACCTGCTGCTGGCTGCGGACCTGGCGGTGGGCGCCGGGCCGGACGTGCTGGGGCGGTGCTCGGCGCAGGCGGCGGTGATCGGCAACCTGGACTTGCAGGCGGGAGCGGCCTTCATACGGGACCGCGACCTGCGGGTGGACGCCGGGCTGCACCGCCGGGCGATCGGCCGGGCGACATCGGTCGAGCGGTCGCGCTTCCTGCACGGCAGCGCGCTGTCGGAGCGGCTGTTCGGCAATGCGCAGGCGATGAACACGCTGCTGCTGGGCATCGCGTGGCAGCAGGGCTTGCTGCCGGTGGGCAGCGGCGCGCTGATGCGGGCGATGGAGCTGAACGGGACGGCGGTCGCGCTCAACCGGCGGGCGTTCCTGTGGGGCCGTATTTTGGCAATTCGGCCGGAGTTGGCCGACGCCATTATGGCGGACACGGCTCCAGCGCCCGACGCGCTGGATGCCGTCGTTGCGCGGCGGGAAGCCGAGTTGGTCGACTATCAAGGCCCGGCGCTGGCAGCCCGTTTCCGTTCCCTGGTGGACGCGGCGCAGGCGCACGAAACGGCGCTGACGGGCACGGCCGGCGCGCTGACCCGTGCCGTGGCCGAAGGGTTCTTCCGCGTGTTGGCCTACAAGGACGAGTACGAGGTCGCCCGGCTCCACGCCGCCGCCACGTATGGCGACGCGCCGGTGTTCCACATGGCGCCGCCGCTCATCAGCCGCCCTGACCCGGCGACCGGCCGGCGTCGCAAGATGAAAGTCCCCGGCCGCGTCGCGCTGCCGCTGTTCCGCGTCCTGCGGCACGGCAAGGCCCTGCGCGGGACCATGTTCGACCCGTTCGGCTGGCAGGGAGAGCGCCGGATGGAGCGCAGGTTGGCCACCGACTATGAGCGCGACATGCGCCACGCGCTCGACCGCCTTCGCCCCGATACGCTGGCCGCGGCGACCGAACTGGCAGCGCTACCGCAGGATATCCGCGGTTTCGGCCCGGTGAAGTCCGCGAGTTTAGACACTGCCCGGCCACGGCGACAGGCGTTGCTGGATCGCCTGGATGCCCCCACACTGAACTCGGCCAGGGTTGGCGTGGCAGCCGAGTAGCCCTTGCGATAGGCTCAAGAGAACGAAGGAAAAGGAACGCCCGATGCTCGACCACACCGATCCCAGCGCCCTGATCGTCGAAGCCGCCCGCCGCTTCGCCCAGGAGCGCCTGGCGCCGCACGCCGCCGCACGCGAGCAGGCGTGCCGGATCGAGCCAGAGATCATCCGCGAGCTGGGCGAGATGGGCTTCCTCGGCGCCACCAACAGTGCCGACTGGGGCGGCAGCGAGATCGGCTATGAGGCGTACGCCCAGGTTGTCGAGGAGATCGCGGCCGGCGACGGCTCGGTTTCCACGCTCGTGAGCGTACACAATGCGCCGACCTGCGAAATCTTGGAGCGGTTCGGCAACCCCGAGCAGAAGGAGCGCTGGCTGCGGCCGATGGCGAGCGGCGAGGCGGTGGGCAGCTTCGCGTTGACGGAGCCGGCGGCCGGTTCCGACGCGGCCGGAATCCGCACGCGGGCGGTGCGCACCAACAGCGGCTACGTCATCAACGGGTCGAAGCAGTTCATCTCGAACGCCTCATATGGCAAGACCACCATCCTGTTCGCCGTCACGGACCCGGCGGCCGGGAAGAAGGGCATTTCCGCCTTCGTGGTGGCGAACGACGCACCGGGCTTCTCGGTGTCGCGGGTGGAGCACAAGCTGGGGCAGAAGGCATCTGATAGCTGCGCGCTGTCGTTCGACGACATGCAGGTGAACGATGACCAGCGTATCGGCGAGGAGGGCGAGGGCCTCAAAATTGCCCTGAGCACGCTGGAGAGCGGGCGCATCGGCATCGCGGCGCAGAGCGTCGGCATGGCGCGGTCGGCGCTCGACTACGCGATCGGCTACGCGAAGGAGCGCAAGCAGTTCGGCCGCCCGATCATCGAGCACCAGGCAGTGGGGTTCCGCCTCGTGGAAGCCAAGACCAAGCTTGCGGCAGCGCGGGAGCTGACCCTGCGCGCCGCCCGGCTGAAGGACGCCGGGCAGCCGGCGCTGGAGGCGGCGGCGATGGCGAAGCTGTTTGCGTCCGAAGTTGCGGAGAGCATCTGCTCCGCCGCAATCCAAACTTTGGGCGGTTACGGCTACCTGGCGGACTATCCGGTTGAGCGCATCTACCGCGACGTGCGCGTCTGCCAAATCTACGAGGGCACCTCTGACGTGCAGAAGATCATCTTGCAACGCATGCTGTAGGACAAGGCCAGAGCACTCAGGCCAACGCGGCCTGCTGGAACTCCGGGGCGAATTCTGGGGCAAATTCTGCGGCGGGCCGCAGGCTCGCCTCGTCGGCCGGCCACTTGAACTCCGGCCGCCGCGGCGCTGCGCGCTCCGGCGCACGCATCCAGTAGCCGGAACCACGGATGCTCTGGATCAGCACGCCGCCGTCCTCATCGAGCGGAAGCTTTTGCCGCAGGTTGAACACGAGCTGGTCCACGCTGCGGTCCTCCGCTCGCCATGGACGGCGCAGCGCCGCCTCCGACAGCCGGTCGCGCGACACTGGGCTGCCATCGGCGCGGGCAAGGGTTTCAAGCGCGGTGTATTCCGCCGAGGTCAGGTTGAGCCGCCGGCCTTCGGGCGTATGAACGCTGCGGTGCTGCAGGTTGATCCGGATCGGCCCGACAGCCAAGGGCAGTTCGACATGGCTCCGGGCGGGAGGAGCGTTCCGCACGTTTACCCGGCGATGCACGGACCGCACCCGTGCAACCATGTCCCGCAACGACGCCGGCTTGGCCAGGTAGTCATCGGCCCCAAGCTCAAGGCAGGCAATCCGTGCCGCCTCGTCCTCACGGGACGCCAACACGATGACGCCGCTGTTCCGCGGCTCTATGAGTTGCCCGACGAAAGTCACGCTGTTCACGTCCGCGAGGCGGAGGCCGACCAGCAGGATGTCCGGCAACAAGCGCGCCCTGAGCGTACGGCCGGTCTCTCCATCGCGGGCCCAAACGACCTGCATGCCCGCCTGCTCCAAGCCGCCGACGACGGCTCGAACGGTCGTGACGTCGGACTCGATGAGCAGGACCTTAGGGTCCACCAATGTGCCTTCTGTAGTCAGCGCCGATATGTCCACGATAATCTCCGGTCCTAAACTAGACCAGACACTATCACAAATCCGTGTGCAAGCTAGGGATATAACGCTCTGGTGCGTTAAAAATTTCAGGACTTTCAACCTCAAGTTATGTCAAGTAGTTATTTCAGCGGTATGGCACGGTATTAATTCGTTAAAGATGGCGTGGGAACTGCACCATACGGCCCTGCTCCTCATCAAAGAGCGTGTAGCTCGGCGCCATCAACGCCTCCCGCAAAGTGAGCACGCGCGCCGTGCCGAACAGCTCCTCGCAAGCCTCGTGGCAAGCGCGCAGCCGGTAGTTCGGCACCCGTGGCACAAGATGGTGGACGTGGTGGTAGCCGATGTTGCCGCTGAACCAGCGCAGCACGGCCGGCAGTTTCAGGAACGAGCTGCCGCGGATGGCAGCGGTGATGGCGCTCCAATCGGTGCCGCGCGCCCAATGGGCCTCCTCGAACCGGTGCTGGATGCTGAACAGCCAGACGCCGATGATGGCTGCGACCGCGATGACCGGCACCTGGATCAGCAGCACGGGCCAGACCCCGAGCGCCAGGACCATGCCGACCACGCCAACGCCGATGACCGCATTGGTCAAATAAACCGCCTGGCGCTCGCGCACCCAGGCGCGCGGGGTCTCGAACGGTATCCGGTAGAGCACCAGGAACACCACCGGCGGGATGATGAAGTGGGCGATGACCGGGTGACGTATGGTGCGGGCGAACCAGCGCCGGGCCGGCGACATGGCCTCGTATTCCTTGACGGTGAGGCAGGTCGAGTAGATGTCCGTCGTCATGTCGCGCTGGTCGAGGTTGTTCCACATCGAATGGTGCTGCGCGTGGTGGCGGCGCCAGTTGGTGAACGGCGTCAGCGTCGCCAGGCTGCAGAGCGTGCCGACGACCAGGTTGGCGCGGCGCGAGCGGAAGAACGCGCCGTGGCCGCAATCGTGCTGGATGATGAACAGCCGCACCACGATCCCGGCGGTCGGCAACACCAAGGCGAAGCTGAGCCAGACCGAGAAATGGTAGGCGACGTACATGAGCGCCAGCAGCGCGGCATAGGCGGCGCCGGTCGACGCCAGTTGCCAAACGCTGTGGGCCAGGACCGGAGCCTGGAACGTCGCGGCCTTGCGCAGCAACGACCGGCCCGGAATCCTGGAAGCCCTGACTTCGGGAGCCGTGCCGGCAGGTGCCGTTTCGGCAGGCTCCGTTTCAGTAGGCGTCGAGGGATGTGGCGCCAAATGGGACGCAGATGACATGGTCGATATCCTACAGAAGCGGAGAACCGGTGGGCATGCAGCAGGACGACCACTGACGGGTGCATCGCTATAATTTGGGCATAGCACCAAACTGTGGCGCGCTTCAGGGAATTCCAGCCTTCAATCCAGGTTAATCAGCAGCGACTTGAGGTATGCGCTCTCGGGCAGGCTGGGATGGACGGGGTGATCGGGGCCGGCCGCGCCGGCATAGACGATGCGCGCCTCGCGCTTCGCCCGCGAGAGCGCCGAGGTGACCTGGGCCGTGAACAGGTCGACCGGGGCATGGTGGCTGCACGACGCCACGAACAGGAAGCCGCCGGGCCGGACCAGGGGCGCGGCCAGCCGGGTCATGCGGTGGTAGGCGCGCAGCCCGGCGTCCTGGTCCTTGCGCGACTTGGCGAACGCCGGCGGGTCGCAGACGACGATATCGAAGCGCTCGTTGGCGGCGGCCAGTGCCCCCATGGTGTCGAATGCGTCGCCGCGCCGGGCCGAGACGCGGCCGTGCAGGCCGTTCGCCGTGGCCGCGCTGAGCGCGTGGTCCAGCGCGGGCTGGCTGCTGTCCACCAGCACGACAGCGTCGGCGCCGGCGGCTGCGGCGCGCAGGCCAAAGGCGCCGGTGTGGCAGAACACGTCGAGCACGCGCGCCCCTCGGGCAAGGGCCGCAACCTGGTCCCGGTTCGGCCGCTGGTCGAAGAAGAAGCCGGTCTTCTGGCCCGATAATGGGTCCACAGGGAAGCGCACGCCGCCCTCCTCGGCCACCGCCCCGGCCTCCGTCCCGTGCAGCAGGGCCACCGTTTGCGGCAGCCCTTCCTGCAGGCGCGCGGCGCTGTCGTTGCGGGCCACGATGGCGCGGAGCGGCAGCAGTTCCAGCAGCGCCGCGGTGATCTCGGGCAGCAGGCGGTCCATGCCGGCGGTGTTGGCCTGCACCACTGCGACGTCGCCGAAGCGGTCGATGACCAAGCCGGGCAGGCGGTCGGCCTCGGCGTGGACCAGGCGGTGGTGCGCCCCAGGACTGACCTGAGCACGGAGCTGCGCCGCGCTCGCGATGCGCGCCCGGACCCAATGGGCGTCGATCTCGGCGTCCGGGTCGCGGTCGAGCAGCCGCGCGGCGATCAGGCTGTGCGGGTTGAACATGAACGCGCCGTAGCGCCAGCCGTC
>JAABUP010008310.1_pt1 | contig 13316 bp, 16 predicted proteins | sample 5559201 | NCBI WGS metagenome assembly JAABUP01 (sample SAMN10711887, study PRJNA513373) | rock metagenome | isolation source: Antarctica rocks | place: Antarctica | reverse complement strand
CAATCACAACAATGAGAACATTTTAAGTCAAAAGCATAGAGATGGTGTCTTTTGGCGTCTTTTGTTGTTACAATTTGTCACACACTTGCATTGCAGCTGGTATCTGCGCATCATTGTCAGCAATTTGAGACACCTTACTGAATCAGCTTGAAGGTGCGTACAACAGCTTGATTTGCAAAACAAGGAGCTGCTGATGCCATGTGAAGGCTTGAGACAGCCAGAGCACAACTGCGCTTGATGTTCTCCAACAGAAATTGGCTGGTCAGGTGCAGTGCTGCACAAATGTAGATTGTGAGGATCAAGGCCAATCAACCGAGTATCTGTCGGACAAGACACCTACTGTCACCGCCAAACAAAACATCTTTCACACACTATGAAAACAGATCAATCTCTGATACCAGCAGCGTAGCAGCAAAGCCTGACTGGTCACTTGGATCTGATTGATCCTTCAGACTATTAGTATTGACTACACTGTGAGTGTTGCTATGCAGGCCTTATAATGCATGGCATGTAGATTTTTCCCGATGCAGCTGGTCAAAGCGTTTGCCAGTGAGGTTTGCAGGCAGGCACGTCACTGTGGCCCATGGCAGCGTAGTGGCTTACAACCATGAAAGATGTGAACTGATCATCAGTAATTGCTGCACCTACAGGTGCTGCTACCTTTGATCAGGGCACTATTGTGTCGGCCGTGTGCAAAAGGCTGCATGGAAAGGATGTGCCTGTCGGGTATGCATCAACCAGAGCGGAGCACAAAACGGTATTTCTTATTTTCTGCTGCAGAAATACGATTTCATTTTGCCCCACCGCAGTTCAGAACAGCTGCAATTACAGTCAACGGTAAGCGCAAGTAAAAGACGCGAGCTGCTGACGAGTACCGAAGCACAAACATGTGGGCAGTGCAAAGGCATGGTACGCCGGCGACAGCAGACCAGATAACCTCACAACATCTGTGTGATCCGTCACAGTAGTCCCGATCGCTCTCTAGCGTCGTGCACGATCCGCTTTCCATTCACACAGCTGAATTGATCCAGCGCCACCTGATTTAGTTGATACGTTGACACATCAGAGCGATGGTCGCTTTTTTGACCAAGACTCCAAGAGCAAGGCAGTAAAGAGTTGTGCTACATCTTACAGATAGAGCTGAAGGGTCATGCGCCCATGCTACCTGCAGCACACGTACGTCAAATCAGACTGTTCAGGACTAGCAACTCATCATAGAAACTTGGTGGCATCCGCTGCAGTGGTTTGCAGGAGAGGTAGCAGGTTACAAGCATGTGCTCCAGGCCCTAGAAAGCTTGCTCACTTGAAGCCTGCGGTGGGCCTGCGAGAATTACGTGGCACGCCATGCACACAGCAAAGGCACGGTCAGCGCAATCAGGGCTGCCAGGCCAACATGCATTCAAACTCACAGCCTGTGAGTATTCAAATAGGGAATGCTCACAAGCATGATGGCTTGCCCAGCAGTGCATCATCAGCCTTTGGTTCCAAGCCAATGCACGAAACTAGGGTGTTAGAGCAGATGGAGACCAGCAAGTCATAATCACAGAACCTATATATGGCATGTTACTCATGACCACGCGTTTTGCTGTGCACATTCAAGCAAGGCGCACATGGACATCCCACAGAGTTAATCACATCTGCACAGAGTTAAACTCCACAGAGTTGATCACATCTGCACAGAGTTAGTCTCCAGCAACTTTCAACTAACAATTGCATGCTTATCTGTGCCATTGCAGGAGCGGCATGAGCAAGGCCATGCCAAAGCCAGTCAGCTCCTAGGTCTAGGGTTGCCTCGGCGCCTCCCAAAACTGCAAGGTGCACCTGATGCCCAGCAAGGCTTTGCTGGCAACCTGTCAGGCCTGGCTGCTGGGTCATTGTCAGCTATCAAACACCAGACAGGTCAGTCAACATGAGATTTGGCGCCCTTGTGATGATGTCCTCGGCCATTGCTACTGTGTTGTCATGAGTTGGGTCGGACATTGACAGAGCAGGAGCGCTTTTCTCTGTTGCTGCAAACCACTGGCATGCATCTTGGCGGTCTCGATTCTGTCCACACCATGGGTGCCTGATGTGTGTAGGTGAGCAAATGTTGCAGTTGAACCTGGGGTCGCGGCAGCTCAACCCATTCACAGAGGTGGTGTGGGTGCGTGGACCCCGGCGATGGCTGGGGCTGCGTAAAGGGCGGTACATGAGGGTGGAGCGACCTGCCCCCTGGCTCTTGGGTATCCCCTTACCCCCCTTTCACCTGGCCCCCTCCTTAGGCCTAGGTGCATCATGACTGCTATCAATTCATCTTGTATGCTATGTCTCATGCTCAGAACTCATGCTCATCGCATAGACTGATCTTCTGCTTGACTTCCTTATGCTTGTCTCTGTTGTCCTTAAGCTCTGCTTGTATATTCAATGAGTTAGTCATATGGAATCACCTTGCAAAGACAAGATTCTGTCAGATGTGAATTCAGCAGTGTGAGTTTCTGCTCAACGGCCTTGACACCGTAATGCAGCCTGCTAAAACAAAGCATTATCAGGAAGTTGTCTTGTCAATGTGTGCTATTGGCAAACTTTTGTCTGGCCAGCATTGATGGGACTCAACATCATGTGATCACCCATGGCAGTTGTCTCATGCATGCATGTCTGCAGAGATGCAACAGCGGTTATCAGAGCTGCAGCAACACATGGCTGAAGTGCCACGGCGCCTGTCAGAAGTGCCGGAGCAACTTTCAAAGGCTCCGCAGCATTTGCTGGATATGAGGCACCACATCACAGCCCCCAACCTGCTCGTTGCAGCAGCTGTGATTGCAGCTGTTGTGCTCCTCATCCTGCTGATGCGAAAAACACTTCGGCAGGTAAATGTTCTGCTGCTGCTGCTGCGCTGCGCTGCTAATTTTGAAGTAGCGGTGCCACTTTGCTTGTCTTCTGACACATTGCAGGCTGCTTCTAGTCATGAAGTAGCTGTGCAAGCTTGCTTGTCTTCTGGCATGTTGCGTGTCAGCTGCTCGTCAGTCACACCCCTGTACTCCAACACTGTGTGACCTGCTGTTCATACAGATCTTGCTGTACCATATGTCATGTGCTGCCAGGTTTATGCTGTTGCTATCTTTGTTAGCAAACTGTGGTCTGAATGCTGTTTTCAACCATGCTCCTGTCGGACCATGTGTATGAGCATGCCCCATGTACAAAATGTATCTGAACTATGACCCCTAGTCTCTACCTGCTGCTCAGCTGTGCTGTGTAGACAATAAGGATGATCTGGCAGCTGCACAGCACACGGCATTCTGTTGTCTGAAAGAAAAGCAAAGAAAAGAGACTACACTTTTCGGCGTCAATGTAATGAGAAGCCAAGTATTATACCGGGTTGCCCAGGGTTTCTGTTGTCGCATTCTATTGTCTGAACAATTGCCATGAGGCTGTAAATTCATTGCATCTTGTTTGCAGAGAGGGAAGCAAGCAGTGCCTCAGGAGGATCCAGAGGTGCTTGCCAGGAAAGCTGCCAGCCTGGACATGCAGCGCAACAGGTTCAGGAGGGCTCTGGGAGGAGAAGAAGATGAAGATGAAGCACCTCCTGATATGCCCGTTTCGGTGCGCTGCACTTCTGCTTCTGCATTTTGACTTGTCTGTGCTTGTTCTGAGACCAGTGCTAAATCATAAGTGCACAGATGTCGGGCGGCAAGTTGAGCTGTGAAGTTGACTGGCATGACACATCACACCTGACGCATGTAGACAGCCAGATCATACAATGTTACCAGCCACTAGACGTCAGCTTTTTGAATATCTGCAGATCTGCCTTGTCTGTCCTGCAGTGCCTTCTGTTTCCGCAATGTTTGCCTGTACATGCTGATCTCACTGTTCTCACTGTTCTGCCAAGTGCAAAACGCTGGGGACTACACTTACGGATGCTGGGGCGCTTGAGTAGTTTTGCTGTTGTCTCATCAAAATCTCAGGCACTCTTGTGTTATGGCACAGGTCGCCAGCACATCAGCAAGCACACCGTCAGCCTTGAATGTGGACCAGTCTGTGACCGATAAAGATGACTTTGCAGCCTGGGATGATGACACCCAGAAGCAGTGGAAGCGCTTCATGAAAGGCTCACGCTCTCAAGAGGTATGCTGCTGTTTTGGCGTGGTTTATCAAACATCCTTTGTGACTGTGTGTACCTGACCCTATAGGGGAAGACATACTCTCCACCATTGTCTGAATGAATGCATGAGTGGTTGACTGAATGAAGGAATGAGTGAGTGAATGAAGGAATGATTTCTTGCAAGAAAGATCAAGGAGTGGAGGAAACATGCTGTTTGATCAGCACAAGATAATGAAGTCTCTGCATACACCATGCAAGTTACCTCCTGCCAAATCAGGTCCATGCACCCGAGCGTAGCATGTGCAAGATTGTCAGCCATTTTGTTTGAAGTCTGTTTTCTGTAGGACCTAGGCATTGGCTTGAGTCACATTGGAGCATTGGGCACCTGTGACTTGACTTGCTGTCATGGATGCAGTTTTCAGACCTGCCCATTCGAATTTTGAGAGACTGCACATTTTGACGGCATGCTGCAGATTGATGAAGAGCAGTGGTGGGACATTGACAGAGAAGAGCTGCCACCAGACCGTCAAGTCTATCAAGACTTCAACTGACAGTCCTCCTGGTGCCACGTGCAAATGTTGCACATAATCTGACAATATCAGCTTCGTACCAGCAATACACATGGATACTCTACCCAGATTGAACTGCATGGCTGCCATTGCGGTCAAACTGCCATGCTGGCAACCTGACATTTCTGAGACACTGCTGGTTGACATGACTGCAAAAATCACATTGTTTCTACAAAGTTGTACCACTTAGAGTTCATGACCAGCTGACATGTACAATCACATGTATAATTACACACAGTACAGATAGTATGGGAGTAATACTTTGGGAAATTTTGACTTCTGCATGCATGCTGTGTCATTTGTGGTATTTATAAAGCAAGTCGAACAAGTGTTGAGAAATCGAAAGTGACTCTTGCGTGCACGATCACAGTATGCTGCTGACTAGGCAAATTTGCAGCACAAAGCATAGGCGCAGCCATGGTGTCGAGACCAAACAAATGTTTTCTTGGTGGTATGAATCAAACAAGTGTTGCTCAGCTTAGTCGAGGTATGTCAGTGTTGCATCAATGACTCCACCCTGGCTGACGTTTCTGGTCAGATTTGATACTGCACAAGTGCAGGCATAGCATAGAATCTGGTTCATCTGCATGCAGTTCACTTAGTGATTTGCATGGTTTGCTGATGTGCAAAAATGTCGCCAGGAGGTGTCTGCCAGGGTGTTTTAAGTCATGCACATGCAGCAGGCTTGAGGTGTACCAAAGGCAAATCAATGAGTCAAAGCATGCATTCCCAGCTATAACATGCTATTCGTACCATCTGGTTCAGTGACTACGGTAGCATCTCGAAATGAAAAAGAAAAGTTTACGCTTTTCGGCGATCATACCGGTAACGGGAGCCTCCTAAGGCGGCAGCCCGGAGCTCGGTAGCATCTAATTGAAATGTTATGGCCAGTGCAATTGCATCGAAGTTTTTACTCTAGACAAGCAGCCGTTGTTTGGCTTTAAGCATGATACATAGTACACTGGTGCTCATGAGGCCCTCAGAACCAAAATTTGCTACTGAACAGGCAGATGGTACTTCAACATCAATAAACTAATGGCAAAAATAGGTACAGCAGTGTGATCCACAGGCACCACAAGAATGTCTGAGCTGTAACATGCCTCAGACGGCTGCAACGCATCTGTACCCAAGGTATTATACATGTTCTCCCTGAAGCAGATGCCATTGGAGTCATCCACTCTTGAACTGCAGTCCACATCAAATCCTCAATGCATTGATGCAATGACTCACATTGCAGCCCACCACCAACCATGCGCATGAACCACGAGCATGCTGCTTTGCAACGATAAGCAGCTGCATTGTGTCACTGTGAGGTGTACACAGACGTGAACAACCTATGCATGCTGGTGATGGGCTTTTGAGAATGCATAGCCCAGCCCAGCATAGAGATAAATGGGGTCATGACTTTGTGACTACTGTAGTGAATCAGCACACACAATCAGATGCTGTGTAGCAGCTCCTACCGTAATCATTACTGCACTCAGAACTGCAGCCTTGGCACGATGCTTCAGGGATTGGTCCACTTTGCATTGTGAAGGGTGTTCTCCCTTATCAGGTGGGAAAATCTGACCTCACAAGGGAAAAGACGCTTCAGACTGCAAAAATAAGGAGACAAAGCCGTCATGTCCACCTGCAGTCATATGTTGCATGTGGGTCAGAGCTAAGGCAGATTTGAGTCATCCATCCGTAAGCGTATGCCCACACAGAGCATATGCGTGAGCTTATCGGTGTGACAATGACCACAATGCTATCGGGGCAGGGCAAAGAAGCGTGCAGGGAAGGGTTGGGCGCAGGCAAAAGCATGTTGACTAACAACATCTGAGAATTGGGAGGAACCAATAGAAGTCGCGACATGCAAGACTTGGCCTCACAGTGCAAGCTTGCAGCTTTACGCTGCAGGTTGACTCATGTGAGCAGATGCAAAGCTGGCGGGCTCACCTGATCCTGCTTTAGGTACTCCTGCTGGCACGCTTTTCTCTGTGTTGTCAGGTCTGACCCAAGACAATGATGCTGGGACGTCATCACAAGACTGTGGACTCTTCAAGAGCACAGCCAGCAAACAACTGACACAGTCAGCAACACACTGTACTAGAGCCAAATTGGGGCCCAAATGGAGCCCAAATGGGCTGTAGTACAGTGTATTGCTGACTGTGTAAGTTCTTGTGGTTAGTCTGCCTCAGCATAGCGGTGACATGTGGGGACTATGTCTCCCTTGACCGCAAGGCAGCACATGCTGTTAGTTCAGAGATGGTGCTCTTTAGCGCAGAGTTAGTGTCGTAGCACTGGCCAAGCTGGGCAAGGGGCATGGACCCTTGAGGAAGCAAATTTGCAAAGATATTGTATAAGGAGGGCACTGCAGAAGGTCACAATAATTGCTGCATCATGAAATCAGGAAGCCCTGCTTGCAATCACAACATTGCAAAAACCAATGTCAGTGACATCAGTTGCTGCATTCCATTGTGCATTGCATTGCATTGCAGGCAGATAGGTCAGCATGCCTCCATGGCACTCTGTGCTGCAGTGCAAAAACTCAGTTGCCGCGCATAGAACCGTCTGAGCGCAAGCACACAGAGCAGTACGCTCACCCAGAGGGCATGTTAGCTTCAGCTGAGAAACGTCCAGGCAGCACTCCAGCAGGAACTTGACAGCAATGTAGTTCTTGTTTAAGCTGTTGAAATTTTCTGCACTGGCAATTAAATAAGCACTCAGCTAACAGCGCTACGTGAAAACGATGCAACAGGTGTCAAAAAGCCACCGCAGCTGTGGCCTGTCCCAAAGGTTGCAGGCATGACGTCTACACAGTGACTGATACAATGCATCGCACCACAGCGGCGAGATCTGGCTCTTGCTCAAACCAGAACATACAGCAAGCAGGCACTGCTGATCATTGTGATGCTTGTAGCCTTGAGCCATGAAGAAGTACCTTCTGACCTTGACACTTTCTGGCTCTGGCCGTTACCGCTGCAGCACCAGTTGCTGCCTTGGCCAGCTGATAGATGTGGTGGCCCTCACTCTTTATCATATCAGCCAGGTCCTCTTATCTGAAGCAATGCCACCTGTGCTTGTCCACGACCACAAGCAAGTGCCTTGAGCACAAAAACAGCAAATTGCAGAGTCCTTGAAATCACAATTTTCTGAGATGAACTGAGTGTATAAGTGGCTGGGCAGACAAGTGGGAGGATGGGTGGGTGGGCAAGTGTGGGGATGGGTGGGTAGGTGGGTGAGTGGCTGAGAGGATGGACAGCTGTGTAGGTGAGGGGCTTGGCGAGCAAAGTGGGTGAGTGGGTGAGTGGGTAGGTGGGTGGGTTGGTGGGCGGGTGGATGGGTGGGTGGGTGGGTGGGTGGATGGGTGAGTGAGTGGGGGAGCGGGTGGGTGGGTGGGCAGGTGGGTGGGTGGGTGGGTGTGTGTGTGGGTGGGTGTGTGGGTGGGTGGGCAAGCAAGTGAGCGAGTGAGTAATAAGTGAGTGTGTGAAGTAAGGGGAGGGAGAGTAAATAGAGGAAGATGAGTGGACAAGCCCAAACGACACAAGAACACCAGCAACATGTAGGGGAGTCAAAACAATCTTCACATTTTTAAGCTCTGCAGCAGCAGCAGCAGCATCGCTCCACCAGACTGCAGCTCAACATGTTGCACAAACGCGTTGCTCACATGTTGAGCTGCACTCTGGTGGGGACACGCCGGCCAAGACTCTGCCTGGCTTCATCAGAGACATCCTGAGCTCAGTGGCAACTCTCAATTGGTGCTGCTTGGCTTTGGGTTTGAGGGTCTGCAGAAGTTGGCACTGTGGCCTCAAACCAGCAAGTTGACAAGCCAAGTGGCTTTGGGGTGGCTGTCTGCGTACCACAGCATGCGCTGCTTGACGTTAATGCCTGAAACATGCCAACCCCTGCCTGCTTTGGGGGGGTGCCACAGGGGGGAAAGCTGCACTGAGCTCTGCAGTGCGGTAGCCGCAGCTGCAGATGAGACCTGATGGGGATGACCAGGCTGCAATTGACCAGGTTATTACTCATGAGGAGGCCGCAGCATTTGCTGCTCACTGGCCATAGTTTCCACTTGGGTTTGCGGTGGTAAAGAGGAGCGCAGCTCCTGAAGACGAGGCATGATGTCTGCTATGCTTGCAGCAGCCCAAGGCTTGGTGGCTTGAGTTCTATGAAGGTTTAGACTGCTATGTTGCACAGGCTGCCTGGATTCTCCCGGAGAAACCATTGCAGAGCCTACAGGGTGCAGCATCTTGCGCATCTTCTCTCGTCATCAGGATGAGTGCACCTTGTGCCTGGTTTGGCCGGCAGCAGAATCACATGATGATTAACATGAAAGCAACATCAAAGCGCAGAGCATGAGACCATTCTTCTAATGTCACGATGTTGTGAATTCAGATTCTGCAGCCATGATAGCTGCAGACTCTGAGTACACATCATAGGAACACCACAGAAACCCATGGGCGACCAAATACGCTGTTTGTTAGTATGCTGTTTGACATTGTTGGTTTTTGTACAAGCTTGTGACATTGCTCACAAGAATCTGCTCTCGATGCTCAAAAAATCTTGTGTTGATTTGCGTGAGGCAACACATCTTGCATAGCCCTGCTATGCCTAGACAGGACAATCATGGCTAGCAGCTTCTCAGTTGTCCTAGTACACTGCATGTTGCTGGTTATGCGGTGCTTAGAGGTGTGCGCGCATGCGAATAACCCCAGGTGTCATAGCAGTGAGCATATTCAGATTCAGCTTACCAGCAGCAGCTACCACTGAGAAGCTGGCTGTAGAGCCGGCAATTGCAAGCATGTACAATTTTTGTACATATTATATGGATATGCTATGTTGCGACTTGAGCCCCTGTCAGCTTGCTGAACTGAACAGGCAGCAGTCTTGTCAGCTAACATTTACAAGTTAGCTGGCATGACCACAGCTTGCTCAGCACTGCTCTAACCTGTCTGCCAGACAATCAAATTGAGAGGTTATGCCATGTGATGTGGCGGAGGGCAAAAATTGGCGCAAAATGATCTGGTGCAATGTCTGCAATACCAGGTATGCAAACAGCTGTTGTGACAGTCAGTTCAGTAAATTATGGCTTCATATGGCACAATCATTGATATGGGCATGAACAATATGACAATGTGATAGTTAGTGATGATCAGTTTGTGCTGGGCTTGTGACAGTAGCCAAATCTGTTGAGCATTTGACAGCGTCACCACACCAGGTGTTGTTGCACTGATGCCTAGCTTCAAAGTCTGAGCTGGCCAATCCAACGGATTTGCCTCACAATAATCACAACTCATGGCTAGTAACTGGATTGGCCAGTCAGGATCAAACAGTGATGTCCTGTGAATCATGGTCAGCGAGTACCGTCTATTGTCCATCCCTGAGCTCAAGTACAGGAGGCATATGCCAGAGGCATAGATTGAGCAAGCTCACAAAACACTGAAGACGACAAGGCGCATCAGCAACTGACAGACCAGCTGGAAGACTGCATGCTGAGTTGAGGTCATAACGCTGAACACCTTGCTGGATAAGTTCACGCCGGCATGGTTGCTTTCTGCACATTGAGCGCTGGACGTTCAAGGCATAACACATACATGCAAAAAGCCCCGGTTGATGTGCATAGGAATGACAGCAGGCACTTTATACAGCTTTGACTGTGAGAAGTGCCATTGTAATGGCCTGCCACTGCACACCATTTCAGCATTTTACCACATGGTTGCTGACTTGCACTGTACCTGCAATCAAGGTGCAATTGTAAGCCCAATAACGTGCAAGGCTGAGTGTACACTGGGTAAATGTCTAAAGTCACATGCAGAGCAAGTCGTGTCATCTCATGACAGAATACTCTGAGCAGTCTATTCCGAAAGGACCACACATGTCCTGCACATACCTAACTCATCATAAGCCAGACAGCATGTGCGTCATCTTGATAAACATTATACAATCAAGGCACTCTCTTGCTGTCACACAGGCTGTTACTGATGCTGCTGATAGTCAATGTTGGGTACTGCCGTTTGAGTATGGCAGCTCAAGTGCAAAGCTGTCTGACGCACACAAGGACAGACAGCTTTGCAGTAGAGTGGCCATACTCAGTGCTAGCGCACATAAGCAAAATCACCTATCTGCAGATCTCACAGCTATGTCAACTGCTAGAACCCTGCAAAGGTTTGATCAGAGGCCTGCCACAAGCCTGCTTCAAGGAAAGCCTCAAGCAAAGCAGAGCAATGCACAGATATGTGTACTTCTATGCTTGCCTTCATCAGCGGACGTCATCTTAACCATCTGTTGTTTGTGGATTTTCAGTGTCTTGTTGGCTCTTGCATGCAGCCTGACACTTTGACATGGCATGTTGCTTCAGCTTCTGCTCAAACTTGCCTGTAAGCTTCACATGTTTCAAACGCTAATATGCCTGACAATGCCCGACTTGAAGCTGCCCAGGGCAGCATTCAGCAGCGGGCGTGAAAGAAGTCATGACAGCTGTGAGTGAAGACAGAGCAGAGCTGGCACTTCTTCCCTCCCAGCCTACTGCTGGAACAGCACATTGGTGTTATGCAGGAATGGAAACAAGCAATAGGGCAGGGCACTGACAGGCCAGCCCTGGGCCCTACAGCTGCTTGCAGCCTTTGCACATGGCCATCAATTGAAACACCTGGTGAGGCACACTGCTTGGCACAATCAGCCACCATGCAAGCTGCAGGTCTGTGCAGCTTATAATTATACTCTCTCTTTCTCTGTGCATTATGGGCAATGCGAGTGTTTTTGCAGCAGTGACAGAGGCATGATTGCGTCACAAGTGCAGGACGTGAGACCACACAGGAGCTACAACAGCAAAAGCAGGACATTTGTTGTCGTGCCAGTGTGTTGACGTACAGTCGCTGACATAGAATGCTGAGATGAGTGCAGATGCTGCATGAGCTCAAGACTTGAGTGCTTTGATACCCTACACTGCCGAAGCTTCAACACTTCAATGCACTGTTGAAGTAGACGACACTATGCATATGGTGGTCATGTTGGCCAGCAATATCACTGGCAAGCCATGTCCCAAGTGCAAACACAACATAGCTGACAAGGTCTGCCTGTGAGCCTGCTAACAAGCTCTACTACACCAGCACAACCAGCTTGCTATTTGGGAGACAAGCTTGTGTCAAGAGCAGCTTGTGATAGCACCAGGAGTTGAAGTTTAGTTCCATGCCAATGCGTGGCTTGTACCGGGAAATTGATGTAGATAACCACAAAATGGGTTGGAAACTTGACAAGATTGAGCAATGCTGGGTTGAACTAACCCTAAATCTGAACCCTTTTGTGTTGGCAGTCTAAATGGCTGATGAGCTGCTGATCTCATCTGTGTTGCTTGTGCCAGCAGTCTGTGTAACATAGATGCTGAAGCAAAGGCTGACAAAGTTTGTAAACTATCAGGATCAGCACACCGATCATAATGTATGACAGGACAGTGACATGGTCACAATCAAACAAGCGGGAAACTACCAGATTGTCATGATGCGTATGACCCTCAAGACCTAGAATCAATTCTGTTGCTCGAATAGGACGCAAATGCTTTGACTAGCAACAATGCAGCCACTGATGGACCTGAAATTTGAGCCCTAACTTGATCAAGATTAAGTGCATATTCAGTTCAGTCGTATGCCGAGGGCTCACTTCTTGTGTCTTATGGGTACAAAGGCTGGCCGTTTGGGTTCATGATGTTTGCATACCCATTGACGCAGCTATTTCCTAAGGCTTCCCTGATTGAAGTCTTCAATCAAAGAAGCCATGGCAAATAGCTCCTGCTGTCCTGTTGAGCACATGGAACAACAAAGGCTGCAGTGTACCTGCCAACTAGCAGGGCTGCTACACAGCGTTCTGAGATTCCTGTCCTGACAACATGCTGCTGGGCTGTAGGGATGCAGCAGGATGCAAACTTAGCTGGTTTGCAGCCGGAACAAGGAATGCCGGTAGGTCAGGATCCTACCTGATCAAGTGCTGGTACAGGCATTCCTTGTTTCTGGCTCAGAAGCTGTCCTGCTGTCTCTTGGCGTGGGTGGGGGTCCTGCCTGGTATGGGTGGGGTCCTGCCTGGCATGGGTGGGGTCCTGCCTGGCATGGGTGGTCATTGCACACTACTTCAGACAATGAGAAATGGGAACTGCCATAGATGCAGAAGTAACAGATCAAGATACAAGATGCAAATGTGCGCAAGCAGCTGTCATCTTTGTGGAGGCCAGCTCCATGCGGATGTTTAAAAATTGTTGCATCAAGGCACAAGGCTCGAGCTCACTTTGTTGAGAACATTTGCACGTGTCCTAAGGCTCCTTTTCGAACAGAACTCCCACCAGCTTCGTTTTGTTGCACACCACATACACCTGTGCTTTCAAGCCAGGATGTCTGATGAGTAACAACTGGCTCCATACCCCAGACTGTAAATTATAAAATGAAAAATGAAAATAATGCCAAGCTTGCAAATTCTGCAAACTTTGGTGTAGGTGTATGCAACTTGCCTTGATATTCCATCATCATGAAGGCCAAAAAGCAGCATGAACAATCCACCTGGGTTATAAGGATCAGAACCATCAGCTCCCCATGAAGGTGCAACTGGTTGAACACTACCAGTAATACCATAAGGATCAGATACCCAAATCCCTGGACCAAATAAACCAGTAATATGAAAAGCTCCAAATCCAAAACATGCTA
>JAABUP010008309.1_pt1 | contig 13317 bp, 17 predicted proteins | sample 5559201 | NCBI WGS metagenome assembly JAABUP01 (sample SAMN10711887, study PRJNA513373) | rock metagenome | isolation source: Antarctica rocks | place: Antarctica | reverse complement strand
CCTCGGCCGCTACCTGCTCATCGTCGCCGTGCTGTTCGGCGGTTCCGCGCTGCTCTACGCCGCCCGGCTGGTCCGCATCAGCCGGCACCTGGCTCGGGAGCAAGGCGGCGCAGCGGATCGTGCGCGAGGCTCCGCCGCCCCGGCGAAAGACTGACCTTCAGACCCGACCGGTCGGCTCGTCCCAATTGCACACTTGGCCGCAGCAGACAGGCCAGGCGCCGAGTCTCAGCTGCGGGTCATCAGCGCGAACTGCCGACCGTCCTGCGTCCAAATATCGGTGAAGCCCAGCCCAAGGCCGGCGGCGGCGCCCTCGAGGTCGGCGGCTGCGAGCCGGGCCCACCGGAAAGGGGTGCTGAGCCGTTCGCCGTTGCTGAGCTGCAGCCAGTGGCAGTCGGTGACGCCGTCCGGGTCGAGCTCGACCAGCAGCCGGCCGCCGGGGGCCAGCAAATCGACTACCTGGAACAGCAGCCGGTGTGGGTCGCCGCCGATGCCGACGTTGCCATCTAACAGCAGCACCCCGTCCCACCCGGCCGCTGGCCTGGGCAGCGGGCCAAGCGCATCGGCAACCAGCGCCGCCGCCCCCGCCCGGCGAGTCAGGGCGACAGCAGGGGCGGAGGTGTCCACGCCAAGGACGCAAAGGCCTGCGTTGTGCAAGTAGGCGGCATGTCGGCCCGGCGCGCACCCCAGGTCCAGCACCCCGGCGCCCCCCGGGCAGTGTCATCCGCAGCCGGTCAAGCGCGGCCCGGTCGGCGCAGTCCACGGCGGCGCACCAGCGCTGCAGCGCCAGCTGGGTGAACGCCCGGTCGGCCACCCGGGCGAGCAACGGACCGGGTGGCAGCCCGGCGAGGTGAGCAGCCAGCGCTCCGTCGTAGACATCCAGCGCCGAGATCAGACCCGAAGTGGTCACGGTCTCCCTTGCTCAACACACGCACAGTGCCTGCCGTGTATGAGTGCAGGAACCACGCATCGCGTTACGCGGCGCCCGGACCGAAGGCGGCCGGACCGAGTCCCGCCCAGCGGCGGTGTAACGGGCCGGCGGCGGGCGGCACTCAGAAAGAACAGTTCTCCATCGTTAGGAGAACCGATGGCCCGGCCGTTGCCCACCCTTTGCCCGCGGAATACAGCGGCGGCCGGCGGTGGCTGGTGAGCTGCACCGCCGTGGCCGAGCACGCCTTCCTGTCCGACTGCGCCTCAGCAGCGCTGGTCACGCGCCACGGTTCGGTCGACTGGCTGTGCCTGCCGCGCTTTGACAGCCCCCCGGTGCTGGCCCGGCTGCTCGACGACGACGCAGGGTACTTGGCGTTGCGCCCCGCCGATCCGGCCGCCGCCGCCGCCGAACGCCGCTACCTGCCGCACAGCCTGGTCCTGGAAACGACGTGGACCTGCTCGCACGGGTCGGCCGGGTGGGTGCCGTTCGCACTCGTCGGAGCATCACGGCCCAGCCCTGGGTGTCCGCGGGTGGTCGCAACCAGCGGCGTGACCAGGATCGGCAAGCAGGTGAGAGCGAGCCAGACGAGCTGGCGAGCGGCGGTCGCGTAACCCAGCGGGTGCTGGCGCCGCAGCAGGACGGCGCTGGTGATGACCGCGGGCAGGAAGAAGGCCAGATCCAGCACGTGCACCGGGTTAGTCGGGACGTTCGAGTCGGTCGCGCTGCGCGACGGCTCGCCAGAGAGCAAGTCAGGCACCACCTCACTGAGCCACAGCGAGGCGAACAGCGCACCCACAACAGTGAGGAACCAGGCCGTACCCGTCATCACCTGACCTGCCAGACGCCGCGTGATCGCGGACGTGTCCGCGGTGGCCAGCGCGCCAGGAGGGCGGACAGCGACAGGCCGAGAAAGGCGACCCAGACCAGGAAAGCGGCCCGAAGTGGATCGAGAACGCGTAGATCACGTAGTTGTACGCGGTAAACGCCAGGCAACCCAGCAGGCCCAGGAAGGCCCGCAACGACCTGCGCCGGGCCCACACCGCCAGCACCGCGAGCAGCGGGCGACCACCAGCAGCATCACGATGTCTCAAGCGGTGGCCGCGTCTGAATCGGATAGGTCGAGTTCGAATACTGCCCGGGCGGCAGTTCGGCCCACCTCGTCGCCATCGACGCTCAGCGCGGCACCGCCACGGGCCGCCGCGCCCCGGCCACTGGATCGTGCCCGTCAGCAAGCTCGTCGCAGGCCATGACCCACGAGCCGTACGCATCGGCGCGGCGGTGCGTCACGACTGCTAGCGCGCGCGGCGGACCAGACGCTCGCGGTCGAGCAACACCACGGCCCGGCTGTCGAGGCGGAGCCAGCCGCGGGTGGCGAAGTCGGCGAGCGACTTGTTGACGGTCTCGCGCGAGGCTCCGACCAGCTGGGCCAGCTCCTCTTGCGTGAGACCGTGCTCCACGCGAACCGCGCCGCCGGGGGCTGGAGCTCCGAAGCGATCAGCGAGGTCGAGCAGCGCTTTCGCCACCCGTCCGGGCACGTCGGTGAAGACGAGGTCGGCCATCGCCTCGTTGGTCCGGCGCAGTCGTCGCGCCAACACCTTGAGCAAGACCTCCGCCGCTTCAGGCCGGGTGCCCAGCCACGGCCGCAGTGCCTCGTGCGTCAAGGAAGCGACCTCGACGTCTGTCAGGGCTGTTGCGGTAGCCGTCCGGGGACCGGGGTCGAAGAGCGACAGCTCGCCGAAGATGTCACCGGGGCCGAGGACGGCCAGCAGGTTCTCGCGTCCGTCGCTCGACCGCCGAGAAATCTTGATCTTGCCGCTGAGCACAAGGAAAACCGTGTCGCCCGGGTCACCCTCGCCGAACAGCTGAGCAGAGCGCCGGTGCACGATCCGGGTGAGCTGGTCCGACAACGCTTTGCGGGCGTCTTCGGACAGGCCGGAGAACACCGGCATGCGAGCGAGTAGATCGTCCACGCCCGTCAGCATGCCAGGCTCACCCGTCACGGCGTAGCACCGCCAGCACGCGTCGCCGCTTCCAGTACCGCTCCAGCGCGGGAGCGTAACCCTGCGACACGAACGTCTCCACCTCGTCGGGCCTCGCCGAGTCCAGGAACTCGACGAGATCTGCCTACCTCGTCGACCCGCAACGGCTGCTCGACTCGGTCCATGGCAAGGAGCAACCCCATGAGCGCGAGAGGAAGAACCAGTGCGACGGCGACAAGCATCGGCCCTCCTCCTCCCCCCTGTGATGTGCCTTACACGTCACGAAGCGGTGGCACTCCTTGCTGCTAGTGGCGCTCGCCGGGCAGCGCGGACAGGCAGGAGTCCGGCTCATCACGATAGCGAGCAATCATTTCGTGCGTGGCCGCGTCCAGCTGCTTGTGCAGGACCGACCGGTACTCCGACAGGGTCGACTCCGCCTGGCCCAGGTCCTGCTTCAGCGCCCGCTGAGCCGCCGCATCGTCCGGGTGCGGCACCCGCTCCCACAGCGCCGCCAGGTCGGGCAGAGGAGGGATCTGGCTGTCCGGCACAACGCGGACGAGCGCCGACCGGCCGCGGGTCACCTGCTCGGAGGTCAAGACCGAGCGCAGCGCCAGCAGGTCCGCCGGTCGACCCTCGGTCTCGTGCAGCGTGTCCAGCCGAGCTTGCAGGATGCGCCGCCAGTACGAGACGCGATCCTCCTCCGCCGCCAGGGCAGCCCGGTAGGTGCGCAGCGCGCCGAGGGAAAGATGGCCCAGCTCGGCAACCCGCTGCGGCGGCACCGCCCGCGCAGCCGCTCGAGCCGACGCCCGCGCGGCGCGTACCTGGGCCGCGGCTCGGCGCCGGTCAGCGCGCCCCGCGTCGTCAGCAGCACCGGGCAGGTTCAGCTCGGTCACGGCCAACTCCCTCGAGTCCACTCGTTGTCGATGGTGGGTGGGGGGCAGTGGCGGTTGCTGCGGGTCCCTCCCTATAGGGGTCGGGTCATGCCAGCTCACCCTTGAGGCGGCTCGGTAGGCGGCTTGAACGGCGGCTGGAACGGTGGCTTGAACGGCGGCTCGGTGAGCGGCTCGTCAGGCGTTGGCCAAGCGGCTTGATCGTCAGCGCCACGCCGGCTCACAGGCGGCTGCACCTCGTACGCTGCGTCGGTGGCGCCTGCGGTGAGGTCGGCGGTGAGGTCGATCGGGGCGGAGACGCCGCTGGCCCGGACCCGCCGTGCGCGCCGCATCGTCCGAGAGCTGGGCGTGCTGCATCCCGACGCCCGCTGCGCGCTCGAGTTCAGATCTCCGCTCGAGCTGCTCGTCGCGACGGTGCTGTCGGCGCAGTGCACCGACAAGCGGGTCAACGAGGTCACTCCTGTGCTCAACGCGCGCTACCCGGACGCTGCCGCCTACGCGGCCGCCGACCGCGCGGAACTGGAGACGATCATCCGCCCGACGGGCTTCTTCCGCTCCAAGGCGACGTCGCTGCTCGGCATCGGCGCGGCGCTGGTCGAGCGGCACGGCGGCGAGGTGCCCCAGCGCCAGGCCCAGCTCGTCGCCCTCCCCGGAGTGGGGCGCAAGACGGCGAACGTCGTGCTCGGGCATGCCTTCGCCATCCCGGGCATCACCGTCGACACCCACGTCAAGCGGCTCTCCCAGCGCTTCGGGCTCACCAGCAAGGACGACCCGGTCCTGATCGAGCAGGACCTGATGGCCCTGGTCCCGCGCCGCGACTGGACGGTCTTGTCCGACCGGTTCATCTTCCACGGCCGCCGCGTGTGCCACTCGCGCCGGCCGGCGTGCGGAGCATGCGGCATCGCCCCACTGTGCCCGTCGTACGGCACGGGGCCGACCGATTCAGCGGCGGCCGAGCGGCTCGTCCGCTGGGACGCGGCGGCGGAGGCCTGAGCGTGGTGAGCCCCGTTCCGACTGCCCTCCCCGAGCCACCGGCCTGGATGCAGCGGCTCGCCGACCGCGTCCGCACGGTGCGCGCGGAAGACCTCAGCCGGTTCCTGCCCCCCGACGAGGGGGGCCGCCAGTCGGCGGTGCTGATGCTGTTCGCCGAGGGACCGACCGGTCCCGACGTGCTGCTCATCCAACGGGCCTCGACGCTGCGGAGCCACGCTGGGCAGCCTGCGTTCCCCGGCGGGGCGATCGACCCCACCGACGACGGACCGGTCGGAGCCGCGCTGCGGGAGGCCGTCGAGGAGGTCGGGCTCGACCCGCGGACGGTCGAGGTCATGGCGACCATGCCCGCGCTCTTCATCCCCGTGACCGGCTTCGTCGTGACGCCGGTCCTCGCCTGGTGGCGCAGTCCGGGGCCGGTGGAGCCGGTCGACACCGCCGAGGTCGCCGCCGTCGAGCGGGTTCCGGTCGCTCTGCTCGCCGAGCCCTCGTGCCGGCTGCAGGTGCGGCACCCCTCGGGATGGGTCGGGCCCGCCTTCGACGCCCACGGTCTGCTGATCTGGGGCTTCACGGCCGGGCTGCTGACCAGCCTGTTGTCCCTCGGCGGCTGGGAGCGGCCATGGGACCCCGGTCCGGTCCGGGAACTGCCACTTTAGAGCGGTACGTTTCCGAAGGCGGCCCAGGACAGCCCTCCGACCGCCGGGGAGGAGCACGAGCCGTGACGCGTCGCCCGAGCCGGTCAGCGCCAGCTGTCAGCGCTCTCGTGGCGGTGCCGCTGGCGCTCGGGCTCGGGCTGGGTCTCACGGGTTGCGGTGGCTCCGGTGGCTCCGGTGGTTCGGGTGGCTCCGGAGGTTCGGGCAGCTCGGCGGGCGTGCCCCTGGCCTCGGGAACGCTCCAGCCGACCATGCAGGGCTCGGTTCAGGTGTTCGACCTGCACGGCACCGCGCAGAACCTGTTCTCCGCCGGGACCCTGGAGGCCAAGCCGGGAACGGTGCGCATCGTGCTGCACGTCGACCCGGGCTCGGCCCCGCACAACGTCACGTTCGACGAGCTCGGCAAGGCGGCGACACCGACGGTCGACGCCGGCGCCACCGGCTCGGTCACGGTCACGGTCCCGGACACCGGTGTCTACTCCTTCTCCTGCACCATCCACCCGGGCATGCGCGCCGCTTTGCACGTCGGCTAGCGCCGGGCATGTTCGACCTGCTCGATGGCGTCCTGCTCGTCGCCCTGCTGATCTTCGGGATCTCGGGCTACCGGCAGGGGTTCATCGTGGGCATCCTGTCGTTCACCGGGTTCCTCGGTGGGGCGGTGCTCGGTGCCAAGGCTGCGCCGAGGGTGGCCGACGCCCTCGGCACCGACCGGTCGGCCCTGACGGGGCTCGTCGTCGTGTTCCTCGGCGCCGCCGTCGGCCAGCTGGTCGCCGGCGCGGTGGCGGCCGCGGTTCGCTCGCGCATCACCTGGCGCTCGGCCCGCCAGCTCGACTCCGTCGGCGGCGCCGTCGTCTCGGCCGTCTCCGTGCTGCTTGTCGCCTGGCTGCTCGCCACTGCCGTCGCGCGGTCGTCGTTCACCGCCCTGCGCCGTCAGGTGCAGAACTCGTCCGTGCTTGCCGCCGTCGACCAGGTCATCCCGGACAGTGCTCGGACGTGGTTCTCGACTTTCCAGCAGCTCGTCGAGCAGCAGGGCTTCCCGCAGGCGTTCGCCGGGATCGGCAACGAGTCCGTCGTCCCGACCCGACCACCCGACCAGGCCATGTCGGCAAGCGCCGTCGTCACCGCGGTGCAACCGAGCGTGGTCAAGATCCGTGGGGCGGCCCCGTCCTGCGACCGGCAGCTCGAAGGGAGCGGCTTCGTCTTCGCTCCCGATCGGGTGATGACGAATGCCCACGTGGTGGCCGGCGTCCGGCAGCCGCGGATCGAGGCGGCGGGCTCGTCGCTCGCGGCAACTGTGGTGGTCTTCGACCCCGAGCGCGACGTGGCGGTGCTGCGGGTGCCGGGCCTGGCCCGGCGGGCGCTGCCCTTCAGCTCCACGCCGGCGGCGTCGGGGGCCTCGGCCGTCGTCGTCGGCTACCCCGAGGACGGTCCCTTCACGGCTGTCGCCGCGCGGGTCCGGAACCGCCTGCGCGCCCGGGGCAACGACATCTACTCCGCCTCCGAGGTCGTCCGCGACATCTACGGCGTGCGCTCGCAGGTCCGCCCCGGCAACTCCGGGGGACCGCTCGTCTCGACCTCGGGCGCGGTCTACGGCGTCGTGTTCGCTGCCGCGAGCGACGACCCGGAGACGGGGTACGTGCTCACCGCCGACGAGGTCGCACCCGACGCGAGCCGCGGCCGCACCGCCGTCACCGCGGTCTCCACCGGCGACTGTGACTGACGGCCGACGTCAGCGCCGCTTGGCTCGTGCCGCCCCTGAGGTTGCGTCTGCCGGGGAACTCTGGGTTACGACTCCTGGTTGCTGTTGCGCTGTACCGCGACCACGCGGTAATGTTTGCAATTGCAAGCACGCGGGTGACGTTGAGACAGCAGCGTCGGCTACGTCCCACCGTCTACCCCCACCCGGGGAGGCCCCGTGAGCATCATCCGCTCCAGCCGTCACATCGCCAGCGACCCGACAAGCACCGCCCTGCTGCTGTCGGGTCCCACCGCCCTCGACCTGTGGCCGCGGCTGCAGCGAGTGCAGGACGCCCCCGGTCAGTACGCCGCGCTGGGCGCGGTCGCGGAAGGGGCGCTCGGCCCTGTCCTCGTGCGCTCCGACCTGCCTCGGCGGACGGCAACCGCCTACGTCACCCGGTTCTCCGTCGAGGGCGAGCAGGTGCCGCAGGCGGCAGGCGAGCTGCGGGTCCGTGGATCGTGGGCCAACGACCAACCCGGCGCCAACGTCGAGGTGTGGCTGGCCAGCGACGGTTGGGACAGCAGGATCCAGCACTATGTGAGCAAGGCGGTCGAGGCCTTCCTCGACAACCTCGCCAACGTCGGCAGCGCCCCTACCCGCGCAACGGCCTGACCCGTTGCCGAGCCCGGCCAGGCGACCGGAATCAGGCCCGCAGCCGCCAGCGCACCAGTTGGGCCGTATCGGGGGGCGACCGGCCCTCCGCGAGTAGGGCCGCCGCCTGGTCCGCCGTCGCCAGCAGCCCGGCAAGGGCGATGACACCCGGCAGCGGCCCCTCGACGCTCCTGAGCCGCGCCGATGCCCGCTCGAGCAGCCGCAGGGCGCCGGTGCCGTTGCCCCGCTGCAGGTGCGTCTGCGCCACCGCGAGTTGAGCGAGGCCCTGCCAGAGCTGCCGCTCGTCGCCGGGGGCCTGCTTCCACGCTGCCTCGAGCACCTCGTGCGCCGCGAACGCCCGGCCGCTGTCGAGGAACGCCTGGGCGCGCTCGAGGGCGTCATCGGCCCCGCTCAGCGGTGTCTGCGGCTCCGCCGGGTAGCCCGCGGCGCCACGCGGCAGCGGCCGGCCAAGCGCGTCGCGCTGGCGCGCGTTGACGGCTCGTCCCGTGGCGTCGCGGTCGCGCTCGGCGGCATGTCCCGTCGGGCCGGCGGGAGGCTGGGGCACGGGCATCAGGCCAGCCACCGCAGCAGGTCGGCCGTCAGGAGCTCGGGTGCCTCCTCGGGCACGAAGTGGCCGACCCCGTCGAGCAGGCGCCACTCGTACCGGTCGGCTGCGTACCTGCCCGACCCCGACGCGGTTGCCGGCAGCTGGCAGGAGTCGAGGGCGCCGTGCACCTGCAGGACGGGCGCGGCCACCTGCCCCGACAGCGCCTTGCGGAGCCGCCGCCCGTCGAGTCGGGCCTGGGAGCGGAACAGCCAGCGGTAGTACTCCAGCGCGCTGTGCACGACCCCGGGAATCTGCGCGGCCTCCCGGTACCGACGCTCGCTCTCTTCGTCAGGAAAGCCAGGACCGCCCCAGGCGCGCAGCAGGCCGCCGACCTCGGCGGCGTCGTCGGCGACGAGCCGGCGCTCCGGGCGGCGGGGGACCTGGAAGGCGAACACGTAGCCGCTGGCACGCCGCTGGGCGGCATCGGCCGCCAGCGCATCCCGCAGCCGCATCGGGTGCGCCATCCCCACGACGACGAGCCGGCGGACCAGCGCCGGCTCCAGGCTTGCCATCACCCAGCCGAGGGCGGCGCCCCAGTCGTGCCCGACCACATCGGCCCTTTGCTCACCGAGGGCCCGGACCAGCCCGCTCAGGTCGGCTGACAGCGTGAACAGGTCATACCCGCGGGGCGGCTTGTCGCTGGCGCCGTAGCCGCGCAGGTCGACGGCGACAGCATGGAAGCCGGCGTCAGCCAGCGCGACGAGCTGGCGCCGCCAGCTCCACCAGAACTGAGGGAAGCCGTGGACCAGCAGCACCAGCGGAGCGTGCGCGTCACCGGCTTCGGCAATGTGCAGCCGGGTGCCGTTGGCTGACACGACGCGGTGCCGCCACGGCCCCTCGACCAGGACGACGCTGGGTTCGACCGTCACCGATGTACTGCCGTCGATCGGACCGCCGTCGATCGGACCGCCATCAATCGGACCGCCATCAGCCGGACCGCACTGTTCAGGCGGAGGTGCCGACCTTGCTGGTCGGGACGACGGTCGGGTGCTTGGCCCACGCGACGTCGTCCTTGACGGTTTGCAGCGTGCGCTTGGGCGGCTTGACCCGCTTGAGCCGGTTCAGGCCGAAGAGTGCCAGGAGGCCGGCGATCACCAGGAAGGCGCCGCCGACGATCAGGTAGCCGACGAAGCGCGGCAACCCGGCGGCGTGGAGCGCCTCGGCGAGGCAGATGGTCAGCGCGAACGCGGCGAAGAACGCGAGCCCGCCGGCGACGGCCAGGAAGGCTGCCCCGAGCCCTGCGCTCGTCGCGGTCTGCTTCAGCTCAGCCTTGGCGAGCTCGACCTCCTGGCGCACGAGCAGCGAGACGTCGCGGCTCGCTATGGCGACCAGATCCCCGAGCGAGGCCTCGCCCGGGCCACGCGCGCTCTCATGCCTGATGGCCACTGGTGCTCCCCTTCTTTCGCCCGGTCGTTGCACGTTGTCGCTGAACCCTAGCGAAAGCCGCCCGCGTACCGTCGGGCGGTGACTGTCGCGGCCGACCCCCTCGCTCGTGTGGCCGCCCTCCCCGGGGTTCCGGAAGCCGCCGACTCGGCCCGGCAGGCGGTCGACAGGCTGCTGCGCCACCGGTTGCTGCGCCGCCGCAGCGCCGAGCTGTCGGGTGAGGCCGCCCTGCGCTCCGCCCGGGCTTCGGCCGCCCTGGCAGGGGTCGACATCCCGCTCGACGTGCTGCGTCGCGACGGCAGCCCGGACCCGGTGGTGCAGGGTGCGCTGCGCGTCGCTGCCGAGATGGGCACCCTGCGCGAGACGTTCGGACGGGCGCCGCTGCAGGTCCTCGCCCGCCTGCACGTGCTCGCGGCCGCCGACCTCGCCCCTGCTCAGGAGCTAGGGCGGCGCCGCGAGGACGGAGAGCAGGCCGACGACGGGCCGGCACCCGTACCGCTCGAGGTGTCCGTCCGGCTCGACGGGCTGGTGCGCGTGCTGGGCATGACGAGCAACGCCCCTGCGATCGTGACCGCGGCCGTCCTGCACGCCGAGCTGTTGGCCCTGCGCCCCTTCGGCACCGCCAACGGCGTCGTGGCGCGGGCGGCTGCGCGCCTGCTGCTCGTTTCGCGCGGGCTCGACCCCAAGGCGCTGACCGTGCCCGACGTCGGGCATCTTGAGCTGGCCGGGGAGTACCGCCTGGCCCACGAGGCCTACGTGCACGGCACGGTAGAAGGCGCCGCGGACGGGGTCGCCCGCTGGGTCCGGCACTGCTGCCAGGCGGTCGAGCTCGGCGCGCGCGAGACGCTGGCGGTCTGCGAGGCGCTTCAGCGCTCCTGACGTGTGGCGCCGGGTGAGCGGAAGTCGCGCACCGGCCAGCCGCGGGCCCTTGCGATGCGCCGCAGGGCGCGGTCGGGGTTGACGGCGACGCGATGCCCGACGGCCTCGAGCATCGGCAGGTCGGTCGCGGAGTCGGATTAGGCGTAGCTCGCGGCGAGGTCCCAGCCGTGCTCGTCCGCCAAGGCGCGCATCTCGTCCGGCTTGCGCGGGCCGTAGACGTACCGCTCGATGACGCCGGTGTAGCGGCCGTCGACGACCTGCATCTGCGTCGCCACCACGTGGTCGGCGCCGAGCATCGCGGCGATGGGAACGACGACCTCCTCGCCGCTGCTGCTGACCAGCACGACCCGCCGGCCCGCCCGCTGGTGCTCGGCGATCAAGCCCCTGGCCTCGGCGTACACCAGCGGCGTGATGAGAGCGGGGAGGGTCTCGTCCACGATCGCGCTCACCCGGCTCGCCGGCCAACCGCGGGACAGCTGCGCGAGGTAGTCGCGCATCCGCTCCATCCGCGCCGCGTCGGCGCCTGCGGCCTTGATGACCAGCTGCGCGTAAGCACTGCGCAGTACGGCGCCGCGGCCGACCAGGCCGGCGCGATAGAACGCCCGGCCGAACGCGAGCGTGCTGCTGCCGGCGATGACCGTTCGGTCGAGGTCGAAGAACGCCGCAGCGCGGACCGGCACTGAGCTACGGGCCGGCACTGAGCTACGGGCCGGCAATGAGCTACGGGCCGGCACTGCGCTGGGCGTCACCTGGACCAGCCTCGCAGAACCGTTGGTGTTCCTCCTGACGGGTGCTAGCACGTTCGGCCTGTGGATCGTGCGCGCTGTCCACAGTCATCGTCGCGGACGGTCGGTCTCCCGACGTCGTCAGGAGAAACCGTGCCGCCTTCCGCTGTAACCCGTACCGCGCCGCCCCGGGCGCTCCTCGTCACCAGCGATGCTGTACTTCTGGACGAGCTACTGCGGCTGGCAGCCCTGGCCGGCGTCGAGCCCGTTGTAGCGGCTGACGCCGACGCCGCCGTTGCCGTGTGGGCGTCGGCTCCCGTGGTGCTGGTCGGAGCGGACTGCGCCGGCTCGCCGGGTACGTCGCGCGAGTCGGCCGGCCGCCGCGGGTGCGCCGGACTTCCCCGGCGGCGCCGCGTGGTGGTGGTCTCCCGCGACCTCGACGACGGCGACATCTGGCGCCGGGCGGTGGGGGTAGGCGCCGAGCACGTCGCGGTGTTGCCCGGCGCCGAGGCCTGGCTGGTCGACCTGCTCGCCGAGCCCGCGGAGGAGTCCGCCCCAGCCCCCGTCATGGCGGTCGTCGGCGGGCGAGGTGGTGCGGGAGCGACGACGCTCGCCGGCTCCCTCGCCGTGACCGCTCAGCGGCTCGGAGCGGCGGCCCTGCTCATTGACGCCGACCCGCTCGGTGGCGGCATCGACCTCGCGCTCGGCGCCGAGGATGCGGCCGGCCTGCGCTGGCCCGACCTCGCGGCGGCCGAGGGGCGCATCCCGGCCGCTTCGCTGGCCGACTCCCTGCCAGGAGAACCCGGCCTGCGGGTGCTGTCCTGGGACCGCAGCGACACCCTGCACGTGCCGGCGGTGGCCCTCGACGCCCTGCTGACGGCCGCGGTGCGGGCTGCCGACCTCGTCGTCGTCGACCTGCCGCGAGCGCTCGACGAGGCGACGGCGCAAACGCTGCGCCGGGCCGACACGGTGCTTCTCGTCGTCCCTGCGGAGGTCCGCGCCTGCGCAGCGGCCGCCCGGGTTGCAGCGGGGGCGGCCCGGCACTGTCCCGACGTGCGCGTCGTGGTGCGCGGTCCGGCGCCCGGCGGCCTCGCCGCCTCTGACGTTGCGGCCGCGGTCGGGCTTCCCCTGGCGGGAAGCCTGCGCGCGGAGCCCGGCCTGGCCGCGGCACTCGAGCGCGGCGAACCGCCGGGCAGCCGCGCCCGCGGGCCGCTCGCGAGGCTCTGCCAGGACCTGCTGGCGCCGCTGCTCGGCGAGCCGGCCCGTCACCGCCGGGCAGTGGCGTGACCAGCCGAGTCTTTCCGGCGGCGGGCGGCGGTGCGCATGCTGCCCGTGTGCGGCAGGAGCTGCTGGCTGGCGCAGGTGCTGGAACCGCCGGCAGCAGCGGTGCCGGCGCGGCTGCGCTCGCGGCAGCCGTGCACCGCACCGGCCTGCCTAGTGGCGGTGCAGCCGCGCTGTCGGCCGTCGAGGCGGCGCGGCGCGAGCTGGTTGGCGCGGGGGCGCTCGAGCCCCTGCTGGCCGACCCCGGTGTCACCGACGTGCTGGTCAACGGGCCCCACGAGGTGTGGGTCGAGCGTGACGGACTGCTCAGCCGGGTCGAGCTGTCCCTCGGTCACGAGGACGACGTCCGCCGGCTGGCCGTGCGGCTCGCCGCCGCTGCTGGGCGCCGGCTCGACGACGCCGCTCCCTTCGTTGACGTCCGCCTCCCGGACGGCAGCCGGCTGCACGCCGTGCTCCCTCCCGTCTCGCCGTCGGGAACGCTGCTGTCCATTCGCGTCCTGCGACACCGGGCGCTGTCGCTCGACGACCTGGTAGGCAGTGGCAGCTGCTTGGGCGGCGGGGTCAGCGTCGCGGTCACGATCCGGTCATGGTCGATCGTGCGGGGCCGCCCCGAGCGGGGTGCATCGTCGAGACCGACCAGCCCGCGCCGTTCGTACCGTCCCCGCCAGGTGAT
>JAABUP010008308.1_pt1 | contig 13317 bp, 21 predicted proteins | sample 5559201 | NCBI WGS metagenome assembly JAABUP01 (sample SAMN10711887, study PRJNA513373) | rock metagenome | isolation source: Antarctica rocks | place: Antarctica | reverse complement strand
TGTACGTCGTCTGCCCAGTCCACGCTTTTGCCAAAATCCCAGATCAGTGATCCTCAGATGTTGCTGTGGTATGCAGCAAGTAGAAAAACTTGCAAAGGGAGCGGTATCTGTGATTTTGGCGCTGTCTCTGATTGCAGCCCGCGCTGACATACTTTGGGTTGGCAAATCCCCATTGCTCAACTACTCTGCGGGTCAAAAGAAGAGGAAGCAGACTGTATGGCTGCGAAGAATTCTGCTACTAGAGGTAGGATGGCCTGAACACACCAGCAGAGCTGCGCAGGCTATACTTGTGATCACAAACATTGCAAATACGCAATGCTCACCATGCTGTTCTGGTGCCAACTAGCCATGCCACACAGCTCAACAGCTCCCAACAGTAGCATGCTGGGCCTCGCTGCATCTTCAGTTCAGCAGCTACTCAGTTATTCTCCCCGTTTGCATCAATCAAGCCATGCCAAGTATGTGACCTGTATGCAGACTCTTGCAGCATGTCATGGCCTGGCCTCAGGGCTGCTGCACCACTGGGAGACAATTCTATACGCCCCAACCTCAGCTGCGCCTCACAGCATGGTGTATGCGCTTATGGGCGAGTACGCCTCACACAGGACCCACTTTGCCACTTTCCAGGTTATTGCAAAGCCTGGGCCCATCACACGGCTGTTGCTGCTGGGCACACAGGTTAGAAACACTGTGCTCCCTCTCTTGGCAAGCTGTCTCAACCTGCCTTGGAGAAAGCACATTTTGGCAATTGCATGATCAGCAGCTTGTGCATGCAATTCTCAAAGCATGTCGATCTACTGATCTGGTCTGCAACGCCCGCCCAAGAAGGGCACTGCTTACACCATGCACTATGCTTCACCCACACTGCATCGACATGTGCATGCTATTGCAGATTGCAGGGTACTTTGTCCAGGGTCTGATCTGCCTGGTGTACATGCCCTTGTGCTTCCAGTTAGCCCGATTCACAGCAGAAGCTGCATCGCGGCTGTACTGTGACCTGGCTAAGGATATTGCTGCTGGTCAAGTTCCTGACATTGCAAATGCCAATGTGCCTGCTGTCACCAGGATGTTCTATAGTTTGCCGGTAAGCAAGTAACGCATGCATCAACTTCAGCATGTTGACCCACACAGAGTGGCATGCCCAAGCCTGTGCAGATGTCATGTACCTTACTTGTACAACTTAGGCTTGGTCAGAACACGACGTGAAAGTTGCAAGCTGATGCAGATCAGCTGCATTGTCGTGGTGGGTTGCACATATGAAGGATATGATGTGTGACGGTCGTGTAGACCAGCAAACATATGCACCTGTTCCTGGCCAGAAAAGATTGGGTGATGCGCATATCATATTTAAGCGGTTCCGTGCAGGATAATACCAACATGCGGCAAGTGTGCCTTTGCATTGAAGCTGATGATGTCTTTCATGCCAAATGGGAGCATGCAGCCACGCACCACCATCACAATGCGGTGGCACATATGTATGGCCAGTAGTCATGATCTGCTCTTACTTACAGTCTGACTGGTATTTGCTCATGTGCCAAGGGCGCACATCCCAGCTTGAGAGTCCTGGCGCAGGCTACTTTGCTGCAAATTGCAAGGCCAACACGCTGTGATGACTTGCAATATTGATTAATCTGACATTGGTGAAACCTGGATTTGTTCACCATTGAATAAATATATCCACCATGTGTGAAATGGGAATAGGTTTCTAGACTTCCTGTTGGGAATGAATCATACATTTCGTTCACTTGTGATCACTGTGTCAGGACTGAAATCATTGTAGGGCTGTGCTTGGTCTGAAGGCTAGCCGCTTGATAAAGACAAGTAAGCCCTCCAACAGGCGTTAGTGGTGGGTGCAGGCTGCAATCCTGCTGGCAGGTCTCATTGATCGCAGCAAGCTTGATATTGCAATTTGTGACAGCTTTTCAAGCAGACTTTGATCTGGAGTGACTGGCTGCTATTTGGCTTGTCGCTCTCAGCGTGCACATCAATTGTGGCAACGAAGCATGTGAAAAAGATGACAGTCGAAACACCTCTCTCATGCTGCTGGCGTCGTCAGCGAGCACAGCAAGCATGCATAGAATCTCATGCATGTGGCCCATCCACAAGGCAGGCAATGCAGCATGCCATGTGCAGACTGTGTGCAGAGTACAATCTGGCGTAGTAGCTGACTGAGCCAGGCCATCAACATATCTCAGCAAATGCTGCAAGCATGACAGAGCTCGAGCAGCATGTGACAATAATGCCTGCAGCCTATCAGTATACAATCAATGGCATTGCAGACTGCATCATTGCTCATGGAATTTGGCAAGCGCAGCCAGCATATGCAGTTTGTGACAGCTGACAGTGTGCAATCTGGACGAGTGATTGGCCCAAATGTCATTGAATACGTCATGCTTGGCACTTTCAATTGCGGCAGGGTTGTGCATCAAGGCTCAGAAGCTGCTGGTTTGTCTCAGCAATGCACCCTGGTTTTGACTATTTGGTCAAATGTGAATTCAGGATTCGCATTGATTATTTCTTGTGTATACGATACGTGCACTCTCTTTACATTATAGCAACACAAAAGCTCAAGTTGGCATGGCATACTGAGTCATAACGGAGAAGCTAATAGCAGGTACAACAAGTCAGGGGAAGACTGCAAATGAAATGGAGGGAGCTGCTCAGGTCATTGTTGCACGCGCAACCTATCATTGACGTGTTTGTCTACCTGACTTGGTAGCCATCATGTTGCGTACCAGGAAGCTCTTTGAGATGCGCGATGCTGGCGACTGCAATCTTGCATCCATTTCTGGATCTATCTGGTTGTCAAAGTGGATTGACATGCGAGACTTGTCAGGTGGTTGGTAGGTGGGCTGTTCCCCCCTTATTATATATGTCCACTGCTGGTCCTCCGTCAAAATGACCAGCTTGCCAATCTGTGTCTTGCCATAGCCCTTGGCAAAGTACTTCACCATGATGGGGGCTTGAGGGGCGGCCTGTCCTGCTGTTGGCCTGACTGGCAACACCCCCTGTGTGCATGCATGCAGCCTTTCAGAGTAAAGCACGAAAGCATAGTGTAAAGCATGAATACGTAGTGTAAAGCACAAATGCATAGTGCAAAGCTAATGCTGAACAGCTGCAGGCTGATACACTGTGAAAGCCAGTGTGTCTTGTATGCATAGCATGAGACAGTGTGAATGACATGCGGTGGTGACAGATGCACATGCATCAGACAGACCCCGGTGCAGGCAGCATGGCAGACAGGCCGCACCTCGCTGGGTGACACATCAAAGCTGATGGAAGAGTCATGGGTGAAGTGGCAGGTGAAGGGCTCAGGCTGGTCTGTAGGGCTGTACAGCATGACAGGGCCTAGGGCACTTTGCCCTGGTGCAGCCTGGATGGTGACACTGCCGTCCACATCTGGTTGGGTGGCTTCTAACCGCAGCTCAAACCGCCATCTACCACCTGTGCTCTTTTCTACTACCAACTCTACCTTGGCAGAGACTGTCTTCTGGGGTTCGAAGATCACCTTGTACCTGCATCACCAAACGCTTGACTGCAGGATCAGCGCTGTTTGCCATTGGTAAGATTAATGAATCAGCCTTTGCTGGCCTCAGGTTCTCCAATCTTGAACGAATTCACATGGCATGACTCATGCAGGTATGAGGTTTGCTCTTTTAAACCAGTCACGAAGAAAGTATACAACACGTGATCATGTGCACAGGTATGGTCAGATGCACGCTCATTGCATACCTGAGAGGTTGAGTTGGGTCAGTGACGCTGGTGAACTGAGGCACCAGCTGCATGGCGTTCTTCAGGGCGCTCTGCTTGCTGGCAGGAATGGTGAAGTCATGGGTGAAGGTCTCAGCCCCAGTCAGCTTGCCCAGACCCTCCAGGCGCAGCTCCAAACTGCCCTCAAGCCTGCTGCGAGCCTGGCAGCTGTACTTGAAGACCTCACCAGAAGCTTCTGCTTCGGGCAGCCCCTGTATAGCAACACAGCAATTCTGCAGACATCACATCCATGTTGAGGGTGGCGGATCCTTCATCAAGCAAGGGTGTGGGTGCTATGTCTTGGATGCTATGGGATAAAGCATGGTATAAGGCAGTTGGACAGGCATCACATTCAGCGTTTGCATTGTCTGGCAAAGTGTCTGCATAGTCTGTGCATTACTTGTCATTGCGTGTGGATTGTCACAGCTCACCATCAGCTATGCTTACACTACCCCTGAGAGTTTGTGGGTTTGAGGGTAGACCCTGCTGTTTGGGGGAGCCGGGTTTTTGCCTCAAACTCAAAGTGGCTGATGCTCATACCTTGATGGGGTATTGCCACAGCAGGGGTTCTGTCAGGGTCTGCCCTGTGACTGCAGCCCCATTCATCACAATCTGTACCTCACCAGTGCTCTCTTCCAGGGACTGTGCCTTGAAGCTAATGGGGATCTGCAGAATCCCAAAGGACCCAACAGCAATCCCCTTGAGCTTCTTGAGGACCAGCTCAAACCGGTTCTCATCTGCAGCTGGCTCCTCTGTTGATCCACCTTGCTGGAGCAATGTCACATCCACCTACGCAAGGAAACAAAGGCAGACAGTTTACAACAGTGCATGGGCAGCTGAGGATACAGCATGCACTCATCATTGGGCTTTGCAAGTGGGTCAATGAAGAGCCATGTTGCTTTTTTGCAAACGTGGTACTGAGTAGTCTGTAGTGAGCGACCGGTGTCTGTCATGTTATCAAGCAAAGTTGCACGATGAGGGGCAGAGATGCATGTATCTTCATGCCACAGCAACGTGAATTTGTGAAAGCAAGCAGGCAAATGCAAAGACATGTGCAGAGGCAAAGCCACAAGCAGGTGCCAGTACAGCTGAGGGCATGCAACTGCAAAGACAAAGGCAGAGACAAATACAAGAACCAGTAAAGCCAAAGGCACAAGCGCAAAGTCAAAGGCAAAGGCCAAGCCAAAGGTAGGTGCCAGTAAAGCCCAAGGCACACAAATGCAGCAACCAGGGCAGAGACCAAAGCAAGAATAGTGGTCTGCAACGGCATAGGCCAGGCTCACCTTGACAGGGTCCACAAATGGATTGCGCCAGCTCACAAAGGAGCTGCCATCAGATCCCAGTGTGGCTGTGATGCGGGTGGGGTCCATCATACCGGGCCTCACCCCCACCCCTGACAGGTTGTACTCCCACATGCCCACCTCCTCATTGTACAGGCTCACCACACCTTCCTCACTTGTACCTATACACACATGTGGTCCCCTCACTACATCTTCTGCAGTTGAGTAATGCAGCACTGCATTCAGGCAGGCCAGTGGATGCAGGATGACTCTTGAGATCTGTATATTTCCTGTGGTCCCGATTTGTAATTGCGTTGTTGAGCTGGACCTGTCTACTATGATAATCTGCGTATGGGTTGCACAAGGGCGTCAGATGCATGTGTCTCGCGCATGGCATGGACAGTGCTAGTGTACAACGCACTTGGCTAGGAAACACCTTTTGTTGGCAGAAACGTAGCCATCGGCATGCAGATGCAATCCAACTGCAAGGATGCTGCATGCTGTGTGCATGATGCCCATTGAAGCTGGTCCCAGCAGGAGAGTAGGGAGGTAACAGTTATGCAGCTGTGCTGTCATGACCAGGAGTACACGCTGTCTTTGGTAGTAGCGTGAGCAACTGTCGGCACATGTCATACTCCATGCTCAGCACATCTGTAAACTCATCAGGGCCCTGACAGTTGATCTTGAGCAGCCAAGCAAAGACTGACATGTTCAGTTGTGATAGCATGGAAAGCGGCAATGACTCTTGTACACACCTAGAGAGCTGGGCAGGTAGTCCACAGCCACTTCTGCCTGGCCATAAGGCGACAGCACCACTGCTGCAGTGCTGAGGCTGAAGTTGTGGGGATTGCTGCAGGAGGTCTGCAACACCACTTCTGTGCCCACTGGGTTCTGCAGCTCCAAGATGTGCCTGGCTGTGGAGCCTAAACAGGCTTGCAACTGAGGAATGGTTTGGGCCTCTGCTGGGTCAGCATGCATGTTGACCATGTATGAGAAGTTTCCCAGCTGCAAGCAATAGTCAGCACAGATGTCAATGGCAGCCAGTAGGACAATTGGTTGTGGCAAGGACAGATGACACAATATGAAGATGAAAGCATGCTGGTGGCTGCAGTGGCTTTGCGAGCCTGGGCCGTTTCAATGTGTGTGTCAACTACATTGAAGATGTACAGTTAGCAGGACCTTAGGAGCTTTTCCTGAACAAGGTGAAAAAAACCATAGCTAGATCTGACCTACTCTTGACCATGCTGTCATGTATGATGCTTGAATCGTGCTGTTATAGGTGACGCATGGAGGAAATCTTGCTGCAAACACACATGCTTTCTTGAAACAGGAATGGAGAGGCACAGTTCTTGGGCTTGACCAAGGTACCAATGAGCCTTAGCTTGCCTGCAGCTATTTGCTGGTGATGGACACAGATACACAGACACACTTGCGTTTCTTCTAATAAGGTTATCACTGCTTGCATCAAGGCAACAACGCTGCATTGTGCTTGTCAAACAAATGGTCGCTGTTGCATCAGTCAAACAAGCAGCTGTAGAGCAGAAGTGTGCAGCATAGGGCTGGGGGCATGCCAAGCAGCCAAAGCACAGCAGATAGCAGCATGATGGCATACACGATGTCAATACCAAGTGGCTACAGAAGCTAACAAGCAACTGCAGGCCTGATTAGGCATGATAGGACAGATGCACAGATGAGTCAAGCTCACCCTGAAGCTAGAGAAGGTAACAGACGCTTGTGAGTCACCCTCCACCAAGGGAGCAAAGAAGAACTCAAATTCCCGGCTCTCCTTTGGTTTCAGAGCCAGCACGTCAGGACCCACCAGCTGATCTGAGCCGTAGGTGAGGTCAAAGGTGAGGGCATCATGCAGTGGGTTACTGATCTGCACTTGCACCGCCACCGCCTGCTGCACTGTTGCTGACACATCTAAGCTGCCTATTGGCGGAGCCTCTGATACATTCAGCTGCAATGAGTACCAAACATAATGCCCTGCAACAGCATGTGCCCCAGTCATTGCCCTGCCACAGGTCCTGCAAAAGTGGCACAGCCCTCGTGGCTTGAGAATGACAAGAGCGTCCAAATCACAATGCACAAGTCTCATGTGATTGGTTTTGCTGGCATGCTGTGCTGCGTGAAATGACCAGTAGAGCATCTGATAAACATTGATGCCATAAGCAGTGCGGGGAGTCCAGATGGTTGTACATCATGTGAGCGCATCAAGGCGCACTCTAGGCTAATTTCTAGGGAAGAACTCTCAGAGAAGAATAGTCCTAAACCCTAAGGAAGATCTACCTGACTCTGCCATGAAGGTGACACTGCCATTGAACACCCCAGGGCGGGGTGCTAGGATGTGCATGGTATAGCCCCCAGTGCCCCCTGGGGTCACCTGAACCCCCTCCTTACCCCCCAGACAGTCCAGGTCGCTAAATACCTTGTAGTAGGCCTCCTTCTTTGGGACTATGTTGGGGACTGCCACCTTTTTGGCCAGGTGAGTGCGTGCCTGACAAGCCAGTTGTAGGTGGGCTTCAGCCACTGGATGACTGGCTTTGCCTACCAACGCGTACTGGTTTTTTTCCTCTGCAATCAGTGGACAAATGTAATTCTATGTGTCTTAGGCTTCCAGACTTGGCCAGGCGCATACCGCTTGCGGTACAACATGTATCTCGACAACCGGTTCATGCATTGCAAATCATGGAGTGGGTAGTTCTATGTCATGCGCATTGCCCTTGACAGAAGCAAGACACGGTGACACACACCCACACACCAGTGAAGGAGCGTGCTAGGTTCACAGCAAGGAACGTGAATTGAGTTGAGGGGCCCTTGATCTGGCTGCTCAAACACTAGCAAGTCATACCTTACCACAAAGAAATTGCAAACCAGCAGCAGCATGCATGTCAAGTCGTGTAAACTCTGCAGCAGGTTCATCACATTGTTGAGTTTGCTGTTGTCAGTTGCTGATCTGTATGCCGCACAGCCAAATGCAAGTATGATGAGAGGGCAACTATCAGCACAAGCAGCCTGCAAGGAATGCCCTCATTAGGCCCAAAAGCACTCAGGGTATTATGGACAAACACCTGTGGCAGGGAAGTTGAGGTCCAGATTCCCGACATAGTCCCCAATCCAGGGGGCACGGAAGGTGAGGGGGTAAATAGCAGTCTGGCCAGGACCAACCATGAGATCTTTGGGGCCTGAGAAGGCCTCCCCACCTCTCAAGTCAGCTGTCACATGCACCACCTGACTGCTCTTGTTGACAACAGGCACCTGCAGCATGTCGTTGCCACGGTATATCACCAGCCAAGAAAGGCAACAAGACAAAAGTTATTCATCCAATTTGGCAAATGGATTGACCCTTGCAGAGATGCCTCGGAATTGCAAGCGAGCCCTTGCAGAAAAGTGTCAGAGCAGTGACGCATCCACTTGCTGACAGTCTTACACCTGCGCAGCACTTGTTCAGGTTGCATGTGCTTGGCACAATAAACCTGATGCTGACCTTTCGCAGCATCACCCAAACACACACAGGGTAGCCCTAAGTACATGGTGAGACAACAGCCTGTAACAGAATCGCATGCAGCTTACCTCCTGAACCAGCTTGTCTCTTGCTGGGCTGTTGAACTCCAGCATGACCTGCTGACCAGTCTTGACAGCAATGAATTCCACGTCCAGTACCCTGACATCCCCACCGCTGGCCAGCACTACCTTGCTTGGGTATGTTCCAGCTCCCACAGGATGCAAGGTCACTCTCAAGTTGTTGAGTGGCGCCCCGTCAGGGCCCGGTGCTGGAGCTCGGTTGGTGACCGCAGGCTCCGCAGACTCTCGCGGCAATTTCACGTTAGAGAGCTTCCGGGTGAGGGCAGGTGCGCCAGCTGCGGCGGATGCTGCTGCAGCAGGAACCGGTGCTTCTGACTTTGGTATGGAACTGCGGTGGAGGGTGAAAGCTTCAGGGACCTCGATCCGGCTGCTGTTCTTCTCTACACTAAAGCTGACAGAAGCGGTTATGGCTTCTCCTGCAAACACCATACAACTGGAGCTTCACATAGCAAGATCAGGTCAAGCTTGAGGGCAGACGGGGGAACAAGCAGGAGACAAAGCATGAAGGTGAATTTGCCTGCGCACATAAGGCAGGCAAGCAACCCACATGAGCCAATGTTTGTGTTGTTCCATATTGCATGGCTTACACATTGACCGCAAGATGACACCTTGCTTTTGACAAGCTTTGTCAATTCTGTCTACAGCGTGAAACAATGTCAAGACTTGCAGTATCAGGGCAACAAAAACGGCCTTACGTGAACCTCCTTGAGCCACCCAACTTTTAGTAAGCGGTGCAAGGCAAAGGACCCTTACCTTCGCCCTTGGCCAGGGCCACCTGTTCCTTGGCAAGAGGGTGGCGGTCAAGGAAAGTACGGCGGGCTGCATCAATCTGGCTGTTGTTCCATGGCAGGCTGATGTCTCGCGTTTGAGGACCATCACTGGCCACCTGTATGTCAAGCAGATACAAAACTGGCATCCTTAATTTTGCCGTACAGTTGTACTGTACCAGTATGCAGATGAGCGCACTCGGCATGTGCCAGCATCTGCCATACGATAGCCCCTGCTGCTAAGCATGCACTACAAGGTGTACATTGACACACAAGAGTATGGAGGTTATGTCACATAGGCTGCCACCTGCAAGATAGCACAAGCGCTGACCTGGAATCTAAATTTGTTGAAGGGCAGAGGCAGGCTAGTATCCCCGGTGACCTCATACACAAATTTGCCACAGGAGGCATCCTCAAAGATAATGCTGCATGTGTGCTGCCCCAAAGTGAACGGCAGGAAAGCTCCCTTCAAAGTCTCCTCAGCGTTTGCCTTGATGCGGATCCTCTGCCTATCGATGCCAAAAGGCTTGGGGAAGACCTTGCCCTTTGCAGCGCTGCCTGCTTCCTTTCCATCTGGGCGAGGCTTCTTCTGCACCCTGCAACTAATTTGACCTTTCAAGCAGAGCACGCAGCACACACATGCTTACCCATGATTCTCACTTCCAATGCTTGGTTGAAAGCACAACATCAATGCACCTTCAGGAGCAGTGACAGCAGTTCGAAATGCTCGCCAATGTCACACACAACATGAAAATCCTGCCTGCAATGTCGAGATTGAGGCCATGTACACAAGCAGGCAACTGCCTGTGGATTCTGCTACACACAAGTAATGCGAAAAAACGCCCAGAAGTTTCATTACCTGGATGTCCCAGGCTTCTTAGCCTCTGGTCCCCGGAGCCTTTCCAGATCCAAATCAGCAGCAGATGCATGCACCACCCGGATGCTGAAGTCACAGTCCACCTGAAATCATACACCCTCTTCTGCCAAGCTGTCAGGAAGCAGTCACTGGTTGGAATGATGCAATGTTGTGAGATACATTGGCCACGCCTGGTGCAAACCTGTGATCCCTCAACTTCAGGTAGGCAAAGCAGAAGACCATGTATAGAGTCTGAGCAATAGGTATGTGAACTGTAAAGCCAGCAAAGCTGATGTCTATGTATTCCACGTGTCATTCCTGCCCTGATAGGGACTTCAAGCACTGTGTATGGCATGTGCACAAAGGTGCGTGGTGAAAGTAGCTTCACCATCACATACGCATGCATGACAGACTGAAAATGCTGTCCCAACTCAAGCAGCAGCACCTGAAAAGGGTTTGTGAGTTTGACTTCAACTTCCTGGAATTCATACAGCTGAGCACTGGTCTTGATGCGCTTCAGCGGACCCCGTGCATCTACTTCGCCTCTGAGGGCAAAGGCCAGGGGCGCAGCTGGGAGTGCTCCATTGACACCCCTCTTACTCACCAACACGAGCTTAGCAGTCTGCATGCAAGACACATGGTGGCAACATGTGTCATCGACAACAACCTGATGCCACAAGGACTGGCAGTGATGTGCAACAGCACATTGCACCAGGACAATATCATGTGAAGAAAAGAGCGTCTTTTGTACAGAGGTGTGTTACGGTTGGCACGCTGGCAGTGCTGTCATCTGCAACGATCTGGTGCTGTCATCTGCAACGATCTGGTGCAACTACCAGGACAGGTCAAAGCAAGGTCAAGGTGGATCAGGCCAGGAAGCAATGCCACCTCAAACACAGACCAACGTTTACATGTTGAACAGCCTGGAACATTGAGGTTGGTCTGAGTCACTAGCCCGCATAAGCAAGAGGCAGACCTGTGCGTTTGTGGTGCTGGCCTTGCACTGCACAGCAAAGCTGGCGCTGCTGCCAGGCTCCACCCTGATGGTGGCCGCCTCAAGGCTGAAGTCTGGGTGACCAATCAGGCGCGCGCTGTACACCACTGCCTTGCTCCCCTGTTCTGCCAGCTCAATGCTCCTCACCTGAATGCCATTCACGTCTCAACATTTGATTAAGAATCAAATAAGAATTCAATAAGACTCTGATAAGATCTGATAAGAATCTAATAAGAATCTACTAAGAATCTGATAAGAATGACTTGCTCAAAAACAAGAGAATGAAGGGAGCAACTTGTGTTCCCAGAGAGTGGGGTATGAGTGTTGAGGGTCATCCTGCCATAGCTGGAGTTTAGGAGTAAACACAAGACCGAAGCAACTTGACGGAGATCCACTGATTTTGACGCTTGGCAAACACCCATGGGAGGGCAGAATGCAAAGCCCAGAGTATGAGAGCTGAGTGCACCCAGGCTGTGTTGTGGGGAATGCGGACATCAAAGTGTTTGGAGGTTGGGGCATTGTGTGGCGGTCCAGCAACATAGTACAGACATGGGGACGCACTGACAGTTACTTGACTCCAGCAACCTCATAGGCGGCAGGATGCACTGAGCGTTAGGCCAAGGCAATGTTGCATACAGTCTGTGTGCGTCTCACTGAGACTCAGGGAACAGCTGAAGCGATAGTGCAGCAACAGCAGCGCTTTCACACATCTACTCTGACTCCCATGTCACAGGAGGGACAGGCGTGCACAGCATGGCAAAAAAAGGTTGCAGCAAGACCAGGACCTGACCTGCTTGTCGCCCAGCTTGCCTGCAAAGTCAAGGGTGGTCTTGGGGAGGAGCTGGGGCAAGGTCTGGTACAGGTAAAGCACCAGCAGCACCATATCTCTTGAGTCTGGTTTGGTGATCTCCTCCTCCTGTACTCAACATACAAAAAACATTGATATCACATAGTGTATCACAATAGTCCTTCTTGTGCAACAGCACAGCCCAGCCCAGCATGGCACACAGCACAGCACAGCACAGCACAGCACAGCACAGCGCAGCGGACGACAACAGCATGCAGAACAATGTGTTCTCCAGCAATGGACAGTCTGTTCTGCACGCCCATACTTTTCAAACTTGCCGCAGTTGAACAGGAAGCAGAAGTGCACCTGCAGTGTCCAGGGCAGCTGCAGCTCCTCCATCATCTTGACCAGGGTGCCAGCGTTGTACCGCATGCCTGCCTGGTTGCCCGGACTCAGCTTGAGCTGACTCACAAAGGAGGCCAGCTCAGGCCAGTGACTGATCAGCAGGGCCGCCAGTGCCAGGCCGTCACACAGATCGCTGTCAAAGTTGGTCACCCGTTGTGCTGCTGCTGGCAGTGCCTGCACCACTTAAAGCTTGTGGTCAGTGGGACCAACTAAGGCAAAAGTGCAAAGCCAAGTACCATTGACAGCCCAAAGCCACTGACACTATCAGCACTACTGACAGCCTCGCAGTGCTAGTGAGGCCTCTAAGGCATGCCAGGCTGTACGCTCATGAAAATGAGTGTTGCATGACAGAGCTGAACACAGGGATACAGATCCTGTGAGCATTGCACTGACTCTGATCAGACAGTCTCAGCGTAATGCAATCCCTTGCATGTGACACCAGGCAGCTGCACTGCTTCAGCAGACATAACACAGCCAAAGGGTTTGATCAGACAAGTGAGATGACAATCAGAGTGACACCAGGAGTAGCCATACCTTATGGTAGTGCGCTGTGATCCAGGCAAGCAAGACAGTCTCAGCGGTGCTGTACACGTTGCTGTTCATCAGAGCATTGTCAGGTGGCAGCTGGCACCCTTCCAAGCCAGGCAGGCTCTTCAGGCTCTTCACAGTCACCCTGGCCAGTACAAACACCCTGACCACCTGCACCAGCATCCACTTGTCTACCACTTAGCCTACCAACTGTCTACCAAGCACACATCCAGTGTCTACCAACTATCTAACAGCTGCCATGGACATGCTCAGGTCTATGACATGGTGTGTGTGTGTGTGTGTGTGTGTGTGTGTGTGTGTGTGTGTGTGTGTGTGTGTGTGTGTGGTGTGTGTGTGTGTGTGTG
>JAABUP010008307.1_pt1 | contig 13317 bp, 22 predicted proteins | sample 5559201 | NCBI WGS metagenome assembly JAABUP01 (sample SAMN10711887, study PRJNA513373) | rock metagenome | isolation source: Antarctica rocks | place: Antarctica | reverse complement strand
CGCGTGTCCTCGAGTTATTCCAGCCAAGTTCGACCACGGTAGTCCAACTTTGCCGAAGCTCAGACGACCGTCGCCGATTCTAGGAGCTGAGCGTCGGGCCTATTTGCTGGTCGACGTAGCACCGTGATACTCCCGGTTGCGACAGGTTTGAGCCTGCTTGAGTCATCTTTGAGGCGACGGAGAAGTCGGGCGCGTTGGTGCTGTGGGTGCTGGTCGTGGGTGGCGCATGCTCAACATACTAGAATCTGACACATTATAGATCCTGGTCGGGCTGGTACCGTTCAAACTCTCATGCTTTCGGTCGGTCCAATCATGTTCTCACGCGATTCTCGCTAATCTCACTCAGAACTGTCGGTCCTTCTACGCCGTCAGCCGCGACGGGGGACTCCCAGACCGCCCGTTTCTTCGAAAGGATCAACCAGCACGCCCCAGCCCCCGTCAACGCAGTTTGGCTCAACATCTGCCTCTGCGGCGTTCTTGGTCTCCCGGTTTTCGCCGGTGATACGGACCCTTCTATCTCGGCCATGGGATCTTGGGCCTTGCCGGTGCAGGAGGAAAACAATTATTTCCGGCAAAGCTATAGTTTATAGGTCTGCACTTCCTTCCATACGAATCCGGAAGTCAAACAACCGTAAGGCTCGAGCCTGATCAAGACATTTTCCCTAAGTTCACGCCAACAATTAGAAATTCAGGGCTTCCGCGTACAACAATGCCATCCTATCATGTCCCTCATGAGACCAAAAAGCCAATCAAAGGAGTCCCCCAATTATCCCTAATCACTTCTTGGACACAGACTTGAAGAGGAGTCTCTGTGAAAGGTGAACACGGGCAAGCCCCTGTTCCAACCCCTGAAGGGGTTCTCAAATCCTCACTATTCTCTAGACGTCTCAGCTCCTGACTGAATCCTACCACAGGGTGAGGCTTCAATGGAGCTGAGTTTTATCAGGGTGACGTGGCCAAAAGCCATATATAGACCTGTTTGTCTTTCTGAGTGGCCTCCAACATCAATCACACCAACTGGGAATTACTGTGATCTCTTGACAATGACTTTGTTTCCAGGTCTCATCTCACTCCTGCTTTCTATCACCTTTTCGGTCAGCACCCTCATTGGGGCCCAAGCTCTTCCTAACGGATCAGAAACTTCTTTGGGCAGTGTTGATCTCCTTTGGGGAGACTGGACACATGTTCAGAGCGTTGATATGGTTGATGGGGCATACGGATCTTTTGGCTACAACACTTCAAAAGCACACATGGTTGCTGTATACGCACTTGCAATGAACGGCCCCAACCCAGAGAAGGTCTTTGAATTGGTAGCATACGAGCATGTGGGGAAATGGAAAGGGAGTCCCAGCAAGGCTAACAGCCTGAGCATTGGGGAGGCTACTTCATCAAGCACTATGATGGTACCCTTTGCATCCAGGCCCTTTGTGTATCATTGCTGACATGTTGCTGCAGTGCACAATCACTGCGAGTTCAGCAGTGCAGGATGGCTATGTGGTGACGGTAACTCACAATACTCCTTGGATCCACACGACCAAAGCTGTGCCCTTTGAAGCCTACTGTAGCACAAAGGGGTGATGTCAGGAGGTTGAGAGGGATTGCCAATGATACCCTGAGGGTGTCAATCGAGATGCAAGTATCGTTCAGGAAGTCATGGATTCTCCTGCCTTCAGCATGATACAGCCTAGCGCATTGCACAAGACAGACTACTTGACCATGAATGATTCCTATTACATGAAGGTAGTGGACCAAAATCCCTGATTTCCCGGAACCAAGATGAGACTGCCAGGGGCGTTCAATGGGCTCCAGTCCAGAGAAGGTATTTGAGCTGGTGGCGTCACGCCGACGTCCGAACCGAGTTTCTCATTCGGGCCTTCTCCACGCCTACAGCTCGCCTCGAACCTCGGTGAGGGAGTTCATTCTAGTCGTCTCACAATCAAGTTGTCCAGGCAACAGCATCGAGAGAACAATCCTGCCGGGAAGTCTACCTCGCCATCTCCTTGTGATACGGTAGTCATGCTAGTCTGTTGTTTCTCATCTCCTGCCTCATCAACTATTGTCTCTTGCTGCTAGCCGCTTGTGATCTTCTTCTACTCATCATCGTGACTGTTAGAATCGTATTTCCCGATCATAATGTCTCCTACCTCGTCAGTGGCACCTTTCGAAAAGCTTCCCATGAATCTCGACTTCATGCTGACTTGCCACCAGAATCACCCATTCCCGATCCTACTCTTCTTCGTTGTCCCCAGCCCCACCTTCCCCCATTCCTGCTCCTAGAGCGATCAAGAAGTCGATCGAAGCGAAGCTCTCCGCTGAAGTCCGTAAAGCCCGTCAGAACGTCCAAAGGGATTTCGAGATCAGCCGCAAACGGCGATCAAAGTCACTCGAGGCACGCAGCGCGAAGCCAGTCTCTTCTCTCATTCATTCTGCTTGTATGAATTGTCCTTGTGAACGGCAAATCCCTCAACCACGACGACCTCAGTAAAAGCGGCATCCACCTTTTCCCGCACGATGAGAGATCTCCTGTACCGAATTGCAGATTCCAAGCGAAAAAAAATCGGTTTCGTTGCGGGAAGAATCGCTGGAGAAGGGAAGAGGCGAACGAGGCACCACCCATTTCCGTCTCTGACGCCTTACCTTTTTCAGGGCACCCGGTTAGTAGCAGATCAAATACGACATTAGCAAATTCACCGCAAATCGCTGATTCACTTGACTTTCCCAGTCTTCAGGCGACGACATCCAGTTGGTCAAAGAAGGTTGGGTCGAGATGATGGAGATACACATCACAGCGAGAGCAATCTGGCAAGACGAGATCAAGAAAAGCCTTGGCCCGACCGATGTACTTCTAGGCGGATTCGAGGCGAAGCAGTTGGATGGGGGTGCATGTGTTTGGCGTGGACCGCCGGAAATGGGGACATGTCTCAGGAGGAGGTCGCGTCTATCGGGAGTTGCGCTTGGACTGCATGAAGAGATCAGATTCGATGTCGCTGTGAGTATCCTGTGTGATCGTCAGGACCCTAGTGCATCGCAGACCACCAAGCCTTCGTGACGAGGATAGTACGGCGGACACGGGTTGCGGAGGGGTGAGGCCGGATTGGGAGCTATAACGGCTGGACAGTTGTTTTTTGTTTTCTTTTGGCGACGTATGCCTTGTACGGATCGCAGTATCATGCATTTGCTCACCAACTACCCAATAATGGTATCCGCTCCCAAAGACTATGCTCCTGCCGGCGTTCCACCTCGACAGATTTCTCGGCGACCTCGCCAGTCCGCCGTATGCTCACTGCAGACCGTCTCCACTCCTCCACCTCCCAAGCCATGCCTTCCTCACTCCTCTTCCATCCCAGATCCAGTACGAAGCCAATACCCTTGTACCGCAGATCGATATAGCCCGGAGGTAGGTGATTCGGTGTTGGCGGTGGTGTCGGTTCCCGTATCGGTGTAGGGAGAATCTCCTTGGGTGTCGGAATGTGTGAGGGTCGGAAGAGCCGATCATACCACCTCGTGAACTTGTCTTCTGTCTCTGGTATCGAGCTCGGTTCTGCTGCTGGCTCGGTATTGGGTATGGGTTCGGGCTTGCCATGTATGATCTTAGTGATTTCCCGGTATCCGACGAGAGCTGGGTCGAATATTCTCCCTCCGTTCAAACTCATCCAAGGTCGTCCGGGAATCGGAGAGGACAGCGGGAGGGAGATGTCGGGCGTCACGGAAGAGGACGAATGGATGGACGGGGTCGTCGAGGGGGTGGAGATGAAAGGAGAGGATGGGGAGGTGGAGAGGAAGAGGATCGAGAACTGGCAGGACACAATTCGTCAGCTTTGCTGCCGGAATCAGTCAGGAGCTGAAAGGACGCCTCCCCCTCCTCTGCACCGCCTCTTCTTCTCCTGCCCCAAGTCTCCTCCTCTCTTCAGCCCTTTCCCTTACCCGGACCTCCCTTCACGGGTGTCGCTGGCCGCGGCGGGGAATTCAAAGACGCGAAGGATAGAATAGGAGAAAAAGACTGTGGGGAGCAAGACTCACCAGGGTGAGGCAGTATCCACAAGGTTGAACCGACCAGAAGATGGCAGCTGCGAGGAGCAATAGGAAGATGGGGGAGGCGGCCTGTCGGACAGAACGAGCTCGTCAGCGGTGGCAGGCTGCTGGCATGAGAAGACGACGTACGGGTGGTGGGATCAGTAGCACATAAAGCAGGAGATGCTTAAGACACATCATCCTGCTCTTCCCAGCTCAAAAGTTGTCACCACTCAGACAAGATGCGAATAGCAGAAAAGGTGAAGTGTCAAAACAAGAGATCTGTCATTCTGAAAACGCGCAGCCAAAAAGTCCGGCTCCGTTTCTCCGCTCTCCCTTGTCTCCATCCATCTTCACCCACTCTCGCCGAGCTCAGCGCTCACCCTCACCCGTCAGGGCTCTCGGCCGGAGCTCTACATCATGGACGAAGATGACGATTGGCTCTCTCCACCATCCCAAAGTCAAGGGGGCATGACCGACCCACTCGTCGAGCAAGAATATCAGCGCATCGCCTCCCGCTACTCTGACGTGCGTGAACCTAATCCACCTTTCCCGCCTGACGACCACTGACATGCACACTGATATCTTTACCCTGATCAGGCAGGATACCGAGAAGGCATAACCGACGGCAAGCTCTCGACTCTCCAAAATGGGTTCGACCAGGGCTTCGCTCTCTCCGTCCCTCCCTCTCGACTACTGGGTCGACTGCGGGGTCGGGCGAACGCGCTTCTTGCTTGGATGCAGCAGCGACCACCCTTCTCACCTAGGTCACTTAGGGAAGAGTATCCAGGTCTAATGGAAGAGGTGCGAGAGCTTGCCAAGGACCTGTCGAGGGTAAAGCGGAGCGATGTCCTCCCGTGGGATGAAGAAAAGGACGCGCACGAGAAGGAGCATGAGGAGGGGTATGAGCTTGAGAGAACAGAGGGACGGGATATGGAGGGGGTCCTGAATGGGATGAATGGTCTGGGAATGCAAAGGGAACTCGCGAATGGGAGACTTGAGGAGGCGATGGATGATCTGGAATCGAGATTGAAGGATCTGGAAGCAAGGGTCAAAGCGAGTCGATGAAGCGACAGTCGACAGTTGATGCCGACAATGTATTTATGGAGAAGAATCTGTTAAGCAGTCGAGGCATATAGAGCGATGGTGAGCTCCGTGGTCGCTCCATGACCGCCGCTCAGTCACCTAGCGGCTTTTTATGGCAGCAACCCCTACCAAAGCATGTCTTGTCACAGCACGAGCGATCGTCGCGACGAGAACCGGTGCGGAGGGCACTGTAAGTGCGTCAATGCGGGGCGGGGCGCGCCACGAACTAAGTCTGCGTGGTATCTATTCTGCTTTCTTATCGTCAACTGGTTTCGATGACAGACGAATATTTATTCAAGACTACGAGCATTGTCCATGCATGTCAACATCCTTGTCCATCAAAGCACTGCGCTACAGTATCTTCTCACTAAAGCAGTATCGAAACATGATTGTCCTGTTCCATCCACGTCCTCCACCTCATCAATGTCTCGTGATCCCCTTGATCAGCTAGACCTCTACACACCTCTCCTCATCCTTCTCCTCCAAAACACCCAAATTGCCCAAACTCCCAGACCTCCACTCCCTCTGCTTACTCCCCCTCCTCCCGATCCTCGGCGGTTCCCGCTCCGGACTGACGGCCACGAACTGCGGTCTGGCCTTCTCGTCGATGGTCGGGAAGTGCGGAAGGAGGGCTGGAGAGAGCCGGGATTTGTCGGCGAGGGTTGGGGAGTAGGAGGGGAGGACGGGGGAGTCGGGTGCGGTGCTGTGGGTGACGTCAGCATGGGACAGTTCACATAGTTGCAGGGTGAAGTCACGTACGGTAGTCGGAGCGAGGCGAGGAGGGCGAGGAAGATGACTACTAGTACCGGGAGTGGGAGCTGGGAACATCAGCGGGATGTAAGGGTTTGATATAGGGGGGGGGGGGGGGACGGACCGAATCGACGGCATTGACGATGATCAATCCGATGAGCTTCATCGACGGACCGAGGTCGGAGAGGATGTCCGACATCTCGTCTGATCCTTCCCCTAATTCTGATAGTCGCAAAGCGGATTGAATGGCAGTGGTATGTGTTGAGATGTTGAGAGATGGAAGCGATGGTGACCCGTGGGAAGAAAATCGGAAAGACGAAAGGACACCCGAAGGATGTGTGAGACGATCAAGGGGTAAATTGAGTTGTTCACCTGTGGACGGATTGATCAGTGAAATGATCCAACGCCTTGTCGGGTAGGCGAGGCGAGATGAGGGAGAAGACTCACTCTGAACACCTGGGAAGATTTGACTCCCGCTAATCCCGTGACCGAAACTGTATGTACCGATCCTCGAAATTGCCCCGAAAAAAAAATGGACGATGGAACCTCTACCAAAATGAAATCCAGTTCAACACCTCACCAAAACCTCTAGTTGACGTGAGACGTGAGAAAAATCCAGAGTCACAGGACGGACGGCGCCCTTACCCGCCGAAGCTGTGCTTCGGTACAGCATCCCTGGCCACATGACCGTTTTCAAGAGGGTCTCTGAGTTACGACACCCGTACCTCGGAAGTATTCCCAGGGACGAAAACACGGACATCAACGTCAGCGGATACCGAATGAGCTTCTTTCCCCGGTCTGCTTTATCTACCCGTGCATTTTAATCATGACGTTCGCCTTCCTCGGGCTCGTGATCTTCGTCGTAACGCCTCCCAGCCCCTTACGAAACCCTGTTCGAATCCTTCTAGCGAAAACTTTTCCACGGCGGTCGTTCGAGCGGCTTCCCGCATGGTCATAGCTTGTGAAGAGGAGAGGGAGAAGGCCTCGTGCATAGCGGATGCGAATTCTTGCGCACTCTTGGCGTGGAAGCCTGATCGGCATCGTGCGTCAGCAGGACAAAGACGTGGGAAACAAACAGGACGCACCTGTTCGCTGGCCATTGTGCGGGACGACAATGTCCATCACCGGTCCCGCTGAGGCATGAACGATCGGTATCAACCCCGCAGCCTGGACCAGCGGCTTTCATCAGCGTGACACGGCGACCATGTGAAGCCCTTCGAACAGATCACACGCAAGCTAAGCGAGACGTACCATGAACTCCACCACATTGATCCCGAAATGCTCATCCTGCATAGTATTCAACCCGACTGAGGCCACTCCTAGCCGTCGCACGACCTCGGGATACGGCGCGTTGACCAAGAACTCCACATTGTCCTGCTACCATCAGACTCGTCTCAAAGTGGGACGACGGGACAACACACGTGAATGCCGAGATCACGAGACAATAAGCGAAGCGATTCCACTCGCCCTTCGTCCGCTGGATGTCGAGCCCCGCCCATCAGAGTCAAAGATATTCGGGATGGCCCGGATCGATATTCCGGATGCGAAGCGAAGAGATGGGACAGGGCATGTATCTGTTTCGCATGCTCTTTCTCCGGCCTGAGGGATGTCAGCTCTTGCCTTGGCCTAGAAGGTGAACCTGCCTGAACTGCGCCAGCGACACGATCTCCCCTTTCCTCCGGTCCAGATTGCCAAGCTTCACCAGCGCAGCTGTATCGCATGGCGGGTAGACCACCTCGCACTCCGCTCTGGCTCCCGCTTGCAGCTTCTCGTATTGAGTTTTCCGACGTTTCGATGTGTCGTCGAGCAGGAGCAGGATCGCGAGAAAAGATGATCGGCCTAGGCTTAGGAGCGACTTGATATGCGCCTGAGTCCAGGAAGAATTGGTCATGATGTGCTGGGAATATAGGAGAGATGTGGCGTAGAGGGTGGTGAAGATACGGTAATACCTGAGCATGATGAGTTCGCTCTATGCTCGGTTGATCTTTGACCTACAGCAGCTTGATCTGAGTGCGAAGCCATGAACTTGACGCGCCAGCGTTCTCCACTCCCGCAGAGCGCTCTCTGACGCGCTTGACCATGTCCGCGCTAACCGTTGGGTAATGGATGTATGATCCGATGGCGATCTCGCTTCCTGCAACCATACGGACAAAGGGGTAGGTGAAGGCGTAGCCCATCGAGTCTGCCACCTCCCCTGAGCTCGATACTCAAGTCTGACAGAAAGTCCAGCGTACCGAGGAAAACGTCACCCCATAATCCATCCGCACCGCAGAGCCCCTCCCAAGCGAGGTACATGCTGCCTAAGGATTGGCCAAGGAGGGTGAAGTGGGACCAATAGTCATCGCTGATGAATCTACGGGACGGAAGGGGGATAAAGGCGATAGTCGAGGGATCTAGGGTGATGGAGAACCTGTCCTAAGCGAGATTAGCGGTTCCGAGAATGGGTAGGCTAGCGCTCACTTGGACTTTGCCTATGATAGCCTCCTTCGACGCGGTAGGATAGTCGCCAGAGTAGACGAGGCAAACCACGTCCGGTTGCTGGGATTGCAAGCATGCGATGGCAGACCACAGGACTCTCTCTCCACCACCTCCGGCATTACTGAAGGTACATCAGTCTTGCTGACCCGATTGCGCTGAGGCGAGCTGCGGCTAACCAGTAAGGATGCCAGCAGCCCACCACCGTGCGTCGACCACTTCTGCTCGGTGGCTTCTCTTCTGTACCGGCGATCACCGAGTTCTCGACGATGCCCAACGATGCAAGCAGCTCTATCCTCCTTTCCGAGTTCCGCGTCCAAATCCGCCCTAAACCTAGGTAGATAGCGCCGACCGCAGCGAGTATCACAATGGGTATGAGATTCACCACGAATGCCCAGTTTACGCCTGTTTGGCTAGTGATGACGACGAAGGCCAGGATCGCGCTGACAATGGACTTGAGGGCGATGGAAAAGGTGGAACCGGTGGTGAGGAACCAGGCAGAGATGCTGATGGCGACCCAGATCACGTCGAGGGATATCGATGATTGAGCGGGATGGGCGAGGATTGTTTGATAGAGTTGGCTTGACATCGTTCGATTCTGAGGTAAAGCGCGAAGCAGACGGATGGTATTGGGAATATGAACACCGGTGCCGAGAAGCGGTAGGAGGGTGTATATCGCCGGGAATGGGATGTCGAGGATGCCTCGCTCCGGCGAGGTGAGAAGCGGGACGACGAGCAGCCCGTGCATCCACAAGAGATTATTGAGGAACCGGTCGGTCCCGACATATTGGGGGACGAGATGAATCGTCGCCATAGCCAGGGCGAGGGGGAGCCATAGCCTGACTGGAGCTTTTGCTGGTTCGAGAGAAACTCGTGGATGAAGGAGAAGGGCGGTGATGAAGAGCGATGTCGAGACGGAGATGGCGACGAGCTGGCCGAGGACCATATACGCCCAAGGATATCTGATTTCTCTCCGTCCACCTGGACTGGTCAGCAATGTCGAGGGGTACTAGGAAATGACGTACTCTCTGCCCAGACTACGGCGGTGAAGATGATCGTCCACGTGCAGATGAAGCTGGACCACCACCAATTGCTCGGACCGGTACAGACGATAGACCATGCTTGCTCGAACAGCTGAGTCTCGGACAGCCATTGTCCCAAAGTCGTTGACGTATGCAGATATGCGTATCTGGTGTAAGACCACTGTGTCGTCCTGTCAGCTCTTTGCGGCACCCCGCAAAAGGGCAGCTGACATTGATGAAATTGAACAAGACTGGTCACTATGGTCAGTCTTAGGGAGAAACACTGAAAGGAGGACTCACAGTACCCAGTACACAGCAGAGCCCCAAGTGCCGTTCGGAGAAAGAGGAATGGCCGGCCATGAAGAAGTCTCTTTGGGTCGACGCCAGATAGGATGGACCGGAAGACGAGGAAGAAGCTCGAGAAGATGGCGGCGAAGTAGCTGCCGAAGACGAGATAAGCGACAAGCTCTTCTCTGTTCATCCTGGCTAGTGGTGTCCTGCGAAGGTGAGAGAGGAAGGGAGGAGACGGTGCGGTAAACACGGCCACCGACTTGACTAAATAATGCTGTCCATGTCAAAAGATTCAACCCCCTTGAGCCGCAACTTTTAGCCATGTGGGATCACGTAATGATCGAGGACTTCTCGCCGCCGTATTTTGATCTGCCTCTCGGAATACCAGCTCCTTCCAGAACACCGATAAGTCTTAAGCTTGACGGCCTTGCATACTCTCCTGATTCGTCAAGATGGGACACAACTCTGACAAGATGTACGTGACCCACTCGGAGCACGCGGCCGGTCACCACACGGCTTCGAGTACGGGCAAACGATCAGACAGTGGGAAATCGGAATTCCAGAGGTTACCTTAGTACATCTCCCCGTACCATGTTAGCTTTGTTTTGACCAAGGGATTCGTAGCGATTCCTGCACACTCTCACTCCAACCCTTCCGGAATCCAGTCGCGGCGATTGCGGACACCGAAACCGAGGAGAACCCACGGGCGGACGTCTTTGACCTGCTGAATATCGTGCCGTATGTCCGGAAGTTCAAGTCAAGTACGCCTACCTCTCATCCACATAGCTCAGGCTGATGAGAGAAGATCCTGTGACTGGGAAGCCGCTGGATACATCCCAACTCATCAAGCTCAACTTCTTCAAAGTCTGTCGGTTCTTCTGTATTTCGGATTCCTGCTGACGGGAAGACAGAATTCGGAAGGACACATGCACGACCCTATCACCTACAAAGTCTTCTCACCGCATATCCACATCGTCTTCCTCAAGAACTCTGCACGTTCCTATAACCCGTCCCTGACTTTGTGCTGATGAGGAACTAGGGGAACGTATTTGACATGGCTTCGCTGCAGCTGCTCGCGATCAAGCCGAAGACATGGCGAGATCTGGTATCGGATGAGCCATTTACGCGGGAGGATATCATCACTATCCAGGTACCTCAAGATGGAACTTTGGTGTTTCGAGGCTGATGAAAGGGGATCAGGACCCGATGAACCTTGCTCCGAGGGATTTGAGGGAATATGATTTCGTGAAGAAGGACCGGAAGGTTGATGGTGCGTGGAGTCTCGTATAAACTCCAAATGTCCGGAGTTCTCGCTGACCGTGGTGATCCCGGTAGATGAGGACCTCGCATCGGATCCATTAAGAGGGATCAACGTCGAAGCGGCTGGTGGGGCTGGTAAGGTGCTGAGGATGCTTGCGGAGAAGGTGAGTCTTCGCCAAGCTCGAACCCAAGAAATGTATGAAGTAGCTTATGCGGCTGGTCGTCCTTCGTAGACAAGAGCAGAGCAGACGCTTCCTGTCGTGACCACACCAGTGCCGGACAGACAGACGGACGAGAAGAAGGAAGGAGTAATTGCGAAGCGGAAGGTGGAGCAGCTAGCATGTGAGCCTATGGTTGACCTTCGGATGATCCCTCAAATCGCGGCGGGTCAAGAAGCATCCTCAGCTGACAATGAAAGCTCAGACAACGCGTCGAACTTTACCACCGGTCGAGCAGCGGCATCCTTCACCTCCACAACCTTGATACCAGAGACGAAGAGCGAGCGAGCGATGTTTGATGAAGAGGAATGTATGACGGCATCCGATTCTTTCGTGCTATTGCTAATATAGATCAGTCATGTTCGAGGAGATGAAACGACCTGTCAAGGAGAAGGAACGGCTCAAGTCTAAGGCATACGCGACAATCATGACCAACTTTGGCGGTCTCAATGTCGAGCTCCACGGCGATCGAGCACCGAAGACGGTCTACAACTTTGTCCAGCTAGCGAAGGAGGGGAAGTACAACAATGTGGTATTTCATCGATTGATACCCGGTTTCATGGTGTGCCATCCGTTTGCACTGTTGAAAGTCCCGAGCTGAGATCCATACAGGTGCAAGGAGGTGACCCGACAGGGACCGGGAGCGGAGGGAAGTCTTGGTGGGGGGAGCCGTTCCGAGATGAGTACAGCGAGAAGGGTGCGTACAAGCACAATGCACGAGGCGTTCTCGTAAGCTTCCTTCTCCCGACACTCGGTCCCATGCTGATTAGTACCAGTCTATGGCAAATAGTGGACCCCGCTCCAATACCTCCCAATTCTTCTTCACTTTCCGACCTACCCAACATCTTGACGGCAAACACACGGTCTTCGGCAAACTTGTCGGCGGCGAGGATGTCCTCACCCGGATAGAGCGAGTACCAGTCCGACCCGGAGGAGATCGACCGACAAAAGACATCATTATCACCGGAGTACAGGTCCTACAGGATCCATTCGAGACTTATCAATCTCGATTGGCAGCGAGGCTGGCGAGGCAGGACCAGAGTGATGAGGCGATGAAGAAGAGATCTGAGAACCAGGCTGCGAGGGAGAGGGATCGGACGACGTGGTTGGGTACGAATCTGGGTGTCAAGGGGGAGAGTAAGGTGGAGAAGCAGGAGAGGAAGAGGAAGGCGGATGAGAGTGGGGCGACGGTAGGGAAGTATCTTGGTGGGGGTATGAAAGCCGCATTACCGGGTGGAGAGGTCGAGCTGGAGTTTGGAGTCGAGAAGAAGAAGAAGAAGGCAGGCGGATTTGGGGATTTCTCGGGGTGGTAGTTACATCTTGCAGGCATTAGCATCCAAAGCATTCGTACCACGTGGTGGAAGAGAAAAAGTCAAAATGACGAGGCCGGTCTCGTTGCATTCCGCCTCTCCCGATTATCATCCTTAACCCATCATGCCGAAAGCAACATCGCAGACCTTCACTCACCCGCAAGTCGCATCAGGCCGAAAGAAGTCGGGTCTTTTCAAGAATGGCGAGTCTTCAGCCTCTGCCACCCGGAATCACCTCTTCGATACCGCTCGATTCGGGCAACATATTCTCACCAACCCATTGGTAGCACAGGGGTACGCGATTACTCCCCACTGCTTTCACACTGCTGACAGATTCCAGCATCGTCGACAAGGTCAGTCTCCATCATCACGAAGCTCAGGTCAAGCTGATACAAGTCAGGCGAATCTCAAATCCTCCGATATCGTCCTCGAAGTCGGTCCCGGGACCGGTAATCTCACCATCCGGATCCTCGCCCACTGTCGACGAGTCGTGGCGGTCGAAGCGGATCCGCGAATGGCTGCGGAGGTACAGAAGCGGGTCCTTGGGAAGTGAGTGGGGTCTTTTGCCATGCGCAAGGACAGGCGGCATGAGCTGATGGAGTATAGGCCAGAGCAAAAAAAGCTTGAGCTCATGGTGGGGGATTTCGTCAAGGCGGAGTTACCTTATTTCGATGTTTGTATCTCGAATACGCCGTATCAGGTGGGTCTCTCTCCTGCACGGTTTAAACCCTGTCCTGACGACAGGTTCCCCTTTACTCCTCGCTGGACCTGCTACCCCCGCTTGTCACTACCTGCCCCAATCACCCCACTCGCCCCGCCTCCATCCCCTCGACCCGCCCTCACCCTCGTATGCTCCTGTCCCTTCCCGCTCACCGTCCTCATCTCCCCGCCCTT
>JAABUP010008305.1_pt1 | contig 13320 bp, 9 predicted proteins | sample 5559201 | NCBI WGS metagenome assembly JAABUP01 (sample SAMN10711887, study PRJNA513373) | rock metagenome | isolation source: Antarctica rocks | place: Antarctica | reverse complement strand
CTGGTTGGCAAGGGATCTAAGGAAACAACCGATTCGCCATCGCAACGGTTCCTGGCACCTCATTACGGTAGTCTAGGCTGTCTATAGAAAGCACAGACCACATTAGCTGTTCGAGAAGAAGTGACGGACCAATGCCAGACGAGTATTGCGAACCAATCCCAAAAATTCGGAAGTCTTCGAGCTCTGGACGAGAATAGTGTCCCTGAAAAGGCCGTCAAAACGGACCATCAGTCTCATACGTCTCACGGGGTTGATTGTTGAAGTTTCTGTGCCCCTGAGCTCATAGGAGAAAGTGGGTGTGTTTGGCATAATGGTCGTCGCTTATTCGCTTGTAGGGAGGCTTTCAACCCGACCCGATTCGTCAAAGCTTGGTGCTGTCCCGTTTCTGGCAGACAATACGCGCACGTCTCCCGTACTTTGTTTCCTCGTAAGCGCAAGGGGTCTGTTGGACCCGTCATGCAGCCAGGCTTGGTTGCAGATTGGGTCAGCCACTTTGTCTTGAAGAAAACATGTGCTCATTGCACTGAGTGAGGCTTTCTTCAAGAGCACGCCTTGCAGCTTCTGACTAGAAAGAGGAGACATTTTGCCATATCCAGCAACAATCCTTTGACAGCGTGGAGTTTCCGTCAAAATTGATGCTGATGTGAAGAGGGAGTCCTCAAAGCCTAAGGTAGGAAGTTGATGGTGTCAGGCAGATGGCGTTTCAAGTTTTAATTGGAGGAAGGACCGCCAAGGCCGGATGGGGCTGAAATTCAGCCTTATCAAGTTGACTCCACTTCCTCATTCGTGCTCTTGCGCACTGAAAACTTTCGACCAATACCTGCTTAGTGACTTTTAGAGGGTCGATTGACTCAGACTTGGCTCCGCAACAGATTCAATGGAAGACAGAGTACGGGCCACAAATCAGCGAATTTGAAAATGGAAAGGACATTGTCCTCCCATGGAAGACCTCCAGGAAGTTAAGAGCAGCGCAATATACGATACGCATGACCGTGTATGATAGTATGGGCTTACTAGTAGAGCTGGATACCTGGCTAGGTGATCCCGGAAGATGAGACAATTGTATATGCGAGTATGGCGCGGACCCGGCGGGATGCCACATCCTCTAATTCTCCACTGCGGTCCGAGAACACCATCTACGCGCAAACGTTGCAGATTTCCATCCCTCATCTTTGCAACTCTGCACTCCACCGTTCACTATCCCTTCCTTCAGCCGTCTAATCAATTACAAGTCTATCTTTCAATCTACCAACGCATTGAGCTTTCTTTTGGACAAGCTGCCTGTCTTTATAGTGCACAACCAGGTGTCTGTCATTTTGTAAAATGTATTAAAATATGTCTATATCTTGAAAATCTGTTGTGATGTGCTGTTTGTGGCGGACAAGGTCCCCTCTCGCCAATGATGGCCTTGCGCCAGATACTCGGTGTGGCCTACCTAGTATTATATGTCATGTTAGATACGGCCATGGGGGTGCGAGGAGATGGCAGCTTAAACAAGAGTAAGAGAAATTGTCAGTCGATGGGTTCAAGCCACTAATGTGAGATAGGCACGTTCTACTCCTCGAGTATTCCTTTTCAAAATTCGACTATGTCCCAGACTTTGAGCAGTAGTGCCTTTTCGATCTTGTTGACGTCCAGCGCGCCTTCGATCGACAAGGTGTCGGCGGTTTTTCGCTCTTCAACAGTACCGAGAGAATCATCCGGGACGGAATCTCCCAGTCTGCTATCTCGAACGAGCGACTTGCCTCATCACGCTTCGAGTAGGAATTCAGATACTCGCACAACAGGAACAGGACTAATGTCAAGTCAACCCTCTCGATCTTTCACGTCCCTGCCATCCGTTCAGATCCGACCTACCGCCAGTCCCAATGAGACGTCTTCGAGCTTGCTCCTGGCGCAACCGTATTCCTCTACAAACTCCTTTCAATCCGCGGTACAAAATGGAACCAGCGAAACCTTGCCTTCCGCTTCATCTGTACCGCCATCATCGGGCTATTCTGCTAGACTATCAGGCTCTAGCTCCGCCTCTGTCACATCTAAAGTCACGAACGTGGGTAAGAGCGGTGAGCCTATAAAGACGGTTGAATTTAGGAAAAACGGAACGCAAGTTGGGTCATATAAGCAGACACAAGGAATTAGCGGTGGTATTAGGAGTCACATCGGATATTATTCGAAGGGTGTTCTCGCAGGTACTGCTGCAACCAGTGGTCGTGCCCCTTTGCCAACGTTACCCCTCGCCACGGCCGTGTCTGGAAGCGCGCAAGATAGATTTGGAAGTACAAAAAATGTGGCTACGATGAATACTACAGCTGTTGGTCATCCCGGCACAATTAGCTCGATGCTTGCCAATACGACGCCGAGTAATTCAACATCAAATCGCGCCACGCCAAGTAGTTCTAGCACCAATGTAACTTCGACCGACAGATTCTCAAATGGCACGACTCTGCAGGGGTCAGTCCTGGCTAACTCTACCCTTTCGAATTCCACTCTCGACAACGCGACATCGAATGGCAGCTTGTCAAGTAATACGTCCTTACGCATCTCTACGCTGGCCAATTCGACGGCATCAGGTGTGCCGACAACCAACTTGACTTTGCATATTTCGATAAAAAGCAACTTGAATTCCTCTGGCACATCATCAAACCATTCATTATCAGCCAACTCGACCATGTACAATACCACGCTCGCCAACTTAACGTCAGGTAATTTCTGGTTCTTTGAAAGTGGAAACCTCTCAATCGCAGTCCCGTTCCAGCCTGTAATGGCTCCGACCTTAAAGACTCATGCAGGCTATACTGGCTTACAATTGCTGAATCAAAGTACTCAATGCACCTCGACTACTGTTGTCACCAAGGACATTCAAAAGTTGACTAAGACGGTCGTTTTCACGATTTTGGTTAATGAAACTGTAACATTATATGGGGACGCTTCGATACCTCTGCCTGTTCTCTTGACCCCACTTGATGCCTGCTCGACCAACTACTTACCTTTCAATCCCAAGTCGCCTGGTGGGGGAGGGACGACGACGAGCACTTTATTGGTGACCAAGAAGTCTCCAGTGATCATTCGCTCACCTCAAACGGTTGGTCCAATCTACAATGTCCCCACCACGACTGCTCAAGCTGTGCAAGCTCAGCCGGCTGCAGCTGAAAACAATGCCGAAGTCCCTCACTCTCAGCAGACAACATCAGGCGGTCATGGCTCTGGGGGCTCGATTAGTCAGGGCCAGTCCAACTCTAATGGACAGGTGGGAGGGGAGTCCAGCAAAGACGGCCTGTATCCGGGAAGTGCTCCTCTTCAGCAAGTATATCCAGAGCGAGCACCTTCGGAGCCTTCGTCTGGTACGAACGGGAAGCCATCCTCGGGAGACAGCGTTCAGCAGCCTGGCGAGGGTAAGATTTCTGGAAATGGTGGTCAAAGAGTGAATGGATTGCAAAGCCCTGACGCTGGCAGTCAAGCGCCGAACGGAGAAGAAGGCCCAGAAAATGGCGGTAGTTCACTAGACGGAGGGAACTCTTCGGGCAGCAGTAGTCAATCACCAGATGTGGAGGGACTATCCGGCAATGGCGCTTACGTATCGACCCCAGGACAAACCTCTGGTGGCGGCGCTCAGGTACAGAATGGGAAACAAAAGCCAAACGGAGAGGGTCAAACGCCTGGCGGAGGGCAACATAGTGGGAGTGGCGGTCACCCAGCATCGAATGGTGGCCAATCCGCTCCTGAGTCTAAAGAGAATCCGTCCGACTCAGGTCAAATGACTACAGGTCAATCATCCTCCGGACAATCCAATTCCCATGGACTTGCCCCTGGGTTAGACATCACTCATTCTGGGACTGGAACTGGTAGCTCTGCCGATAGCCAAGGACAGTCGGGTACTGCGACTGGAGGGTCTGCAGGTAGTGAAGGGCAATCCGTTACTGGGGCTGGTACCAGTGGCCAAGGTCAGTCTGGAACCGGCACTGGTAGCTCTACCGATAACGGAGAGCAGTCGAACCATGGAAACTCTGCTGTCCCTGCCGAAAATCCACCTGCTTCGGGTGAACCATCTCAGGGCAACTCAGACGCCACAGACTCGTACCCAGATCCACAGATTCCTAATACGGTCACGATCGACAATGTGCCGGTAGCTATAGACAGCTCTGCCGTCGTTATTGGATCACAGACAATCATGGCTGGATCTCGAACTACGGTCATCGCGAATGGCCAGCCAATAGTGGTTGAGCCATCACAAATTGTTGCTCCAGGAACCACCATCCCCATCGAGGCTGCTGTCACTTCACCGCCTGTAGTCTCGACAACCATAGGAAGCGTCCCAGTGGTTCTAGAGGCCCACAACATTATGATTGGATCCCAAACATTCAGCCATGCGTCGTCTGCAGCTTTCGCCGTCTACGACGGGCAGACCTATAGCTGGGATGCGAAGCAGCTTATCGGCCCTGGTGGCACTATGGTTAGCTTTCCTTCGGATTCTCCTGCCGCACCTCGTGTCACCGCGGGCGGTCAGGTCTTTTCAGTATACTCTTCAACCTTGAAAGCATCCGGAACAGATGTCACAATCCCTAATACCCCTAAAGCGTCCCCTTTTGTGTACCAAGGCCAAACATTCTCGGTCAATCCGTCTCAACTCATAGCTCCCGACAGGAGTATCACAATTCCTCCGACTACAGCGCCAACGCCATTCGTATACAATGGGCAGACTTTCTCAGTCGACAGTTCTCGCTTTATTGCTCCATCTGCTACTATACCATTGTCTTCTGGTTCGGGGACTGTGAGATATGGTACGCAGGTGATCACTATCGACCAGACTCGAATCATCTGTCCAAGTACCACCATTATGCTCTCGAGCGCGCCTCAGGATGGCCTTGCTACAACCCCTTCGGCAATCACCACCGGAGGTCTTACCTTCTCACTGGGACCTCAAGCAGCAGTCATTGGGTCGTCTACATATTCGTTCCTGCCTGGCCAAGCTCCGGCTACTATTACAGATGGCGAGCAGACGATCACCCTTGGGTCAAGTGGTATTCAACTTGCGGGCGTCAATGTTCCTGTGCCTACTATTAGGCCAAGCTACTCGGCAGTGACTCAAGGTGATATCACATTCTCCGTTGCGCCCTCGGCCGTAGTCCTAGGTGACCAAACCGAGCACATTCAGCCGAGTATGGCTCCTGTATACACTATCGTGAATGGCCAAACAATCAGCATCGGCACTCAAGGTGTTGGTCTCGCAAGTACCACCATACCTCTCCCTATGCCATCGCCAAATTATGCTACAGTCACGGAAGGTGATCTGACTTTCTCTGTTGCTCCATCGGAGGCTGTCTTTGAAGGCAGCACCTTCGCTATTGGACCAAACATGCCTGCGACCATGATCCTTGGTGGTCAGACTGTCAGTGTAGGTCCAAGCGAAATTCGCTTTTTTGGAACCACGGTCGATCTCCCCACTGCCACAAACCAAGAGGCCCCAGCCGCGGTGACTGCCAACGGATTTACATTCTCCGTCGGTCCTACAGACGCCATCATTGGTGGAACTTTTTATGCCATTGGTAGCGACGCTATTCCTAAGACGGTAGTGGTGGGCTCAGAAACACTGAGACTTGGAACAAACGGAGTCATTCTTCCCTCGACGACCTTCGCGCCGGAACAGACGCCTTCAGCGATAACAGCAGATGGGCTCACTTTCTCCGCAGATGCGACTGAGGCTATCATAAATGGTACAGCGTATGCAATTGGCAGTGAAGCCATAGCCAAAACAATTGTAGTCGGATCAGAGACAATAGGACTAGGCACAAAGGGTATCGTGCTTCCGTCCACAATTATCGCACCTTGGGGTAATGCGACACAAACCGGAGATTCCTCCGTATATAGCACTGCAGCAGCTTCTGGGAGCTTACCTACTGCTGCCGCTGCAACCGCCCCTCCTCCGCCTACTGGACTGCCAGGTACAGATCCCGAAGGCATCAAGAACGATGTGCATCACGGAGCAGGCCCGCGCCTTAGGCCACCAGATATGCTCGTCTTGGCAACCTTACTTGGTGCGCTAATCTCGAGCCTACTCAGTTGGATATGATGAAGTATCATCAGTGGGCATCGACCCAATATACATGACTTGTAGTATAGAAGGGTCTCTGAAAGCTAGAGCTGGCATTCCCTGACCCGGCAACGGTCTTTCATTCCTTAAATAGATACCATGAATAATGAATAATTTCTTGAGTTTGTACCCTCGCAGTGGATGAGGTGTCTGAAATCGATGTGTGAAAGCGCTACCTGGTCGCTTACGTCTGTGTGTCACGAGCAAGCCTCGACTACTCATTGTGGGCGCCACAGAAGCCTCAAAGTCAATTTCTTGAGGTTGAAATTCGATGCCCCAATCGGCAGCTAGGGTATGTTCTCAATGCTTACTGTATGCTTGTTTTGATAAGGATCGATCCTCCTCCGCTTTCTCATCCGTCTTTCATTTTTGAATGAACGACTGCCTACACTCCCTTCAACCTCAAACTACAAATACCCCCAACAACCCCAAACCTCATCCCAAAAACCTCTCACCCCAACCACCATGAAAACCTCAATGTTCCTCACCCTCCTAAACCTCACCTACACCATACTCGCAATCCCCACCTCCAATCTATTCTCGACACGTGAAGTCCCCTGCGCCGCGAGCAACGATTGTCCCAACGGTCAGACTTGCGATCTGTATAATGGGGTGTGCAGTGTGCCTGCGCCTGTGAAGAGAGCGGCGGAGGTGGAGGGACAGAAAGGTTTGTGAGATTGATGGGGAGTCGGTGGACAGTTGAGGTTGATTGAGGAGTAGTAGTATTGTGCATTTTGGGAAAAAGGTGTCCGGATGGGGAGTATTGTTTTTTAGGATTCTGTTTCGGATAGTGCGAGTGAGATATCTTTGTAAGGAGCAAGAGAAGTAAGGGAGGGTTTCGCGGAAGACAGCGAGACTGTTTCTGAGCCATTATTAGATCAGTTGGTCTTTTGATCGCAGCAAAGGGTTAGGACGCATCACGCTATACACAGCAAGACTAAGGCGGTGCTTAATGCCACTAGACCACCATGGCTAGGTTCACGGCAAAAAGTCGTCCTCAGGAAGAACTAAGTTCTTCTGCACACAACGCATTCAGTTGGTGTGCTAATGACCGCTTTATCCCTCAGTCCTCTTTATGCCCGGAGATTTTGGATACAATCTTGCTTGGTGATGCGGATCAATCTAGAATGATATGGACTGTTTGATCGGTTCGAGTGAAAGTCAACTACCTTGGCGACGTGAACACGCGTAGATGAAAGACTCCGTATGGCTTCCATTTCCGGTTTTGCTTTCATATCTGAGGAGAGCATTGCTCTCCCTAGAGCAGCAAGAGAGGCCACGGGTGGAAAAAAGGCAAAGTATCAGTGGAGCCAAACTCTGGAGTCCCTAGATGCTCCAGTGTCGCTTTCTTTCGCTCGAGTAGTTCACCTTGAACTGGACCCCAAGCGTGTGTACTTTTTTCTTTTTTGGCTTCAATTGAGTTTCTCGGACCCTGCAGATAAGAAGTCATAGGGTTGAAGCGCACAGAGCATCCGGCCTTCCGCGGAATCGCTCTTTAATCGCCCATGTAGCAAAATATTGAATAAACGCTGTTCTTTGAGGATGATTCTGTGGCTGGACAGCCCTATACGTAATCTTGTTCGTATGATAGGGCGCCATAAAGAAGAGAGACCGAGAGAGTAAAATCTCAGATGAGGACGTCAATCCTGGAGAAAGTCGTGGAAACTTTGAAATCCGTACATTTGTTGACTGGTGCAACTTTAGTAATTGTGCCTTGGGAAACCGTTGGTTCTTGAACTTAATGATCACCGTGGAACAAGTCTTTGTCAGAATATCCATCAAGAGCATTATTGTGTGGATGGATGCCATGTGCCATATTATTGTCAAATAAGAGTGGAGACATGCCAAGCCTTCAGAATGATCCATGAGCACAACAGACCGTGAAAACTGCAAAATCGGAAATCAAAACACGCTGCGACTGTACGCATTGACAGCGTCTACATGCAAAGGCAAAACCATAATGAGAAATGTAATCCAAAATAGCAAAAGACTCACAGCATAACGTCAACTTTGAGGCTCAAAGTAGACGGTATACTGCTACAGAAATCTTTTTCAAGATTTGCTTCCGCTGGGATTCGAACCATACATCATTTCACGCTAACTCTTTTTGAGATGAGACGTGATATCGTGGTTGAAACCAGTATGCCAGGTGCGCTGGGACGCCAAGTCTGCCCAGGTTAGTTTCAGCGTTATAAAGAGATATATCCAATTTCACCACACAACCTACTCAATTTTTCTTAGCCACAAGCCACACTTGCCTGTCACAGCATCGAGTCTCAGCTCTCAATCTTCGCAAAATCACTCTTTCGTTCAGGAAATTTTAGTTCAAGCGGGTGCGATTCTAAGCTGTGCACTACCAATTGGGCTCTGGTTCGACAAAAGATTGAGAGAGCACCTGCGCCTGGCATGATCATCAGATCTACGGAGCGTACCATTTGATTCAACTGACAAGAGACATAGCATTAATGGTTGTGCAAATGACCGAGCTCGCTCTATTCGTCCAGTCTTTGCCCTTCGCGGTAGCATTTTCGGCGCAATGTCTACTCAGAGGTAGTGAGTCTCGATGGCATACACGTAGTGAGTCTCGATGGCATACACCTTTATTGCCTGCGCAATAGATTCGATCTCTGATATCTTTGGAGGTGACATGTTTAATCCGTGTCATGCCCCTAGTTCACTGGTTCCCCACCACCAATCCATAGTCCGGCCGTTTGCCATTCCAATGAGGACATAAATTGCAAGTCTCCCGGCCATGCCGCCCCCATACGAGATAGTATGCAAAGTCATCAAACAGGCTGGAATCTTTCCACTAACAATTTTTCAAGCAAGCTCTATTGCCGATCAACCTGTCAGGATGATAAGAGTGTAGAATTTCAATAAAGCTCATTTGATAGCCCCATCTGCCTTCTGAAATCTGTTTTATGTCATCGCGTGCCAAAGTGGCATGTCCGAGGGTTCAAAGCTGGTAAAGTGATGCTATGAAAGCGAGTTTTTTGAGCTCAAGTACCGTATTTCTTGGCTCGGCTCACCTTCCCTTCTCAAGCAGCTTACATAAACGTTTGAACACCTCGTCATTGCCAAGGCCGGAGAATCAACATCTTCATTGTACCTTTCAAGCTGATATTCGAGGGCGCCGTCAATGTCTACGCAAGCTCTTGGGTCGGAGATGAAGTATTCAGTCATCACTTTTGTGCCAGATTGACCTGCGATTGCCCTAGGTGGTCTCAGCTCAGCGTTCCTTCCTCCCAAGATCTGATCACCCTCAGATCTGTTTAACACCCTCACTATGGCTGCGACCTCAAATACCACAGCCCTCACAAGACCTTTTCCTAAGGATCTGGTGATGGCATTCCCGCGTATGATGGCTCGCGCGGGCTCTTTCGCCTTCATAACAGTTCCAGAGCGGATTGATAGCATGCTCGGATTCCGGAACGGGGGAAGCATGATTGCTGAAGCCACAGGTAACGGAACTTGGAATATGGTCTCGGAAGCTCTCTCCTCGGGATCTGTCTCGGGGATCGCTGTACCTACGCCTTCTGGAACGGCAGAGACTACGGAGAGTCTTTCAAGAGGGTTCAATTCAATGAGTATCGCTCATGTCAGGAACTTTGGAGGCATCTTTACATACATGACGAGCAAATGGGCACTGGCATGTTTCACGCTGGTTAGTCTGCGATTTGTGCTGATCACCTCGCCTGTATCAACTGAACCTCGACTTACTGTTGATAGGCAATCATTCTTAATCGAACCCAAATCTACTCTGCTGCACGACGTCACATCAATCTGTCTTGGCCTTTACGACTTCTTCTACGAATAGCGCCTATACTCTTGTTCCTTCATCATGCCCTAAATCTCCTACAAGCCATGCGGTGCCAAACATCACCTAAATTCTCCCATCTCAAATATGGCAAAGCAGACAAACGCATAGACCTTGATTTCTCAAGTGATGGGGGATTGCTCTACTACATTAGCTCCGCGATTCTATTCTGGGAAAGCGACGGTGATTCATGTTTGGCAGTGGATCTTATACCCTCGAGATCAGAACCATGGGATCGGAAGGGATCATTCTCGTTGCTGTGGCCCCTCTTCCGGTCCCTTTGCCTTGGTCAATTTATCGAAACCATTTCATGTGCAGTCCAAGGGAAGCCTCTCATGACCGAGACCGGAATGTCGATTTTTGAGCATTCTCTAGCTTTCGCAGAGTCGGAGGCTATGATCAGCAGTCGACTTGGTCTTTCGTGGTTGGGATCATCAACCAATGAAATAATCAAGCCTTCGTCAAAAACAGACGACACGGTGAAAAAGCTGTTCACAAGGAACGAGATCCTGGACAAAATGAATACGCCACCTGAAGTCCTCCTCATGGGACTCATCTCAAGCCTCAACAACCTCAGTAGTCAGATCCTTGGGGTTCTAAATATGCAGACGAGGTTTAGATTGATCAACACTGGAGTTTGGGGTTTGTGTTTCATGAGCGCATTCATCTGGGGTTTCCTGAGTCTGAGGCCCGAGTCAGGGCCAGAAGCCATTATCCTGCGATTCCCTACTGTTTGTATCGTTGGCTTCATACCGCATCTACTGATATTGGTCGGAATCATCATATGTGGCTTCATATACTCCCTTGCCTTGTTTCTCTGCTTTCTCTCCCCCCCTATTGATGGACCGCAACCTCAATCGCTCTCGGACCGCTTCAGGTTGGCTCGCGAGAACATGCAAGCAAACGCTCAACTCACGAACATACGGTTTGACATGCACGAGGACTTCTACACAGCGTTGTTGAAGATTGGGTTTTCTGCACTTACCGTCGCAAGTGAAGCTGTGTACTTGAACGAAGGGCAGAAAATTGGTGTGGCACGATCGACCTGGCTAGAGGAAGAAAGGATGAAAGAGATTGAGGCATTCGAACATTCGAATGATCCATCGCGAGGTCTTAGCGTCCATCTGGAAAACCCAAGAGCCGGCGATGAATTTATTTCTGGAGAGCTAAGGCCGTGGAGAAGCGGATATGACAAACTCACAGCTGTCAAGGCTGTGAGGAGTCCGCGTATTGCTGATTCACGGGCCGGTAACGATGGGATCGGACACATGCAACGGGGTGGACGGTATCTGATGGCCGCGCATTTTTTTCGTGGCATCTTTCGGCTTTGGGTGAATTGGCTCAAGCTAGCAATAAACGCAATCCTTGACAAGGTTGGTGTGGCATGGCGACCACAGTGGCTCAGGCGCCCGAAACGGGAGATTCAAGATAGACAAAACGGAAGTGAGCGAAGAGCTGCACCTGAGTATCTGGATTTCTGGATTCTATCAGATGACGGACTACTTGAATTGCCGGAAAATGACGATATTGATGTGGCTTACGAAATGAGGAAACGACAGCAGAACGAAAATGATAGATGGGGCAAAGCAGAAGAGCGAACTTTGGAGGCGAGTACCTATGACTGGTGGAAGAGTGGAGGTTGGTGGGGAGAGAAAGATGAAAGTGGCTCATACCAAGCATTCACACAAGACGAAGACGTCACTAGCGTCATTTCCATGTCTACTGCTGCTAGTGAGAGCGAAAGTGACAACGAGGATTTGATGGATATCGACTCTGGCGCAAGCACACCTACCCAACGTCGCCCCTACCCTTATGACCGCTCTGTATCACCTACCCCATCACTCGATCACGCCGACAATGCAATCGACCCGGACCACCTTGCTCACCTCCTCGATCCTCAAGACAAAGAGACCCGAAGTGAAGCCCGCATGCTCGCCCATCATCTCACAGCGCCTCGTATCACAACACGCTCACGATACCGCCAAGCGCAAGCCTCTGCAAGTACTAAGCTTTTAACCTCCACCCGCTACAGACCCCCCACGACCAATCTACCAGCTACAGGCCCGCTATCCCCAGACGAAGAGGCGCAATTGCTTGAACAGATGATTCTGAGCCGGCGAGCTAAGCCCCTACAAGCAGAGCAAGGCGCTGATAGCTGGCGCGAGGGCGCTGTGGGAATGGGTCAAGGCGGTCCGCAATGCGTGGTCTGTCAGAGCGCTCCGAGAAGTATACTGGCGTGGCCGTGTCGGTGCTTGAGCTTGTGCGAAGAATGCAGGGTATCGTTGGCGATGAACAATTTCGGGACTTGTGTCTGTTGTAGGCAGGATGTTGTGGGGTTCAGCAGGCTTTTCGTGCCTTGATGTGCTTGTTGGGGCCAGGAACAGAGAACGCATCCTTGTTGCATAGCGAGGAGTTCTATTATCATGCATTATATGGGTTGGGATGGGGGAGCCGGCTCTGTAGGAGGTGAACGCAGCTGCTTGCGAGCTTTATCAGTTGTAGGATTAGCGATTCATAGTCTATACTGAACATGTCCTTGTTCATCCTGCTCTCAGTGTTCATATGTTCTTAGTTGCATGATGAGTAATCTCGCCTGCATAAAGCGCGCCTCATTCTCTGAAGTGGCTTATTCAGGGGGCTTGGAATTTTAGCATAAAGTCCGCCTCTATCATCTATGCTATTAGATGAGATGGAGTCTGCGCCTTCACCCTAGTCAATAGACCACGGTGATCTGCTCCCATGCATGGAAACACCTAGAATGCTGTGTCTTAGGAGAACCTCCGCCATGTCTCTTTTGACTGATCACTCTATATAGCAGCTTAATGCCCGAAAAAAAAATCCTTTTGCTAGGCAACAGCTACAATAACTCCTGAGTCAACAAACCCAACCGAAAGGCTGGAAAGCTAGTTCCCTGTACTCTATCTGTGTGTATCCAGACTCTCAAGAAGCTTTCGACTCTAGACATTCGAATTATCACACCTCACTATTCCAGCTCACTCATCAGAGAGCAAAATCTTCAAAGCACCATGTCGTCCGAAGCTCCAAAAGTTCGTGTCGGTGTCGGCGCCTTCGTTCTGGAGTCCTCTCAAAAAATTCTCAAAAATCCACGCTTCTTGATCGGCAAACGCCTCAACGCCCACGGCGCCGGAACCTGGACCCTCCCCGGCGGCCACCTCGAATTTGGCGAAACACCAGAAGCCTGTGCCGCCCGCGAGGTCATGGAGGAGACTGGTCTCAAAGTCAGAGATGTAAGCTTTTTGACTGCTACGAATGATTTTATGCCGGGGTAGGGGAGGCATTATGTTACGTTGTTTATGGTTTGTGTGAGGGAAGATGATGGGGATGAGGCTGTGGTGAGGGAGAGGGAGAAGTGTGAGGGGCGGGAATGGGTGGGGTGGGTTGAGGGGCAGGGAGA